>Ga0315274_10010927_pt1 | contig 13042 bp, 17 predicted proteins | sample YL17G02_20_MG_FD_203700 | JGI IMG/M metagenome (GOLD analysis project Ga0315274, IMG submission 203700) | Sediment microbial communities from Yellowstone Lake, YNP, Wyoming, USA - YL17G02_20 | ecosystem: Environmental > Aquatic > Freshwater > Lake > Sediment | place: USA: Wyoming | collected... | reverse complement strand
CCGGCGGATGGCCGCGGCCGCCTCATCGGGCGTGAAGGGCTCACCGAGCCTCTTCGCGGCCTCGGAGACCTCGAGAGTTGTCTCCTTCTGGAAGTAGAACGGCGTGACGATCGAGCGGCCCAGCGGCGTATCGAAGGGGTACTCGACCCTCACCGGCAGGATCGTGAAGCCCATGTCGGCGAAGTCGCACGCGGCGATCGAGGCTGCCGTGAGAATCGTGGACAGGTCGGGACCCGTGAGGTCGATGAAAAGCTGCCTGTCGCCGACGCGCACGCCGCCGATGAGGGCCGAGTTGATGACGGGCGGGAAGGTGAGCACCTCGCCCTTGCCGTCGGAGAGCAGCGGGAACTTCGGGAACTGCGCCACGATCGGACCGTACTCCCGGCCCTTGGGGTGCGCGGCGAGGATCTCGCGCATACTCATCGGCTTGTCGAAGTCCAGGGGGACGAAGCGCGTCGAGTCCGGGTCCGCCGCGTCGTAGTGCACGGGCCACGAGATGAGGTCTGCCCGGGAGACGCCCATGGCGATCATCTTGCGCTTTCTGCCGAAGTTGCCGCACAGCTTCTCCTGCGACTGGATGATCTCCTTCAGGAGGGCGTCGTTGACCGCAACTCCTTCGGCGACGAAGGAGGCGATGTACGGACGTATGCCCTGCAGGCCCGCATCCACGACCACGCGCCTGTCGCCCGCCTGCCTCACCTGCCCCAGCCGAGAGAAGAACGGGTAGGACGGGACCTTCCCGGTCAGGTAGACGGAAAGCTGCCGGGCGAGGCCCATCGTCGACCACAGGTCTGGCCTGTTGGTGTCGTTGCACTCGATGCGAAGGACCCCCTCGCCCTCGGGCCAGTCGTCGAGCTCGGCCTTGGCTGCGGTGAGAAGCTGGGCAAGCTCCTCCCTGTTGAAGCGCCTGCCGAGGGTTTTGAAGAAGAGCTCTTCGTTGACGTCGATCTTCGGCATGGCCTACCGCAGCCTCCTCGCGCGCACGTCGTCGATCGTGTTGGTGAAAAGTTCGCGGATGTCGCGAAGGCCCATCGACACGAGCGCCATCCTGTCGATGCCCAGGCCCCAGGCGAGGACCGGCACCTTGATGCCCAGAGGCTCGGTGACCTCGGGCCTGAAGATCCCCGACCCGCCCAGCTCGAACCAGCCGAGGGTGGGGTGCTTGATGTGCACCTCGACCGATGGCTCGGTGAACGGGAAGAAGCCGGGAACGTACTTCACCTCCTTCGCCATCGCCACCTCTTCGGCGAACATCTTCAGCAGGCCCAGCAGTGTGCGGAGGTTCACCTCCTCGCCCAGCACGATCCCCTCGGTCTGGTAGAAGTCAGCGAGGTGGGTCGCGTCGACCTTGTCGTAGCGGAAGCAGCGCACCACGCCGAAGTACTTGCCCGGCACCTTGGCGCGCGGCAGGGTCTTGGCGGAGAGCACCGTGCCCTGGCTGCGGAGGATGAGCCTGCGGGTGAACTGCCTGTCGAAGGGGTACTCCCATCCCCGGCTTCCCGTTGTCCAGCCGTTCTCGTGGGTCGCGGCAACCTGGTCCAGCCAGGGCTGCTCGATCTCGCGAGCGTGCGTGGGTTCCTTGATGTGGTAGACGTCGTGGATGTCGCGCGCGGAATGGAATTGCGGCATGAAAAGGGCGTCGCTGTTCCAGAACTCCGTCTCGACCAGCGGACCGTCGAACTCCTCGAAGCCGAGTGAGCAGAGCTTGTTCTTGAGGCGCTCGAGGAACAGGCAGTACGGATTTTTCCGTCCCAGCAGCACGCGCGTGGGAGGCACGTCGATGTTGTATCGGCGGAAGGAGATGCCCTTCCACTGGCCGCTCTTCAGCATCTCGGGGGTGAGCGCTCCCGCCTCTTCGCCCGTCGCGCCGGCCTTCTCGAGGGCCTCGCGCGCGGCGGCCCCTGCCTGGGTGATCGCGAAGGTCACCTCGTCGCGCTCGACCAGGCGGAACAGGCTCCCCGCCGCACCGCGCTTTTTCGCAAGCCCTGCCGCGATATCCTTGTGCGCGGCGGCGAGGTCCATCTCGGCCAGCACGCCCGACGCCCCCGCCCGCTCGATGAGGGCCCGGATGGCGATGAGGCGCGGGGGCCGGTTTCCGCCTGCGGGCGCGAGGGCGGGCGCGAGTGCCGCGCGCTTCTCCGCGTCCATGGACACCGCCCCGTCCTTGGCGAGCGCCCCGAAGGCGGAGCCGACGTCCTTGGCTTCTACGCCGAGCTTCGCGGCGATATCGGGAAGCGTGAGGCCGCCTTCGACCTTCAGCAGGTCGAGGATCCTTTCCTCGATCGTGCCTTTCGCGATGGCCTCGCGGCCCATCTCCGTGAGCTCGTAGAGGACTCGACGGACGCGCGAGCGCTCCTCGGCGTAGCCCTTGGCCGCGAGCCAGCTCAGGCTCTGGTTCGCCTGTCCCTGGTTGTAGCCCAGCTCGGCGACCAGCCGCGCGTGCGTCAGCTCCTCGCCGCCGCGGCAATGGAGGAGGACCCGAACCTCGAGGGGATGGAGTTCCATGGAATGCTGCACCTCTTATAGTCTGTCGGCGAGGGACCGCAGGAAAAGGCCCACGTCGGTCACGATGCCGATGGTCTGGCCCGAGCCCCTGTCGGAGAGTTTTGTCACGACAGCGGGGTTAATGTCAACGCAGATCGTGCGGGCCGAGGCGGGGATCATGTTGCCCGTGGCGATGGAGTGCAGCATGGTGGAGAGCATGATGACCATGGCCGCGCCCCTCACGATGTCCCGGTATTTCCGCTGGGCGGCGAGCATGTCCATCTCGGTCTCGGGCAGGGGGCCGTCGTCGCGGAGGGACCCGGCGAGCACGTACGGCACGCCGGCCGCCACGCACTCGCGCATGACCCCCGTGCGGATGACGCCGCTTTCCACCGCCGCCCTGATCGAGCCGCAGCGGAAGATCTCGTTGATCGCCCGGATGTGGTTCCTGTGGCCCTCGTACATCGGGTGGCCCGTTTCGAGGGCGATCCCGAGGGAGGTGCCGAACAGGGCGCTTTCGATGTCGTGGACGGCCAGAGCGTTTCCCGCCAGGAGCCCCCCCACCCAGCCGCCCCTGATGAGTGAGGCGAGGGCAGGCCCGCCTCCCGTGTGGATGACCACGGGCCCGGCGACCACGACGGTCTTGCCGCACTCCCGCTTCTGACGCTTCATCTGCTCGGCGACACGGGCGATGGCAACCTCGACGCTGCGCTCGGAGGACACGTCGCTCGCCATGAAGCCGAACTCCTCGCCCTCCTGCTCGCGGGACAAGGGGAAGATGCGCACCGAGCGGTTCGTGCACACGATCTGCTCGCCCGTCTTCGCCTCGCGGATCAGCTTGCAGACGAGCTCGCTCCCCGCCGCCGCGATGATGCCGTCCATGCGCATGTCCGCGACGTCGCGCCAGGCGCCCCTCGTAAACACCTGCGTGCGCCGGTTGGTGGTCGCATAGAAGTCGTCGGGAACGCAGGAGTCCTTCGGGGCGGGGCGAAGGAGCGCCTCGCCGGTGCTCTTCTCGTAGCAGCCGAGGTTCACGAGCAGGCCGGTCATGGAGGCGAGCTGCTCCTCGCCCTCACAGCGCACCTCGATCTCGAGGCGCGAGGCGTCGGAGCGGACCTTCCCCATCGTGAAGGAGAGGATCTGGTAGTCCGCCCCCGCATCCACGATGCAATTGAGCATCCGGGTGAGGAGGCCGGAGTCGATGAGGTGGCCCTCGGCGAGGAACCTGCGGGTGAGGGGCATACGGGGCTCTCTACAAATGAAGCTCTTTCGCGAACTGGTCGATCACCATCTTCGAGAAGGCGATCTTCTCCACGGCCATCTCGCGCGACTTGGGGAAGTTGAGCTTCGACGTGTGGGCCAGTTCGCGCCGGAAGTACTCGAGGATCTCCTGCATGGTCTTGAAGTGGTACCAGATGAAGGCGCCCACGGCCAGGCGCGCGTAGCCCACCGCGCCGATGGAGTCAAGCAGGTTCGCGTCGAAGAGCAGTTTCGCCTCGACGCTTGCCGGCTTTCCGTCGGGCATGTGATTCGCGATCGCCGCAGTGACCAGGGGGATCTTGTCGGGGGTGAAGCCGGTCTCGTGCATGATCGCCTCGGCTTTCTCCGCGGAGCTGGCCGGGTGGCCGACGGACATCTCCACGTCGTGCAGGAAGCAGGCGGCGTGCAGGATGTCGTCGTCGTACTCCATCTCCTCGCCGATCTCCCGCGCGAGGTGATACACGCGGAAGGAATGCTCGAAACCCGAAGCGAGCCTGCCCGCGGTCAGGTCCTTCGCGTACTGCTGGATGAGCTTTCTCATGGTGAGAGTGTAGCCGAGAGAAGGGGAAGTGGCAAGCCGGCGGCCGGAACAGCCGCGGCCGCACGCACGGGACCCGCTCAGTCCCCCAGCAATTCCGTCGCCCGTTCAACCAGATAGAGCGGAAGATTCTGCAGGAGATAGTGAGCCGACTGTCTTCCCTTGGCCGTCATGACTTCCGTGCGGATCTCCTGTCGGGACGGGGGATTGAGATCCAACCGCAGCGCGACTCCCCCGGGATGGAGCAGCATGAACTGATGGAGGGAGCGCAATCCGCCCGAGGCGCCGGATTTCACTTCGATCGGGAGCACCTCGGTCCCGTTCTCAACCAGGAAATGCACCTCGGCGTTCGTGCTGCGGCCGGCTCGCTGCCAATAGTGCAGCTTCGGCTGCTGGCTCGCAGGGCCGCTCCTCAACAGGTGTTGAGCGACGAATTGCTCCGCCCGTGTGCCCTCGTTGATGAATCGACCGGTGACGAAATCCCCGAGCGGCCCCATACCCAGGCCGGTTGAAGTGCCGACGAGCCCGACGTCGAGATGGAACAGCTTCGCCACCGTGGGATCCTCAGTCGCACCGAGCGGCAGACCGGTCCCATCCGTGTGGGGCGCTGCTGAGGCGATTCCCGCGCGTTGGAGAAGCTCGAGGCACGCGCGGATGTCCGCCGATCTCCAATCGGGATGGAAGTGCTTGTAGCGTATTTTCTCGGCGATGGCGGAGGGGAGCATTTCGTAGACCCGTCGGAGTCTCTCCAACTCGGCACCCGAGGCATACTTGGAGAAATCATCCTTGTACGTTTCTATGATCGACCGATGCACCTCCGCCGCCTCGACCGGGTCGCGGGATTCGACGAATCTGGCGACAGCTTCGGGCATGCCGCCGACGAGAAGGTATTCCCGCAGGAGGGGGAGCAGTCTCTCGTGAGCCGCGGCTGGGAATGCTTCGTCGAGACGGAAACGGCGAAGTGTTTCCAGCAGCAGATCCTCGGAGCGAGCCTCGAGGAACTCGAAGAACGTCATGGGCCCCATCCAGAGGTATTCGATGCGCCCCACGGGCATTGACAGCCTCGCCTTTGAGAGCGTGAGCTCGAGGAGCGATCCCGCGGAGATGACGGGGAGATCGGGCCGATCTTCATGGAAATATCGCAGGGCTGCCAGGGCCTTCGGAGCCGCTTGGATCTCGTCAAGGAAGAGAACTCCTGGACCACGGCCCACCCCTCGCAGGTTCAACCGAAGTGAGATCTCTTGCAGTATTCTCGTCACGTCGAAGCTTCCGAACGCCTCATCAAGATCGGGGAATCGTTCCAGGTTGACCTCCCAAAGGGGTACTCCAAGACCTTCGGCCACCTGACGAACGAGGGTCGATTTTCCTACCTGACGGGCTCCACGAACTATGAGCGGTTTGCGCTTTGCCTGGCTGTACCAGGTTTTGATGGTTTTTTCGGCAGTTCTTCTCATTGATTAGACCCCATAATTAGCATACTATTACACAAATATGACCCCAATCCTAGCACATATGAAGAGAAAAGTCGAGCCGAGCTGAGTGGAAGCGGAATATAGGCTGGCACCCGCGCGCTATCTGTCCAGGGGCTGCGAGGCGAGAACTCCCCGGCAAGACGCGCGCACAAAGAGTGAGTTGACAATTCAACGATTTGTTCGATACTATTCCAGAGAAGTCGTATCGGAATCTGCCCCCCGCTGGACCAGCCTTCGGGCCTCTGGCGGGGTTGTTTTTTATGAGAGCGCCAGATGCCGAGTGAGCCCAAGATAAAACGTGCTTTCGCCTTCTTCGATGGTCAAAACCTTTTCTACGCGGCCAAGGATGCTTTCGGCTATCCCTACCCCAACTACGACCCGAAGCTGCTGACGGAGAGAATCTGCGCGGCCCAAGGCTGGGATGTTGCCGGCATCAATTTCTATACGGGGATTCCTTCCATTGCCGACAAGCCATTCTGGAACCAGTTCTGGACGGCGAAGATGGGGGATGGGAACTCGAGGAATTCACACCTTCTGCCGCCCTCTTCGTTACCGAAACCAGACGATCTCACTTTCCGACGGCACGCTTGCAGTGACCCTGGTGGGTCAGGAGAAGGGTGTTGACGTTCGCATCGCCCTGGACATTGTGCGACTTGCGCTCGATGACAAATACGACGTCGCTCTGATTTTCAGCCAAGATCAAGACCTTTCCGAGGCGGTACAGGATGTGAAGAAGATTTCGATCCTTCAGAACTGCTGGATCAAGGCTGCGTGCGCTTTCCTGATAAGCCCGACAGTGCAGAAGACTCGGGGTATCAACGGGACGGATTGGATCCGCGTCGATCGTGCCACTTACGACGCCTGCATTGATCCGAAAGACTACAGGCCAAAGAAGGCAACTCCATGACGAAGGACCGCAAAGAGGAGTCGGAAATCAGGCATAAGACTCACAGAGCGACGCTTCGGGCTACCCTCACCCCCCTTGCCGCCTCCCCCTCCCAGGCCCTCCCCCTCTGCTTACCCCCCGGCTATGGTACCCTTTGGTCGTCTGGGAGGGGGAGACTCAAAAGGGGGACTTCGGTCGCGGTACGCTCGTCACTCGCGGGCGTCCTTGCCCGCTCGCTACCGCCAGCCCTCCGCTTGAATTGCACCTTCGATGCCTTGGTCGTGCCGCCGTGGTACAGGGTGCTCGGTAATGGTGAATGACGTTCTTATCGGGAAAGATGGCGCGCACAATTCCACAGAGCACCGTCTCGGTAACGAAGCCCTCGCCGATCTTCCTGAATCCCAGCTCCTCGCGAACGAGGTTACTTGCTTGCTGTTCTAGCTCGGTCGGTAGCACTTTCATGTCGAGCTTCTGGGAGTCGGGGAGCTTGCCGGCCAGTTCCATAGCTTTCTTTCTAACGTATGCACCGTATCTGATTTCAAACTGGCTTCTAGCGTACATTTCATGGCAGTACCCATGAGTGGGGGGGACGCCTCTACAAACCTCACATGCCTGTGGATAGAAAGGGTGGTCGGGAATCTCCCCCGAGATTCTGATCGCCTCTGTAAAGCAATCGCAGTAACAAAGGAACCCGCAATTTAGGCACTGCCACACAAGTTTCCAGCAGCCAAAACGCGAACCTAGCCTAAAACGGTGTTGGCAATTGTCTGAGGAGGGTAATCTCACCTGAAACGCGCTCGAGTCTATCGCTAAAGAGAGCTAAAGAGAATAGAAACTTTTGAGTTACCTGGGTCTTCTGGGGCTTTCGCTTTATCCCCGTAATTGTAATCCGCCACGGTGGGCTGACACTTAAGATCCTATTGCTCTCACTTAGCCGATCGAGATGGGCGTCATAGTCCTCCCGACTGGTTGCGTTTTCAAAGTCAAACGAGACAACTGGCACAATGACAGAATCGTCCGAGATGGCAAAGCTGCACCTCAAGTCAGCGACCTTGATATAGCGATGAATCATCTCTGGCCAGTAGCGATCGCGCCGGTGATCCAGATCAAAATCGACGAGCCCGATGGGGTGATAGACAGCCGAGCGTTCTGTGCGCGTGTTGACGAATCGAAAGGCACGGATCTGTCCTTCATTTACGTACTTCTTTAGGTCCCACCTCAAAAACCGATCTCAACCGGTTCAGGTCCGTTAGCAACTCGTTCACTTCCCCAATAAACGTTATCGCGTCGAGAGACTCCGGCAGTTTCGGATTCCTGGTCAACTCGTCGCTTAGCAAGTTGTCCACCTTCCATTCTCGATCATTCATTGTAGCCCCACTGATCGGTCAGACCGTTTTGTATGCAACTTGCTCACCGCAGAGATCGCCAGAAGCGTTCGCGCAGCGTAGCGTTGCGATTCACACGCGGCTATCAGCCCTTGTGTGCAACAGCTGGTTGGGTCCTGCTCCATATCGTCTCGGTGTCTCTTTGTTCCTCAGTCCATGTCTCCATCGTGACACACATGTCATGTGGCACGGGGCGCCTGGCCCGGGGATTGAGGAAAAGGCTAAGAGAGGATTCCGGTAGGCCAGGGGCGTTAAGGGGATCTGGTTTTGAGTACAAAACCGCGGAGACAACTCGGAAATCCTCTCTCTCATACATTGCGGTGTCGACCGGGCTTCCCGAGTCTCTGTTGATCGACTTCTGTCGCATGCAAAAAGGATCACGAGAACCATCGAGCGTAACAACCATGTGTCCGGCCCCTGCAAGGAGAGCGATAGGTGGCGGGCATGGCCAGTCTAGAAGAGACCCGAACTGATTAAGGTCGCAAGCACTGATGGCGATGATGCAAGCGTCTCCTGGCTGAATGATTGACTCCTCAGCGTATCTCGCAAATGCTTCCCGCTTCGACTCAAGGCCTTGAGCGAGGCGGAGCAGGCACTCACGCATGGGATAGTCGCCAACACCATTCATGATCGGATCGGGCACACGATCGCTTTTCTCTCCGACCTTGGGTGCAACTGCCTCAATGAATAGCCGTGTCCCACCCACCTCCACAACAAGGTCGGGCCCCTTGTTCTTTGGGGACGATTTGACATTGAATCCGAGATGGACAAGCCCTATCGTCAAGTACATCTCCCACCACCGCTGATGGAACTGAGATTGGAGATTGCGCTCGAAGTCCTTTGGGGCATGGTCACGATATTCTGCCCACATGCTCTCCAGACGCTCGAGGTGAGTTTTTCCGCGGGGATCGTCACGAATCCGTGCGTAGAGAGAGTCTTCACCTGGATTTGCGGGGAGAAACAGCCTGTTTTTCATCCTTGTCGGCTCAACGGGAGAGTCACCTTCTGATCAGAACGTATGTCACCATGAACACTGCCGGTTCGCAAGATAGCGACTTGAACACGGAGATCACCAGTTCGAAACGCGCCTGGCGTTTCCTGCCGGCAGAAAAGCAGTCTTCGAGCGTTGAAAGCGGCCCCGGGAAGCCGAGGCCTGCACCGTTCTGCCTGTCGCCGACTCCGGCGACACCACCAAGCCGCCCCTGGGTTGTAGTTCGAGCGGAGGGCTGGCGGTAGCGAGGAGCGAGCGGGCAAGGACGCCCGCGAGTGACGAGCGTACCGCCACCGAAGCCCCCCTTTTGAGCCTCCCCCTCCCAGACGACCATAGGGTACCATAGTCGGGGGTAAGCGGAGGGGGTGGGCCTGGGAGGGGGAGGCGGCAAGGGGGGCGAGGGCAGCCCGAAGCGTCCAACCGCGGACAGATGCTACACAATGGCTACAAGTTATGGAATGAAAAAACTCAAACCCGGAAAACTTTCTGTGTAATACCTTCAAAACGTCATTCCGCCGTCCGTCCCTCGCGGGACCGCCTCCTACAGCTCGCCAGCATTCCGAAGGACCTCCTCCCGCAGACGAGGCGCGATTCTGAACTTCACCTCCTGCTCAAGTTTCTCTATCTGCAGACGCACGGCTGCGATCAAACCCGCTCTTTTCGCGTGAAGAAGAACACCCAAGGTGCCCGTAGCCTTCAAGGAAAGGCGACGAGCAACAAGTCGGGCGCGTCTGTCATCAAGAAGGATTGCGTCCGCTCCGATCTGCTGGCATAGACAGAGCGCCTCGCTTTCGCCGGGGCCCAGAATCCTGCGGAAGGAGCTGTAAGCGCGCCTGTCCTTGATCTCCATAACTTCTATCCACTCCTCAAGCGAGGGAGTGGTCTTGCGGGACAGCTCATCATGCACCGCCTTGGGAATGATCAGCTTCCCGAAAAGGTCCTTCAGAATGGACAGCTTGCCCAACCCGAGAAAGGCGATCAGCGTTGTGGTATTGCTGACGACCTTCAAGCGCCCATTCCCTCGAGCGTCTTGAGATCTTCGGCAAGCATCTCCGTGTCATAGTTCAGGAAGGTTCCTTCCCTCTCCAAGAGCGCATAGAACTCGGGCAAGGAAACCCCGGCCAGTTCACGCGCTCTGCCGGCTCCGAGTATCCCCTTGGCATACAGCCAGACAGCGAAGCTCTTGCGTATCTCATTACTGGCGTCCGTCGCCGGCAATTTCGCTTCCTTCATGACGTCGTCTGGTATTTCCAACGTTATCCGCATGGTGTCCTCCGCGCTCAGTTTACTACAATCGCAGGACGGGCAACAAGGCGAATGTGATCTGCTAGGCTCCAGAGAGCCATTCATCCAACTGCATGGGTATTGACCGCCTGCCGCCGATCCGAGCACCTTGTTGGCACCATGCCGTCCGCAGACCGCGCCTCGGATCCCCGCGGTGCCATTCTCGAAGCCGCCCGAATCATCCGCGGTGCCCGCTACCTCACCGCCTTCACGGGCGCGGGCATCTCCGTAGAGAGCGGCATCCCGCCCTTCCGCGGCGAGGGCGGCTTGTGGTCCCGCTACGACCCGCGCATGCTGGAGCTGGACTACTTCCGCGCCCATCCCGAGCGCTCCTGGCCAATCCTTCGCGAGATCTTCTACGACCACTTCGGCCGCGCCCGCCCGAACAAGGCCCACGAGGTCCTTGCCGCCTGGGAACGCGATGGGTGGCCACGCGACAGCGCAGCCCGCAGCGCCCCGGGCTCGAGTGAGCGCGGCCTCCTGAAAGTGCTGATCACGCAGAACATCGACATCTTGCACTTCAATGCTGGTAGCGGTGACCAGCTGCTTATAGAGCTTCTCTTTAGAACGAATAGGTAAACGCAGCTACACTCCTTTCCTCATCCTCCTCAATATGTCCCAGTATGCCCCTCTGGCGCCCTTCGCGATCGCATCGATGAGCAGCGCGTTGTCGTTGTAGTTGTAGTCCCTTTCTGCCTCTGGGCCGCTGGGCAGGAAGAAGCGCTCGTCGGTGCCGACGAGATCACGGACGAAGTCCGCGGCCTGCTCCCCGATGTGGGGCGAGAGGTAGAAGACGGGCCGAAGGAATCGGGGGTTGTCTTCCTTCGCACCATGCAGGGCGGGATTGAGGGCCATGTCGCCCTGGCTGCGAACGAGGTCGGCGAGAGGAGTGCCGTCGTACACCCGGATGCCCAGCGATACGCCGACGCAGTCTGGTTCTGCCCGTCGCATGAGGTCGACCGTTTCCCTCACGCTCTCGCGCGTCTCTCCGGGCCCTCCAACCAAGAGGTCATACATGAACGGGATCTCAGCACCACGACAGCACCGGGCGGTTTGTAGAATGTCCTCGGGGCGGAAGTGCCGGCCCAGCCTGCGCAGCATCCCCTCGTTGCCGCTGTCCGCCCCGAAGTCGATCCCCGCGCAGCCCGCCCGTCTGAAAAGAAGAGCCGTGTCCGCGTCGAACGGAGTGATCGCGCAGTAGGGGTACCATCGGATCCGCCCGCCAAGCCCCGAATCGATGATCGCCTGACAGATGTCCCGGGCATGCTCGACGGGGAGGTTGAACTCGCAGTCGCACGTGTGGAAATGGTCGATCCCCTGGCCAAGGAGCGCCTGCAGTTCCTCGACGACGAGTCGGGGAGACCGCAGGCGGACGCGGCGGCCTTTCGAGACGGGATCGGCGCAATACACGCACGCCATGGCACACCCGCGTTTGGTTTCGAACCCCGCCTGGCCGCCCTCCCTGAAGTAGCGGCGGTTGTCGACGAGCGACCGGGCGCGCGGCGGCAGCAGATCGAGCCGCGAATCGACAGGAGGGTTCCTCCTCAGCGTTCCCTTCTCGCGCCAGATCAGCCCTGCGACTTTGTCGAACCCGCTTTTCGTGCGAAGCGCCTCGAGCAGCCGGACGAATGCCTCCTCGCCCTCACCTGCAATCCCGAGGTCCACGCCGCAGAATTCCATCACCGCTTCCGGCATGACAGAGAAACCCACGCCACCCATCACGATCGGAGCATCCGATGCCCGGCGCAGGCTTACGAGCATCTCCCTGATGCCGGGAAGGAAGAACGCGCCGCTTGCGAAATAGCAGTCGTCGGTGTTCCGGACGCTCACGCCGATCACATCGGGTTCGAAGGAGCCCACAGCGGCCGCTATACCCTTCTCGATGTGATCCGAAAAGCCCAGGTCGAGCAGCCACGCCTCGTGGCCTGCCGCTCGGATGCTGTCGGCGAGGTAGTCGAGACCGATCGGCGCGACAGGGGGCTTCATGAGATTGGTGTTGACCAGGAGGACCTTCATGAGCCGCTTCCCGCCGCATCGACGAGCAGCAGCCTGTCGATGAACCGCAGCCCGAGGTAACGGAAGCTCATCTCGAAGAGGCGTACGAGAGGCTCGGCTGCCTCCATGCCGGTCTCCTCCCATGCCGAGACGAGCAATGCAGCTTTTCCTTCGATCAGCGGACGGCCCCGGGGCCTGTTGAACACGGCAAGCCTGTCGATGAATGCCTTCATGACACCGGCGTCGCGAAGAGCAGGATGTCCGAGCGCGCGATTGCGTCATACAGCCGGCTGCCGTCGTCCTCGAACATGCACGGCCTGTCGTCCTTCCAGCAGCCATCGCAGCCGGTACACGGGTGCACCTCGAGGGTTCGAAGCGCGAAGCTTTCTGTCTCGACGCCGGCCTGCGCTGCGCCCTCAAGGACAGCGCCCGCGAGAAGGTCGGTGTTCCCCTTCGGCCGGGGGCTTCCGAGAAAAGCGGCCACGCGCATATGGAGCGAGAATAGTGCAAAATCGTGGAGCGATCCAACCCCGATCGCCCGCACGTTCCTCTGCGCCCCTCCTCTGCCGCGCTTGACCCTCGCGGGCATCTGCTTTATCGTGCGCGCTCAAGGAGCATCGCCATGCCCGACAAGGTCAATGACGTCCGCCCGTTTCGGGCGCTGCACTACGATCCGAAGAACGTCGCGGACATCGGACTGTGCCTCTCGCAGCCCTACGACGTCATCTCTGCCTCCCAGCAGGACGC
>Ga0315274_10010926_pt1 | contig 13042 bp, 8 predicted proteins | sample YL17G02_20_MG_FD_203700 | JGI IMG/M metagenome (GOLD analysis project Ga0315274, IMG submission 203700) | Sediment microbial communities from Yellowstone Lake, YNP, Wyoming, USA - YL17G02_20 | ecosystem: Environmental > Aquatic > Freshwater > Lake > Sediment | place: USA: Wyoming | collected... | reverse complement strand
GGCTAAAATTTGATCCGGGTGATTGGTTAAAAGACCATCTACTTTTTTTATTGTTTTTCCTCCATCTTTTTCACGGCAAATATGAATATCTGAACCAAAAACTTGCTCAGCCCAGATTAAATTTTTAATGTTTGCTTTATGACCAAGTGCTTTTAAAAATCTGGCGGCATTTTTGTCCCCTCTTTTGCCTCTCATGGACCCAAAAGAAGCTTCAGAAACTCCTTGAACAAGGTTTTGATTTTTAAGGATTTTAAATTGCATTAATAACTTTCGTCGCCTTTGTATAAAAAATTTTATTATCCGGGATGTTTTCCCTTACCAAAGAATGAGGGCCGATGACGGCATTTTCGCCAATTAAGACGCCGGGCATTAAAGATGTGTTTATTCCTATTTTTGCGTTTTTCCCTACTATCGCCCCTAAAGCCATTAACCCTGTATCAATTTTCTCTCCCTTGATCACGGATTTTACTTCCTTTTTATCAAAGTGCTTATTCGCGGTCACCACCCCAGCTCCCATCCAGCAGTTTTTATCAAAAATTGAATCGCCAAAAAATCCTGAATGGACAGAGCATCCTGTTTGGAAAATAGAACTTTTTACTTCAGCGAATCCTCCGATTAAAACATTTTCTTCCAAATTGACATATTTTCTAACTAAACTGTTATTACCGACCGTGCAATTGTCGCCAATATAGCAAGGTCCTTTTATAACAGCGTTTTCAAAAATTTTAACATTATTGCCAATATAAATATTGCCCTCAATCAAAGCATTTTTAGCAATATTGGCCGATCCTTCAATTTTTGATTTTAAAAACCTATTGAACAAAAAGTCCCTAATGTTAAATAAATCCCAAGGGAATTTCAGAGCAAAAGTTTTTTTGTCAAACAAAGCTATCTTTGCTTCTTCTTTTTGGGCGAATAAGGCAATGGCTTTTTCCAGAGAATAAGGATGACTGGGAATTTTTTTAAGATAGGATAGAAATTTTTTAGGGAAAAAATAAGTGCCCACGACTTTCAAATTAGAAGGTTCTTTGCCTGGTTTTGGTTTCTCAACTAAATCTACGATTTTTTCTCCCTTTACTTTCAAAATACCGAATAACCACGGGGTGTTAGTGGGACCAGCCAATAAAACAGCACTGTCTTTTATTCTGTTTGTCTTTTCTAAAATAGGTCTGATATGAAATTCGCAATCTGCCCTCTCAGCATTCAAAACAAAAAAACGATCTTTTATTAGTTTATCTGCAGATAAAATAGCATCGCCCGTGCCAGTCGGTTTTTTTTGAACAGCGTATCTTATTTTTAGCCCAAGAAAACTATAATTTTCCAATTCCGTCTCAACGTCTCTTTTTGGCCCTTGCACAATAATTGCCTCATTGAGCCCGGCCCTTTTGAGTCCCTCCAAAAGATACAAAATCAAAGGCTTGCCCATTATTTTAAAAAGGGATTTATGCCTATGATTCAATGGCCAGAACCGGGTACTTTCTCCGGCGGCTAAAATGACGGCCTGCATAAATTCATTATTATTTTGGTTAATTTTTGGGGACCGTGAATTATGTCGTTTGACTCAGCCAGGATATCGGCGCCAACAAATTTTTCGTCTTTAATTAAACCTTCATTGAATTTCACTAAATTCAATAATTCAGGATGTTCTTTTTTATAAATCTTCAATCTTTCTGGCGAGGGGATTTTTGTATTGTAGATTACGCAGTCCAATTTTTGGCCTAGAAATTTTTCTATTTCCTTTGCGAAATCCGAAACGGTAAAATTGTTGGTTTCACCGTATTTTGTCATCAAGTTGCAAATATAAACTTTTTTGGCCTTGCTTTTTTTGATAACTTGAGAAACGCCGTCAGTCAGCAAAATCTGAGCCAAAGACGAATATAAATCGCCGGGACCGATAATTATTAAGTCGGCGCTTTTAATCGCTTCTATGGTTTTAGGATAGGCCCTGGCTTTCGGCTTCAAATATATTCTTTTAATTCTTATATTGCCGTTATGTTTCGGGATATCAATGTTTGTTTCGCCTTTTATTATTTTGCCGTTTTCCAGTACCGCGAAAACATTTGAATTATCAAGGGTGACCGGCAAGACCTCGTGCTTAACGTTTAAAATTCTTTTAATTTCTTGAGAGGTTTTTTCGTAATTGTCGGTTGAAAGCTCCAAGGCAGTAATAAAAAGATTGGCGAAATTATGGTCTTTCAAATCCCCTGTCTGAAAGCGGTAATTAAAAAGGCTTTCAATTATTGGCGAAGTGTTGGCTAAGGCCAGAAAAGCCCTTCTGATGTCGCCGGGAGAGACAATTTTGTAGTCCTTTCTCAATCTACCGGCCGACCCGCCGGAATCCAGCATCGCGCAAATGACGGAAATTTTTACCGGATACTTCTTTAATCCGGACAAAACCGCTTTTGGCATAGCGTTCCCTCCGCCAAGACAAACAATGTGTTTCTTCTTCATATGTCTAAGAAGATTCAGCCAGATTAAACGCTTTAAGGTTTAGTTCCAAATAGTTTTCCGGGATTATTTTTTTGATTGCGGTTTTTATGGAATTGGGATTCAAGGGAATTAATTTCTTGAAAACCGCGAGACCCAATAAATAAACACCTGAAACCACGCTATTGCCTAGTTTTTCTTGACAGATTTTTTCTGCCGGAACTATATTTATATTCTTGCTTACCCGAGCGACAGCGAAGGGCGATGGGGACTTCGTCCCAATCTTCACCTTCGCCCCCATAAGTGAGATCTCGGTGGGTGAAGATGAGGATTTATCCTCATCGCCTATCTTCTTTAAATTGGCGGTAATTTCCTTTTCGGTTAAATTTTTCATCAAAGGAATCGGCTGGATAAACTGATTTATCAAAAAATTAGTTTTATGATTAGAGTAATAACCTGCTTTCAATGCTTCCTGCATCTCTAACCCTAAAATCAAATTAGCTTCGCCTGCAGAAACCATCGGAGAGTAAATTTTATTGCCGAATCTGATATGAACTTCAACCGAACCTCCTCTTTGGGATAAACCGTGGAGCTCTGAAGTTCTAACCTCATAACCTTCTGACAACGCGGATTGGGCAATAATCTGTAAAAGAGTAATCAAACCCTGACCGCCAATTCCGGAAATTACCATATTGAATTGTTCCAAATTTTTTTTAGGCATATTACTTTTTTGCCACAAATTTACAAGGATGTTTGGCGACAATTACCGAAGCATCCGGTTTTTCTAAAAATTCTTTTACCGTATCCGCAAATTCTTCCTGATTTACAGGGTCAATTGTTTTTACATTTTTTACGCCGCAAGCCCTGACAACGTTTTCAATGTTTATGCCGACATCCACCCCCACCGAAACAGGATGGGGCTGATGGCCGGTCATTGCCGTTGTTTCATTGTTCAAAATAATAATTAAAGGATTTGATTTGTTAAAGACGGTATTAATCAAGGCGGGAATGCCGGCGTGGAAAAAAGAAGAATCGCCGACAAAAGAAATAATTCTTTGGTCGCTGGTTTGCCCTGAACTTTGTTGAAGGGCTTTTTTAATTCCGTGAGCGATTCCCACGGACGACCCCATACAAGACAGATAGTCCTGTAAATTAACGGGAGAATTGCCAAAAAGCATATAGCATCCGATTTCTCCGCCGAAAATGACTTTATCTACGTCAACTGCTTTTTTAATCGCCGAAATAATCAACCAATAAGGACAACCCGGACAAAGCTGAGGGGATCTTCTTGGGGCCCCTATTTTCCAGCTCTGGGTTTTTATTTTTTTGTTCGTAAATTTGGCGATTGCCGAGATGACAATTTCCGGTCTTAATTCGCCGACCTCCGGCAATAAATTTTTCCCGAAAATCTTAATTTTGGGATTGGCTATTTTAGCCAAAAGGAAAGTCACTTCCTCTATGTATCCTTCCAGTTCTTCCACCACTAAAATCTTATCAAGCCCTTTTAAAAAATTTTTGAATTTTTCTTTTGGCAAAGGATAGAAAAACCCCAATTTCAAAATGGGCAAATTTAGATTTAGCTCTCGCAACGCTTCTTTAACGTATAAATAAGCAACTCCCGAAGCGACAATTCCTGTTTTTGATTTATTTCCCGCTTCAACTTTATTTATTTCCGACTTTTCGGAAAATTCTCTTAATCTTGTAATCTTATCCAAAAGTTCTTTTTTCATCTCCAAGACCCTTGGCGGCAAGGTGACGAATTGTTTTGGATTTTTAACGAACCCCGCACCAGAAACTTCGTTTCGGTACGGGGCAAGTCGTCCTAATTTCACTATGGCTCTTTGGTGAGCGACTCGGGTGGTTGTTCTGACTATCACCGGTATTTTATATCTCTCTGAAATTTGAAAGGCCAATTTAACAAAGTCCTTGCATTCTTGAGGGTCAGACGGCTCCAATACCGGGATATGACTGGCATTTGCTATAAAACGGGAGTTTTCTTCAGATTGAGCGGAGCTGTGACAGGAAGGATCGTCAGCCACTATAATTACGGTCGGCCCCTTTGCGCCGGTATAACAAAAAGGTAAAAGAGCGTCCAAGGCGACATTTAAGCCAAAATTTTTCATTGCCACCAATGTCTTCAAGCCGGAGAAGCTGGCGCCGATGCCTGCCTCCAGAGCCACTTTTTCATTGACGGAGAATTCAAAATAGACACCGTTATCTTTGGCGATTTTATAAAAGATATTACCAATTTCCGAAGCAGGGGTGCCGGGATAAGTGGAAACAAATTGAACGCCAGATTCCAAAGCACCCCGAACAATGGCTTCATTGCCGAGTAAAATCATCTTTTCTCCTGTTTTATTTGATAAAACTTCCATATTTATTACAAAATTACGAAAAATTATTCAACCGTTACTGATTTTGCTAAATTTCTGGGTTTATCTACATCGCATCCTCTTAGTACGCCCATATAATAAGCGAAGAGCTGAAGAGGAATTACTGACAAAATCGGGGTTAACATTTCTAATGTTTTCGGGATATAAATTACGTCATCCGCCAAATTTTTAATATCTTCATTACCTTCGGTAGCGACGGCTATTACTTTTCCCTTTCTGGCTCTAACCTCTTCAATGTTGGAAACTACTTTTTCATAAACTGAATCTGAAGGGCAAATGGCAATAGTTGGAAAATTCTCATCAATCAAAGCGATCGGACCGTGTTTTAATTCCCCTGAGGCAAATCCCTCTGCGTGGATATATGATATCTCCTTTAACTTGATTGCGCCTTCAAGGGCGATGGGGTAATTATATTTACGACCTAGATAAGCAAAATTATTATATTTAAAGTATTTCTCAGCAATTTTTTTAATTTCAGTATCTGTTTTTAAAATTTTCTTTACTTTCCCGGGAATAAGAGCTAATTCCTGAGCAATCCGACGACCCATCACTAAAGATATATCCCGTTGGCGGCCCAAAAACAAGGTAAAAAGAGCTAAAACAGCTAATTGAGAAGTAAAGGCTTTGGTTGAAGCTACGGCGATTTCAGGTCCAGCATGATTATAAACGCCGAAATCGGTTTCTCGAGCAATAGTGCTTCCTACCATATTAACAATGCCTAGTGTTAATACATTCTTTTGTTTGGCTTCATGAACCACCGCCATTGTGTCGGCCGTCTCACCAGATTGACTAATAGCTATTACGGCCGTAGAAGAATCAAAAATAGGTTTTTTGTAACGGAATTCTGAACCATAATCTGTTTCAACCGGAATACCGGCATACTCCTCAAGCATATATTCTCCCACCAGAGCTGCGCAACGAGCAGTTCCGCAAGCCCCAATAATAATTCTTTTAATTTCTCGTAGTTTTTTCTCCGCCCCTTCCAATCCTCCTAATTTCGCTCTTCCTTCCCGGATAATTAATCTACCTCTAAGAGTATTTTCAATAGATTCCGGCTGTTCCATTATTTCTTTCAGCATAAAGTGCGAGTATCCACCTTTCTGAGATTCTTCTAAATCCCAATCTATTTCGTTAACCACCTTTTCAACCTTTCTTTGATTTAAATCCTGAATGGAAAATTGCGAAGGGGTTAAAACGGCTAATTCTCCGTCATCAAGATAAATCACTTTTTTGGTATGAGCAATGACTGCCGAGGGGTCGGAAGCGGCTAAAAACTCATTTTCCCCAAGACCTATGAGCAGAGGAGCCGAGTTTCTTGCTAAAACCAATTTCCCCGGGTCATTTTTGGAAATTATTGCCAATGCATAAGTGCCTTTAACTAAAGCCAATGCTTTTCTGGTTGCTTCCTCCAAATTTCCCTGAAAGAATTTTTCAATCAAATGAGATAAAACTTCGGTATCTGTTTCTGAAACAAATTGATGGCCTTCTTTAATTAGTTTTTCTTTTAAGGTGCGGTAATTTTCAATTATTCCATTATGAACAAGATAAATGTTTTTTTGACAATCCCAATGCGGATGAGCATTTTCTTCCGTGATATTTCCATGGGTTCCCCATCGACTATTGTGCGATACGAGACCATTGGCAATGAAATTAAAATATGGAGATATTTCCAAGTCGTAAAGATATTTTTCGTTGGAAATAATTTTTTTGATGCTTGAAATTTTTTGAGTTGTTATCTCAATATTTTCCGTGTTCTTCTTAAGGGTTTTATTAATTTGTCTTTTTTTTATAAGAAACTGAAGTTTTTTTGCCTTCTCTTTTGAGGAAAAATTTATATGCTCGGTAAATTTTTTAAGATTAGTGGAATTACCAAAAAATAATCCGTAAGAAGTATGCCAATTCTCGTGTTTTTTATCTTCCTTGTAAAAAGAAGAGGTAATACCAAACCTTAAAAGTAGAAGTTGAGAAATCTTCACTATATTCTTATTCGTCATTCTTAAGCTTATTTGCCCCGAAGCCAAATTCACACAACCTTCAGCATCAAATAATCCTCGCAGAAATGCAGCGATTTCCCCTTCTGGTAAACTCCCTATTTCTTCTAAAAATTCTTTTTTTCTTAAAACAATATTTTCTTTTAACCACCGGCTCAAATAAATGCTATTTACTTCTAATAAATAGGCTATGGTTCCTTTTTGGGAAACTATTCTTCCATTAATATTAAAAACTTTTTCAATTAATTTTTGATAGATTTCTAGAACTGATTTATCGGCGTCTTTAAACCTTATTGTCTTAGGCTGAGCTGTTCCATCTCCCAAAAAATAGCCCAAAATTTGCATTAACTCCGATGAACTTTCTTTTGGTAAATTTAAAAATTTACCATGAATAGTGTTTACAGGTGTAAATTGGTCTGAAGAAAATTTAATAGAAAAGAATGGTAATATTTTTTCGAGTTGGTCTTCTCTAAAATTCCGATCATTTCTTATAATATGGTCTATATAGCTATCGCTAACACCGATTTCAGAAGCAGCTCTTACCATTGATAATTCTTTTCTAAATAATCCATTTTTGACCAATTGGCTTATTGTACCGGCAACTTGATAATACCGTTTCAATTTAACTTCTTTAAATTTTAATTTCTTACCTTTTATCTTAATCCGCTTCGGGAAGATTAAGAAATCTCCCCTTGAAATCTCTTTGACCTGTTTTTCTTTTATCTTACCTTCGGAAAAAATAAGTAGTTTGTGTCCACCTGTTGTTTTTATCGAAGCTGAAGATGTTCTAATCTCATAAAGATGCCAAGGAGATTTATGTCTAAAAACTTTCGCCTTACCTGTCGAAAACTTAAGGGTATCTAGATTTAAACTTAAAACTTTGTCTCCATTTTTAATTTCTGAGATTTCAACTGTTCTGCCATCCGCTAATTGAATTAAGGTGTCTGGGACCAAACAATGAGCAATCCCTATATCGCCTTCGAAATTCATCTTAAGTAATTTAGGTTCCCATTTGTCTAGCCTGCCCGGTTTTTTAAAACAATCAATTTCGCCTTGCTTGTTAATCAAGGCTATCCCAAAACTGTCATACCCCCTATAGAGTATTTTTCCTAATCCATTGATTAAAATGGGGAATGCATCCTTTTTACCAATATAGCCGATAATACCGCACATAATAAAACCACTTTTTCATTCTAACTTCAATTTCCAAAAAAGAAAAGGGCGGGATAATTCCGCCTCAGTCTTTTCTTTGGACTTAGTTTTTAGATAACGAAATTTATCAATTTCCCGGGGACAAATATCATTTTTTTGATTTTTTGTTTCCAATTCACTTTTTTATTTTTTCTTGCGATACCGCACATATTTTTGCCTTTTTTCCTTAAAAAAGAGTATGGATTTACGCGAATCTTACCAAAAGATAAATTGAAATAATTGCCAGGATAAATCCCACAATCTCTCCAAGAGAAATTTTCTCATGAAAATAAAAATAACTTCCTGCCAACACAAAAATAATCGTTAACACTGCGAAAATACCGTTTGTATTTGATAGCTCCATGCGTTTCAAAACAAAAAACCAACCAAAAGCGCTTAATAACCAAACAATTCCTCCGGCAATAACTAAAGGCATCCCTGAAAATCCCGGCTGTAAAGTTGCTTTTTTAATCAAAAAATCTCCAGTCACATTCGCTAATGTTAAAATCACAATCAAAAATATGGTCATGTGTTAAATAACAATATTAATTAATTTATTTTTCACAAAAATTACTTTTTTGATTTCTTTTCCGCCTGTCCATTTTTTGATTTTTTCAGATGATAATGCCAGTTCTTTGGCTCTTTCCTCGGAAATATCAGCTTCCGCTTCAATTTTGTCGCGGACCTTGCCGTTAATCTGAATAATCAGCGTTATCATTTTTTCTTTTACCAGTTTCGGATCATATTCCGGCCATTTTTCTTTAAAAATGCTTTCTTTACCCGAGCGAAGCGAAGGGTGGAAAAGAGATTTATCTCTTTGACTGTGTCCGAGTTTTCCCCAAAGCTCTTCAGAGATATGCGGCGCAAAGGGAGAGAGCAATTTCAGAAATGCTTCGAAATCTTCCTGGTCAATTTTCTCTTCTTTTTCAAAACCATTAACCAAAATCATCATTGCCGCAACAGCAGTGTTAAACTTCAATCCTTCTAAATCGTTTGTAACTTTTTTTATGGTTTTGTGAACTAAATTTTTTAGGTTTTGGGTTTTGGCTTGCGGAGGCGAAGAGAACTCTGTTCTCTTCTTCACCTTCGCTTCCATAGATGGAAGCTCGGTCTTTGAGCTTAATTTCCATACCCGATTAACAAACCTGAACATGCCATTTATTCCCGAATCCCGCCAGTCGCCGCCTTGAGAAACGTCGCCCAGAAACATCAGATACATCCTGATGCTATCTGCTCCGTATTTTTTAATATATTCGTCAGGGTTAACAATATTGCCTTTTGATTTGCTCATTTTCGCTCCTTCCCTAATAAGCAAGCCGTGGGCGAAAAATCTTTTGTATGGTTCTTCAAAATCAATCATTCCCAAGTCCTTAAAAAACATTGTCATAAAACGGCTGTATAAAAGATGTAAAACCGCGTGTTCCTGTCCGCCGATATACATATCAACCGGCAGCCATTTTTTTGTCCTTTCTTTGTCAAAAATCTTGTCGTCAAACTCAACCGACGGATAGCGGAAAAAATACCACGAAGAATCCAGAAAAGTGTCGGAAACGTCGGTTTCCCGGCGAGCGGGGCCGCCGCATTTCGGACATTTTGTTTTCCAGAATTTCTCATTTCTCGCCAGAGGAGAGAGGCCGTCGGCTCGCGGCAAATAATCTTTAGTCTCGGGCAACAAAACCGGCAAGTCCTTTTCCGGCACCGGTTGCCAATCGCATATCTCGCAAAAAATCATAGGGATCGGCGGGCCCCAGTAGCGCTGGCGGGAAACGCACCAGTCGCGGAGTTTATAATGAATTTTTTTGCCACCAATTTCGTTTTTTTCAAGCCAATCCGCCAGTTTTTGACGGGCGTCTTTTGAAGACGAACCATTGTATTCCCCCGAATTTATCAAGACACCATCCTCAACAAACGCCTCTTCTTCAGGCGAAGAGGATAAATCCTCTTCTTCACCCTTCGCTACAGCTCGGGTAATTGACGATTTGCCGTCTTTGCTTTTAATTACTTCAACAATCGGCAAGCCGTATTTTTTAGCGAACTCGAAATCGCGTTCATCATGGCCAGGAACCGCCATAACAGCGCCTGTGCCGTAATGAACTAACACGTAATCAGCTACAAAAACAGGAATTTCCTGGTTGTTAAACGGATTTATTGCTTTGACGCCTTTTAGCTCAATGCCAGTTTTTTCTTTAGCTAATTCAGTTCGTTCCATCTCCGATTTTTTCTGGGCTTGAGCAATATATTTTTCAACTTCATCCCAATTTTTTATTTGCGGCTTTAATTCCTGAATCAATTTATGTTCCGGCGATAAAACGCAGTATGTGCAGCCAAAAATTGTATCCAGTCGCGTTGTAAATACTTCAATTGGAGATTGGAAGTTGGGAATGGGAAATTTTATTGTCGCGCCTTCTGACTTCCCTATCCAGTTTCTCTGGGACAGTTTCGTTCTTTCCGACCAGTTAATCCATTCCAAGTTTTTGAGCAGCCGTTCCGCATAATCAGTAATTTTGAAAAACCACTGCTTCATCAGTTTTTTCTCAACGACCGTATCGCATCTTTCGCAGCGGCCGGAAACCACCTGTTCATCGGAGAGTACGGTTTTGCAGGAAGGACACCAGTTGACATAGGACTCGGCTTGATACGCCAGTCCCTTTTTGAACATTTGGACAAAAATCCATTGCGTCCACTTATAATATTCTGGTTTGTAGGTTTCCAGAGTCCTGGACCAGTCAAACTGGTTGCCAATCATATGCAACTGTTCGTAAAAATGCTTTTCAGTTCTTTTTGAAACGTCTGAAATATGTTCGCCGACTTTGATGGCGTAGTTTTCAGAATGAATGCCAAAGCCGTCCAATCCAATCGGCTCAAAAACGTCAAAACCTTTCAATCGCATGAAACGGCCGAAAGTATCGGAATGAACAAAAGCATACATATTGCCCACATGCAGGCCTTCAGCCGAAGGATAGGGAAACATCATCAGATTGTAAAAAGGTTTTCTGGCCGATTTCAAATCAGCCCGGTAAACCTTCTTTTTCTCCCATATTTTCTGCCACTTGGGCTCTATTTCCTGAGGGTTATAAATCATGAAATACTTTTTTATTTTATCTCGTTTTTCTCGTTTTGTCTATTTAAAAGGAGAGGACGATTTCGTCCCCTCCTTGTTAGAAAATTGTTTAATCCAGATTAACATCACAGTACGAACCGCTCAAAGATTTCATCAATGTTTTTCAACTGCTTGGATGGATCAAAACACTTGGACAGTTCTTCTTCTGATAAACGAGATGTTACTCCGATGCTGCTACCCAGTAAATCCCGGAATGGAACCCCCTTTTCCATCGACAATAAGGCAATTTCCTGAATTAAGTCGTGGGCTTCTTCTCGTGCCATTCCCTTTCCGGCTAAAGCGAGCATTACCTGTTCGGAAAAAACCAAGCCGCCAGTCATATATAAGTTATGCTCCATGCGCTCTGGACGAATTACTAAATTGCGAAGCAGATTCGTAAAGCGCGCAATCGTGTAATCGGCGAGAATTGAACTATCAGCCAAGATAATCCTCTCGTTGGCCGAATTAGCCAAATCGCGCTCGTGCCAGGTTTCCTGGTTTTCAAGAGCCGTGATAACATAGCCGCGAAGCAGCCGGGCGAGAGATGAAACATTCTCAGAACTAACCGGATTCTTCTTGTGCGGCATGGCCGATGAACCTTTTTGTCCTTTCCTGAATGGTTCTGAAACCTCGGCAATCTCCGTTCTGTGAAGATTGCGAATCTCGGTTGCGAATTTTGCCAAAGATCCGGCAATCAATGCCATTGTAAAGACGTATTCGGCGTGGCGGTCACGAGAGACAATCTGCGTTGAAATATAGGCGTTGTTTATATTGAGACTGTTGCAGGCCAACACTTCAATCTCTGGATCGATATTAGCGAATGTACCCACGGCACCCGAAATTTTACCAACTGCTACCCTGTCTCTCATATCTTGATTAATGCGGTCCCGATGCCTCTCAATCTCGTCGTACCAATTGAGAAGCTTGAATCCGAAAGTGATGGGCTCCGCATGCATACCATGAGTTCTGCCTATCTGCGGTGTTTTTTTATATTTTACCGCCAAATTGCCCAATAATTCGCTCAACTCTTTCAGCCCCTTGTCAATAATCTCCAAGGACTGATTCATCAGTACTGCCAAGGCAGTGTCTTCAATGTCGTAGGAAGTCACTCCAGCATGAAAATGCTGGGCTTCAACCGAAAGACCTTTTTGCTGAAGCTGTTCGGAAATCATCTGTACAAAAGCCATCATGTCATGTTTTGTTGCTGCCTCCAATTCCTCTATTCTATCCCCGTCGATAACGACATTTGCCTCGATGCGGTCAGCCACGCCAAATGGCACTTGTTGTCTCTCTTCCTTTGCTTCAATGATTGCCAGTTCAACCCTTAGCCACATTGTGAATTTATTTCCTTCGCTCCAAATCTTACCCATTGCCTCTCTCGTATATCTTGGAATCATATCTGTCTCCTCCTTTCTTTAGTTTGGAAGGTTCAATTTCAGCTCCATTAAAAAAGGAGCTATTCCCTCCTCTTTTGAAACTATCAAAAAACTCAAAAATTGTCAAAAAGAATAGGGAGACGAATTTCGCCTCCCTAATCTTGCAAAGAATGCAAGAATTTTAATTAAGGCAGTAGCCTCCTTGCTGCCTCGCTGTACTTTTCCGCTGTCACCCGAATCACTTCTTCTGGCAGTTCCGGTGCCGGCGGTTTTTTGTTCCAACCGATGGACTTGAGATAGTCGCGCAGATACTGCTTGTCAAAGCTCTTTTGCGATTTACCTGGCTTCCAATCCTCAGCCGGCCAAAACCGGGAAGAATCAGGAGTCAAAAGTTCGTCAATCAGCATCAGCTCTCCGTCTTTCAGACCAAATTCCATTTTCGTATCGGCGATGATAATACCTTTGTCCAAGGCATAGTTGAAAGCCCTTAGGTATATACCAAGGGACGCAATTCTCATTGCATTCGACAATTCTTTTGCCCGACTTGATGAAAGCGACGGTTTG
>Ga0315274_10010925_pt1 | contig 13043 bp, 11 predicted proteins | sample YL17G02_20_MG_FD_203700 | JGI IMG/M metagenome (GOLD analysis project Ga0315274, IMG submission 203700) | Sediment microbial communities from Yellowstone Lake, YNP, Wyoming, USA - YL17G02_20 | ecosystem: Environmental > Aquatic > Freshwater > Lake > Sediment | place: USA: Wyoming | collected... | reverse complement strand
GCCTGTTTACCCCCCTATCAGCCCTACCGTCCCTGAAAATCATTGACGAAAAAAAATAAAAACGCGTGTTCAGCGAGTTGAATCCGCGAAGTCGGGATAGCCGCAGCGGTTTTCATCCATCCTTATATTCTAATGTGCTTTTCCTCAGTAAAAAGATTTATGATTTATCGTTTCAAATTGGGCTCATTTTCTCGTGGATATTTCAAGGAAGATTTCAATGATATATCGATCTTAGCAAGGCCTTTGCGCCTAAGGTAATCAGTCGAGGTTCTTTCCATATCATTCTCAAAAAAAACCTCGACAATTCATCGCGCGGCCATTTCTCAATTAATTCCTTTAGCCCTCCCTGCAGCATTGCAACTAATTCATCATAATTCTGGTTGTTGAAACGGTTAAGAACATGCCTGACCAGCAAATGAATATTCAATTCAAGCCGCAGATTACTCAACTCCTGCCGATAATTCTTTCCGTTTAAAATGGCGTTGGCCAGAGCCCTGGCCCCATGAAGTCCAGTAACCAACCCTCCCACGGTGGTTGTCTTGACCTGAGCAGCCGCATCCCCAACAAAAAATATATTTCGATTGGGACCCAATTCGTTCCCTGGATATTCAAACCGATACACCGGAATCGATGCAGATTGAAATTCAAAAGGTTCCAGGCGGTGGGAATGAAGAAAGGTCATTAAGCTGGCTTTTGCTCTATCGCCGTCTTCGGCGATAAGCCCCACTGCGGCTACATGCTTTGATTCGGGAATGAGCCAGAAAAAATATTTGGTTTGATGGGCAACAAACCAGACCTTACAAGTGTCCTCCCTAAAAAAATCAGGCATGTGCACTCTGGCCTGCAACAATGCTGCGCGGCCATGCCCATTGCGTGAAGCGGCGAGGCTGACATCGCTTGCCGTCCCATCGGCGCCAACAAGGATATCAGCACCTATCTGTCGCTCTTTGGTTGAGGCAAGGTCCTGGAAACGAACCAGAATCTTTTTACCGGATTGCGCATAAGTCTGAAATTTATGCTGGAGAATGATTTTCACTCCTGAGGTTGCCGCCATTCGAGCAAGCAGCCCAATGAGCTTGCTTCTTTCGATGATCAGGTCCGGGCAACGCAAGGCGACTCTTGCTGACCTTTCTTTGGAAAAAAGCTCCAGGTATTTCACCTTATTGGTAATCGCTTCTCCGGGAATAAATCCTAGGATTTCATTCATTTTCCCAGTAACGATAAGCGTCCGCGACGGCGACCCAAGAGCATTCATCCTTTCATAAACCTCTACCTCGATGCCCCCTTTCGCCAACAAATGGGCGGCAAAAAGTCCGGAAGTAGATGCGCCAACGATAATGACCTTCAAAGCCAATCCTTTTTCAAATCTTTTTCTCTCGATTTTCCCATCTTCCGTGAAAGCTGATATAGAAGGAAACGATGATAAGCTTCAAATCCAGCCAAAAGGATTGCTTTCGGATGTAAAGCAGGTCATAACGAAATTTCTTCCGCGGGGGGATATCTTTCGCTTTATATATGGTGGCAATACTTGTCAGTCCGGGCCGCATGCTCAGGCGTTGCCAAAAATCCGGAATTTCTTCGTAATTCACCCTTTCCCCATTTTCATCATACAGAACCTCACCTATGGCCAAAGCTCTTGGCCCGACAAAGCTCATCTGCCCCAGAAAAATATTCAAAATCTGGGGAAGCTCATCCAGGCCGGTAGCCCGAAGAAACCTGCCCATAAAAGTAACCCGGCGATCGTTCACGCCCGCCGGTTTGATTCCATAGAGGTCCTCCGAGTTTGGTATCATAGTGCGAAATTTGTAAGCCCCAAAGCGAGTGCCACCTCTTCCCCACCTCTCCTGACGGTAGAAAATGGGCCCGCCATCCTCAAGCTTGATGGCGAAAACAACAATCAAGCAAAAGGGGAGAGAAAGGGTCAACAGGAGGAGGGAAAGGATTACGTCAAGCAGCCGTTTCAACGAGGACTCCCGGAATTCGGAAAAGCCAAAGGTGGAAAATTGATCTGCGCCAGAGTTTGAAAGAGAAAAGGATGATTGATTGGATCGTTCCATATATGTAGCATATTCCTCGGCTGTTAAGATTTCTTCATTTTAATAGCGACACGTTCTTTCATCTTGCATACGCTCCGATGTAAAACAATTCTCTTTTCCAATATCTTCATTGAAAGTATTCTTTATGAGTGCATTTTATTCGCATAAATCGAAATAAAGGTTGAAGAGTAATCTTTAGGTGCCAGCGCCTTAATAATCGGGCTTGTAAACAGATATGCGATACTCCCGCTGCACCTAAATCCTGGTTCTAGACGGCAACTTGCCTCAATTTGGCAAAGGGATACTCCATATTTCGTTTTCCTTCTAACTTGCAGAACATTGAAGCCCACTGCTCTGAAAAGGTTCTTTAGGGATTTTGGGGTAAAATAATAGAGATGCCGAGGTGTCTCCAGCGGGAGCCAGGCCTTTCCTAATATTTGCCGATCAAGGCAAAGAAAGTTCGGGACACCAGCCACGACCAAACCTCCCGGCCGTAAAGCCCGGTAAAGTTTACTTAATGCGCCCTTTGGATCTTGAAGATGTTCGAGTACCTGAATCATAGTTATGGCATGAAAATAATTATCTGGAAGGTTTACCTCTTCAATAGCGCTTTCAATAATTTCGAGGCCTTTAGACCTTGCAGCTATTACACCCTTTTTGGAGGCTTCTACTCCCAAAGTATCCCACCCATGATTCCGATACCACATCAGCGATTCTCCATTCCCACATCCAACATCGAGCAGGTTGCCTGCATATTTTGATGGAACAACTCCGATCAAATAATCCTTCAATATTTCTCCAAATAACCTATCAATTATCCTTCCCGTTCCTGAGCGGTTCTTTTGATTTCTATACCCCCCCGCCCATTCCATCAAATAGTTCTTCACCTTTAGTTTAATCTTGGGGACAAACCCCTGCAGATTATTATTTTGATAAGCATAATAAACGTCTTCCGGGTAATATTTGCTCCAAGCCAGATTTTTAGGACGAGGATTCACAAAGGTAAGGTCACATTTTGGGCATCGTACCAGTTGATAATAGTCTAAGGTTTGGCCACAATCGGGAACGGTCAAGACGGGTTCATGCTCCTCATTTCCACAAATATTACATTGGACATTTTCCATGGCCTTAATATCTTGTAAACAGTTCATTCTTCTTTTCGATTACTATTTTTCCCTAGGTACCGGCACCACTGCCATCTCTGATATAGCCTCCCATATTTGTTTCGCCATCACCGGTTCGTTGAACTTTCTTTCAATCGTTATTCTCGCATTATACCCGATGCCTTTCGCCATACCTGGATTTCGAATCAGAAGTTCCATCTTGTCCCTTAGGTCATTGACGTCAGCCGGAGTATAAAAAAGAGCATCATGGTAATCCGTGACGTAATCAATCATCGAAGGTACTCTCGATACAATGACCGCTTTACCCATGGCCATTGATTGCAAAACGGTCATTTGTCCTACTGCATATCGGGGAGAGGGAAGGGGAATTACAATAAATCGGGCTCCAGCGATCTGCCCTTTCATATCGATAAAGGAAACTTTTCCGGTTGCATTAACTCCCTTTGGAAGGGAACCGCAAATTGGCCTGGAATCGCCCAGAATTCTAAGCCCAGGCTTCGGGCTCGATAATCTCTCATACGCTGATATTAAGGTTTTCCAATCACGCTTGGCATAACCTATAGATAAGAGGTAATCCTCATTCGGCTCGCATTTATTAATAGAAAAAAGGTCCAAATCGGGCCCGAAGGGCACGAATCGACTCTTTTTAACAATATCTGGAAAATACTTCTGATAATGCAATTTCTGCTGCTTAACATGATAAATAATTCCATCAACCGACTTCATTGCAAGCCGAAATAAGGCCAATTCTCCCTTCTTCTTTCTTCCACCATTCAATGATCCGATATCGATGATAATATGAGGCGGAAACCTAACTCCGATAAGAGATCTTAAAAATGCCAAAACAACCGCACTTTGCGCTCCATGGGAAATAATCAAATCATAATTTTTTAATCTGCGAAGTTTTCTCAGGCCTTGCCATAAATATAAGTGAAGGGTTTTTTTTTCAAACAGTTCCCACAACCCCAAGGCACAGGAATTATCTACTACGTCCACCTCGATTTCCTCTCCCGGTAAATGTCTGAAGAACCAATATAGCTTTCCTTTGCAGTCGTAGTCAGGCGGCTGGAGGTCCGTTGGAATATCATTACATTTCTTAACCTTCCAACCAACAAACATCAGAATACGACCCGGCTTACTCATTAAATCCCTTTTAAGGCCTTGGCCCCTACTTTGTTGTAAATACTCATCAATTCTTTAAAATAATTATCGGGACTCCTATTTACCCTAACCCACTCTCTTGCATTCCGACCCATCTGAATTGCCCTATCCCTATTCCCCAACATCTCCAATATCTTTTCCCGCAAATCTAACGAATCTCCCGCCTCGAATAGTAATCCTGTTTCCCCCTCTTTAACGATCTCCGGAATTCCCCCAATCCTTGATGCAATTACAGGTTTTCCCTGGGAGAATGATTCCAAAATAGCCATAGGAGAATTTTCATAACAAACAGAGGGCACTATAACCATGAGCGACATCGAAATCTCCTTTTTAAGCCTCTCTGAATTAAGGTGTCCTGCAAATTCGATTGCGCAACCATTTACTGGAATTATATTCTTGATATTTCTCTCAAGGGTTTCCTTTAAATAACCGTCACCTACAACCCGAAATCTCCCTCGTTTCAATCCAGCTAAACTCCGTATAAGGACTTCCACCCCTTTTTCTTCAATCAAACTACCCAGAAACATTCCGTCAATATTCGCTTCCGAATAAACCCCAGAATCTATTACCCTTACAAAATTCGGTAAAACAAATATTCTCTTTGCATCCCAACCATTTTCTGCAAGCTTATCCGCCATAAATCTGCTGGGAGCAATAAAGGCATCAATATATTTATCGTATAATTTTAACCAGCCGTGCCAATAGGATTCTAAGGCCAAGACCCCGCTCAACATCGCAGATCCATGGCTGCATTTCTTTAAGAATGCTTTATAAAATTTACCGCCCCTGCACGCCTCACAAATGGATCCATTTGAGAACATTGCATGATTGGGGCACACAAATTTAAAATCATGCATTGTTTGAACGATAGGAATTTTATTTTTCTTAATGACATGAAGAATTGAGGGGGATATTCTTGAATAAATATTGTGCAAATGGGCCACTTCTGGATGCGTCTCGTCTATCATTTTTCTAAGCGCTTTTTTTGAAGAAAAAGAGTACATCATATTTAATAATGATCTTATCTGTTTTATTGATCGCGCAGAAATGTCAAAATCAAATTCTCTTACAAAGTATTTCTCGTAATAAGAATGTACATTCTTTAAATTCTTTGTAGAAAACGGAATTACCTCGTGCCCTTTTGAAGTAAGCAGCTCATTGATCTCGAAGAAGCATCGATCAGCCCCCCCAGTAACAAAAAACAAATTATGTACTGATAGTACTCTCATTTTGATGTATAATTTCTTATTGCTTTCTAGCCTTCACTACTATAAATCTTGAGTGTATCTTATCTAATCGTGACATAAAACAAGGAAGCGGAGCAAAACCTGCACCGACAAAATTCTCTATTTTAAAGTTGTATTTTGACAATAAAGCAGGTAGTCCTTTAATGGAAAAAACCCTTTTGTGCGTATCCCTAGCCATATCATCAAAATATTTTTTCCCGGCAAATACGCTAAAACGATTTCCCACATGAAAAAGATCGCTAATATTTTGAGAAAATGCCTGGTAGCCGAGGATCATTACAATAATATTAGCCCAATAGGATATATTTTCCGTCCCCATAATTATCAATCCGTTAGTCTTTAAAATTCTATATATGTTTGTTAAAAACAAATCTGTATCCGATAAATGCTCTATCACTTGATTGCTAATTATGATATCGAAAGACTCATTTTTGATAGGAAAAGTTTTTCAAAATTGCATTGACAACAATTAATTATTTTATCTTTTGCGAACCTGAGATGCTTATAGTTAATATCTGCTCCAATGATAAAGTTTCTCTTAGAATCTAATGACCTTTTAAATAATAAAGTTTTGGAACCATCATTGCATCCAAAATCTAAAATATATTTGCCTTGGAGGCTTGATCCCAGCAGATATGAGATTTGTTTTAAACAATCATCAATATCCTTTTGAAATAAGTTATGTTTTTTGAATTGAATCGTTTTCATTTGCAATACTTTTATACTTCGATAAGGATTCGCGATAAAGACTATTCATCCATTGTGCTTTTTTTTCCCAAGCATAGGTCGCTTCCACCCGTATCTTCCCAGCTGAGCCCAAATTGCGTCTTAATTCCTTTGAGCCGTAGAGCTTCTCTAAGGCTTCCGCGAGATCATTGATAATTTGGGTTCTATTGGTAACTTTAACCTTTATCCCGCATTCCACAGAAATGAAATCCGAGGGGCCTCCAAAATCCAGACAAACTATGGGTTTACCTAAAGACATCGCCTCCAATAACACAGCGCCACCGCCCTCGAAAGTCGGGAAAATGAATATGTCGCAATTCTTTATATGCTCATCAACTCTTTCTCGATCCAGCCAACCCAGTATCTTCACACTTTTGCATTGCGGATTTCGCAAAATTAACTTTTCAAGATCCGGTAACATCTTTCCTCCACCAATCATTGTCAATTCTATCCCTTGATGGTTTTTAGCAAATTTAAGAAAGGCGGCAAGCGCGATGTCCGGGGCCTTCCTATAAATATATCTTCCCACAAAAAGGACTTTGAACATGTTGGTATGGCCAGGATTATCTTTCTCTAAAACAATTCTACCCGCTGGCACACCTACAGCAGCCTGCACAAAGCACTTCTTTTGGACCCGAGGATGAAGACTATCTTTTATGGCGCTATTTATTAAAATGACTCTTACGGCTTTGTTGTAAACAGCCCTCATTAGAGGGTTATATTTCTTGCTTACGGATTTTATGAAGCTCCCCAATCTCTCGCTGAAGACAATTCGCACGCCGTAGCGTTTAACAATACGATAAGGCATGGGAGCATTTTCTCCTATCGGGCCGAAGTAAAAAGGAATCTTGAGAAATGCCATATATGTTGGCTGCCATGTGTTGACAAACACAAAGTGATGCACAAGGTCATATTTTTCTTTGGCAATAATTTTTCGTGCCGTAAGAAAGGCGCCGAATTGCCAGAAAGAATAGTAAATAAAGTGACTGATATTCCCTTTTTCCAAAAAAGAGAGCCAATGTGGCAGCTCATAATATTCAAATCGGACGTCGGAACAGCCTTCTTCGAGAAGTCTTCGGATCAAAGCGGAGTTTCCATGTTTTCGAGTAATTGCAGTTATCCTATGGTATCTACCGAGGTTATAAATCCACTGCCATCCAACCTCTGATTCTGAGTCTTTATCGGGAGTGCACTTGTACGCAGATGCCAGTATATTAAGCTTAAGGCTTTCCATCTAAAGGATATTTTTCAGTAATTGAGGCATAGAATCTGAGTCTAATGGAGTTCTTAAAATGATATTTTAGGATACCTTCCTTTAATGCTTTGAGGTCTTCCCTTTTTGGAAATATTATATGCGAAAGTTTCGTTCCGTTAGTTTTAGCAATATAGGTTATTGTGAAAAGACTTGTAATGGAATTGGAAATGACGACTGCCCAAGCCGCCCCAACAATATTGTACTTCGGCACCAGTAGACTCAAACAAAAGGCGAGAAGTGATAAGGTTAATGCCCGGCTAATTATAGCATATTTGGGGAGTCCCACCGCCTTAAAAATTGCTACACCCAGTTGATTGGCCCCGACGAATATCGACCCCACCAAAAAAATCCGGCTTGCATTAATTGATTCGTCGAAAGCGCAGCCGAATAGCAAAGGAATAAAAAAAGGCAGTGTCGCGAAAGTAAGAATAAATATCGGGATGGAGGAAAGATAATATGACAAAAAGAGATTCCGGATCACATTTTTGCGTTCTTCCAATTTAGAAGCATTTGTAATTCTTGGCAGAGCAATAGTCGAAATCGTTAAAGCGGTAACGCTAATTCCAGCCGAGGTAGCCAAAGCGACTGCATAGAAACCAATCAAAGCCGGTGAAACAAGGAAAGAAAGAAAGATTTGATCCAACTTTATGCTGGCTTGGTTGACTAAATTCGCAATTGTAATTGAAGCCCCATACCTGATAAAATTTTTCCCCGCTAAATAATCAAAATGGTTAAATTCATTTTTTGATTCCCCATATTCATTTCTCCTCAAATAACTTAATAATGCGTATAAAACCAAAATAGTTATTGAAAAGCTTCCGATGTACGCTCCCACAGTAAGACTGATGTCATGATGTCCTCTTGTAAATAGCATCCATATAAACAAAATAAGTAAGAAATAAAGCGATGTGTTGAAAAGATTAATCAAATTCAGCTGCCGAATACGCCCACTCCCCTGAAGAAAGCTTTGGGCCAACATAACTTGAGGGACGACTAAGGAACAAAAGCCTACCGACAGCATCCCAAGGTCAATGATCCTCTTTGAATAATCTCTCATTAATAAAGGCACCGAAAAAACGCATGGGACAAATAAAACGAGCCCAGTCAAAGCGCTTACGATCAATGAAGTGTATAGGTATTTCCATTTTCCACTCCTTTTAATTCCGACAAAATATCCAAGACTTTCGTTAATTCCCAGAGATGCAAGGGTCGACAATATTCCTGACCAAAGAAGAATGATCGCCAATTCTCCTCTCATCTCGGGGCCTAAGACTCTGGCTAGAAAAACGGAAGTTAAACCACCTAGCGCGATTAAAAACACATTTGCGCCAAAAGTCTCAAATAGATCTCTATTCATCCCCTTCTTAATATTTGTCATTGACACTTTCGGGGTTATTTTTCAGCTTCCGATAATTCAATTTTCTTAATATCAGGGTTCTAGAGAGTTTATAAATGCTCGCCGCCCAAATCTGCCGAGAATGGTTTAAAAAAATATAATTTCTCCCATTTTTCCCCAGGGTTTCCATTAAGGACGGACAAGCCGCAAGCCCTATTATCGCCTGAGCGATCGCATTGGCATCCGAGGGAGGAACAACTATCCCCGTCTCTCCATGTTTAATTGGCAAGCCAATATCGCTGACTATACAAGCCAAACCGCAGGCCATCGCCTCCAAAAGCGATTGAGGTAATCCTTCGGAGTATGATGGTAAAACATAAATATGCGCCCCTCTCAAATAGTCAACCACTCGATTAGGAGGAACATTCCCTTCGAATACAATATTTTTTTTTATTCCGCCGCCTTCTACTACCCTTTCTAAGACCTTTCTATATGGCCCTTCCCCAACAATGCTAACAATAAAATCAATCTTATCCCTGATTATTATTAAAGCTTCAATAAAATCCTGGATTCCTTTTACCTCAACCAGCCTTCCAACAGCTATTAAACGAAGAGGCGAGCTTAAAAGATTTCTTGGAACGAGAGAAAAATGATTTATATTTATGCCAGTCGGAATAATATGAACCCTCCTGGGCAAAAATTTCATAGTCTCTTTAAATTTATTTTCATTTTCCTCAGATAGAAATATCATATCACCACAGAACCGATAAGCTACAATCTCTGCCAGATGAAGCATCCTTTTTATTCCTTTTTTATATTGTGCCTCTTTGTGGTGAATGCCGGAAAAATGATGAATTACAGGCACCCCTTTTAAAGTTGATAAAATAACACCAAAAATAGACGCAATTACGCCCACACAAAAAATTATATCGAATTTTAATATTGAACTGCGCAAAAAACTACTGAAGTTAAAAGTCGGATTCCGCAAAAGCAGGCCCTTAATCCATTTAACTCTATATATTGTCTTATTTCCAAACTTTTCACGACAAGAGATTCCTGGAAATTTTCTGGTCATTATTAGAATTTCAACATCTTTATATTCCTCCAACTCCTCCACAAGGTTTTCAATGTATCTTTCTATCCCACCCGAAGGTATAGGATCATATCCGTTATTAGACCCCAAAGGATATTCTTTTGAACCCAAAATTAATATTTTCATAATCAAAATCTTTTAAAATTTACCATTGACTCAATCAGCATATTTTTAACTTATCTTTTTAGCCAAAACCCGGCGAGTCTTTTTTCTGATCACCCATAGAGATGGAATAAAGGGATTTTTCTTTAGCATGGGGGCTACGGCGCAAACCATCCAGCACCCTTTACCGCAGGAGCGAAGAGGCCGAAGCTTTTTATCCCATCTCTCGCATATTTCTTCCATTTCATTCTCCAAAATATTTCCCAATTTTATGCCCCATAAGTTGCATGGGAATATATCTCCATTTTCTTTTATGAAAATAAAAGCCTTTCCAGCCTCACATTTAATAATTTTTTTCCCTTCCCCAATATATTCAATGAGCCCTTCAGTAAAATAGGCTCGAATCCAGTCTTTAATTTTTGCAGAATTTAGATAGCTCTCTTGTATTTGGATCAATTGACAAATAGTGGGCCCGGCTTTTGGAATAATATTTTCATTGTCGCCGAAAACGTCAGAGCTGTGAACAACGGTACATGTAAATTGAATATTCAATTTGTCCGCAAGCTCTTTTACCTTAAAAATGCTGTCTTCATTAAATTTGCTTATTGTAGCCCCTATTCCAATATCCTTTACTCCAATTGTTTTACAATATTTTATCACTTCTAAGCAGTTGGTAAAATTACCTGGTATTCCTCTTATTCTGTCGTGATCTCCTTCAATACCGTCTATCGAGATTCGAATCGCTATCCGTGAGGCATTCTTTAAAATTGTAGGTAAAAGCATTTTTATGCGCTCTACCAAAATCCCATTCGTGGAAATAATAATCCGTGGGCTCCTACATCTTTCGTTTATAATACCGAGAACTTGAGGCAAATCCTCTCTCAAAAAAGGCTCTCCGCCGCTTATATTGATGCTCCTCAGTGTTTCTGGAAGGTTCCTGTAATCCTTAGCCTCCATTTCTACACCTTCCTTATTTTTCCATGCTTGGCACATAATGCATTTAGAGTTGCATCTTCTTGTAACCATCAATATTGCGCTTTTTACTGGCATTTTAATATTTTCTCACCTCATTTCACTAAGATATTTTTGGGGACGACAATATTTTTTTGCTCACAAGATTGGGACATGCCGATATACATCCATAAATATAATCCATAGGACTTAGATAATATTAAGGCGGTGCCGAAACTCGAAGGAATGAGGGTGATAATACCCGCCATTACTGCTAAGGACACCATTTTTGAGTATGGGTTATTAAGATTTATGTAAGTTTTCTTAGCATGCATATAAATTCCAAATAATAACACTCCCCAAATGATGCTCCCCATAATTCCGTATTCAAGCAATAATCTAACATAGCCTGCGTCAGCAAACACATAGATTAAGGCCTCATTTAAAAATATTAAATCCGTAAAGAAAGTATTTCTATTCAACATGCTAGTTACGCCTAGCCCCCATGTAGGCATCTCCAATAACACTTTTGGTAAAATATCCCAATAGGCAGTCTTCCTTGGAGACTCTTGTGCAAGGTATCCCGAAAACAAGCTCAAAAAATTATTTATTGGATCAAATCTTTCCTTCTCTGGCATTTTCACATACATCAAATACTGGAATATGTTCTCCACATAGATTAAACTAAAGAATACAAAAACCAAAATTGCTAAATAAAGTATTATTTTTTTACGGGTGTCTTTGGATAAATATATTATGAAAAATAGAAGAAAAAAAATATTCATATAGGCTGTCCTATTAAAAGTCAAAACAACTAAAATTACGTCAATAGAAAAAATAAATAAGTAAAAAGTTTTTTTAGTCAAAATATTAAAAAATGTATTTTTCTTTCTTCTAAGAATTCCTTCCTCGGAGGGGAGAGTGCAGAATTTACTCGCGTATCTGACTCCTACCAAAATACACAGCATAATTATTAAATAACTGCCAAAATGTCCTGGTGAGAAAAATGTGGAATAAATATAAGTTGGCCCCCCTAAATTAAAATGAATTGCGGTGTCATAATTGGTATACTGCAAGGCTCCATACGATAGGAAAACCTTTTCTGACTCTTCATAAAAGAAATTCTTTGCCCACTCGCCCCCCAAGGCCTGGAATGAACCCATAACGAGCTGAATAAAAAATACTATAATCAATGTATGAACTACGTTTTGGTACATATTGCTGGTAAACCTTAACTGAGTTAAGGCGATGGCTAAATAGAGAAAACGAAAATGAATCCAATGAATTAAAATAATATCTTCTAAAGTCGTCCAGTGTAAAAGAGAAGAAATTATAAAAAATGCTAATAGGCAAATAGCACATTTTATGAAGGGCGACGATACCCATTTCTTTTTTAATATCGAATTCCGGATTACAACGGATGATATAAAAGCTAAAATGAGGATATCAATGAATAGTTTAGAAAAAAGAGAAGGATATTTTACAACGATCCAATCAGCAAATGGGTTTAAGGCTATAACCAGGAAAAGAATATATATGGGAGGAATTAATAATAAAAGGGCTATTAGGATAGGGACAAAGAGGTAAGACTGCTCCATGCTCACCGCAATAGAAATCAATATCGCGATCCCAAAATTGCCCAGCCAAATATAAAATATTTTTTTTTCCATAGAAAATATTATTTAAAAATCTTAAAAAGATTAGCCCAGAGATAAATATAAAGAAAGGAGTTGGCGGGAACCAGTATGTTCCTTTCTACAAGGCTATGGACCATCAAAGATAGAATTCCAACAAGAGCGCCTATAGACACATAAAATTGCTGATTCGTAGTGGATAAGGATCTAATTTGATGAATGACTTTATTAAAAAGATATAAAAATATGAAGAGGAGAACGCTTATCCCTATAAGGCCGACCTCTGATGCAATCTGTAATAAATCATTTTCTGCGTGGGTAATTACGCCTTGGATATGAAAAGATCGATACATTGGGAAGACTTGGGGAAAAGTACCT
>Ga0315274_10010924_pt1 | contig 13043 bp, 8 predicted proteins | sample YL17G02_20_MG_FD_203700 | JGI IMG/M metagenome (GOLD analysis project Ga0315274, IMG submission 203700) | Sediment microbial communities from Yellowstone Lake, YNP, Wyoming, USA - YL17G02_20 | ecosystem: Environmental > Aquatic > Freshwater > Lake > Sediment | place: USA: Wyoming | collected... | reverse complement strand
ATTCCCGGCATCATAACATCCAGCAGCACGAGGTCCGGTTTCACGCGGTTAAATACAGAGAGCCCTTCTACTCCATCACGGGCTTCTTCGACCACAAAATCAGACTCTTCCAGCAGGTCGCGGGAGATTTCTCTTACTGCATTGTCATCGTCAATGACCAGCACCACCGGTGCTTCTTTCATGTCTCTGTTCTGCATCATGATATTCCCTTCAGCCCTTCAGTTATAACACATCCGATATCTCTGCCTTACAACGCACTTTTTCTGTCTCACCCGTTCTTCACGGTTGATGAATATTCTAACTATCGGTCTTATCAGTGAGATTCTTTAAGCCTCTTTGCAGGGGGCGAAGCGTTGTTTCGGGATAATTGGAGGGATAGTCCTGGTCAGACTGTAAGCTTCCCGGTTGGACTAATACGAACGCATTAAGTAAAGCGTCATTGCGAGGAGTGAAACGACGAAGCAATCTCTTGTTTATGAGGTGAGATTGCCACGCCTGCGTGCTGAAACGCAGCACTTCGGCGTGCAGGCACGCTCCCGTTGGTCGCTCGCAATGACAATGTAATAGCATTTAATGCGTTTGTATTAAGTCAGGACCTCCGCCTGTGAAGCCTGTTTGAAGGGTTAGTCTCTCAGTTAATTTGAGGGCCAGGTAACCACTTCCGCTGAGGCCTTGAAGAATGCCGTTGATTCTCCGGGAGATTTATTGGACTGAGTTTTTTTATAGTAGAATACCGGCGACTCTTTAATGAGTTTAATTCTGGTGAGTGCCTTGGCCTGAACACCATACAGTCTGAAGGCTTCAATTTTTAGCCCTCTGATGGCCTGTTCCTCAGTGAACCCTTTTTTCGATTCGTCATATATACTGACGGTTCCGAGGATCTTGAAGGTGCGACGGAACAGGTCGTCTGATGGAAGAAGGGAGATCTGTGCAAGTGCAGGGATGTCTTCTGCTGTTTGCTGAGTCGATATGCCTCCGGGTGTACTGGGAACGGTTGGGGTTGTTCCTGCTCCTTCTTGCTCGGGGGTTCCCTTTTTAACCAGTGTTATTACGTCAGCGGAGACTCCTGCATACAGGTCTTTCTTAGCCAAGAGCGGTGTACCCCCTCGCTTGTAATCAACGTTGATTATCCCCTGTGCGAGGTTGCCATACCGTTTGTATGCCTCTACCTTAAGATTCTGGAGCGCTTTTTCCTGGGTAAACCCCTCCTTTGAGGGACTGTTTGCCTCAACCCTTCCCAGGACCGAGAACCTGTAGTCGGCCAGGTCTTGCTGTGAAAAGAGGGGGATGCTGGCAGGAGAGGAAATGCTGCTCGCATATTCCTGCGATGGGGTTTTTTCAGTGATGCCGGGTGTTGCGGGAGCAGGTTCTTCTTTCGCAGCTCCTTCTCTGCTCTGAGGGGGTGGGGAGGGGACTGCCGGTGTTTGTTCCCCCATTGCAGAGTCTCTGGGGGCAGGAGCAACAGTTGCTGTTTGGGATGCAACAGGCGGCTCTTTCGGCTTTGGTTTTTTTAATACGATAGGAGAACGGATCTCGATCGCAGAACAGCCAAAGAGCAGGCTTACCATGAGTATCATATACGCTGGCTTCATGATTCCTTTGTGCATAGAGCATTCTCCCTCTCAGTTTTCATCCTATTCTTTCTATCTGCTTTTTGCCGAGTAATCAAGTCAATTTATGTCTTATCAGCGGATTTCCTCATCGGTGAGGACAATGCCAGTCCAGGTTATCATGTCATCATGGAATTCAGCGTCCCGGCGTAACCTCTTCAGCAGGCTCACCACGTCTATCGCTACCGCTTCCATGGAAACCCTTGCCGTATCAGGATGAGCACACGGATTACCGCTGAAGCCGACACATTCATCGCACAGGTCGCACCGGCCACCGATCATACCCCACAGGTGTTCATACTTCATTTCTTCTTTAAGGTACCGTTCTGTCTCAAGCACGATGCGGTGGAGCTTGAGTTTTGTCCTCTTCAAGCCCTCCGGATCATTCCGGACATCGATATGCTCGGAATACTGGATCAGGATTCCTGTGCGGAATGGCTTGAGCTTCTCCGTTATTTCTGCGATCGTACCGGTATGTGGTGGACAGGTTAAGTGCTTATGATAATTTCCGCAGATATTCTGATAGCAGTAACTCCTTATCCGTTCTTCAGGGATGAGAAGCTGAGCGGGGATGAACTGACAGTGAGTTGCCCCTGACTGAATAATATGGTCCACTATAGCTTGCTGGTGTCTAAGCATCCGGGTTGGCCTTTTACCGGACAAAGAATGTTTTCCTGTCGTGAATACTGTTCTGATCAGCAGAAAAAATATACTGCATACAAAAACGGCAGTCAATGAAAAGCGCACAAGGGGGAAATTTTTCACAGTGAAAATTTCTGCGGATTATAGACTATAATAAATATAATAACTATAAATTCATAGGTTAAATTAAATGATTCCATCTCCCAAAATGGTGCAAATTTTATTTCACGATTGGGATGAGTGGGAGAGTTTTGAGAGAAATGTACTATTTCACTTGAAGCTTTTTGATCTTGCTTTGCAGAGAGTGATCACGATGCTACTTTCTCGGTCTCATTACTGCTGTAAATAGGTAGGATGATAGTAAAGGTCGTTCCAGAGCCAACTTTACTCTTTACCTTAATATCGCCTCCATGATCCTTTATAAAACCATAGCACACTGACAGGCCGAGGCCGACATCTTTAATACTGTCTTTGGTCGTAAAAAAGGCATCAAATATCTTATCAATGTTTTCTTCTCTAATACCTATGCCTATATCAGAGATCTCAATGTGAATCTGATCTCCTTTTGCCATTGTCTTTACCGTGAGGGTTCCCCCATCTGGCATGGCATCCCTTGCGTTGGAGATCATATTGAGAAAAACCTGCCGGAGTTGATTTTTAGAGGCATAGACCTTTTGTAAATGATCAGCAAAGGAGGTTGAGATACGGATGCTATTTTCCTGTAGTTGTTTTCTCACAATGAGTAAGATCTCATCAAGTATGGTATTAATATCCACCAGCTGTTTTTGTTCCTCATCGGGCTTGGAAAAACTGAGCATCTTACGGAGTAATTCTGTGAGGCGAACGGTTTCTGAAAGTGCCATCTCGAGAATCTTTCTCCTCTTGTTTTGGGGGGAGATTTCTGTTTTAAGAAGTTCCAGGGTATTCATGATGCCATACAACGGGTTATTCAGTTCATGGGCAATTTGAGAAGTTAACTTACCCATTGCCGCCAATTTCTCAGATTGCAGCAACTGCTCTTGTATAGCCCTCAGTTTACGTTCCATCTCCAGCCTCTCTTTGAGCTCTTTCTCCATTCGTTTTCTCTGGGATTGATTCATGTTGATTCCTTCATACCCCACGACATTGCCCTGTTGATCATAACGGGCATGAACTGTAACCAATACTGGGATAACACTTCCGTCCTTACGTTTAAAATCAAGTTCGTAGTCGATCACACGCCCTTCTCGTTCAACCCTTTCCTGGAACATCTTACGGTCTTCAGGCCTTAGATAGAGATCATTGGTTATATCTATCTTAAGGAATTCCTCCTTACTCTTATACCCTAACATGTCGAGAAGAGCCTGGTTGGCGTCCAAAAACTTCCCTTCTTTACTGCTGATGAACACGCCGCAACCTACATGTTCGAACAACCTTTCATAATCCTCTTCCCTTACCTTGAGTTTTTCTTCACCCCGTTTTCTCTGGGTGATGTCTTGAAAAATGCTCAGCTTTGATACTGTCCCGTCTCTATTTGTCAGAGGTAATTCAACAAGCTCATAGATCTTATCTATCATCGGAACGTATTTCTCCCAGTATACCGTCTTTCCAGAAAAAACCTCCTTTGCCTTGCACCAGGGACAAACCTCGTCAAGGTGACTAATCCACTGGTAGCATTTCTTTCCTCTCCCGTCTTCTAATTCCTTGATCATGGCCTTGTTCATGAATTCAATAGTATAATCATTCTTAATGATATAAACGCCGTCCACCATGGCGTCAAATATAGAGGCAAGAAGCTTAAGTTCTTTCTCTGTCATAATACCCTCACTTTATGACACTATCGAAATGATCTATCCTATTCTAGGATAAAGCTACCATCATTTCCTGTGAAAGGAAAGAAGGAAGGATCGATCTTATTCACACTTTGCCCTTAGCCAGTTAAAGAGACTCCTTGAGACCGCCATTGATAAGCTGGGATTATCAGCCCGGGTATATACCAGGATATTGAAAGTTGCGAGGACGATGGCTGATCTGGAAGGATCAGAGGCTATCCTCACCCCTCACATCTCCGAGGCCATCCAGTACCGGAGCCTGGATCGAAGGCTGATGTGAAGATTTGTCAAGATGAAAGATCTGACCCCATCACTCGCGGCACAGAGGGAGATATAGCAAGTAGGCAAGTAAATCTTGATAGACATAAAAGAATTTACTTCGTTTCTCTAATAAGTTGATCTCTCCCATACGTATTATAAAGTTTGATTTCGCTACTTTCCAAAAAACTTACACTAACCCCGCTGCGCTCATGATTTCAGGTACGAGTTCTTCCCTTCCGATTGCCATGATGTGCACACCGTCACACATCTTCTCTTCTCGTATCCTTCTGATCATACGGCCTGCGATCTCTATGCCCTTGGCAATCGCACCCCCTTTGGGTGCGGAGGCCATCTCATCGATCAGCTCTTGTGGTACGTTGACACCTGCCACATTCTTGTTCATGAAGCGGGCCATAGGAGCGGAGGTGAGCAAAATGACTCCTGCCAGGATCTTTGCGGGAAACTTTCTGGCGTACGCCATGAATTGCTTAAAATGATCAAGATTATATACGGCCTGGGTCTGAATAAATTCTGCACCTGCCTCGATCTTCTTTTCATATTTGATAAGTTGGGGCTCAAGTGGATTTGCCTCAGGTGTCACAATTGCGCCTGCACAGAAGGAAACGGCACCCTCCAACTGGTTACCCCCAAGATCTTTCCCTTTTTCTAAGCTTTTGATCATTGCCAAGAGCTGACAGGAATCCAGGTCGAAAACCGATTTTGCCTCTTTATGATCACCCAAAAGAACTGAATCACCTGTAAGGCAGAGGACGTTATTGATTCCTCTGCTAGCAGCGAAGAGGAGATCGGCCTGGAGCGCCAACCGGTTTCGATCCCTGCATGTCATTTGCAAAATAGGTTCACCACCCATCTCTTTAATGAGAAGGGCTCCTCCCAAGGAGGGAAAACGCATGACCGAACTCTGATGGTCGGTCACATTCATAGCATCCACCTTATCCTTTAGGATCTCAATATGATGAACCATTTTTTCAAGATTTGTTCCCTTGGGTGGAGCAACTTCAGAGGTAACGACAAATTTACCGGACTCCAATGCTTTTTTAAAAATAGAAACCATGTTTGACCTCTCCAGCTATGCGCTAAAACATAAACTTCCCCGGTCTCGGCTCACCCTGATGATTTTTGGGCTTTTGAAGCCTTCTCATGGCATCCAATCGACCCAATTCTTTCAATCGGTTATAGATCAGGGTCCACACACAGTCCTTTTCGGAATCTATCTCACATTTACCATCGTTGGTGCCTCCACAAGGTCCATTCACAAGACCCTTGTGGCATGAGGTGACAGGGCAGAAGCCGCCGGTTTCACCTAAAATACAGTTCCCGCACTGGGTGCATATTTCATCAAACTGACCGATTGCTGTCTCCTTACCAATGAAAAGGGTATCAAGGGCAGGGACAACCATTTTTTTCAAATGCCGAGCAACGGTTTGAACGCCAAAGGCACAAGACATGATCAGGAGAACATCTGCCTGCTCAATTTGGTGTCCATACTCAGCCAAGGCCTCTCTTGTCAGATTGTCACATGCTACCGGCAGAACTACACTTCCGGTAGTCAACTTCCCCTTTTCTGATAATGTCTTACTCATAGTCTCGACTTCGGATTGTCCACCTGTGTGTGTGAGAGTAACGCACGTGCCACAGCCAATAATGAACAACCTTCCTAATCCTTTCAGGAGCTGGTCAATTTCCTCAGGAGTTTTTTGTCGGGTAATAGATCTGATCATCCTTCTCTCCTCTCTCTTTCCAGATCACACCGGAGGCACCTCGTAGATTCACGGCCGGCCTGTTCCTCAGAGAGACCTTTTTCTACCTCTCTGAAGTCACGGACCCTTTCCTCTGGTCTCTCCATTGTAATCCGGATCCTTGGCCTTTCCTCGGTAGTTTCTTCATCCAGGGCCAAACCGATATCCTCTTTCATGGTAGTTTTTTCATCCATGATCTGTATCCGTCTCTTCTCACCCTGGAGATACTTATCAATGGAGATAGCAGCTCTTCTCCCTGAAGCAATGGCCCTGATGACGTACGTAGGCCCTGTGGTAAAATCGCCCCCGGCAAAAATACCCGGGATGTTCGTAGAAAGGGTGTTTTCATCCACCATCAATGTTCCCAAAAGTGCCCTTTCGAGTTGACTGTCCTTGGATAAAAAGGACATATCAGGTGCCTGCCCTATAGAAATGATAACATTATCCGTCCCCACAATTTGAGTGGACTCTTCATCCAATTTCGGATTGAAACGTCCTTCCTCGTCGAATACGGAGAGACATCGAGCAAACTCAACCCCATAAACCTTGTTGTCTTGATGTATGATCTGCCTTGGCCCCCAGGAGGCGTTGATGGTAATACCTTCTTCTACCGCTTCCTCAACTTCTTTCTCCCACGCCGGCATTTCGTCCCTGGGTTCCACACAGAAGACTTGGACATCCTCGGCCCCTACTCTCAAGGCAGTCCTGGCCACATCAATGGCTACGTTACCACCTCCAATAACTAAAACCTTCCCTTTCAAAATCACCTCTTTGCCCATTTTAATATCGGTTAGGAATTGAAGTCCGTAGTAGAGTCCATCGAGGCCATCCTTTTCACCAGGTATTCCAATCCGTTTACTGGCTTGAGCACCGCATGCGACGAATACAGCACTGTACCCTTCGGCCATCAAGTCATTTACCGTGTGTCTGGCATCAATGGAGGAGTTGTATCTGGTTTCAACACCACAACTCTCGATGTACCCGATCTCCTCCTGAACCACATCTCGGGGTAAGCGAAACTCAGGAACCGTAATCCCGAGCATCCCTCCAGCAACCGGTTGTGCTTCAAAAACAGTAACCCTGTAACCTGCTTTTGCCAGAAAAAAGGCACAGGTCAAACCAGCAGGTCCTGCCCCTACCACGGCGACTCTTTGCCCCTTGGTTATCGGAAAAGGTTCTCTGGCTCGACCGATATTCTCAAAATACCAATCCGAAGCAAAACGTTTAAGGGAGCGGATGGCAACGGCCTCGTCCAGTTCACCTCGGCGACACTTAGACTCACAGGGATGGATACAAATACGTCCACAGACAGCTGGGAATGGATTTCGTTCCCGGATGATTTCCACTGCCTTTTCGTATTTTCCGCTGGCGATGGCTGCAACGTAGTTGGGCACATCAATCCCTGCAGGACAGGCATGCTGGCAGGCAGAGATAACCATGGTCTCGCAGGTGGCTCCTGCACATCGGTGCTCTAATATGTGATCTTCATATTCTTTTGAGAAATAGCGTAAGGTAGAGAGAGCAGGTTTGGCACAGTTCTGTCCAAGACCGCATAGGGACGACTCTGTAATTGTCTCGCCTAGCTCTTTGATCGCCTGGATATCCTTGAGCTGGCCTATTCCCTGGGTTATACGGGTCAGTATCTCCAAGAGTTGTGTAGTGCCTAGACGACAGGGTGCGCATTTCCCGCAAGATTCGGACTGGGTAAAGCTTAAGAAGAAACGGGCTATCTCTACCATACAATTGTTTTCATCCATGACAACCATGCCACCAGAGCCCATGATGGCACCTATTCGCTGGAGCGTGTCATAATCGATGGGGAGGTTCAAATATTCAGCCGGGACACAACCACCTGATGGACCACCCATCTGTACGGCTTTGAACTTCCTTCCCTTTGGGATACCCCCGCCGATATCAAAGACCACATCCTTAATGGTGACACCAATGGGTACTTCCACCAGTCCGGTATTATTGACCTTCCCTGCGAGGGAGAAAATCTTTGTTCCCTTGCTCTCTTCCGTACCAACCTGTCCGTACCACGCTGCACCATTTTTAGCAATTAACGGGACATTGGCCCACGTCTCTACATTATTAATATTGGTAGGCTTTCCATCCAGTCCGGACTGTGCAGGAAAAGGAGGCCTGGCCCTCGGCATCCCCCGTTTTCCTTCAATGGATGCCATGAGGGCGGTTTCTTCGCCACATACAAAAGCCCCAGCCCCCATTTTCATGGAAAGTTGGAAGTTGAAGCCCGTTCCCAATATGTTCTCTCCCAGAAGGCCAAGCCCTTTCATTTGTTCTATGGCGATACTTACGTGTTCTATGGCAATGGGGTATTCCTCCCGGACATAGATGTATCCATATTCTGCTCCGATGGCGTAGGCACCGATTAACATTCCTTCGAGGACAGCATGGGGGTCGCCTTCCAAGAGCGCTCGATCCATAAAGGCACCAGGGTCCCCCTCATCCGCATTACATACAATGTATTTGGGACGGCCTTCGGACTGGTGGGTGAACTTCCATTTGAGGCCTGTTGGGAATCCGGCGCCACCTCTCCCCTTCAACTTCGCTGTGGCGATCTCCTCGATCACTTCCTCTGGTGTCATTCCCGAGAGCGCTTTCACGAATCCTTGATAACCGCCAGCGGCAATGTAATGCTCTATCTTTGTGGGATCAATCCTGCCGCAGTGGGCCAGGACCCTTCTCACCTGTTTCCTGTAAAAGGGAATCTGATTGAAATCAAAAATTGGCTTTTTCGTCAGGGTGTCTTTGTAAGCGAGTCGATCTATTAACTGGTTCTTTTTAAGGGTGAGAGACACAATCTCAGGTGCGTCATTAGGGTTCACTTCCTGGTATTGAATGCCTAACGGTTCTACAGTGATAACCGGGGCCTTTGCACAAAACCCGTGGCAGCCGGTTCCCCGAACTTCCACTTGCCTCGTAAGGCCCTGATGCTTGACTTCACTTTCGAGTGCTTCCTTGACCTCAGCGGAACCGTAAGCCCGGCAGCCGGTCATGCAGACATGCACGACGGTTTTTCTTTCATCAGTTGCCCCGCGAATCTTATTGCTGAACCATTCAAATTGTCCGATAGAGGAGAGTTTTTTCATACCCCTTAATGGTCCCTTTTCTCTTTCTTGTATTGCCCCAATACGCTGCTAACCTTAGGTGGAGAAAGTTTACCAAAATAGGTCCGGTTAACCATCATGGAGGGAGCTAAGAAACAGGCACCGAGACAGGCTACAGTCTCCAGGGTAAACTGATAATCGGGGCTTGTCTCTCCTTCATTGAGACCCAGCTCTCTCTTCATGAGCCTGAGCACGCTCCGACCACCCTTTACGTGACAGGCTGTGCCACGACAAACCCGGATCACATACTTCCCTTTTGGTTTCAGAGTAAAATCTGCATAAAATGTGATAACTCCCTGAACCACGGAAGGAAATACATGAAGAGCTTCGGCAATGGGTTCAATAGATTCAGGCGGGATGTAGCCGAACGTCTCCTGAATATCCTGCAAGAGGGGTATGATGGGCCATTTTTCGTCCCTATGTTTCTCTATAATGGAAATGAATCTGTTCCAGTCGATTTCCTTCGGCTTCATTGAACCGTTCTCCTATACTCTTTCAAGGTTGACTAGGCAATGCTTTAAGCCGGGTGAACCAGGTTCTCCCAATGAGACTAATCCTATCAGTCGCATGACATCGTTGCCGTTAAAAGCAACCGGAATGAAAATAGTACCTGGCTTCACCCCTTTTACTAACGTAATCTCTCTTTCTATTGATCCGAGTCGGGAAAGGACCCGGACCAGGTCTCCATCGTGCACGCTCAATTTCTCAGCATCCTCTGGCGAGATCTCTATTTCTCCCCTTAAAGTAAAATCACGAATACGGTCTGAATGGCTCGTCCGGGTTCCACTTCCCAGGTGATAGCGCAGGGATCCAGAAATGGCTGTAAAAGGATATTCCTTATCAGATACCTCTTCTGCTTTTGAAACAACGGGCGAGAATGGAATCAAGTCCCCCTTTCCATCCGGATGAAAGAGGCCCTTCTGACTTGTTTCCTTGATCCAGGCAACATCACCATCTCCCTTCAGGTCTCCATAGAGAGGGATGAACTGACAGATTTCAGACCGTAATTTTTCTAGAGAACCATAACGTCTGGGATAACCCAGCTTGTTAGATAGCATATCGAGGATCTCCCAATCAGGCCTGGCATCTCCCGGAGGTGGTACTGCTGACCTGAAAGTCTGTATCCTTCCTTCCATATTCGTAAAGGAACCGCTTTTTTCAGAAAAAGCAGCGCCAGGTAAAACCACGTGTGCAATTCGAGTTGTTTCGGTGTCAAGGATGTCCTGTACCACGAGGAATTCTAAACGTTCTAAAGCCCTTTTTACTCGCTCGGGTTGTGGCAGGCTGCGAAGTGGATTTTCGCCCATAATATAGAGGGCTTTAAGATTGCCCTTTTCAGCTTCTTCGATCATACGAACTATATTCAGGCCTCGATCGGGTGATATTCTCGTCTGCCAGAGGTGCTCCCACTGTCTTTGCGCAGAAGCACTGTTCAAAGGCTGGCGACCAGGAAGCATATCAGGCACCGTCCCCATGTCCCAGGCACCGACTTCGTTGTTCTCCCGTGTCACCAGGTAAAGACCGGCTCCTCCTCTGCCCAGACTACCTGTCATTAAAGAGAGGTTAAGAACAGCCCCCATAGATTCCATCCCGTATCTTTGTTGGAAAATCCCGTGTCCGACCACAAACGCAATCTCTTTTCCTTTCAAAAGGTTGACCGCATGGTCCATAGATCCCACATTAATTCCTGTTACCCGACAAATCTCCTCCAAATCGAGGAAAAAGAGGCTATCGCGGTACTCACTAAAGCCTTCTGTGAACCGGTCGATGAAAGAGGAGTTATAGGCATTCTTCTTCAATAGCAGGGCTGCGAGAGCGTTGATCAACTGAGGATCGCTGCTTGGCAAGAGACGTAACCAAACTGTTGCAACATTCGTTAACTCGGTTTTCCTCGGATCGGCCACAATCAAGGGAATACCGTTCCTTACGGCTCTTTTAATAAAGTAGCTCATTACAGGAACTGACTGGGTGGGATCTGCACCTAAAACAAAAATGACGTGTGCCTTCTCTAAGGATTCAAGTTGATTAATTCGACACCCACCGCCAGTCTTTTCATTTACCAAAGTCATGACAGACCGTCCCGAGAGATAGCCACCATTATCCACATTGTTCGTCTTTAAAAGAACCCGGGCGATCTTTTGGAAAAGGTAATTTTCTTCATTGGTGCATTTTGAAGAGCCGAGAAGGGCCACACTCTGAGGACCCTCCTTTGTCTTGATCTCCGTGAGTCGATTCGCGGTAAACTCTATCGCTTCGTCCCATGAGACGGAAATCACTTGTCCGTTTTTCCTGAGACTCGGAATGGTCAGTCGATTTCCAGTGTTGAGGAAATCATTGGCAAAGTGTCCCCGGACACACAGGGTTGATCCGTTCACGGTTCTCTCCAGGTGTCCTGGATTAACCTCCACCATCCGTTCATCCGTTACCCCTATGCTCACAGTACAGCCCACTCCGCAGAATCCACAAATGGAAAGGAATTCACGCTGTGGAGTTCCAACATATTTCGTATTCTTTACAGCCAGAGCGCCGGTTGGGCATATGGATACACAGGTGCCGCAGAAGGTACAGTTAGAATGCTCTAAGGGGTAATCGTGAACCGCTGTAGGGCGTGATCGAAATCCTCTCAGGTTAAATTCTATGGCTCCAACAACAGCCAGTTCGTGGTCTGCCCTAATACATTTTCCACAAAGGATACATTTACTGAGATCCCTGATAATGAAAGGGTTCGCCTGCTCTAATGGTTTGTAATGGGGCATCGGGTAAAGTTCCTGCAGACCTACACCCAATTGCGCCGCTGTCTCCCTCAGCTGACATCGGTTTCCTTTACTGCACATCAAGCAGGATTCCGGATGTTCGGCCATCATCAGACGAATAATATTCCTCCTGTGCCTTTCTACTCGCGGGGAGTCTGTGCGGATGCTCATATTCGGTACTGCCGGTGTTACGCATGAGGCCATGACTCTTCCGCTTTTTTCGTCCTCCACCAAACAAAGACGACAGCCCCCGAAGGGTTCAAGATCATGATGATAACAGAGGGTGGGAATTTTTATGCCGTGGCTTACGGCAGCTTCCAAGATGCTGGTTCCAGCTAGGCAACTGACATTTTTGCCATTGATGGTCAATATGATATTTTTCAAAGCTATGATTCCTCGTTACCTCAGTTTAGCCGCATTGAGATAATGCCTTAACTTTTCTTCACCCCCGATAGTGATGATGTGAATACCCTGACAAAGGTCCTTGAGGCCTGATACGATGTCGGTAAAGATTTCAATGCTGGCCTTTTCTTTCTCCGGAGCACTGGCCAATTTCTTGATTATCCACTCTGGGATGAGACCTGATCTAAAATGCCGGTTCAGGAACTGGGCCATGCCGGCTGTCCTTAAAATCATAACCTCTGCAATCACTGGGACACCAAATGTCTTTATCTGCTTCATGAATTTTTCAAACAAAGACAGGTCGAATACGGGTGTCGTTAGAAAGTACTGAGTACCAATTTTCGTCATTTCCTCTATTTCTTTCATTTCCAATTCCGGTACGTTTTTCCCCCACGCAGATTCTACTCCTGAACCCACAACGAATTCTGCCTTTGAGGGGAGTTCTTTACCATCAATGGTGCAACCTTCTTTCAAGTGTTCAAGGACTGAGGTTAATTTCCCTGAATCTACATGAAAAAACATCATTTCCTGCAGGCTGTCACCAGTGATCCGATAATCTTCAGTGAATACAAGTAAATTTTCGATGCCGGTTTCATGGGCAAGGATGAGATCCTTCTGCAATTGTGGCCGGCTCTTGTCCCGGGTGGTTGTCTGGTATATGGGCTCGAATCGGTTC
>Ga0315274_10010923_pt1 | contig 13043 bp, 12 predicted proteins | sample YL17G02_20_MG_FD_203700 | JGI IMG/M metagenome (GOLD analysis project Ga0315274, IMG submission 203700) | Sediment microbial communities from Yellowstone Lake, YNP, Wyoming, USA - YL17G02_20 | ecosystem: Environmental > Aquatic > Freshwater > Lake > Sediment | place: USA: Wyoming | collected... | reverse complement strand
ATTCCACTGGTTGGAGAGGGATTCGAGGTTGGACATGGGCCACCTCCTTTCTGAAGTATATTCTACTTCAGAATCTGGAGAGAAACAAGAGGAAAAACGCTCAGCCCCGTTTTCATGTCGTGCACCCCTCAAACTATTCATTGTATTTACTCCTTCTTCCGACTGCAATGGAAAGTATTCTGGATCTGTTTTCGCTTCGCGTTCCGCCCGCTCTGAATGCTGTTCCCCTTCCCTCCTTTCCAGGCGGCAAGCAGCCCTATCCCTGTCTTCCAAGATCACGCTTCCTGGATTTCGGGATCACACGCCAAAGGCTTCATCGAGGCTGGGTGTGGTCTGCCGCCTCATGTCCTCCCTTTCTCCTCCTCGAGCAGTTTCCCTCGGGTTGACAGGCCATCCTTTGGGCGTTCCAACTGTCGCCGCCAAACCCCGACCGGCCTCGCCAGCCTCCCATTCCCACCATCATCCGCTTCCGGTTGGAAGAAATCCAGCAAAAAACTCGCACTCGGAAGTCCGGGGGCGCATCTTGATGAAGCTACCAAATCCAAGCGCTGGATAGAGTAGCGCGGGCGTCTCGCCTGCGAACCTGTTCGTGGTGCGGGCTTTGGCCTGTCTTGCGAGGCGAGCGTCCCGCCGTCGCCAATCGCCGCCGCGAGCCAGGTCTGGAAATGTGGCAGGCGAGACGCCCGCCCTACTTTACCGCCCCACTTTGCTTTGCTTGCGTAGCTTCATCAAGATGCGCCCGAAGCCCGGGGGTGCGACCCACGGATTTGCGGAATGGCGCGGAGAAGTGTGTTCAATCCCTACCACACCCCACTACGCAGATCGAGGCTCAGCAATCCGCGGCGGCGCTTTTCCCACAAAAAAATCCGAACTGCGTAGTCCCGGAGGGACGTCTGACAATAGCCCACCGTTTCAACGGTGGGACAAGCCGCGGTCCATTGTCCCCCCGAGTCCCGGAGGGACGACTGAGACCCTATCCGAAGACGTGTTTCAGCCGTCCCTCCGGGACTGAATATGGAAAAAGGGGCGCATTTTCCCACCACTGAAGTGCTGGGCTGGCGAAGCCGTCGAAGACTATGTCAGATGTCCCTCCGGGACATAAACGCCATGTCCTTCCTGCAAATCGGCGGGTTGCACCCATTTGCCTTGACGAATGCCGGTAGTCTTGGATATCTTCGGACGAGTGCGAAAACACCACCCCCGGGGTTTTTCATGACACCTCAGCCTCCCACCACCCAAGAAGAAGCGCGGATCTTCGCCATCACCCGCCCGGACCCGAACCTGCTGGTCCAGTTCTTCCTCTGGAGCGTCGCAAGCGTCGTCTTCTTCCCCGTCGTGTTCATCCCTCTCTTCTTCCGGTACCACACGATGCGCTACCGCTTTGACTCCGAGGGCATCAGCATGAGCTGGGGCCTCTTGTTCCGCCGGGAGGTCAACCTGACCTATTCCCGCATCCAGGACATCCACCTCTCGCGCGGCATTATCGAGCGCTGGCTGGGGATCGCCACGGTGGCGATCCAAACCGCCTCGGGCAGCTCGGGGCCCGAAATGTCCATCCAGGGATTGAAGGAATTCGACCTGCTGCGCGATTTCCTTTACAGCCGGATGCGGGGACACCGAGCCGGTTCTGCGGCCGCCCCGGCGGCGGGCCCCGCCGCAGCCCCCGCGGGGGCTGGAGCGTCGGCGATGCCCGGCGATACGGCTGAGGCGCTCCAGCTGCTCCGCCAGATCCATGGGGACTTGGCCGAGATTCGCCAAGCGCAGCCCTCCGCCCAGGGGTAGCGGCCCTCCCTGACGTTCCGGCTACTGCACAAAGGAGCATACAGCGGCGCGCAAAGAGTGACCATAATGCAATCGCTCATGGCGCCTTGCGGCACCCGGAAATGAATGAAAAAAGGCGGTTCACGTGGTTCTTGGGTCCTTTTGGTCCCTGTGGTCCTTAAGGTCTTTTTTCAAGGTAGCAGCCCGACCGCCAGCGAGGAAATCCATCAGAGTGAACTGCAAGCACCAATAGTCCCATGTATGAACTGCTCAAACAGATCGTCCTGACCCTGCTGCGGTGCCCCAAGGAACCGCCGGAGCCGCCCGCCGGATCTCATGGCACTGTCCACGTCTTCAGGGCTTCTCCTTCTTTTCTGCGTTACCGCCTCCTGAAAGTCCTCTTTCACCTCGTGGCAATTGCCATCTTCATCGTCATCGGGGCGGGGGGCCTGACGCTGGGTGCGCAAACGGCGGGTCGCGCGGGATGGTTCGTGATCCTGGCCGGCGTGGCCGGGGAGTTGATCGTCCTCGTCAATATCCTGATTCTGTACATCACCGTGCGCCTTGACTACGACATGCGCTACTACATCATCACCGACCGGAGCCTTCGGATCCGCGAGGGGGTGTGGCAGATCCGCGAGACGACGTTGACCTTCGCGAACATCCAGAACATGAACATCGTGCAGGGCCCTCTCGAGCGGCTTTTCGGCATCTATGACCTGGTGGTGGACACCGCTGGGGGCGGCGGATCGAGCGGCCACAATTCCGAGGGACGTCTCACCGGCGGCATATTGCACCAGGGAGTGTTCCGGGGCATCCAGAATCCCGCACAGCTCCGGGACCTCATCCTGGGCTATCTTCGCTCAATCCGCACCTCGGGCTTGGGAGATCATGAGGATCAGGAACACGCCGTGGGGCCGGCGCTCTCCCCCGCCGCGGCGCCGTCCGCCAGCTTTCTGGCGCATCCGGAAATCCTGGCGGCCCTGCGCGACATCGCCGCGGAGACCGCTGCATGGCGCCGGACGCTCCCCCCGCGCAGTCAGGAGAACTGACCAGGCGGCTCCCTGTTCGTCGTCCCGGTCCGTGTTTGTCCGTGTCAGTCCGTGTTCGTCCGTGTTCGTCCGTGTTCGTCCGTGTTCGTCCGTGTTCGTCCGTGTTCGTCCGTGTTGGTCCGTGTCGGTCCGTGTTCATCCATAGTCGTCCCAGTTCAAACAAAGGAGAAAAAACCATGACCCCTAAAACCACCAAATCCACACCGGCAAAACCCGCGCCGGACCTCAAATGGTTCCTGCACGACCGCTTCGGCATGTTCATCCACTGGGGACTCTATGCCCTACCGGCCCGGCACGAATGGGTCCGGCACGTGGAACGCATGACCGACGAGCAGTACCTGAAGTACTTCAAGCACTTCAACCCGGACCTCTACGATCCGAAGGAATGGGCCCGCGCCGCCAGGAACGCCGGCATGAAGTACTTCTGCATCACCACCAAGCACCACGAGGGCTTCTGTCTGTGGGACTCCAAGCACACGGACTGGAAAGCGACCATGACCCCTTATGGCAAGGACCTGATCAAGCCGATGGTCCAGGCTTTCCGCGAGGAAGGGCTGCGCGTGGGATTCTACCACTCGATCATTGACTGGCACCATCCCGAGAACCGCGTGGACCGGCTCCACCCGCGCCGCGACGACGCGGAGTACCGGAAGGCGAACCAGAACCGCGACCAGAAGAAGTACATCAAGTACCTGCACGCCCAGGTCCGCGAACTCCTCACCCAGTTCGGCCAGATAGACTACGTTTTCTTCGACTTCTCCTATCCCGGCGAGGACGGCAAGGGCCGCGACGACTGGGATTCGGTGAACCTGCTGAAAATGGTCCGCGAGCTCCAGCCCAGGATCGTCGTCAACGACCGCCTCGATCTGATGGACGTTCCGGGCGGATGGGACGTCAAGACCCCTGAGCAGTTCCTCACGCGCGAGTGGCCCACCCACAACGGCAAGCGCGTTCCCTGGGAGACGTGCCAGACCTTCTCGGGCTCGTGGGGGTATCACCGCGACGAGTCGTCCTGGAAAGACGTCAAGCAGCTGTTGGCCATCCTGATCGAAACCGTGAGCAAGGGCGGGAACCTGCTGCTGAACGTGGGTCCGACGGCACGCGGCCAGCTCGACCAACGGGCGCTGGACCGCCTGGAGGGCATGGGCAAATGGATGAAGCAGCACGGCCGGGCGATCTACGGCTGCACGAGGGCGCCCGATGAGTTCGCCAAGCCCGACAACTGCCTGCTGACCTACAACCCCGATCTCAAGCGCATCTACGCGCACGTTCTGGATTGGCGGTTCGGGGAGATAGACCTGCCGGGCTTCGCGGGCAAGGTGGAATACGCCCAGCTGCTCAACGACGCCTCGGAAATCCGCATGATGGAAGCCGATCCCAACGATCCTTCGGCCGGGACGCAGGACGGGCGCTCCCGGGAGCTCCTGACGCTGCGGATTCCCGTTCAGAAGCCCATCGGCGTGGAGATTCCCGTGATCGAGCTCTTTCTGAAATAGAGTTCGCCGGTCCGCCGGTCTGCCGGTCCGCCAGTCTGCCGGTCTGCCAGTCTGCCGGTCTGCCAGTCAGCCGGTCGGCCAGTTTGTAGTGCGGGCTTTAGCCCGTTGAGCCAGTGTGTAGTGCGGGCTTTAGCCCGTTGAGTCAGTTGGCCGATTCGCTGGTTTGTCGTCGTTGTTGTCCTTGTTGTCATTGAGGTCCTTTTTCACGGTGAGGCCGCTTATGACCCAGCAAAAACTCGATGAAACCGCCGCCGCCGCCGAGCGCGCGGTCCTGGTAGGCTTCCTGCGCGGGAAAGTTACCGCGGAGGACGCCCAACTTTCCCTGGCCGAGCTCGCGCGCCTGGTTTCCAGCGCGGGAGGACAGGTCGTCGAGGGCCAGGTGATCCACCTGCGCGTCCCCAGCCCCGCGACGCTCATCTCCAAGGGGCACCTGGAGAATCTGGTGGCCTGGGCCGAGCGCCTCGAGGCCGACCTGGTGGTGCTCGACGACGACATGACCCCGGCGCAGCAGCGCAACCTCGAAAAGGCCTTCGGGCGGCGCGTGCTCACCCGCACGGAAATCATCCTGGACATCTTCGCCACCCACGCCAGGACCCGCGAGAGCATGACCCAGGTCGAGCTGGCCCAGCTGCGATGGCGCGCCTCGAGGCTCATCGGCGCGTCCATCGCCACGGCCAAGATGGGCGGCGCAAGAGCCCGCATCGCCACCCGCGGCCCCGGCGAAACCCAGCTCGAAGTGGACCGCCGCCGTATCCGCGAGCGCGTGCACCGCCTCGAACAGAGTTTGAAGGAAATCGCGCGGCAGCGCGAGATCCAGCGCGGCAAACGCCGGCGTTCCGGACTCCCCCTGGTGGGACTGGTGGGCTACACCAACGCGGGAAAATCCACCCTGCTCAACCGGCTCACCCAGGCCGGCGTGCTCGCGGAGGACCGGCTGTTCTCGACGCTGGACACGACCGTGCGGACGCTGGAGCTGCCCGGCGGGCTTGAAGTCGGCCTCATAGACACGGTCGGCTTCGTCAGCAAACTCCCGCCGGACCTCGTGGCCGCTTTCCGCGCCACACTCGAAGAGATCCAATACGCCGACCTGATCCTGCACGTGGTGGACTCCACCTCGCCGCGCCTCACCGCCGAATTCGCCGCCACCGACGAAATCCTCAAGACCCTCAAGTGCGAGGGAACGGTCCGCCTGACCGTCTGGAACAAGATAGACCTGATCGACGACCCGATAGAGATCCATGCGCTTTCGGGGCGTCACACGCCCGCCGTTGCGATCTCCGCCCTCGAGGGACGCGGGATCGGGGAACTCCTCGCCGATATGGAACGCCTCGTCCTCGAGCAGGGCCACCACGCCATTCTGCTGATCCCCTACGACCACTACGACCTGGTGGCGCGCATCCACCGCGAAGGCCGGGTGCTCGAAACCCGCGATCTGCCGGAGGGGAAACTGATGCGCTGCCGTCTCGCGCCGCATCTGGCCACGTCGTTCGACCAATATCAACTCGAGTCCTGGCCGGAAGAAGAATAAAGGATGAAGTAGGAAGGATGAAGGATGAAGCAGGAAGGATGAAGGAGAAGAGCCTCTTGCGACACGGGGTATTTCATCAGCGGGCATGACCTGGGGCGCGTGGTGAAGTCCTGGGGGCGCTCACGCGATCCACTGCCAGCGGGACCGGCGGAATCTCACAGATGTGGATCTCCTGCGGTGGACGGCGGAGCTTTCCAAAGGGATCACCGACATATCGGGAGATTGGCTGGTTGGCGCCTGTGCTGACCTCAGGTATGTTTGAGTTCGGAAAGGCAGACTCGGTGCTCAGGGTCCCACCAGAGAATCTTGAGTTGGTTTCTGTCGAGGATGCCCCAGATACGTCTCTTGCCCGACAAACGGAGAGAAAAAAGTTCGTCGAGATCCTCTTGGCCGATTTCAGCCAGCCGATCACGAGCAGCCTTCGCAATCTCTTCGATGAGGACTGGATGGCTTCCGGCTACCTTGATCTGTTGCCATGTCATGGTCTCGAAGTTCGCCAACTTCCCATCGATCTCCGGGAGAAGAACCGGATCGAATCCCCGCCAGCCGAAAGGCCCATCGAAATCCATGATGGCAAACCGCCAGACGGGCTTCTGGCCTTCAACGGGCGGCCCCGCTTGTGCAGCGACCCTCGGTGTTTTCGACTCGGAAGGAGAGAATGCGGCTTTGGGTTTCTTGCGGCTCTTGCGGGGCATGCGGGCGTGCTATTCGGATTGGAGCGAGCTGTAATACTCGGCCATTGAAGCAGGGCTGATAACCTGGTTCCCGCGTTCAGTTTCGGCCAGCCCCTTCCTGGCCTCTTGCCAGGGTTCCTCGGAATGGGTCAGGTCGCTTAGCCACTGAGAGGACTTGTCGCCGTAGTACGAAAGCACATGGAGCACCGTGTCTTTTTGCTCATCGTCCAAAGCGTCCGGATTGCCATTGGGCCACTCCGGAACACGGAACTTGCCGCGATGAAGGTCGTAAAGATCGCACACGACCGGCCCGTTGGTCCAAGCCTCGATCCTCTCGGGAAAGAGCGGCTGCTCATCCCAGACGAGAGACCATGCCTGGCAGTAGTAGACCAGTTTCTGAAGTTTCATGGCAGTCATCTCTCCGCACTCACGGAGGATAAAGGCCGCGACGTCGTGCACATTTGCCATTTCTTTTTCCCTTCGCACGATCTATTCCCTTGCTTCACACATCACCAGTCTCCCACAGCCTCGTCCGGAAGTCAAGTCCCACATGTTCCCCCATCGGACCATTTTGTGCCCCTTGTCCAGGTGCTTCCCCTCAAGCCAACAATCCTCCATACAGGCGGAGGTTTCCTCCGCTTGCGGGGCAAGGACGCGCCGGACGCTTTCCGGAGAAGGGCGCGAAAGGCAGACTGAGAGACTGCGCCAATTTCGATTTCGTCCCGCACACCACGACGCGCTGGAGGCCGAAAAACCCCCGGACGCCGCCTGAGCCGATGGGAAGTACCACCCCGGCTGGAGATCGGGCTTTCTGCGCGTTCTTCCAGGCGCTCGCGACCCAGGTATGTCGAGTCCCTACCTTTGTCAAGTACTGCACGTTGACATTCCTTTGGAACTTGGCAAGGCATTGCGTTCCCGAAACGTTGGTTTTCACTGAGTTACGTAAGAGAAGTGTGAAGAAATAAAGACGCTTGCCAGCGACACGTCCGCACGAAGAAGGGCTATGCGCTAGGCTATGAGGTTGCCCGTACCTGCGCGGCGCGGGCGGGGCCGGGACGGGTATCCGGGGGGGTAGAGAGGGGGGAGAGCTGGCTGCGTGGTTGCGGCGTGGTTGCGGAACGGCTGCGGATAGACTGCGCTTGCCGTTCTTCCCTGCCGCGTCTCCGTTTCTTGTTGACATTCCGGGGCATCTACCGTACAAGTAAGCCAGTTTTGGTAGCGCGGTCTAGCGTGGAGACTCAAGGGAGCGGTTTGCCGCGAGGCGGGCGCTCAGGAAGGAATCTCCCACGAGAAGCCGATGGATGTTCACGGTGTCTTTGGCGCTTGTGGCCCTTATGGTCTTGGAAATAGGGAACGCAGTCCGTGGCGACGTTGTGATTCTGAAGAAGGGAGAACGCCTGGAGGGGATCGTGACTCCCATACCGGGAAAGCCGGACTCCATCCTTCTACGCAACTACAAGACCCGCCTGACAATCCAAAGGGACCGGATCAGTTCGATCCAGGAAGAGCCGGACTCGGTGGACTGGCGGCGCATCGGGGATCAGTTCTTCAAGGAACGCCGCTATGAGGAGGCGCTGGAAACCTACAGGAAGTCGGCGTCCTTTGACCCCGCCGATACCCAGACCGCCGAGCAAATCCGGCTCGCTGAACTAGCCTTGCAGCGCGGAGCCACGCCGACTAGTGGGCCGGCGCAAAGCATCGACAGGCTGCTTGATGAGGTTGCGCAGATAATTGAGCGAAAGGAATATGAGAAAGCGGAGAGCATCCTCCTGAAAGACGCTCCGGCGTTGCTTCCAGCGGCGGCTCAACAGAGGCTGATACTGGACTTGAAGAAAGCCCTTTATAGAAGATGGGCACTGGAGATGGCGGATAAACTTCGCTGGAACGATGCGACGAAGTATTCCGAGAAACTGCTCCAACTCGGCCCGGTGGACAGAGAGACCTATGAGCGGCTGACTGTGATCTGGGAGAGATTGCCCGAAAAAACTCCGGAGATGATCGAGGCCTATAGGGCTCGCCTGATAACGGAACCGGGTGACACCACAACCCGGCGGAAGTTGGCGGACAAATACGTGGAGTATGCCAGGAGCCTCCAACTCGATAAGGCGGACATCCCGGACCGCGCGAAGCGCGTGGACGAGGCCTATGAGGGTGCGCTGAAGGAGTTTGAATTGCTTTCGTCTGGCCCAGAGTCCCACCGTCGGGAGACGTCCGACGCGCTTACCGAATGCCTGACCATTCTCTATTCCCGGGCGGAGCAGGGCGGAGACTATGACCGCGCCATCGCCTATTACAAGCACCTGCAGAAGTACTCAGAGAAAGCGAGCGGTGAGGTTCTCTTGACGATGGAATACCGCCGGGACGCCCTCAAGATAGAGCCGACCGATGTGGACGCGCTGACGACTCTTGCGTTGCGCGCGGACAAGCAAGGTCTCGTTGACCTGGCGCGAACCGATATCTGGAATCTCAAGAACCAGTTCCCTGATAGTGCCTCTGTTAACCGCGCCTTGGCCATGTTTGCTGCAAGGGATCTGGCTGACGCACAGGGTGCACTGAGAACCTTGAGCTTTGAACGGGCGGATGCGATGGCGGGAAGGATTGCGCTGCAGTACAGTTTTGTCCCTGGCATGGCTGAACAGGCAGCCCAAATCCGAAGCCAAGCCCAGGTCGCCCTCGCCGCGTACAAACGCGCCGCAAGTGAGCAAGGCAAAAGGTACAGGGAGCTGGGAGACTCGGCTTACGAAAGCGGGCTTCTTGAATACGCTATTCAGTACTGGGACAAGGCCCTCACAATCTGGCCGGGCATGGACGCGGCCACACGCCACGCGATCAGCGTCAGCCGTTCGAGCGCCCAGAGCGGTCTGGCGACCCTGGCAGCGGAACGCCTCAAGCTTACCCAGATAGCAGCAACCAGCCCGCGAGCGAGCCTGGCACAGCGAGAGCAACGTTTTCTGGATCAGCAGCGCGTAGTGCTCGAAACGGAACGTATCGTCCGCAGATTGGACGACGCGCACACGGAAGCGTCGTTGCACCGCGAAATGCAAAAACAAACGAACGCCTTGCAGGACACGATGCAAAAGCAAACGAACACTTTGCAGGACGAAATGCGAAAGCAGACCAACACCGTACAGGATGAAATGCAGAAGCAAACGAACGCCTTGCGGCGCGAATCCTATGCGCGGGAGTTTTCCGGCGGGGGCGGGACTAGTCTGCGCAGGCCGTTCCAGCCAGAGGGCCAGCGTGTCGTCGCCATGCCGTGGAACAATACCCGCGCACTTCAGGGCCAAGCACAACGGAAGTCAGATGCCGCGCAGCTGCAGGCCGAAATGCTGCGGCAAGCTCAAGAGATAGCACGCCGTCAGGCAACCTGGCTAGAATCCGTGAGCGGCAGCGCGGTTGGTGTCAAAAGATCGAAGTAACGTCGAACAGCACCCTGGACTATCCCCGCTCTACTCTACCCCGTACCCGTGTCGTTCGGAAAACGGGTATCCGGGGGTGAAGGTACTTCTTGCCGTGTTTCCGTCCGGGATCGAGCTTCCTGGAGGCGCTGGTGAAGTCCTTTGGGCGGAAACGGCTTGACAGTCGCGGTGCTGATGGTGAGAATGCCGCTATGAACGGACGCGAGCGTACTCTCCGGAAGACTGCCCTGGCCGATAGCGGAACCCCGCGAAATGGGTTCTGCTGTGAGTCAGTTGTGAGTCAGATAGAACAGAGGGGAGATTTCGCCCCCTGCGCGTGCTCATAAGTTCAACGTTTTCAATGTGTGCTGGTGTAGCTCAATTGGCAGAGCAGCTGATCTGTAATCAGCAGGTTGCGGGTTCGAGTCCCATCACCAGCTCCACTTGAAAATAAAGGACTTACAGGGCGTTCAGAGAGACAAAGAAAAAGGGCTGTGCTACATCCGTGCTACATTGGTCTGTATCAGCAGATTGGGTCTCTGAGGACAAAAGAAAGGCGCTGCGCCCCGAAGAGCACAGCGCCCTCATCACCAGCAGCGCCCCCAGCACTTCCCAAAAATGAACCAGGGGGATAACCCCCGTGGCCATTCCCCCCAAGTTCGCACCTTGATTATTTCCGACACGGACGGCCCCAGCAAGACCGCCCTTCTCGCCACAACCTCAGCGTCTATCAACGAGATCACGCTCCGCAGCCTTCTCCGTCCCACCGCCCTCCTCAACAACTTCCACCTCCGCGGGCGGAAGTGCCGGCTTCTCCATTGCGGGTATCCGAATCACCGACTGCAAATCCTGGTATCCCCGCCCGAACCGCACCAGGAAATTGAAGAGAACCTCGCCGTAAAAGTGGTCAATCTTCTCCTGGATGTCCCCCTCTCCCTGAAGTTGCCGCGCAATCTCCACCAATTCCTGAAGCAAGTCATGGATTCGGAACACATGCTGCTTGATCCGGGTCGTCGCCGGAAGAGACGAATCCTCCAGGCACACGCTCATCGTAACCCCCAGAGACCGCACATAATCCAAAACGTCCGCCCAGCGCAAATGACCGTCGTTCCCCGACTCCATCTTCGACACCTTGCTTGGATCGCAAGGCATCCGCTCCGCAATCTCCTTCTGCGATATCCCCTTCCGAAGCCGAAACCCGGTCAGAGCCGTCACCAACTGGCTCTTCCGGATCTCCGCTTCCACTTCCTGTCCGGCCTTCGGGTCCTCTGCCAACTGCGCCGCGATCTCCGAAACGGATGCTCTTTTCATGTTCATGGTCATGCTCCCCTCACTCCGTCTTTTTGAACGCCTTCTGTATAATTTCCTTCGCCTCCCGGATGTCTTTTGCCTGCGTCTCCTTCGTCCCAACCCCCAGCACATGAAGCGTCCTCGTCTCCTCTTCTGGGTAAAAGTAGAGCCGGCTCTCCTTCGCATAGGGAACTTGAGACTGACCCACCCGCCAAAGCCCATCCCCTTCGGATCGAAGAAAACCCACCCCCACCTGTACCATCGGAATCCCCTCGCTCAGAAAAACCCGAACCTTCTCCAGGTTCGCAAAGCAGGACGCAAACTCGCGCCCACGCCTCTTCCGGAAATGCTTGAACGCGTTCCCGCTCACCAGATTCCTGCTAACCTCCCACCTCTGCCCCTCTTCTGAGATCATTGGCGAGTCCTCTCGGGGAAAACAGCACAATCCGCATCCCTGCCATGCCGTTTCAACACTCTATATTACCACAAACCCAAAAACGCGCAAGACTTTTTTTCAATCCATGCTATTTTTTTCTAACCCTCCCTCCCTGATCCATTGCCAAACCCATCCAGGATGAGGAAAGCCATGACGGCCGCGAGCCGGGGGAAGGGCCTCTTCACCCGCCCGCCGATCATACGCGGGACAACCAATTCCTCTTTCGACTTCTCAAGGTGTTCTTTGGTGGTCATGATCGGTTCCTTTCTTGGTCAGGATCGCGTTGCTTTTCCCTGATGGTATCCCCCGTCCCTCTCCCTGTCAAGGATCGTTCCCTTCCCGCTCAGTCCGGATCGCGTGCCGGTCCGCCTTTTCATACCATCAGCCCCGAGGAGGCGCCGCAAGGCCGGGAGCGTCGGACCCGGACAAGAAGATCGGATTCCTTGCCGACACCATCAAGTGGGCCGCGGCCGGTTCCCCGCCCGTCGGAGGGGACACTCGTTTTCCCGTGGCGATGGGGGGCGGAGGAGGCATTTACCCGGAGACCGAGAAACGCCTCGAAGGGATTGTCTGCTATTACAGCAGGAATCAGATTCCGGAGCTGGTCCGCACGATGAACGATGACTTCCCGGCCATAACCAACGACATCTACGCGTGGTTGCCGTCCCCCAAACCGGAGCAGCCCATGTACCTGATCCTGTGCAGCGGAGACGGCGGCGGATGGGCCGTCAATGCCTATCTGCCGAAAGAGGCGGCGACGATCTCGACGAGTTCGGACGGAATCCGCAGCATCTTCGGCCATGAGCAGGCTCACACCATGTCGGGGCCGTGCAAAGCGGCAGACCATCCTTTTGGGGGAAACCAGGGGGAGGACCATGCGGGCTGGTTCCAGGGCAAGATCAATGCGAAGTATAATGGCGACAAAGGGCCCAACCGCGGGTGCAATGGGGTGTTCCGGCCGGAGTATGACGGCAGCCAGAAGAACCCGGAGCAAATCTTTAAAAAAGCGAATTACGACGCATGGCGAACGGGGCACGACCGCCTGATGATCTGGTACGTTTGGCAGAAACTCGACGACAGGTACGGCCCGACCTGGTATCCCCGCTGGCGGTGGGTGCAAGGCGAGCGCTGGAAGGATGATCCCAAGCGCCGGCTCACGTGGGAGGAGTCCATCGAAGACATGAGTATCGCCGTGGGCGAGGACCTCTTTCCGTTCTTCCGCAAGACGGGCAAGGAGCTGAGCCGCGAGCGAATCGAAAAGGCCGAGTTCATGGGAGAAACCATGACTCTTCCCGTTGCGCCGATCGAGCCGGCCCCGCCGGGCAATGTTTGCCTCGATCCGATCGGGGACTACACGAAGCCGATCGTGCCAAGGAAGTAACGTCCGGCAGGACGCCACTACCGTTTA
>Ga0315274_10010922_pt1 | contig 13043 bp, 7 predicted proteins | sample YL17G02_20_MG_FD_203700 | JGI IMG/M metagenome (GOLD analysis project Ga0315274, IMG submission 203700) | Sediment microbial communities from Yellowstone Lake, YNP, Wyoming, USA - YL17G02_20 | ecosystem: Environmental > Aquatic > Freshwater > Lake > Sediment | place: USA: Wyoming | collected... | reverse complement strand
ACGGACGGCCCGCTCGATCCCCTTGGTGTAGCGCGCGGTGATGGCGAGGGCGCCGTCGAGACTCTTCGGGTACTCGCTCGGGAAGATCACGTCGGTCGGCTGGATGCGATAGTGGAACCGGTTGCCCGTCCGGTAAGCGCCGCCGACGAAGATGGGCACATTCATCTCCATAGCCAGGTACGCTATGCTTTTGTAGGCCGAGGCCTTGCGTCCGAAGAAGTCGACGAAGAAGCCGCGGCGTCCGGCGTCCTGGTCGGCGATGAACCCCAGCGGCCGGCCCGACCTCAAGGTCGCCAGGGCCTCCCCGGTCATCCCCTCCTTGAAGAGGATCTCCTGACCCGTGCGCTGGCGCAGCCGCAGGATGTACTCGTTAAGGTACGGATTGTCGAGCGGGCGGGCCACGGCCGTCAGCGGGAATCCCATCGCCGCCATCGAGAACCCCATCATCTCCCAGTTGCCGAAATGCCCGCCCAGGATGACGAAGGGCTTGCCCGACGAGACGTAGTGGAACTGCTCGAGGCAGCCGGAAATGTCGACGTAATCGAGATATCGGTTGAAGTTCATGAGTCGCGGCAGACACAGCACCTCGGCCCCGACCATGAGAAGGTGCTCGCACGACCGCCGGGCGGTGCGGCGCAGGGCCGCCTCGCTGGCCCCCGGGAAACTCGCCCGCAGGTTCTCCATCGCCCGGTCGCGGTGCCTCTTGTCGAGCCAGTACAGGAGGTCGCCCGCCAGGCGCGCAGTCGCCAGGTTCGTCTCGATCGGGAAACACTGGAGCGCCGTCTCCACCAGCCTGAGCGCGACGTACTGGAGGTACCAGATCAGGCGTTGACGCAGGGTGTCCGGGGGTGCCGCCATGGTTCCTGTCTCAGCCTCTCGTTCGTGCGGGGGCCTGCGTGCGTATCTTGCGTGGTGGCACGGCCACGCGCTCGTGCGTGACCATGTTCTTCCGAAGCGCCGACCTCATGGCCACGCACCATCGCATGGCCATGCCACCCGGCCATGAGAAGTCCACGCCTCGTTCTACGGCCGGCGATTGTAGACCCCGCCGGGCGGCGGGTCAACGCAATCCGTTGCCGGGCCCCGCCACGCGGCGTACAATCCCGCCATGACCGACAACGCTGTCCCGCCGCCCGAGAGCGATCTGGCGATCGACCAGTTCGACTACGAGTTGCCTGCCGACCGTATCGCGCAGGAGCCCGCCCGCCCGCGCGACGCCTCGCGCCTGATGGTCCTCGACCGGCAGACCGGCGCGACTGCCCACCACCGGTTCCACGAGTTGCCGCAACTTCTGGCACCGAGCGACCTTCTGGTCCTGAACGACACGCGAGTGATTCCGGCGGCCTTCACCGCCCGGCGCGCCACTGGCGGCCGCGTCAACGGTATCTTTCTGCGGGCCCTCGACGGCGGCCTCTGGGAAGTGCTGCTGGCGGGCCGGGGTCGCCTCAAGGTGGGCGACACGCTGTCGCTGGTCGATGCGCGGGGCCGGGATGCTTCGCGCGGTGGGCAGTCTTGCCCGCCGCGCACTGGCGTGGAGAACGCGTCGGAGGTCAGCATCGGACTCGCCGCCCGCGGGGAAGGGGGCCTGTGGCACGTGCGTCCGGCGGCGCGGGTCGAACCGGCCGACCTCCTGGAGCGGATAGGCCGGCCGCCGCTGCCGCCCTACATCCGCCGCAAGGCCGCCGGCGACGTGCGAGCGGCCGCCGACCGCGACGACTACCAGACGCTCTACGCCCGCCGCCGCGGCGCCGTGGCGGCGCCGACGGCCGGCCTGCACTTCACGCCGCGCGTCCTCGACGGCCTCGACGCGCGGGGCGTGGAGCGCGTTTTCGTGACGCTCCACGTGGGCCTGGGCACCTTTCAGCCGGTGCGCGTCCGGCGCCTCGCGGGCCACCGGATGCACGAGGAGTACTCGCATGTTTCGGCCGGGGCCGCCGAGCGGATCAACCGGGCCCTGGCCGCCGGCCGGCGAATCGTGGCCGTCGGCACGACCACGGTGCGGGCATTGGAGTCGGCGGCCGGGGAGGGCGGGGTCCGGCCGGGAGGCCAGTGGACGCACCTCTTCATCCGCCCGCCGTTCCGGTTCCGCGTCGTAGGCGCGATGGTCACCAACTTCCACCTGCCGCGATCGACCCTCCTGGTGCTGGTGTCGGCCTTCGCCGGGCGCGAGCGGGTCCTGGCGGCCTACCGGGAGGCGATCCGGGCGGGATACCGATTTTACAGTTATGGCGATGCGATGCTGATAATGTAGGCCGCGGCAACGCCGCGGCCACTTGGTCGGCAAGCCGATTACTCTGCGCACAGGGCGCGTCAGGCGCCGTCGGGTCCCAGGTGCAGGTCGCCCGTCATGCGGCTCAAGTTCAGCCGCGCCAGGAGCGCCTTGAGTTCCTCGACGTTTCGGGCCGCCAGCGGGCTGATCTCGACCTTGTAGGCCGGCGCACCGTCGGCCTGGCGGGGCACCTCGACGCCGGCCTCTTCGAGCCGTGCGGCCGCAAGGCGCACCATGTCGCTCCGGGCCGTGGCGGGACTGTCCAGGCCGTCGGCGTTCTTGACCGGGCTGAACTCGACGGCCCGGTCGATCTCCAGGACCACGGGGCTGCGGGCCATCGGCAGGGCGTCGAAGACGAACGTCTCGAACTTGATGCCGTTGGGCCGGGTGGGGTTGACGAGTCGCCCGGATTCGTCGACGAACGGGATTACCTTCTCGGCCCGGTGGAAGGGCAGGGCGAACCGGCTGCCCGCGGTCAGGCGTTCGACGAAAGAGCGCGAGAGGATGTGGATGGCGATGCTGCCCGATCCGAAACGCAGGCTGCCGTCGGCGTTGCGCGCGTGGGCCAGGGCGTCGGGCAGGTCGATGTACTCGATGACGTGCAGGCGGCCCCGGGAGAGGCAGAATGCGCCGAGTTTTTCCTTCGGCTCGCGTTTGCGGGCCATCTTGCTCGACATGTCGCTCGACGCCTCGGCGTGGTGGCCGATGAAAACCGGGTCCAGCGGCGGCACCAGCGGGTTATCGACCTGGAAGTAACTGATGTACTCGATGCCGCGCGACGCCATGTCGGCCAGCATTCCCGTCTGGGCCAGGGCCCGGATGGAGCCGCCGTGCCCGTCGGGGTTCCAGGCCAGAGAGTCGCGGGCGGCCAGGAGGAGTCTGCCCTCCAGATCGATGGCAGGCATCATGCCCTGGACGAAGCACTTGACGTCGCATCGCGGCAGGTCGAAGTAATTGTGGGCCTCCAGGAAATCGCGCGTGGCCAGGTCGTTCGTCCGGCTGGTCATGATGTACCACGGGATCGAGACGCCGCAGGCCCGGCCGGCCGCGCGGATGGCCTCGGCGAACACCTCGAACAGCGTCTGCCCTGAGATCGGGCCGATGGGAAACGCCCCCTTGGGCCCGTCATAGCCGAGCCGCGTGCCCTGGCCGCCCGCCACGACCATGGCGGCGACCTTTCCGGCGGCCAGGAGTTCCTCGCCGCGCCGGCACACCTTCAGACGCGCGCGCCGCTCGGCGTCGGTGGTCGGCAGGGGGATGAACGGGGCGGGCTCCAGGTCGGGCGGGAGTTCCACGGCCCGGCGCCGGCGCACGTGCAGGTCGATGAGGTCGGCGAGTTCCTCGAAGTCCACCTCGGCGAGTTGGGCCAGGAGCCGGCGCCGGCCGTCCTCGGCCAGATCGTTCCAGAACCGCCAGACGTGGTCCTGGCCGGCCTCGGCCACGCGGCGGCGGACGGTCTTTTCGTCGGGGAGTTGTGGCGGCACCGTAGTTCTCTCCATCGCCCTTGCCGAGGACTCCGCTCTGCTTGTTCAACCGTTCATGATAGCAGAGTCGTCGGGCCGAGAGTACCAAAAGCACGAGGTCCGCGACAAGAGATTTTGGGGTTGCCCCTGTAAGGCGTCTGGAGGGGGGCGCCTCGTGCCGCAAGGATTTATTTGACACTTGGCCGGTTGCCGTCCATAATACTTGTGGTGGGTTGCCTGCCAAGGGCGACAGTGCGTTTTGGGGGAGAAAGGAGGCCGCCGGCATCCAATCGGCCGCACCGATGTCCGCCGTAGATCGACGACGTCATTCTCTTATACTTTATTGCCGGAGGACGCGCCCGTAAGGCGCCACAGACAGGAGGACGAACCATGAAGCGCAAAGGGTTTACGCTGGTTGAACTGCTGGTGGTGGTCACCATCATCGGCCTGTTGATCGGTATTCTGATTCCCGCCGTGTTCAGCGCGCTGGAACAGGCGAACCGGGCCAGTTGTGCGAACAACCTGAGCCAGATCGGCAAGGCGGGCCGGACCTATGCGACGGCCCATCGCCAGAAATGGCCCAAGGTGTTCAACTCGGAGTCGAAGTACTGGGACGATGTCGGGAACACGAGGCAGGATTTCGTCGACCCGGACACCACGACGGAGCCGACGACGCAGACTGTGGGCGATAATGGCAAGGCCCCCGACTCGAACATGGCGAACTTCTGGGTCCTGATTGCCGTCCAGGGCATGACGCCGCAGTCGTTTATCTGCCCGTCGGCCAGCAAGTCGTTCTCGCCGGACAACAGCGTGGTCCGCTACAACGGGGTCCGGGATTTCCGCGGTCAGGACCGCGTCAGTTATTCCTACCAGAACGTGTTCGGCAGTTATACGCTGACCGAGACCACCAGCACCCATTCCTCGACGTTCGCCATCGCGTCCGACTGCACCCCGATGCGGTACCAGTTCAAGACCTTCGTCGACGCGAAACTGGATGCCTCGGCCGAGACCACCTTCGAGCAGACCGAAGAAACGGAGCCCTGGATCCATCCGTCGGGTGGCGGGCAGGCCTACACCATCACGCAGGCGTATGAACTCAACAGCCCCAACCACAACTGGAAGGGCCAGAACGTCCTGTACCTCGATGGCCACGTGGAATGGAAGGAACATCCGTACTGCGGGCCGGTGTACGACAACATCTGGATGGCTCGGCCGAAGGCCGGCGGCGAGGGCGGCGGAGCCGGCGGGACCAGATTCGACCCCAGGAAACTCGAGGACATTCAGAACCGCAACGGCCTCAAGGGCGGCTCAAGCCAGTGCTACAAGTCCGGCAAGCCGCCGCAGAACAACAGCATCATCGAGAACGAAGAGGATTCGTTCCTGGTGCCGTAACTGTGCCTTGGCAGGCGCCCAGGGGCGACCCCGATCCGTCGGGGTCGCCCTTTTTCTGCCCTGCGCGCGGCAAGTAAGGACGAAGGCGGCTGTGCCAAGTGCAAGTGCCTGGTTCGCCGCCGCGCTTGCGCGGCGCGTGGTTGGCGGCCATGGAACAAATGGAGATGCTCGATGAAGCCATGCCTGCCCGTGGGTATCGCGATGCTGCTCGGGGCGTGCTCAGTCGCCCTCGCCGCCGACCCGAGCGCCAAGGAGGCCGCCGCCATGAAAGTCAAGCCCTTCCCCCTCAGGCAGGTCCGCCTCGTGGGTCCCCTGTGGAAGGAGTGCATGGAGCGGGACCTCAAGTACCTCAATGACCTCGACGCCAACCGGCTGCTCCACAACTTCCGCGTCCAGGCGGGCGTCCCCTCCACCGCCCAGCCGCTGGGCGGCTGGGAGGAACCCAAGTGCGAACTCCGCGGCCACTTCACCGGGCACTACCTCACGGCGTACGCCCTCATGTACGCCTCGACGGGCGACGAGAAAATCAAGGCCAAGGCCGACCGCATGGTCGCCGAACTCACCAAGTGCCAGGAACCCAGCGGCTACCTGAGCGCGTTCCCCGAGGAGTTCTTCGACCGCGTCGAGGCCGGCAAAGGCGTCTGGGCCCCGTACTACACCATCCACAAGATCATGGCGGGCCTGCTCGACATGCACCAGTTGTGCGGCAACACCCAGGCCCTGGAGATGCTGAAGGGCATGGCCGCCTACTTCAAGGGCCGCTGCGACAAACTCAGCGATGGGCAAATGGGCGTCGTCATGCGGTGCGAGTTCGGCGGCATGAACGAGGTCCTGTGCAACCTGTACGCCGTCACGGGCGACGAGAACCACCTGGCGCTGGCCCACCGGTTCGACAACCCCGCGTTCCTCGGCCCGCTGGCCGACGGCAAGGACAACCTGACCGGGCGGCACGCGAACACGCACATCCCGCAGGTCACGGGGGCGGCCCGCCGCTACGAGGTGGCGGGCGACGAGCAGAGCCGCAAGGCCGCTCAAGTGTTCTGGGACGCCGTGGCCAACCACCGCTCTTACGTCACTGGCGGCACCAGTCACCGCGAGCACTGGGGCAAGCCCGACGAACTCGCGGGCACCATGAGCCACCTCACGCAGGAAACGTGCTGCACGTACAACATGCTGAAACTCACGCGGCACCTCTTCGCGTGGACCGCCGACCCGCGGTACGCCGACTACTACGAGCGGGCCTTCTTCAACGCCATCCTCGGCACGCAGGACCCGAAGACCGGCATGATGATGTACTTCGTGCCGATGCAGCCGGGCTACTACAAGGTCTTCAACAGGCCCCTCGACGCCTTCTGGTGCTGCACGGGCACGGGCGTCGAGTCGTTCGCCAAACTGGCCGACAGCATCTATTTCCATGACGGCGACGGCCTCTACGTCAACCTCTTCATCGCGTCGGACCTCGACTGGGCCGCCAAGGGCGTGCGCGTGGAGCAGCGGACCGACTACCCGCGCGAGGAAGGCACGACCCTCGTCATCCGCGCGAAAGAGCCCGAGGCCTTCACCCTGAACCTGCGCGTGCCGTGGTGGGCCGCGAAGGGCGCGGCGGTGAAGGTCAACGGCCAGATCCAGGTCGCCGGGCCAACGCCGTCGTCGTACGTCAGCCTCCAGCGCCTGTGGAAGGAGGGCGACCGGGTCGAGGTTTCGATGCCGATGAGCCTTCGCGTCGAGACGATGCCCGACGATAAGACGGTCCGGGCGATCGAGTACGGGCCCGTGGTGCTGGCGGGCCGCCTGGGCACGGAGGGTCTGACCGAGGCCATGGCCTACGAGGGCAACAACTGGGCGAACCTCGCGCCCGCGCCGACGCCGGCGCCCTTCTTCGTCGTCGAGAATGACGACCCGGCCTCGTGGGTCCGCCCCGTGGAGGGCAAGCCCCTCGTGTTCCGCACCGTCGGCCAGGAGCGCGACGTCACGCTGGAGCCGTGGTACGCCCTCTTCGGCGAGCGGTACGGCATTTACTGGAAGGTCCTCACGAAGGGGTCGCCGGAGCACCGGGCGTACCTCGATGAGCAGGCGGTCGAGCGGCGGCGCGAGGGGCGGCGGGTCGACCGCGTGCTGCCGAACGACGGCTCGTCCGAGCAGGCCCACGGCCTCAAGGGCGAGAAGACCGCCGCGGGCCTGCACATGGGCAGGCAGTGGCGCGACGCCAACGGCGGGTGGTTCAGTTATGAACTTAAAGCGCCCGCCGGCGGCGAGGCTTTGCTCGTGGTCACCTACTGGGGCGGCGACGTGGCCCCGCGGACTTTCGACGTCCTCGTCGACGGCCGGAAGGTGGCCACGCAGACACTCAACAACAGCGCCCCCGGCAAATTCTTCGATGTTGAGTACAGGATTCCCGCCGACCTTACGCGCGGCAAGGAGAAGGTGACCGTGAAGTTCCAGGCCCACGCGGGCAACATCGCTGGCGGCGTCTTCGGGTGCCAGATGCTCAAGGCCGATGCCGGCGGGAAATAGCGGTCGGCGTGCCAAGGCGCCCGTTCAGTCGCCCGCTTGCCAGGGCGGATCTTCGACTCATCGGGGCGCGTGTTCTGCGTGTTTGCGCGGCGGGTCTCCTGACCCGCCGCTCGCATGTGAGGGAAGGCCCGGAGCGCGGCGTGTCAGGAGACCCACTGCGCAAGAATCCCCGATGCCTACGGAGTCTTCGGCGGGAACCCCTCCGGCATCCACCCCGGCAGCGCGGCAACCGCGGCCCTGGCCTCCGCCGACGTCGGCACGCCCCAGGCCTGGAAGAACGGGCCGAGGTTCCGGCCGACCGCCCGCGAGAACCGGACCATCCACTGGTCGCGTTTCCCGGCGTCGTTCTTCGGCCGCTCCGAGGCCGGCAGCCCCCGGTACTGGGCAAAGACCTTCTTGTACGTCTCCCACCCGAAGGCCTCCTGGAGTTGAATGTACATCTGGAGGCCGAGGAAGGGGTCCTGCTTCCACTTCTGGAAGTCGGCGCCGGCCGCCAAGTAGGCCTTCATCTTGCGCGCCCGCACCTGCGGGTCCATCTCGCCGTGGGTCTTCGCGCGCTGAAGGCCGCAGACCTTGTCGAAGACGTACAGCGTGAACAGGTTCTCGGTGACCTCGCCGGTGCCGCCGAACGTCCAGTCGCCCGACTGGTAGTTGTGGCCAAGTTCGTGGAAGAGGCCCCAGACGCCGCCGTGCCCGTTTGCCGCCAGGCGGGCCTGGTTGACCATGACCTCGGGCATGTCCATGAGGACCATGATCGGGTAGCCCGAGTGCATGTAGCCGGCGCTAATCTGGACGTCGGCGACGTATCGCTCGGGGCGGCGGCCCTCGCGCGGCCGGGCCGACAGGTCGTCGCAGGCCTCCACGACGCGGTCCCAAAACCGCATCAGGTCCTCGGCGTCGTCCAAGCCGCGCACCACCTTGCTGGGGAGCGTGAGGATGACCTTGTCGGTGGCGAGTTCCGCCCACGGGGCGGGGCGAAGGCGGATCTTCTCGCGCCACTCGGCCGCCGCCGTCTTGCCCAGAACGAAGTACGGCGCCTCGACGGCGCCGGCGATCTTGACAGGCACCGCGCCCAGTTTCGATCCCCCGGGCACCTCGATGTAGATGAGGCCGCCGAAGGCGCACGCGGCACGAGTCACGGGCGCGGCGAGCGGCCACACCCGGCAGACCTCGGGGCTCCGGTGCCACGAGGCGTGGTCCCACACGGTGTCGCTGTGCGCGCCGAGGCGCACCGCGAACCTCTTGCCCGCGGCCGATTCCGGGACCGTGACCGTCACCACCTCGCCCGGCGCGGCATAGAGGCCGGTGCTCGCCCAGGCGCCGAAGCGGGTGTCGACCTCGACGGTCCGCTCGACACGCGGGGCGTCGGCGGGCACCGCACCCGGAAAGGCCGTCGCCGCCGGATGTGCCCGCGTGGACTCCGGCGTTGCCCGCCGCGCCTCCTCAAGGTCTAGCGTTAGGGCAAGGCGGTCGAGCGGCCGGTCGCTGCGGAGCGGCTTCTCGGCCGTCGGCATCGCCTGAACGGCCCGCTCCTTCCGCACCTGGCGGAGCCGCGGCAGGAGCAGTTCGTCGTCGTGCGGCAGCGACCGGGCCGCGAGCGTGATGACGGCCGACGCCTGCACCAGGTCCTCCGGCTTAGGCGACTCCTTCCCGGCGGCCTGGGCCATGAGAATATCGAGCGCCCGTGCCGCATGGGCCAAAGCAGGCGGCGGCACAACCGCGAAACCGTCTTTGTCGGTGCGGTTCAGCGTGCCGTCGGCCCACACGATCCCGGCGGGCGCGAGGAGCCGGTTGCCGGGATGATCGGCGAGCAGGTTCTTACCGGGATGGAGTTGGAGCCATCCCCAGCCAAGGTCCGCCGCCACCACCCCGCCGCCCTGCTTGATGAACTTGGCGATGGCCGCCACCTCGTCGTTCGAGAGGTTAGCCGGGCAGAGGCACAGCACCTTGACGGTCGCCAAGCGTCCGAGCACGCCCGCCTTGTCGACCGCCTCGACCTGGAAACCCTGGTTGCGGAGAAACTCGGCGAGGCCCGCATGCCCGTAGACCGCAACGGCGGTCTTGGCCGCTGCGCCCGGCGCAGCTCCGGCCGCCCAACGGACGGCGCTGGCCATCAACCGCCCCGTGTCGGCGACCGCGAGCGCCTGGGCATCGAGGTAACCGGTGTGGCCGAAGGCGACCACTCGCCCTTCGCCGAGCCGGGCCGCCGCGACCACGGGCTGCCGGACCTTGCTCTCGCCGCCGCCGGCGGCCACCACCAGCGCCTTATCGCCGAATACGCAGAGCGGCCCGGGCACGCCGGGCGCGGCGATGCGCGCTACGCCATCGGTCAGCGTCTCGGCATCGCCGGCGCCGGCCGGAAGCGGAAGCACACACGCGATCATGGGAGCGCCGAAGACCAGAAACCACTTGGCCACTGAGTTGCAGTGCATCAGGTCTCACTCCTTGCGGCAATGCCGCGCGGCGGGGGCTCAGCGCTTCAGGGCGCGTCTTCCGTTGCCGCCTTCAGCGAACCTGGCTCTTCCCCAACCAACTGTTGAAGTCTGGCAACCAACTTCTTGCGGTTCGGCCCATTCGGGGGCTCGTCACAGCAGGATTCCACAAGCGGCTGTAGTTCTTCGCGCACACGGTACAACTCTGCAATGGAGAATGCGGCCCGCGGGGTAAAGTACTCTGCATCGCGGACGACGGCCAACAGATGATTGACCGCATCATCGTGATAGCGTTCGGAATCGACGAGCAGGTCGGCCGCATCCAGCGCGTCCCAGAACAGTCCATTATTCATCGCGGCATGCAAGGCACCTTCGGATTCCTCGGTCTTGCCCTGCTCCTCGTACCAATGTCCCGCGAACAACTTCGCCTCGGATGTGGGGGATGCCAGCAGAAGGTCAAGGAGTCTGTCACGGTATTCTCGCGACAGTGAATGCTCCTTGCACCGGTCCCGCCAAATCCGAACTTCGGGCCACGGAACAGAATCGATGTTGCTCTTGGCGAACTCGTAGTAGTCAAGGGACTCTCTTGTGATCAGCATCCAAGCGAGATCAAAACGCACGTCTTCAGCGAGATAGTGCTTGTAGGCCTCAAACAGGTTGATGTTGAGATGCTCGGCCTTTTCCTGGGCAGCACGCTCGGTTTCGGCATGTGGAGTCCCGATCAGAGACGTGCTGAAGCCTACGAGATGAAGCCCGCGAAGAAACTTCGCCTTGGCGTAGACGGTGTACAGGTGCCAGTCAACGGCTGCGGCAGAGACGGCGACCGATACGACAACTACGAACAGCCATCGTGTTCGGCGACGGGCCATGGGGCCAGAGTCCCCTTCCTGACGGTTCCCGGCTCCCAGCACTTATCTCCCTGTGCGTCCGGGTGAGGCGCTGGGTCTGCAGGGCCGATGCGAGCCTTGTCCCCAACATATCGAGTAGCCGCTCATGTGCCACCAAATATATATTTTGTCCCGGAGCCGTGCAGGCGCGACAGGCCGTCAAACGCGCACGGCGGACGGGCCTTACGCGCCCATCTGGCGGGCGACGCGATTCAGGACCTCCAGGCCGCGCTCGATGGTCTCGCGCGGGGCCGGGTACGCGATGCGGAAGTGCGAGTCGCGCTCGCTGAAGACGCTGCCGGGGATCACCAGGACGCCCGCCTCGATGACGCGCGAGACGAACTCCGCGCCGCAGCCGCCGGGCGCCTCAGGGAAGATGTAGAACGCCCCGCCGGGTTTCGTGACGCGGAACCGCTGCCGCAGGCCCTCGTACACGAGGTCGCGCCGGGCCCGGTAGCCGTCGACGAACTCCGGCACGCCGGTCTCAAGTGCCGTCACGGCCGCCGCCTGGAACGGCGCAGGGGCGCAGACGAACGTGTACTGCTGGAGCGTCGTCATCGCCTGGATGACGTGGGCCGGGCCGATGGCGTACCCGAGCCGCCAGCCGGTCATCGCCCACGTCTTCGAGAACCCTCGCAGGAGGATGACCCGGTCGTAGAGCGGCCAGGCGCTCGCGAACACGCCGTCGTAGACGAAGGCGTTGTAGACCTCGTCGGCGATGACGAGCAGGCTATGGCGCCGGGCCACGGCGACGGCCGCTTCGAGTTCCTGTCGCGTGTAGACCGTGCCGGTGGGGTTGGTGGGGCTGTTGAGGATGAGCATGCGCGTGCGCGGGGTCACGGCGGCCTCGAGCCGCTCCGGCCGCAGGCGGAAGTCGGAGTACGTGTCGATGAAAACGGGCTTCGCCCCGAGGAGGTTCACCAGGTGCTTGTACATAACGAAATAGGGGTCTGGAATGAGAACCTCGTCGCCCGCGTTCAGGGTCGCGAGGAGCGCCAGGAGGAGGCCCCCCGACGTGCCGCTCGTCACGAGGACCGGGCCGTCGAACTCGCCGAACTCGCGGCGGAGTTGGACGGCGATGGCGTCGCAGAGTTCCTTCGAGCCCTGGGTGACGGTATAGCGATTGAGCCCGGCGCGGATGGCCTGAATGGCCCGCTCCTTGCACGCTTCCGGCACGTCGAAGTCGGGCTGGCCGATGCTCAGGTTGACCGGGCGGGTGAGTTTGGCCGCCAGGTCGAAGACCTTGCGGATGCCGGAGGCATCGATGCGCGACATGCGCCCGGCCAGGGGGACGTCTGATTCGGGCATCGGTCTACCCTCTCCATCAACCGGGCACACGGGTCATCCCGCACAGCCGGGGGCGGCTGTGCCACAAACTGAAATCACCCTCACCCGGCTTCGCCGCCCTCTACCGTCGAGGCAGAGGGATGATGGTGAAAAGCGAGGCCGGGGCACGTACGTGTTTAGCGTGTTACGGGCTGGGGTGCAAGGGTTAGGTGGCTGGAATGTCGTAACCCAGTAGTAATGTCCGGTCCAGACCCATTAGAAATGTCCGCTTCCTGGGGGGCCAAGGGGAGCGGATGAACGAGGACCGGATCGAGATGAGCCAGCGGGAGCGTGATCGGCTGAGGGTGATGACGCCGGTGTTGTCGAACGAGCGAACGGGGACGGAAGCGGCGTGGTTGCTGGAGTTGAGCGTGCGTCAGGTCCGTCGGCTTCGGCGTCGGCTGGAGGCCGGCGGGGATGCGGCCATCATCCACGGCCTGCGTGGTCGGCCGTCGAATCGGCGGCGCGACGAGCGGTTACGCGGTCGGGTGGTGGAGGCCTGTCGCGGGACTCTCGCGGCGTTGGGTCCGACGATGGCGGCCGAGAAGTTGGCGGCGCTGGGGCTGGCGGTGCCGAAGGAGACGTTACGTCGGTGGTTGCTGGAGGAATCGCTTTGGCAACCTTCGCGTCGAGGCGATAAGCACCGGTCGCGGCGGGAGCGTCGGGCGTGCTTCGGCGAGTTGGTCCAGGCCGACGGCAGCGAGCACGATTGGTTGGAGGGGCGTGGCGAGCGGATGACGCTGCTGGTCTTCATCGACGA
>Ga0315274_10010921_pt1 | contig 13044 bp, 6 predicted proteins | sample YL17G02_20_MG_FD_203700 | JGI IMG/M metagenome (GOLD analysis project Ga0315274, IMG submission 203700) | Sediment microbial communities from Yellowstone Lake, YNP, Wyoming, USA - YL17G02_20 | ecosystem: Environmental > Aquatic > Freshwater > Lake > Sediment | place: USA: Wyoming | collected... | reverse complement strand
GGCCAGCGGCGAGTCGTTCATGACCACGCTGTCGGCGGTGAGGCTGAGCTCGCCACTGAGAGCCGTATCGGGGCCTGTGAGCTGCAAACGCGCGTTGACCCAGCTCTCCGGCACAGGTTGTTTGAAGACGCGGGCGATCTCACCGGTGCGAAAACCGGAAAGTTCAATGACGAGATCCTGCTCGCCGCCGCGCTCGAGCGTTCCGGCCGCGCGGACTACGCCCACTGGCGAGCGCAGTACGAGGCCGTCAATTTCCAGCCGGTTCCCTTGCAGGCGCAGCGCGGTCTCACCTTCAGATTCCCACGGAATTCCATAGGCGGTGGCGGTGAAGCGCGACAGAATGACATCGGCGGTGTGATCGCTCATGCGTGCCGAGACGTCTGCGGATAGAGCGATGGTGTCGGCTTTCGCCCACAGTCCGAGGTGAGCGGCCAATCGTTGCGGGGTGCCGTCGAAGTGAACTTCCACGGAATCCACCTGCTGGCCGGCGGCGGTGAGGTTGCACGCAAACAGAGAGCCTTGCAGCCGCAGGCTGTCGAGATCGGCTCGATCCGCCTGCAAGACGGCATGAGCGACGGAATACTGCCCCATGCGAAACGAGTCAACCCGCACGAGTCCGGCGGCAACAAGATGCGAAAGGGAATCTCCAGTAAGATCGGCTTTTCCTTCAAACTGAGCGCCCACGGAGCCACTCAGGCTGTCGAGAGGGGGTAGCATACCGCGCAGGGAGGATTGCACATAAGCGAGATCGGGGACATTCGCCTGCGCGCGGAAATGCAGCGCGCCGCCGCGCGTGCCTTCGGCCTGAATTCCCAGCCGCGCTCCCATGCCGCGCGCTTCAAGAGTGTCGAGCGTGAGGGTTTGCCCGTGCACGTGTGCTGACACAAAGAGCGTATCGAGTGCAAGATGTCCCAGCGCAAGCGGCGCACAAGCGAGTGAGAGATTGCCGTCGAGCCGTGCGGTGTCCAGCGAGGCCGCGGTGAGGTCCAGCGTGGCCGTGACCGGCGAGAGCGTGTCGGGAATCTGCGGAACAAGCGCGTGCAAATCCAGCGAGCGGGTCTCGACGTGTGCTTGGAGTCGCGCGCTCGCCCAATCGAAGCCGTTCAACTGCGCGTCCACACGTGCCGTGCCGGTTCCGGTGTCGAAGAAACCAGTCAGCGCGGCGGTGGAGTCTTTGGTTTGAGCGCTCAGCGTGGCGCGGCGCAGACGATAAGGCCCGTAGCGGGAATCATGCAAATCGAGAGTTGCGGACCAGCCGTTCAGAGGGGAACGATCCGCGGACTTGGCAATGGTGGCATGACCGCTGAAGCGGGTGTTCACGGAGTCGGGCAGGAAAGGCGAAGCGGAGACATCGGCAAACTCGATTTCGGCGTGCCCGGCCATCTCTTTCGGCGGAAACGGAAAGGTTGCGTCCAGACGAACGCGGCCGAGAGTGTTGCTTTCGAAGTCGCTGCGCACATGCAGGGAATCCGCCTCCATTTCGTACACGGCAGTGAGGCTCACGGCGCCCGATGCGTTGGCCGGAGGAGGAAGTGTGCGGATGAAAGTGGAATCCGCCCTGAGAGTAATTTTGCCCGTCAGTGGACGGGGTTTTTCTCCCAAGAGCGCGGAACCGGAAGCGCTCAGCGCCGCTTGCCCGGGGGACTCGAAGTGCAGGTCGTAGCGCAGAGAATCGTGACCGAAATCGGCGGAAGCGGCGAGCGTCCACGCGTTCGATTCGAAATGCAGCGATTGCGGGCCGCGCAGCGTGGTCTTTTTGCCGGTGATTTCGGCGCGATCCAGCCGGACAACCCACGGCGACGGCGCGGAAGGTTGCTGCGCTCGCGCTGTTGGCATTCCCGCCAAGGCGCGCTGGAGATTCGTTGAGCCGGCGGAATCCATCACCAGATCGAGAGTCAGTCCGCTTGCGCGCAGATCAAGAATATGGAGCGAGTGACGGCGGAGAGCGGCGAGGCGAACGCGCCCCGCGAGGGAATCGAGCGCCAGCACTTCGCGGCCGTTCTCGTCTTGCAGACGGAAGCCGCCCAGAAAAAAGCGTCCGCCGGCGGTAAGGTGAAGGCGTTCGAGAGAGATGTTCCCGGCGATGTTCGCGTTGATGTATTCCAGCGCGTGGCGCGCGGCGGCGGTCTGTACGGCGGGAGAAAGAACCAGCAGCACGGTGAGGGCGATGAACCCGAGAAGAGCGACCGCCGTCCACGCGAGGTATGTTCTTGTCCGCGCCATTAGAACGGAGTTCCCAGAGTCAGATGGATGGCCCAGTTCTTTTCAAGATACCGGTACGCGCGCAGTTGATGTGCATAATCGAGGCGCACGGGGCCGACGGGCGTGGTCAGCAGAAGTCCCGCACCGCCGCTGGGATAGAGATCCAGGGGCCGCCACAGGCGCGGGCGCTCCCACACATTGCCCGCGTCGCAGAAGACGGCGGTGGAGAGCATGCCCCAGAGGTTGTAGCGCACTTCGGCGGTCATGCTGAAGGAGAGATCGCCGCCCATGGGCGTGCGTTCGGCTCCGGGAGCGCGCGGCGAGAGATGATCCTGCCGCCAGCCGCGGACGGTGGTGGGCCCACCCAGATAAAAGCGCTCTTCGATAGGCGTTTGCGGCGCGTCGTAGAGCGGGCCCATGACGCCCAGTTCCGCTTTTCCGGCGAGAATGGTGAGGCGGTTGGCGGGATAGAGCGCGCGGCCCGAGAAGAGCCCCCGCCACCAGCGAAGATCGGTGCGATAGAAGAGCCCGGATTCGGCCAGCGTCATAGCGAGAAAGTGCCCCTTGCGCGGCACCAGCGGATGATCGCGTGTGTCCCAGCCGATGGAGAAACTCTCCACCGATTTCAAGTAATTCTTGGCGTAGTCGGGCGCAGTGCTCGAGGTGTCGCGATCCGTGCGCCGCGCGCTGCCCACTTCGTTGGCGATGGACATGTTCACCAAGTCCAGCGGGGCGGCGGAGAGAATGGTGGTGGCGGTGAGCGTTTCGAGCGTGAAGCCGGGCTTGATTTCCAGCTCCCACTTGGGGGCGAGAGTGACGTCGGTGGCATTCAGAGGAGTGTGGGGCCAGAAGAGGCGGGCTTCGGTGCGGCGGCGGATTTCGGCATAGCTGCCGCTCCAGGTGAAACGCCGGCCGCGGCCGAAGAAGTTCAGGTCGGTGAACTCGGCGGAAGCGCGCGTGCGCACTTCACTGTCGTAGCCGCCGCCCACCCGCATGTGATAGCGCGCCCCTTCCTCGGTGCGAATCCAGACGGGGATGGTGTCGCCGGGAGCGGCCGTGTCGGGCCGGATGTTCACTTGCGTGAAGGTCTCGAGGCGCACCAGATTGCGCCGCGTGGTCTCTAACCGGACGGAAGAGAAGGGCTCGAATTTGCGATAGGCGAGTTCACGGCGGGCGGTGCGTTCCGAGACCTGCTTCAGCCCGGTGATGCGCGTCTGACCGAACCAGCAGTAGTGCCCGGGATAGAGAATGAAGGTCACGCGGGCGGTGTTGCGGAGAGAATCCGTTTCCGCCTCGAACTCCACGCGGGCGCGGGCGTGGCTGATGACCCGCAGTTTGTGGGCGAGCGTGTCGGCCGAGCGCCGCACGTCCGAGAGCGCGAGCCGTTTGCCGACCTTGATGGGAAGAGACTGCGACCAGCGGGCGGAATCCACGCCCGCGCCGCTGTCGCTGCCGAAGATCATGCGCCAGCTTTCGAGAATGAGCGGCGGGCCTTCGCTGACCTCGATCTTGAGCTTGACCTCGTTCTTGTTCTCGTTGGGAAAAACGTAGCCCTTGACGGCGGCGTGGGGGAAGCCTTCGCGGCGGTAGAAGTTGCGCAGGCGGAAGAGATCGGCGGCGAAATCGTCGGCGTAGAACATGGTACGCCGGCCGAGGCGGACATAGCGGCGTATCCACGAGGGATGCTCGGTGGCCATGACGGTCATGAGTTCGCCGCGGGCGAACGCATGAATGCCGGGCAACTCGATGACCCAGATGCGCCAGCCGTTGTAGCTTTGCCAGCGCTCATAGTCTTCGAGAGGGAATTGCGCCCGCGCGCCCGTGGATAGAGCGAGCACAAGGGCGAGCGCAAGCCCAGCGGCGAATCGCCTGAGGTGGGGAGCGAAATGGCCCGGCATCGCCGTCAATAACGGCAAAATCGGGCAGAAAATCAAGGAGTTGCGGCGGGCCGCACTGTCTCCCCCCGTTCTATGGGGGGATAAGGGGGGTCTCTTCGCAGCGGCACACAGCGCACTGCCGTGCGGCACTACCGCCAAGACAAGAACGCCCTTTTTGCAAAAGGGGGAGAAAGAAGATAGTCGCCATCATGTGCCATTGCCGGTCTGTAGACCGACAACGGCGAGAAGGAATCTACCGGGACTGGTAGAGGGGAATCCAGTGGCTGCCGGCCAGCCGCGAAAGCCATCCGGCGGTGACGGATTCGGGACTGTGCAGGGCCTCGCGCGGGGTGTGGATGGCCTTTTCCAGACGATCCAGACCGCCGGCAGCGGAGCGCAGCGCGTCGGGGTCGGGCAAGCCCCTGTTGGCCAGCGCGGCGGTGAGTTGGATAAGGATATTGCCTTCGACGTTGTTGACCAGAGCGGAACTCCACTCCACGAATTCCTGTTCGAGGAAGAGGAGAGCAGTGCGTGCGGCACGCGAGATTTGGGCGCGCCGTTCGTCCAGCACCTCCTGCTTGCCGCCGGTCAGATTGCGGACCAGGCCGCGGCGCTTGCCGGCCTCGACGGGAAAGATGCGCTTCTCTTTGAGCAGGGCTTCCAGCCGCGCCGCGACGGGACGCAGCGCCCACTGGGTATAGACGTCTCCCAGCGCAATACGCCGCAGTTCGAGCTTGGCCGAAAGTCCGCTCAGCCCGGCCACCAGCGCGGCCATCTGATCGGTGAGGAATTCGTCCACGCGGCCCTGCATCCCCGGAATGGCCAGAGCCGAGATGAACGTCTCGGCCCGCGGTCCCGGTTTCTGGGCATCGAAGAAGGCGGTGGAGGCGGGAGTGGTGAGACGCGCCTGAACGTATTTCTGCATGAGCGCCCGCAGCCCGCCGCTCCAGTTCTTCTGATACTGCGAGAGCAGATGGCGGGTGGTCGCCATGTAGCTCTCATGGCTGTTCAGTGCCTGCTGGAAAGTCTGCCGGCGCTGGGCGATTTGTTCGAGCAGCCGCACCGCCAGCCAGCGCCACGCCGCCGAGGCGCGCAACTCGAGGTCCTCGGGAGGATCCTCCAAGACGGTGGCCAGTTCGGTGAACAGCTTGTTTCGCTCGTCGGCGGTGGACAAATCCACATAAGCCACTTCCCACAGCTTCTGATTCAGTTCTTCGAGGGCCGTGCGCAACTTGGCGGGAACATCCTCGGTGATGAGCAGCGCGGCCCGCTGCGCCAGCAGGACTTCATTTTCGCGGGGAGCGGCATTCGGCGCATGGTAGTGACGCGGACGCGGCACCCACACCATGCGCCAGTGGCCCGTGGAGGGAGCCGTCTGTTCGATTTCGAGCAATTCCCCTTCCGGAAGGTCCTGGCCGAGGAGCGTGCTGAGAGTTTGTGCGGAGACCTCGTGTTCGCTGGAACCGTGGCGGAGGATGGTGCGCGCGTCGGGACCGCTTTGCAGCCACCACAACACGGAGCGGTCGGGAATCTGGGGAAACTGAACGTTGAACCCGAGGAGCGCGGCGACTTGGGCCGCCAGCGCGGGATGCGGCCCGCAGAAGAGAAAGGCGGGCGGCTGGTCGAGGACGGCGGAGAAGCTGTCGAGTTCGGGCAGAGTGCAGCCGGTCTCGCGGCAGATGGTCTGCAATTCGAGCAGCGAGGGCATCTGTTCGCTGTACGTCCGACCGCGGGCCGCGGCCAGCCACGCTTCCCAGAGCGCGACCGCCGCCTCGGCGGTGGCCCGGAATGCGGGGGTGGCGCTCACTTGCCGGCTCCCGGTGTCTGCATCAGGTGGAAGAGAATCTGGGCGGCAATGGAGAGTCCGATGAGCCCGGCGACCAAGAGGACGCTCTTCTTGGTGGCGGCGCGCTCCCTATCTTCCCGGTCGGCGAGTCCCTCGCGCAGGCCTTCCTGCCGCTCGTGAAGAGTGTTCTCGATAAACTCGAATTTGGAGGTGAGCAGGCTGGCCAGTTCGCGGCGGAAGGCGGGCAGATGATCTTCCTGCACGGCCGCGAGCTCGGCGCGCAAGCGGGTCAAATCCCCTTGCAGCGCTTCGAAACGCTCGTCGGCGCGGGACTGGAAGGTGCTCACCTCCCCGCGCAGCTCGCGCATCTGGGTGTCCTGTCCTTCGCGATTCTGCGCCAGACTCTGCTGGACGGCGGTCAGCTCCTTGTCCTGCCGCACCTGCGCCTTGCGCGTAAGCTCCATCTCGGCGGACTGCTTTTCCAGCCGCTGATTAAGCAACGGGAAGAACTTCTTCATGCCCGCGTTGTCGTTGAGCAGCAGGTCGAACTTCTCGCTGGACAGACTGAGCACGTTCTTGGTGTCGCTGGCGATGGTCTGCATGGTGAGCTGATCGCCCTGGCTGAGCGACTGCACCAGATTCGCCACGCGTTCGAGGGATTGGGGAACGGAGGTGGTCTGCTTGACATACTGGTCGTAGACGGATTCCACCACTTCCTTCAGGCGGGCGGCGTTTTCGTCGTAGTTGGCGCGGATGGCTTCCTTGAGCACGGCCAACGACTGATCCTGCTTGGAGCGCAGGCCGGCCACCTCGCCGGAGACGGCCTTGATGTGCGTCTCGATGGCCGAGACGAAGGCGTCGGTGTCGGACTTGAGAGCCTGCACGCGCTCGTCAAAGAGAGCGCCCGCGCGCTTGATTTCGCTCTGCAGTTCGCGTTGCACGTTGCCGCTGGACTGACCGGATTCGCTGAGGCGGGCTTCGATGCCTTCCAGCCGGGCGAGAATGGAATCGGTGCGGCCGGCCACGGTCTTGGAGACGAAATCGCGCAGCGTTTCCAGAGCTTCGGTCCACGACTCGGCGATCTGGCGCAGCATCTCGCTGGTGCGCTCGGAGTCGGTGGTGAGGCCGCGTTCGAGGCGTTCGCGCAGGTCTTTGACCCCGGCTTCGATGCGGTCGCGCTGGGCGCGGCTGTCGGCCAGAGCCAGTTCGGTGGCCGAGGTGGCGGCCTGCTCGACGCGCGTGAAGGCGGTGGAAAGCTGCTGGAAGAGCAGGCGCTCCTCTTCGGCCTGCTGTTCCAGCGACCGGGACTGGGAATCGAGACGGCTGAGTGCGGCGCGGAACTGTTCGTCGAACAGATGCCCCTGTTCGCGCTGGCCCTTGACCAGCGCGTCGAGGTTTCCGGTCATGAGGGTGATCTGTTCGCGGTTCTGCTGGTCGGTCTCGCGCAGGGGCGAGATCATGCGCTGCAGGGCGGTCAGCGAGTCGCGGATTTTCTGCGTCTCTGCGACCAGCCGCTCGGCATACTTCTCGCCGGCGGACTCCATTCCCGCGGCCAGTTCCTTGAGGATGCGGTCGGAGGCGGCCTCGCCGCGCGAGGACTTTTGCAGCGTGGAAATCTCGCGCAGAATGCGCGTCTCACTGGCCGTGAGCGCGGCGTTAAACTCGGCGGGCGCGGCTTCAGCGGTGGAACCGTCGGCGGGAGGCAGCGCGCGGGTTTCGATCTCGGCCAGAATGAGAGCCTGAATCTGATCGCGCAGACGGGTGACGGCCTGATCGAGTTCCTCCTGCACGTGCGGGCCGAGGGAAGCCACGGCCTCGCTCAACCGGTGGTCGAGCTTGGAGAATTTTTCGGCGTCGTCGCTGCGGCCCCGGCCCAGAAGTTCGGCGATCTCTTCCTGATGGCGTGTCAGCTCTTCGCGCACCGCCTGCTCGCTGCGCGACATCAGCGAGCGCAGTTCCTCGGGCCATTCGGCGGGCAGCACGGCGGCGGACGCTGCGTGCGCAGTGCCGGCAACGGCGGCGCCCACGGGCGCACCCTCTAAGGTCAGCTTCTCATTTTCCAGCCGCCGCGTGATGGCGTCCATGTGAGACGTCAGCACGGTGAGCCGCTGCTCGATGTCGGCGGTGGCGCGGGTCAGGGCCTCGCGGCCCGCGGCGGTCTGATCCTTCAAAAGACCGGCTTCGCTGCGCAGCGAGCCTTCGAGGTGCTCGTGAGTCTGCAGCAGATCGCGAAGTACCGCCTCGGCCTGCTCCTTGATCTGGTCGGCGTGACCATGCAGAACGGCCTCGATGTCCTTCACGCTCTCGATCAACCGGCTGCCGGCGGGAGCGAACGCCTCTCGGAGGTGCTCGACGCCGCGCGCAATCTGCTGCAGGCTGTCTTCCGACTGCTGCAGATTCTCCAGAGCGCCCAGAAGCCTCTTCAGTTCGTCCCGAAAGGCCGGGACAAACTTCTGTTCCGTAAGCTCTTGGGTGAAAGTCTCCAGAAAGCTCTGCAGGGGCTCGATGAGCTCGTGGCCGGTGGTCTTAGATGGCATTAGGGAGTATCCGTCTCATGCGCTTGGGCTACAGTGATCGAGCCGATTCGGTGCAAGGGTAATACCAACGCCGTGGCGGCCCCGAAAGTGTTGGAAATAGCGGGTGAGAGCCCCAATTCAAGATGCCAAGTCGCGCCACGGTTTTCACCGCGCAACATTTCCCTGTTTCAAGACCTCCCATGAGCAGACGGCGGCGACGGCCCGAGCGGGTTGCCGCCAACGGAACCGAACAGTCTGACAAATAACCACCTATCGTCCATGAAATCCCGAATCTGGATCATCGCTATTGTCGTCCTCGTGGTGGCCGCCGCGGTTACCGGCTACTTCATGGTGAGCAAGAAGAAGGACAAGCGCACCGAGGTGACGGTCGAAGCGGCGGAGGTGCGCCGTCTGGTGGCCACGGTGTCGGCAACCGGCAGCGTAGAACCGGTCACACAGGTGAAAGTGTCCGCTGAGATTCCCGGCCGGATAGTGCAACTAAATGTAAAAGAAGGTGATAGAGTCGAAAAGGGGCAGTTTCTTGTGGAGCTGGACTCCCAGACCTATCTTGCCGCCTTGGAGTCGGCAACGTCCACCCTGCGCTCGGCACGGGGCCAAAAAGAGAAGGCGGAGGCGGATTTGCGCCGGGTGCGCGAATTGGTGACCCGGGGGATGGCCTCGCCGGCGGACTTGGATGGCGCTCAGGCGGCGGCGGAGCTGTACGCCGGCCAATTGGATCAGGCGGTGGCCGAGGAGAAACGGGCGCGGGAGAATCTGAGCAAGACGCGCATCGCCTCGCCCATGAGCGGCACGGTCTCGCGCCTCAACAAGGAGCTTGGAGAGCTGACGCTGGGCTCGCAGTTTCAGGAAGACGTCCTTCTGGTCGTGGCGGACTTGTCGGCCATGCAGGTGCGGGCGGAAGTGGATGAGAACGACATTGTGGGCGTGAAGCTCGGCGATTCGGCCAAGGTGGAGATAGACGCTTTTCCCGACACCACCTTTCACGGTGTGGTGGCGGAGATTTCGCAGTCGGCCAGCGAGCGCAGTCTGCAGGCCGAGCAGCAAGGCAAGAATTTCGACGTGAAGGTGGCCATCACCGACACGGTGCGGGGGATTCGTCCGGGCATGTCGTCCACGGTGGACATCGCCACCGCCGAGCGCGACAGCGCGCTTTCGGTTTCGCTGCAGTGCGTGGCCGTGCGCGATAAAAAAGAGGGCAAGGCGGTCGAGATCAAGGAAAAAGAAAAGCCCAAGTCATCGCGCGAGCTGGCGGCGCAGGTGAAGGCCGGAGTGGCCGACACCTCGAAGACGCCTGCACCGGATGAGATCGAGCAGGGCGTCTTTGTGCTGGTGGCCGATTCGGTGGTCTGGAGACCGGTGCGCACCGGGCTGTCATCGGACCGGCACATCGAAGTGACCAGCGGCGTCAGCCCCGGAGACAGCGTGGTCAGCGGGCCGTACCGCGTACTGGCGCGCGAACTCACCAACGGCATGAAGGTGAAGATCAAGAAGCCGGAAGAACCGAAGGGAAAGAAGAAGTAGGCCGTCCACCATGAGTAATCTCTCTCCCAACGGTCATCTGATCGAGATGCGCGACCTGGTGAAGATCTACAAGGTCGGCAGCGAGGAGGTGCACGCGCTGCGCGGTCTGGATCTGGCCATCGGCTCCAACGAATATCTGGCCATCATGGGGCCGTCGGGCTCGGGGAAGTCCACGTTGATGAATCTCATCGGTTGTCTGGACACGCCCACTTCGGGAGACTATTATCTGGCGGGCGAGAACGTGGCCCGCTTAAGCGACGGGCGGCTGGCGGAAATCCGCAATCAACGCATCGGGTTCGTCTTTCAGACGTTCAACCTGCTGCCGCGGGCCACGGCTCTGCACAACGTGGAGCTGCCGCTGATCTACGCGGGAATGAAGGCTTCCGTCCGCCACCGCAAGGCCAAAGAAGCCCTGGCCGTGGTGGGTCTCGAAGACCGCATGCACCACCGGCCCAACGAACTCTCGGGCGGTCAGCGCCAGCGGGTGGCCATCGCCCGTGCGCTGGTGACCAATCCCTCGATTATTCTGGCCGACGAGCCCACCGGCAATCTGGACACCAAGACGGGTGCGGAGATCATGAAGATCTTCGATCAAATCTACGGCGCGGGCAACACGATTGTGCTGGTCACGCACGAGGAGGACGTCGCCCGCCACACGCGGCGCATCGTCCGCCTGCGCGACGGCCAGATCGAATCGGATGAAATGCGGAAAACGTGACGGCCATGCGATTCGTCACCGACCTCGGAGAAGGACTGCGCATCGCCTTCCGCGCGCTGCGCGCCAATCGCATGCGGGCCGTGCTGACCACGCTGGGGATCGTCATCGGCGTGACCACCGTGCTCTTGATGATTACCATCATTCTCGGTTTGAACAAGGCCGTGGCCGGGCAGTTCAGCTTTCTGGGGACCAACACGCTCTATGTATCGCGCTGGTCGTGGTTCGACGACAACTGGCGGGCCATGCTCAAACGGCCGGTGATGAAAGCGGAGCTGGCCGACCGCATCCGCGAGGAATCGCAGTTGGCGGCGGCCGTCAGTCCGTGGGGGGATACGCAGCGCAGCGTGGCCAACCGCTCGAACCGGCTGACGCGAGTGCAGGTGATGGGAGTCTCCGAGGACTACTCGGTGACCAATTCCATCAAACTGGACATCGGCCGCTTCGTCAGCGCCGACGACGTGAGCCATAACCGTCAGGTGGCGGTGATCGGTTACGGCATTTCGCAGAAGCTCTTCGACCGCGGCGTGGGACCGCTCGATCAGCGCATTGACGTGGGCGGCCACAAGTTCCGGGTGGTGGGGGTGAACTCCAAGATGGGCCGCTTTTTCGGTCAGGACATGGATGACTTCGTGCTCATTCCCATCACCGCCTTCACCAAGCGTTTTGCGCGCACCGGCGACGTGGACATCGTGGTCAAGGCGGCGACGGCCGAGCAGCTCGGCGATCTGGAGTGGGAACTGCGCGGCATCATGCGGCGGCTGCGCAAATTAGGGCCGTTGGATCCCGACGACTTCGGGATCAACAGCCAGAGCATGATTATGAACATCTACCGGCAGGTCACGGGCAGCATTTACGCCGGCGGGATCCTCATCGCTTTCATCTCGCTTTTAGTGGGCGGCATCGGCATCATGAACATCATGCTCGTTTCGGTGACCGAACGCACCAGCGAAGTGGGGCTGCGCAAGGCGCTGGGCGCGCGGCGCTGGATGGTGGCCTGGCAGTTTCTGCTCGAATCGGCGGCCATTTGCGCGCTGGGCGGAATTCTCGGAGTGATTCTGGCCTTTGCCGGAAGCCTGGCCATGAACAATTTCATTCCGACCTCAATGCCGCTGTGGGTGGTCGGCTTCGGCGTGGGTTTCGCGGCTTTGGTCGGGATTTTCTTCGGACTCTATCCCTCCATGAAGGCGGCGCGTCTTTCTCCCATCGAAGCCTTGAGGCAGGAGTAGATCATGCTCGAACAGACCCGCCTGCTCCTCGCGTCGCTTTGGGAATCGCTGCTGCAGGCGCTGGACGCCCTGCGCGCGCACAAGATGCGGGCCTCACTGACGCTGGTCGGGGTGGTGATCGGGGTGGCGACCATCATCAGCATCATGACCATTCTGGGCGGCATCAAGAACTCGCTCGACACCAGCATGCGCAATGCGCTGGCGGTGAACGTGTTTCAGGTGCAGCGCTACGACAATCAGATGGGGATGCACGTGGGCGGACGGCGGCGGGATTTCCGGCCCAAGATCGAGGCTCCGTACGCGGACGCGATTCGCGAGCGCTGCCCGGCGGTGCGACGGGTGGGAGTGGAGAGCTGGGATTTCGGCCAAACCATCCGCCGGGGAGGCTTGGAGTCCAACGCGCGCCAGCAGATCGCCGGCGGCTCGGCGGAGTTCGGCGACAACAACGGATACTACGTCGCGCAGGGCCGCCCCATCAATCAGTTCGACGACTTCTCGTCCCGGCGCGTCATTGTCATCAGCGAGGAAGTGCGGCGCGCGCTCTTCGAGAATCTGGATCCCATCGGGCAATTCGTGCGCGTCGGGCCGCACCGCTTCGAGGTGGTGGGCGTGTTCGAACGGCGCGGATCCATGTTAGGCGAGAGTCACGACACCTTCAACTGGATTCCGCTCTCGACCTTCTTCCGCATCTTCGGCAAGAAGATGCCGTGGGGCGACGACCGCAGCGTGAATCTCACCATTCAGGCCTGGTCGCCCGAGCTGTTCGAGCAGGCGCAGCAGGAAGTCATCGAGGCGCTGCGCACGGAGCGCGGCCTGAAACCGGGACAACCCAACAACTTCGCCTTGTGGACGCCCGACCAAATGCAGGAATCGTTCACCAAGATGACGGCCTGGATCGGCTACGCGGCCTTCGGGATCACCGGCATTTCGCTGCTCGTGGCGGGCATCGGCATCATGAACATCATGCTGGTGTCGGTGACCGAGCGCACGCGGGAAATCGGTTTGCGCAAGGCGGTGGGCGGCACGCGGCGTTCCATTCTAAGGCAGTTCTTGATCGAGGCGGTGATGCTCTCGGAAGTGGGTGGAGCTGTCGGCATCGTCATCGGCTACTGCATCGCCATCGCCGTCAACGCCAGCATTCAGTTTCCGGCTCCGGTGCCGGTGTTTGCGATCATTC
>Ga0315274_10010920_pt1 | contig 13044 bp, 12 predicted proteins | sample YL17G02_20_MG_FD_203700 | JGI IMG/M metagenome (GOLD analysis project Ga0315274, IMG submission 203700) | Sediment microbial communities from Yellowstone Lake, YNP, Wyoming, USA - YL17G02_20 | ecosystem: Environmental > Aquatic > Freshwater > Lake > Sediment | place: USA: Wyoming | collected... | reverse complement strand
GCTTCGACGGCTTCGTTGCCTCCGCCGTCGCTCCGATTGCTACCGGCTGGAGCGACCCCTTGCCGGGCGGGAATCTCACCCGCTGAAGATGCACGCCTTTCACGGCGCACTGAATAATCCGGGCTAAACCGCTCGCCGACGGATGAACTGCTACCCACCGACCTTCATGATGACCATGTCGGTCACTTTGTTCACCCCAGCGGCCTTGAGGACATCGATGATCTTAGCGTTCTTGCCGTAATCGTCGGTCTTTACGTGAAACTGCTCCATGAGCACCCGCTCGGCGTAAAAGGCGTTGACCTTGCCGTCGGCGATCTTGTCGATGATCTGCTCCTTCTTGCCTTCGGCGACGGCGATCTCGCGGGCCTGGGTGCGGATTTTCTCGACATCAGCCGCGGGCACGCTCGCCCGGTCCATGGCGATGGGCATGGAAAACAGCGTGTGCATGCAAAGGTCGGCACCGATGTTCTTGTCGGACTTGGGCGCGGCGTCGAGGGCCATCAGGATTCCGCTCTTCCCGTCGTGGTGGACGTAGGACGCGAGGTAGTTGCCGGACACGCGGCGGCACCGGGCCAGATTCATCGTTTCGCGCAGCCGCCCGAAGACGTCGGTGAACATCGTGTCGAGCTCGGGGTCGTTGCGGAGGTCTTGCGGATCGGGTGAGGCCTCCGAACCCGCGGCGACCCTTCGGGCGAAGGCGCTGGCGAGGTTGACGAACATTTCGTTTTTGGCAACCGGGGCCGTTTCACATTGAAGCTCGATGATGGCGCCGATCTTACGAGCCGCGTCCAGGTGGATCGCGATCCGCCCTTCGCCGGTCGTTCGTCCGGAGCGATCGGCGAGCTTGCCCTTGTGCTTCTTTCGCAGCCAATCCATGGCCGATTCGACGTCGCCGTTGCATTCCGTCAGGGCCTGCTTGCACTCCATCATGGGCAGGTCGGTTTTCTCCCGCAGGTCCTTGACCATCTGGGCCGAGATTGTCGCCATCGTTCGAACCCTCTACCTTCCACGGAACGGCACGGTTTGCCGCTCCTTGCCTGTGCTTGCCACACGTGCGGTCGCTCGTTCCGCTGTGCTAATGCCCGTTCCCGTCGGGTGTGATCGTGCTTCGAAGCTCGTCGTCGGACGTTCGCCGGCGTCAAGGTGAGCCGCTACGTCGCGCCGTCCGGTCTCACCGCGGTCGCGGGGGTCAATTCCGCGTCGCGCGGCTTGTCGTCTTCCGGAGTGAACCGTTCTCCGGAAGGCGCTTCGGGCGGGGCGCCCTCGGCCCGCGCGGTCGTCGGTCGACGCGATCGCTTTCGCGGCACCGGTCCGGCCTCCGCCGGCTCCGCGGAGGTCCGGCCCTTTTTCCCCTCTTCGACGGCGTCCGCGAGATGGACCAAAATGGTATCGATTGCTCGGATGGCGTCGTCGTTGCCGGGAATGGGGATATCCGCGAAGTCGGGGTCGGAATCGGTGTCGATGAGGCAGACGGTGGGGATGCTGAGTTTTTTGGCCTCACGCACCGCGTTGTGCTCGCGAAACACGTCGATCACCACCAGCGCGCCCGGAAGTCGGCTCATGGTGCGAATGCCCTCGAGGTTCCGCTTGATCTTGCGGACCTCGCGGGTCCGCGAGGCCATCATCTTCTTGCTGTACTGGGCGGCCGTGCCGTCGGCCTCGGCCTGTTCCAGCTCCTCGAGCCGCTGCAAGCGCGAGCGAATCGTTCGAAAGTTGGTGAGCGTCCCGCCCAGCCAACGTTCGATGACATAGGGCATGCCCACGCGCGTCGCCTGTTGCATGACCTGCAACCGCGCCTGACGCTTCGTGCCCACAAACAAAACATCCTCACCCTTGGCCACAACTTGCGCGATGAACTTCTTCGCCCGCAGCAACCCCCGCACCGTCTCCCGAATGTCGATGATGTGGATCGTGTTGCGCTTTCCGAAGATGTACGGAGACATCTTCGGATTCCAGCGGCTCACGCGGTGGCCAAAGTGAATCCCAGAGTCAACCAGTTGACGAACCAACTCCGATGCCAATAAGCACCTCCAAAAGCGACGCCGACACCCTTTTCACAGACCGCACGACCAGAACCTTGAACTGTACCAGATTGTCTGGGACGATCAAGCACCGCTCGGTGGGTGACGCGTGGCCGTCGGATCCCGCGCGAGGAACGTCGGCGCGAGGCTCGCTCGTCGTTCTCGCAGTGCGGGAGTCGTTTGGCCACCGGACCATCGTCGGAAACGGCTGCGCACGCGAGAGTTCAATGAGCCCGCGGGACACCCGGTGTTGGATCACGGCGATTCGTACTGTGAACGTAACGCTATGTGAAATATAGAGTTATGTTATTCTGCGGGCCGGTTTTGATGGGCAGTTGACCCCCCCGCGGTCTCGTCATAGCGTGGGCCATCGGTCACACGACCGTCGGCTCGGAACGACGGTCCCGGCTGGATGGCTCCGAAGAGCGTGAATCTCGATTGACCACCCATCGTCACCCCACGAGTTCCGGCGCCTTGGTGTTCATCAGCGCTGCCGAACCAAGCGCCGATCTACACGGTGCGGCGTTAATCCGGGCGACCCAGGCGATCGACCCGTCTGTTCGATTCGTCGGGGTGGCCGGTCCGAAGATGGCGGAGGCCGGTTGCGAACGAATCTTCGACATGTCCCGCCACGCGGCGATGCTGTTGAGCGTCATAACGAACGCGGCCCGGGGCGTGGCGATGCTGACGACGTGCGATCGCTACTTGCGGCGGTATCCGTTCGCGGCGGCAGTGGTGATCGACAGCCCGATGCTGCACCTGCCGCTGGCGGCCAAAGCCCAGGCGGCGGGCGTGCCCGTCCTGTATTACATCGCCCCGCAGATGTGGGCATGGGGCAAGTACCGCATCCACAAACTTCGCAATCGCGCGGACCGTGCCGCGGTTATCTTTCCGTTTGAAGAAGAGTTCTTTCGCAACCAGGGCGTGAACGCGACCTTCGTCGGCCACCCGCTGGCGGAGCAGTTCGCCGCCTTGTCGGTCGATCGGCAGGTTGTCGATGAGATTCGTGGACACGGCGTCCCGGTCATCGCCCTGCTGCCCGGCTCACGCAAACACGTGGTGGAGGCGGTTCTTCCGGGCCAGTTGCAGGTGGCCCGGCGGATTGCATCGGCGGTCCGCGGCGCTACGTTCGGCGTGTCGGTCGCCAATCGTGAGGTCGCGCCCTCCATCGCTCGGCTGGTCAGTAGGTCCGGCGTGCCGGTCGAGCAGTACCCCGGTCATCACGCGGAACTCATCCAGGCCGCCGATTTGGTCTTGGTCGCATCGGGTACGACGGCGCTCGAGGTTGCTTTCCACGAACGAGCCATGATCGTGATGTACAACACCTCGCGCTTTTTCTACCACGCGATCGGGCGATGGATGATCGACTCGCAGTACCTTTCGTTGCCCAATATCCTCGCCGGGCGGGGAATTGTGCCAGAGTTCATGCCCTATTACACCTCGACAGCACCGATCGCCGATCGGGCGATCGAGTTACTCCAATCGGATGAGGCGCGGACGAACATGGTGGGAGAATTGGCCAAGACCGTCGCGCCGTTGCGCGGCACGCACGCGGCCCAGCGAACGGCGGATTTGCTTCTGGACATGATCCGCCACTGATGCCCGGGACTGAAGCGGTGCCCGATGCAGGCGTTGGCCAATGACGGGCGTTCATCCGAACCCCAAGCGCGAGCGCGGGGTCTTGGCTCGTCGCTTGCGCCGGGTCCTGACCGCGCCATGCCTGTTGCGGGCTCAATCACGTCGCGTACGATAGCCTCACGCGGAAACGACCAACGCTGGAGACTCGACGCCATGCGAATCCCTTGGACCATTACATTCCGGTCGCGCCAACGAACCACGCTTCGTCAACTGCTCCTCCTTCCCATCGCGTTCGCCGCCGTGCCGTGCGCGGCGGGTGAGCCGCGGCCTCTCGTGTTGACGGGCGCGAAGGTTTTCGATCCGGCGGACGGGGTGATTCGCGAAGGGTTGCAAGTCGTCATCGCCGATCAACGGATCGTTGAGGTCGCGTCCGCGCCGAAGGTTGACGAATCACAGGTCGTGCGGATGGACCTGACCGGCCTGACGCTGCTTCCGGGGTTGATCGACCTGCACTCGCATCTGCTGCTCCATCCCTACAACGAGGCCCCGTGGGAGGACCAGGTTTTGCGGGAGTCCTTGGAGCTTCGCACGGTCCGCGCCGTGGCGGCGGCGAAGGCGACGTTGGAGGCCGGGTTCACCACGCTGCGCGATTTGGGCACGGAGGGGGCGGGGTTCGCCGACGTGGCCCTGCGCGAGGCGATCGCCAAGGGGATCGTGCCGGGACCTCGCGTATTTGCGACGACGCGGGCGATCGTGGCCACGGGGTGCTACGGGCCTTCCGGGTTCGATCCACGATGGGAGGTCCCCAAAGGCGCGCAGGAGGCGACGGGCGTCGACGGCGTTCGCCGGGCCGTTCGCGAGCAGATCGCGGCGGGCGCGGATTGGATCAAGGTGTACGCGGACTATCGGCGGCGAAAAGGTCAGCCGCCGACGCCGACGTTCTCCCAGGATGAGCTGAACGCGATCGTCGATGAAGCGACGAGCGCGGGTCTGCCGGTCGCGGCGCACGCGGTCACGGATGAAGCCATTCGCCGGGCGGTACTTGCCGGCGTCGTCACCATCGAGCACGGTTCTAGGGCATCGGATGAGGTACTCGGATTGATGCGCGAGCGCGGAGTGGTGCTCTGTCCGACGCTCACAGCGGCCGAATCGGTCGCACGATACGGCGGGTGGAAACCGGGGATGCCGGACGATCCGCGGATCAAGGAGGCCAAGGAAATGTTCGCCCGAGCGCTTCGGTCCGGCGTCACCATTGCGTGTGGGAGCGACGTCGGCGTGTTCGCGCACGGAGAGAACGCGCGGGAACTGGAGTTGATGGTTGCGTACGGCATGTCGCCGTTGGAGGCGTTGCGGGCGGCGACGACGACGGCGGCCAAGGTGCTCCGCCGGGAGAAAGATCTTGGCCGGCTCGCGCAGGGCTTCATGGCGGACCTGATCGCGGTTCGCGGTGACACACTTGCCGACTTGGTGACCGTCAGAGAACCCGTTGTGGTGTTGAAGGAGGGTAGGATCGAGGTCGATCGCCGGAGCCGCCCCTGAAACATCGGGCAATAGCATCCATGCACCGGCCTTCGTGCCCGCGTCGGGCGCAACTCTCGCTGTCGCAAGTTGTTACCGGTACTTTGTGAGAACTTTTATTGACGTGGTGGTCTGACCGGGTACACTGCCAATCGGACTCGATAGCACCGAACGCCACGAGTCGATACGCCGTTGGAAGCTGACGGACGTATCGGGTCAACGGGCTGATACTTGTTGCGTGGGACAACGTGTGAGGCACCTGCCATGAACCCATCGGCGACCCTCGATCCCTACGCCGCGATCGGCGTCACGATCCTGATGGTGTTGGTCGTGATCGCGGCAATGTTGATCCTCGCCCACGTGATCGGTCCCAAGCGTCACGGTCCGGTCAAGGACAGTCCGTACGAGTCGGGAATGCCGATTCACACCGACGCCCGTCGGCGGTTTCACATTCGCTTCTACATCGTGGCCCTGTTGTTCATGCTGTTCGACGTGGAAGTGATCTTCATGTGGCCTTGGGCGACGGTGTTCCACCATGCGGCCACTACCGGTGCGACCATCCCGCTCGAGACCGGCGGGGTCGCGGGGAAGGGGTTCCTGCTGGTCGGCATGGGCATTTTCTTTGGATTGCTCCTTTTCGGGCTGCTCTATGAGTGGAAGAAGGGAGCGTTCCAATGGGATTAACGTTGCCGGTCGCCCCGTCTTACCAGGCGAGTAAGGAAGAGTACCTGAGCACAAAGCTCAGCTATGTGCTGGATCTGCTGCGCGAGAAGACGGTCAACTGGTCGCGAAAGAACTCGCTGTGGCCGATGCCGTTCGCCACCGCGTGCTGTGGGATCGAGCTGATGGCGACGGGGGCGAGCCGGTATGACATCGCCCGTTTCGGGGCCGAAGTGATGCGGTTTACCCCTCGCCAGTGCGATTTGCTGATTTGCGCGGGCCGGGTGGCGATTAAGATGATGCCCGTGCTGCAGCGGATTTACATGCAGATGTCCGAGCCGAAGTGGGTCATAAGCATGGGAGCATGCGCCAGTTCGGGCGGCGTTTTCGATACCTATGCGGTGGTGCAGGGGGTCGATCAGTTTCTGCCGGTGGACGTGTATGTGCCCGGCTGCCCGCCGCGGCCTGAGACGCTGATCGAGGGCGTGATGGCCATCCAGCGGCTGGTGGAAAAGGAGGGGGTGAAGAGTAGTAAAGAGCGCGGGCGGGGGATGGGGTTGGTGGTGCAGCCTACGATCCAGGTACAAGTCGAAGGGCCGGCGGTAAACTAGCGTGAATCCGACGGCGAATGCAGCGGTCGATGGTCTGGCGAGTGCATTCCCCGATATTAACTTTGCGCCCCACCCATTGATGCCGGGCGAAGACAAGTCGCGTGAACAACTGTGCGTAAGCGTGCCGGCCGATCGACTGCTCGGTGTCATGCGGTTCTTGCGGACTGACGAGCGTTGCCGTTTTGAGCAATTGAGCGACTTGACCTGCATTGATTACCTCAATTTCCCCAAAGCACGCGATCGCTACGGCGTGATCTATTCGCTGTTGTCGATTACCAAGGGGCATCGCCTGTGGGTCAAGTGCTTCGTCAATGATCCGTCGCCGGAGGTTCCATCGGTAGTAAGTATATGGAAAGGGGCGAACTGGCTGGAGCGGGAAGTGTGGGATATGTTCGGCCTACGATTCGCCGGGCATCCCGACCTTCGCCGTATCCTGACCTGGGAAGCCTTCGAAGCCCATCCGCTGCGCAAGGATTATCCATTGCAGGGGCGCGGCGAGAGAGAGGACTTTGAGCGAATTACGCGAGAAAGCGCGTGAGGAATTACGAATTACGAATTACGAATTACGAATTACGAAAACAAGCGATCCGAGGCGCCGGGATGCTTTTTTTGTAATTCGTAATTAGTAATTCGTAATTTCTTCGGCAGGATATGAGTACTACGCCTTCGACAACAGAGTATGGCGGTGCGACATACGCTCCCGACGAGGCGGGCGGCGATGTCTGGGTCCTCAACCTGGGCCCGCAGCATCCAGCCACTCATACCACGCTCCGGCACGTCCTCGAACTCGAGGGGGAGCGGGTGCTCAGTTGCACCGTGCATATCGGATACCTGCACAGTGGATTCGAAAAGCTCGGCGAGCATCTAAACTACAATCAGTACGTCGTGGTCACGGACCGGATGAATTACGTCTCGCCGATGGCCAACAACATCGCCTGGCATCATGCGTGCGAAGTGTTGTTCGGACTGGACCTGACGCCCCGCTGTAAGGTCATCCGCACGATCATCGCGGAACTCGCCCGCATTCAGGATCATCTTCTGTGCGTCGGCTGTGCCGGGCTTGACCTGGGCGGCTTCACGGCCTTTATGTATCCGTTCAATGCACGGGAGACGATCTACGATCTCTTCGAGGAGATTTGCGGGGCGCGGTTCACGACGAGCTATACGCGCGTGGGCGGTCTCATGCAGGACATCACCCCGGAGTGGCCGGCGAAGGTCAAGCGGTTTTGCGCCCAGGTCCTTCCTCCAGCGGTGGACGACCTCGAAAAACTGCTGACGCGGAATCGTATCTTTATCGAACGAACCAAGGGGATCGGGTACCTGTCGCACGATGACGCGGTCAATTGGGGATGGACCGGACCCCTTGCGCGGGCGAGCGGCGTGCGCCGCGATCTACGCAAAGATGAGCCCTATCTGTGCTACGCGGACAACTGGGACGGAAAAGGAAGTTCGGCCGTGCAGTTCAACGTGCCGATTAGTGAGGGTGGCGACTGTCTCGCACGGTACTTGACCCGACTCGCGGAGATGCACGAATCGGTGAAGATCATTCTGCAGTTGGCGGATAATATCCCCGCCGGTCGGGTGGACGTGCTCCCGGAGAGTAAGGCAACGCTGCCGGACAAGAAGGAAGTCTACTTCAGCATCGAAGGCCTGATTCACCATTTCGAGCAGATCATGACCAATCGGGGCCATCGACCGCCGATGGGAGAGGCCTACGGGGCGAATGAGACTGCGAATGGCGAACTGGGGTTTTACCTTGCCAGCGACGGAGGGAACACGCCCTATCGAGCGCGGTGCCGCCCTCCGTCGTTCATCAATTATCAGTGCTTCCCGGAGTTGGTCGTCGGGCATCAGATCAGTGACGTGATGGCGGTGCTGAGCGGGATGAACATCATCGCGGCGGAACTAGACCGATGACAGAATTACGAATTACGAATGGCAGAGTAACCGTTTATGGCGTGGCTAGCGATTAATCGGAATGAGCCGGTGGTGGATCCGAAGGCGCCGCCGGTCCTCAATAACGCGGTTCGAGATAAGATCCGCTCCTTCTTTGATCGGTATGAGACGAAGCGGGCGGTGTTGTTGCCGGCCTTGCACGTTGTGCAAGACGCACTCGGATATATTCCGTGGCAAGCGATGGCGGAAATCGCCGATCTGTTGGAGATTCATCCCTCCGATGTGATCGACACGATTTCCTTTTATACGCACTTTTGGACGCATCCCAAGGGCGAGAAGGTCGTTACCGTCTGTCGGAGCATTAGTTGCGAAGTGATGGGCGGGACCGGGCTGTTGGAGGAATTGAAGAAGCAACTTGGGATCGACGAGCACGAGACAACCAAGGATGGCAAATACAGTCTGGTGACGGAAGAATGCCTGGCCGGTTGCGATCACGCGCCATGTTTGCTCATCAACGAGAAGCTGCACAAGCGTGTCAGACCGCAGGACGTGGCGAAGTTGCTGGCGGACCTGAGCAACGACCGTATTGATGTGGCGCGGAGTACGTTGTTCGACGCCCCGGCGGCGCCCGCGGCAGCAGGCAGTGGAAAGAAGGACGATTTGGTCGGAGTCGGCGTCGGAAGCACGTCGGATGTGCGCGAGATGCGCGAGGCGGACTGAAGGGGATTGCCGATTGCCGATTGCCGATTGGCGATTGCCGATTAGCGAAGGCCGTGAAGTCTTGCGGAGGGAGAACGCCCGCCCCGATTCGGCCGTGGGCCACGCGGGCTCTGGTCCGTCGGACGGACGGCGCAGACGACGTACGCTGATCGGTGGGGCAACGGTGCTCGCAGTCTTTGCCGTCCTCTGTCCGGCCAAGCTGTGGCGACCCGGCGACGTCTTCACCGTCCGCGAGAACATCCAGATTGGTGAGGCCCAGGCGTGGTGGAGCGGGCGGCTCGATTTACCGGAACGACAATGGGACTCGGCGCTGTTCAACGGGCGGGTGTACAGTTACTTCCCGCCGATGTTCACGATCCTCGCGGCGGCAGTGGTGCCGTTTTTCGACGGCATACCGCACGGCCTCATCGTCGCGATGGTCTTGCTCGTTCCGCTCTGCGCCTATGTTCTCTTCCTGCGGCTCACCGGGTCGGAATGCTGGGGGGCCGTCCTCGCGATCGGTCTTGTCTGCGGGACCAGTGCGTTCCCCGTGCTCGACAAGACCGTTCGCGGAGCGGCGACGTACCCGGTCAATCATACGCTTTCCACGATCGGATTGTTGCTGATCCTGATCGAGTTTTTCGGGCGTCGCCGGGTTTGGCCGGCGTGCCTCGGATTGGTCCTGACGACGTTATCCCGGCAGCTTACGGTTGCCTACGCACTGCCGATCGCGTTGATGACCATCGTCGGCGTCCCACGCGAGGTTCGAGGGAGGCGGTTGGCGGTCTTCGGACTCACATGCGTCGGACTGGCGCTCCTTTACGGCGGGCTGAACTTTCTCAAGTTCGGCCACCCGCTCACGACCGGTTACATGCTCAACCACGAAGGGCGCGACGACGTATTCGCCCGCGAGGCCCGCGAGTATGGTCTGCTCTCCTGGCACTGGGTGCCACGGAACCTGTACTATTCCAACCTCGGCCTGCCCAAGCTGCACCGAGTAATGATCGAGGGCGAGGAGCGGGCCTTCGTTCGACCCAACACCATGGGCACGGGGATCTGGTGGACGACGCCGTTGTTGCTGTGGATCTTCGTGGAGGCGCGGCGGTTGTTGCGCGATCGGCAGGCGGTCGTTTGGTTGGGCGCGGCCGGGCTGGTCTACGGAATGCTACTGTTCTGGCACGCGACCGGAGCGGTGCAGCGCGGGTTCAACCGCTATTCGCTCGACTATGTGCCGGTCTTGTTGGCCCTGGTCGCTCCAACGTGCTGCGTCGGCTGGCGACGGTGGGTAAGCCTGGCGATGGTCGGCTGGAGCGTGCTGTATTTTCGGTGGCTGATCTGAACGATTGTCGATTGTCGATTGTCGAATGTCGAATGGGAATGGCGACAGTCGTTCGGGATTGACCAATGGCAGTGTTTGAACCCGTATTGCTACGGAACCGAGGCGTCGAGAATTCGACGGCGCTGGCGGTTTATGAATCGCGCGGGGGATACCGGGCGGCGCGGAAGGCGCTGAAGATGGCGCCGGGGGAGATCATCGAGGAGGTCAAGAAGGCCAACCTGCGAGGACGAGGCGGCGCGGGTTTTCCCGCCGGCGTCAAATGGGGTTTTCTGCCCAAGGATCGAACGAAAACGCTGCTGTGCGTCAACGCCGATGAGTCCGAGCCGCCGACGTTCTGCAACCGGGTGTTGATGGAGACCGATCCGCATCAACTGATCGAGGGCACGATCATTGCGGCCTATGCGACTCAGGCCCAGATCGCCTACATCTACATCCGCGTGGAGTTTCACGAGCAGTTCCACATTTTGCAGCGGGCGGTGGATGAGGCCTACGCCAAGGGCTACCTGGGGAAGCGCATCTTCGGCAGCGGTTACTCGCTGGAATGTTATCTCCATCGCGGCGCGGGGGCGTATGTGTGCGGCGAGGAGACGGGGTCGATCGAATCACTCGAGGGGAAGCGCGGCTGGCCGAGGATCAAACCGCCGTTCCCAGCGGTCGAGGGGTTGTTCCGCAGACCGACGGTGGTCAACAACGTCGAAACGCTGTCCTGCGTGCCGCACATCATCGAGCGCGGGGCCGATTGGTTCACGAGCATCGGGCCGCCGCACAGCACAGGGCCGAAGCTGTTTTGCATCAGCGGACCGGTCAAGCGGCCCGGGTGTTACGAGGCCCCCATGACGATCACCGTGCGCGAGCTGATTGAGCGCGAGGACATGGGCGGAGGGATGCTGCCGGGCAGGAAGGTGAAGGCCGTGCTGCCCGGCGGAGTTTCGATGGGGATCCTCTCCGCGGACGAACTGGGGATGAAGATGGACTTCGAGGACCCGCGCAAGTACGGTCTGCTGGGTCTGGGCACGGCCGCCGCGGTCGTGATCGACGACGCGACCGACATGCGCGTCGTTTTGCGAAATATGGCGAGGTTCTACGGGACGGAGTCGTGCGGTCAGTGTACGCAGTGCCGCGAGGGCACGGCGTGGATGCACAAGATTGCGACGCGCATCGCGATGGGTGCGGGCCGGCTTGACGATCTGGACATTCTCCTTGAAACGGCCCGAAATATGGGGATGATGCCGGGGTTGAGCATCTGCGGCCTGCCGGATGGGGCGACGTATCCGATCGAGACGATCGTGAAGAAGTTCCGCGGCGAATTGGAAGCGGCCATCAAGGCCCAACCGGCCGATCGCGCGAACCGAGTGCTGAGCGTATTGAACTGAGCGGGCAACGTCCGGGAATGTTGGTCCCAGCCACTGGGTGACGAATTATGGGTGCAACCATGGTGGAAGTACTCGTCAGAAAGGCTCACGATTCCAAGACGTCACGCACTGTTGAGTTTTTCGTCGACTCCGGGGCTGTGTATTCCGTGGTCCAATCCACGATCCTCAAGCAGCTTGGATGTAAGCCTTACCGACAGAAGAGCTTCTTCCTCGCCGACGGGAGCAAGGTGACGCGGAAAATCGGCGATGCTTTCTTTGAATACAAGGGCGTGGGAGGTCCGGCACCGGTGATTTTCGGCGAGAAACACGATCGCAACCTTCTAGGAGTCACTACGCTGGAAGCGCTCGAGCTCGTGCTCGATCCGTTCCGGGGGGACTTGCGTCCCATGACAATGAATCTCATGGGCGCCGTTCCCGATTATTCGATTCGGAGTCGGCGCGCCTGACGCTTCGGCCAGTGGGCTGCGGAGTATCGCGTTCCGATTGTTATGGCGAAGATCACGATCGACAACAAGAGCATCGAATGCCGCAACGGCATTCCCATCCTCCAGGCGGCGTTGGAGGCGGGCTGGGACGTTCCCCACTATTGTTACCACCCCGGTCTGTCTGTCGTGGCCTCGTGCCGTCTGTGCCTGATGGAAATGATGATGCCCGATCCCAAGACGCAGGAGTTGCAGTGGTCGCTGAAACTCGTGCCCTCCTGTCAGACGCCGGTGCGCGATGGAATGGTAGTACGGTTCAATTCCGAGATTGTCCGCAAGAATCAAACGTCGTGTATGGAGTTCTTTCTGCTGAATCACCCCCTGGACTGTCCGGTATGCGATCAGGCCGGCGAGTGTCATTTGCAGGATTACAGCTTCAAGTTCGGTAGGCCTGCGTCGCGAATGATCGACCAGAAACTGGTCAATCCCAAGAAGAACATCGGCCCCAAGACGCTGCTGTACCAGGATCGATGCGTGATGTGCACGCGATGCGTGCGCTTCGCCGACGAAATATCGGGCACCCATGAATTGTGTATGGTCAACCGCGGCTCGCGAACGGAAATCGATGTATTCCCCGGGCAACCGCTGGACAACCCCTTGCAGGGAAACGTCGTGGATATCTGTCCTGTCGGCTCGCTGCTGGACAAGGACTTTTTGTTTAAGCGACGCGTCTGGGAGCTGAAAGGGACGCCCTCGATCTGTCCGGGTTGCGCCGTGGGCTGCTCCATTCGAGTGGATCACGCCGACGACACCGTGTACCGACTGAAACCACGGTTCAATCCAGGAGTCAACCAATGGTGGATGTGCGACGAGGGCCGCTTTGGTTTCAAGTATGTGCACGACAAGAGGCGGATTCACGCCCCGCGG
>Ga0315274_10010918_pt1 | contig 13045 bp, 12 predicted proteins | sample YL17G02_20_MG_FD_203700 | JGI IMG/M metagenome (GOLD analysis project Ga0315274, IMG submission 203700) | Sediment microbial communities from Yellowstone Lake, YNP, Wyoming, USA - YL17G02_20 | ecosystem: Environmental > Aquatic > Freshwater > Lake > Sediment | place: USA: Wyoming | collected... | reverse complement strand
TCAGGCGATTACTGATTATTCTAGCTACATAACGGCCTTGCTGAGTAGCAACGGGGGCAAGACCGGGAAGGGGTTTTGTGTCCTTCCCCTGGCAGTGTGATAGATCACCAATCACGAAGATTTCCGGATGTCCGGCGATGGTGAGGTCAGGATTCACGATAACCCTTCCTTGCGAGTCCACCCGGACACCGGTCTTTTCAGCCAATTTTTGGCCCAGGGGAGAGGCTTTTACGCCTGAAGCCCAAAGGATAGTCCTGGCAGCAAAGTGTTTCTTTCCTTCGGGACGCTCCACAGTAATACTATCTTCACCGATATCTATGACCTTGGTACCGGTAAGAGTCCTGACACCAAGACGGTTGAGCGATTTTTCCGCCTTCTTCGATAACCCTGGCGGGAAAGAAGGAAGAATATGATCCGCAGCCTCGAGCAGTAAAATCTGCGACTCTTCCGGGCGGATGGTCTTGAATTCATCTTTGAGAGTGTTTCTGGCTATCTCTGCCAGCATCCCTGAGAGTTCTATGCCGGTTGCCCCGCTTCCAATCACCACAAAGGTAAGCCACTCTTGACGCTTAGCCGGATCAGTTTCCCGCTCTGCAACCTCAAATGCGTAAAAAATCCGTTGGCGAATCTTGCTGGTATCCTCGATGGTCTTGAGTCCAGGGGCATACTGTGCCCACTCATCATGCCCGTAGTAATAGTTCATCATCCCTACAGTCACAATCAAGGTATCGTATTCAATTTCGCCATCAGTAAGGAAAACGCGTTTGCCTGATGGATCAAAGTTGATCACCTCACCTAAGAGTACCTGGGTATTCCTTTGCTTCCTGAGAATGTGCCTGAGAGGTGCGGTGACCTCCGAGGTACAGAGAAGTCCGGTTGCTACCTGATAGAGGAGGGGTTGAAACAGATGAAAGTTCCGTTTATCAATGAGGGTGATTTTAATGGGCAGATTATTGAGTGCTCGAACGGCAGAGATCCCGCCGAATCCTCCTCCGATGACCACTACCTGATGCGGTTTATCTACCATAGCTTCCTCGGATAAGCTTACTATCCTGATTCATCATAGCGATAATCCCTTTATTAAGAAGGGCGTCTCCGAGAATGTCGATCCCCGACTTTCTCAGTTTCTCTTCCATGGTTTTTCCCCCTTGAATAGTGCGGGTTTTCGGTTTCTTTGAATATTGTTTCATTGTGGGGTAATCTCCTTTTTGATACTATAGAAAAATATCTTTTGTGTGTCAAGCTCAACAGAACTGCACCTGATACAACATTCTGGGTGTTACGGTTGAAGAAAGAAAATAGTAATCAGGGAGATAATGACGGTAAACGTGCGCTGGTACTGCCTATTTCACCCATAGGCTTCAAAAGGGTAGGTAGTCTCTGGGTAGTTACCAATATAAGAGTAGAATTTGAAAATAAGAGTAGTCTTCACAAGAAAGATCATTGGCACAACATTGAGGTAGGTTTTTATTAAGATGTAGTCAACATATATCATTATGTTTCCTGGTGAGCCGCGCGGGGATCCTCTCATTGCATTCGAGACAAGCTCATCCACGACCTACGGATTAAAAGTTGGTTCTGTATCACTACTAACACAGAACAAGATGGAACAAGATGAAACAGGAGCCAAGAAAATAAGCGTTTTTGCATTTTGCCTTCCATCTTGTTTCAGGATTTTTGGCTTGTTATGGTAGCAAAATGGTAGCAAGAAAGGGCTGGGATTATTCCTGGCCCTTGTCTTTTATCTCTATGAAAATGACCGTGACCCCCAGGGGGTGGGGGTCGAGATACCCAAGGGAGTCGGTTTTAATACGGATGGAGTTCTGTTGGGTTTGCAGGTGGGAAAAAGGCAGGAGCCATTGCTGACCCCTGCCTTTGAGAAGATGTGATAACGACCTAAATCAGCAGTGGCTATCAGCCATCCGTTGAAGTGATTTGTTAGGTTTTTCTATCTCTTATCTGCCATAGAACAAAGTCGACCTTCTTGAGGTCGGTAATGTTTGCCCAAGGGTACATCTTCGCGAAATTTGCGCAGATAATGTGAGCAATTGGGCAGGCCATTAGCCCCTCATATTTCCTGCACAGCTGACTGTAGACCTGAATTGTCTTGGATTCGCGGTTGTCAGTGGAGTAATATGGCAGGCGTAAGCCAAAGTTATCGAGAACGAACTTATCTACTACCGGTTTGTTGGGGTCTAAAGTGGCAACTAGTTTGCTTGCGAAAGAAGCTTCGATCCTGCCGGTAAGTTCCCTCAACGTGCGAAGAGCTTGCGAGAACGTAATGGCTTGAACCTTTGACGCCTCCATGAGTTGGTAGTAATGATTGCGCCATGAAGCATTTCTGCGCACCTTGTAGAAGTCGTTAAATCTTCTCTGGAAGTCTCGGTTTTTGCTGACGTCGCATTGTTTAAAATTCTTCTGTATCCAGCAATACTTGCGGAGACCCTCGGCGATTCTAGTAAGTGCCTTATTAACTTGATCTTCGGTGAGTATTATCATGTTTATTATGACCTATCGACCAAGCTCACCTGCCGTTATGCAGCGCATTGTTAGCCTTTTCCAACCCTTTCCAAAAGCGTCTCTAAATCACTGGGCGTAAGCCCTTCTTTGTATAATCCATTTACCAACCACAAACCGCTCTCTCGAATCCTCCTTTTTGGTGAGTGTAAGCCCAGCCATTTAGAGGACGGCCCGCATTGTGGACACAAGGATATAGTGGAGATGATTTTTGTTTCTAGTGCCAACCGTTGCACTTTATCGTGAACCTGAAACACGACAAAGGAAAAGTATTGCCGAATATACTTTGAGACCGCCTTTTCCAAATCGCTTTGCTTTTCAACATCAAGAAGACGCCCCCTACGCTCCCTTTCTCTTTGAGACGTCAAATCCCATTCCCATTGGTCCAAAAAAGGGTCTTTGGCTCTCCGCAAAAGTGCTCGACCAATATTTTTCCTGAAAATGCTCCTATCTTTGTTTTCCTGAACAAAATGTTGTTGTAACCGAGATCGTAATTGGTCGTCTCCGGTATGGGTTCCTACTCGCACAATCCGATCCACCCCGTGAGCTTGTTCCCCCTCTTCATATAAAATATATATCCCATTTCTGGGTATTTTCTCCACATCAAATGGAAACTGGTAACGGGGCAAATTATTAAAAATGAGATGTATACGCTCACAAATTTCACTCATTGGCAATCTGTCTCTTCAAAAACTGTAATTGCTTCCCAATGAGCAAGCCTGACATGGGTATCTCATAGGATTTTAGGTGGGGAAGAAGGCATTGACGATATTTCTGCCCCGCAAGAATGACAAAATGATCTCGCTGTATATCGCCATGCTCACCCAGTTGCGCCAAGACTTTACTAGCCCATGCTTTCCTTTCTCTGGCTGTCATTCTATTCAGCGTAATATCATAAGGTTCTATTTCATCATCCAGCTGAACTAAACCATGCTTTGCTGAAAGGATGAATATTTGCGAGGGAGATAGCCGCTGCGCATAGCGCAAATTAAGTCTAAACAGTGGGCTGATATACAAATCCCTGGCTTGAGCCTTGTGGGGAAGTTTTTTGCTGACACAGGAAATTAAAACAATTGTCGCCATGTTTCTATCATCAGGCTAACGCTCAAGCTAAGGGGCGTGGCAGTCTTTTGCCGCGTCCCGCTTGAGCGTGTTGTTGGGCATTACTCTTTTGAAATAGGGCCATTTCTATGTCACACGGCCTAAATTGAGAGTCTAATGGATTGCCTTGTTCATCCACATCTTGGAACAACATACCAGAATTGTTTAGCTGGCGAGCCTCATTTACTAAGAACGGGTTGTACTTCTGTTTGTATTGTTCTATGTTTTTCTTCTTGTCGATAATGTATCCGTCGTCTCTGAGGTCCAATTGGGTTATGTTGTTGTTCTGAGTAATCTTCACCACTCGACTATCCATGATTCCGTATTCATTTGGAAAAAGAAACCGCAAGAAGGCTGTCGCAGTTGGAATTCGAATACCATCGATTTTAAACAATGCCAAGTCCTTTCCCCGATAAGCATTAATGATTTTGCTAACCGTATCATCCTTCCATTTGTTTTTCACATTGTCTGTCTTCAGGTCTGCGCGCCCCCCTTGCGATGCCATCTTCCAGTGGACGACCGCGCATATTATTTCCTTCAAATTTGTGACATGTGTCGCAGTAATAGATTTATTGGATTCAGCATGGTTAACGTCGGTAAATACTTCCTGAACGATCAATTCAAACTGCCGGACGTTAATGCCATCGGGGTAATGCTGTGGAACCGTTCTTGAAAAAATGCCCACATATTTTCGAATGAATCGTTTATGAAGACCAGGTGTGCTGACAATCTCGAAATTGCAATCGCGATCAGAATAGCAATACCTCTCCCGCATCGTTTTATACTGTTCTGCGGCGTAAAGCATATGGTTTCTCGCTATAGTTTGTTTTGATGCACAACATTTTATTTTATGTTGCTGTTATATTTTTTTCAAAAAAGATAGTTTAAAAACCATTTCATATCCCTAAGAAGATAAAATCACAGCCTCGTTTGTTGGAAGATGTTCTTTTTATCAATATTATATTGCTTCGTTTTAATTCATGGCCAAATTCTTCCTTTCACATCTTCTATCTACTGCTAATCACCCTCAAAACCCCATCAATCATCTCTTTCACTTCTTCCCTAAACTGCTCATCTTCCTCCATTGCCCTTACTATCAAAGGACTCCACTCATAGTAGAGCTTTATGAGTTCCTGACCTTCAGGGGTTGTGCTTAAAACATTATCACGGAGGTATCGCAGGAGTTCTGTTTCATCTGAATACTCTCCGTAGATTAATTCTGTTGGACATGGGTTTGGGATAGTTGTGGTAGTTATGGTAGTTATGCTGGTCGTTAATGACCCACACTGTCCGCCGCGCACCGCACGTACATAATCGTATTGAAGCTTATGGGTCGAGGAGTTTACAAATGAATAAATATTGTCGTGCTGGAAGTGGACACACCAGGCTAATTCGGGCTGACTTACATATGTAGTTGACGACCAATAGCCCGACGACTCTGTGTTGGGAAAATAATCTGTATTGATTGAAGGGTCGTAGGTACTATAATCAACTATGGAATGAAGCTCATTTACATTAGGCAGTCGCCAGTCATTATGTGAAGCCAGTGTGAGAGTTTCACAATAGTCGAGTGCATCTTGCCAGTTGTAAGTATCTGGTGCAGTATCCTGTTGCCACATCAAACCTGTATCAGTATTGGTAACAGTACCGTCCCCATTATCGATAAAATTATCAAATTGCCCACACTGTCCTGACCGAACCGCCCGAACATAGTAGTTGAGTGACTTAGTGTAGCTGCCCACGTAGCCATCGTAGAAATCGACATACCAGGCGTAGACGGGTGGATAGTAGGCGCGAGTAGTAGACGACCAATAGACGGACGACACGGTGGAGAAATAGGTTGTGTTAATAGTGGGAAAATACCTGCCCCTGTCTAGAAGAAAAGAGAGCTCCTTAACTGTTGGCAAACGCCAGTCAGAGTGCCCACCGAACTGTGAAGAGTTAAGGGCAGCAATAAAATATAGTGTATTTGTGCCATCTCCTGGTGTTCCGCTAGAACCATCATACCAAGTGTAGGTATTATCAGCATCGTGAGGATTTGTGTAATTTGGTGTATCATCCCAGTCTTGCTTCACTTCCCAGATCAGTCCTGTCACATTATCCCGCGCTATAACCCATTCAGTTGCATTATCAGGGAGGTCATTACCATTCTCATCCAGTTTTGTATATGACTGCGGATTGCAGTTATACTGCGCATCCTGACCATAGAAAGGTTCCTCTGGCTGTGGACAGGGTATCTCTCCTTCGTTACCATAGCACTTAGTCTGCCCCGTGTCGGGGAGCAAACCTGCCAGTCCCATACATGGCAAAAGAATTAGAAAAGATACCACTATTATCAACATTTCTTTCTTCATTTTCCCCTCCTCCAAATAATAAACCCCACCCTCCCAGAATATGCCTGAGAAAAGTAGGGTTATGTTTTACATGGGCTTCATGGGTATACCCCCGGGTTGGTATTCAATGTGTGTATATATCTTTTAATCATATCCCCTTATTAATATCAAGTATAAAAATGGTTGCAAAAAGATAATCTATGTGTGAGATAAAAATGTAGGAACGTAGTTCCGTTAGTTCCTAAAAAATAGTGAGTGATGAGTAAATAGTGAATGGTAAATCGTTAATCGAAATGGTGAATCGTGAATAGTTAGGTGCGAGTTTCGGGCTACGAGTTAAGGAAGGTGCTATATGAAATATACAATACCTATCTGCATTTCATTTACTCCCTTGTTTCCATCGCTCATCCTCGCAGAAGATTTACAAGTCCACGATGATTATCTACCTCGCTATGGTGACTTCTATCGGCCAAGGGATGGCACACTGCAAGAGTATAATGATTATGTGCCTGATTACGGAGATTACCTAGAGGAAGATTAATAAAGTTTAAGGCAGGTGCGGTTACCGCTACGGTCTGGGCAAATGAAATAAGGAATAAGCAGTTCAAAAGACTTTCTGTTTACACCGTTGCCTTTGAGAGAAACTATAAAGACAGGGCCGGAAACTGGAAAAGCACTAATAGCCTTCGTGTTAATGACATACCATAGCTGCACATCAATCTACCATACTTTTCTCTATCCCATTGCTTCTTAAAATATTTGATGTTATAAATTTACGAGTGTTTACTTTGGATTTTGGAATTTTCACTTTACCCCTCGAACCTTCTTAATTCAATTTAACCCCACATCCTCACTGACCGATGCTGGTTATCGACGCCCATACCCACATCTTTCCTGAAAGCTCTGCAGCCGGGATTTTAGAGCTCACCTCAAAAAAATTTAAGGTCAAAGTCTATGGGGAAGGAACGGCAGCGGATCTCCTTTCCCAGATGGATAAAAACAGTATCACCTATGCGGTGATTCACATGGTCGCTATCAATCCCGGAGCGGTAAAGCAACTCAATACCTGGCTCATTAAACTCAAAGAACCTCGCTTCATCAAGTTTGGAACACTGCATCCTTCGCTTAAGGATTGCAAAGATGAACTCCACCGGTTAAAAGACCATGGCATCATGGGAATAAAGTTACAACCTAATGTTCAGGGTTTTAAGGTAGATGACGCTCAACTGACCTACCCCCTCTATGAGGAGTTAGCAAAAAATGAAATGGCAGTTATGTTCCACGTGGGAGGAAACCCCCTCCCCACTCCCCCCCACCCCTCAGAACCAAAGATGATCCTGCGGGTGGCAAGGGATTTTCCCGGGCTCAAGATAATCGCTGCCCACCTGGGTGGTCTTAACATGTGGACTCAGGTGGATGAGGTCCTCCCGGGAAAAGAAAACGTTTATCTGGAAACCTCCATGACCTACGGACGCATCCCCCCAAAGCTCGCTGAAAAGATTATAAGGAAACGCCGCCACCATAAAATCTTTTTTGGAACAGACTACCCCTTCGCACCTATCACCCAGTGCCTCACCCATGCCAGGGAGGTGTCTTTCCTTACCCAGAAAGAAAAGGAAGCGATTCTCGGGCTCAACGCCCTCCAGTTTTTTCACCCGAAATGATCACTTTTAGCCATTGACGCATGGGAGTTTATCTGCTATAGGTTAAAAAATTCGATAGTTTAAAAATTATTTGACTACCTGATTTTTTGCAATTCTAAACAATAACCTTTTTTCTTCTCTGCTTGGCACTCATCACGTGGCACTCATTACTCGCTACTCAGTACTCATCACTTACTACTTAACACTATTGTACAACCTTTTCTTAAAAAAGGAGGAATACCATGCTGCCTTACGATTCACTGAGAGATTACGTTGCAGACCTTAAGAAGAGAGGGAAATGTATTCACATAAAGGAGATAGATCAGGATAAGTACGAATCAACCGCACTCGTCTATAAAATGCTCGATCGGATGGGAGCCAAAGCCCCAGGGTTTATCATAGAAAGGACCAAGATTAACGGCAAATGGTTTGACACCCCGGTGGTGGGGAATATTTATAATGGCTACGATACTGTTGCGCAAGCCTTCGGGGTAGCCCCGATCACTGATGTCCAGCCAGAGATGTATGATGCCGTTGTCAGGAAAATTGAGAGCTACCTCCAACCAGATGGAAAATGGAAGAAGGTTGAGCCCAAGGTGGTAGATAAAAAGGATGCACCCTGTAAAGAGGTGATCCTTATGGGAAAAGAGGCTGACCTCTTTAAGTTCCCCTGGATTAAGAATAACCCCCTCGATGCCGCACAGTATATCAGTGCGGGGTCCTTCATCATGGAAGACCCGGAGCTGGGGAGAAACGTAGGCACTTACCGCATGCAGATAAAGGGCAGCCACAAGTCAGGTGCATACTTCACCAACCAGAGCCATGCCTATGCCATGATGATCCGGGCAGGTGAAAGGGATCAGGACAAAATTGATGCAGCCGTTGCCATTGGCATTGACCCCATCTCCTGGATGATGAGTAGCACTCGTCTGGCTGATAAAGGAGAGGATGAATTTGCCATTGCCGGGGGGTTTCGTGGGAAACCGGTGGAACTGGTTAAGTGCGAAACCTCTGACCTCCTTGTTCCCGCTCATGCTGAATTCATTCTTGAGGGAGAAATCCCCATGGAGGTTGAACCGGAGGGCCCCTATGGAGAGATGTTTGGTTATTTAGGGCGTGAGACTACTGCTTTCTATATTAACATCAAGGCTATCACCCATAGGAAAGATCCCTGGGTATTTAATATTTATACGGGGGTAGGCTCTGGCTACTTTACCTTACCCTGGGATGTGGGAAACCTCATCAGGATTAGAAAGCTTCTGCCGAGCCTGGTGAAGCTTTACTCACCGCCTGAAACACCGACCTTGGTAATTGTGAGCATTGACAAACGATTTCCTGGCGAGGGGATTGAAGCAGGCATGCTGATTCTAGGATACCGGATGATAGGCTTCAGTAAAAAGATAGTAATCGTGGTTGATAAGGACATCGAACCCTCTAATATCACTCGCGTCCTTCATGCGGTGGGAACCCGATGGCAGCCAGTTCCCGCAAGCCTTATCGTCAACCATTCCATTCACATGCCGATTGACCCTAGCTGCAAAGAGATGTTTATGAGCAGTAAAATTGTTATCGATGCTACCCGCCAGCTCCCCAGCGAAGGGGGTCCTGATTCCTGGGTGCCCGACCTTCGCTCAGTGATGGAAGAAAGGGCACCAGAGGCTTTTGAGATAGTGGATAAGAAGTGGAACGACTATTTTAGTGAAAAATAAATAACCAGATCTCTTCATTACTGGTTAAAAGTAACGGCGAGAAGGAGTAGCACCAATGAAAAAAGGTGGATATCATGGACGCTACCTCACGGTAAACCTCTCCGATAAAAGTTGGGAGATAAAGGAATTACCTGATCAGCTTGCCTCAGACTACTTAGGGGGAAGAGGTATTGGAACAAAACTATTATTCGATCTTCAGCCAGGAGAAATTGATCCCCTCTCACCTGCAAACAACCTCATTGTTTTTACCGGGCCTATCAATGGCACTAATGCCCCAGGGAGCTCGAGAATTATGTTTGTGACCAAGTCCCCACTCAGTAATGCAGTTAATGCAGCCAGTATGGGGGGATCTTTTCCCAATGCCTTTAAAAGGACTGGTTTTGATGGACTTGTAGTAAGCAGTACATCAGAGGATAAGATATGGATCCAGGTTACACCTCAAGGAGTAACCTTCCATTCCGCCAATGCACTATGGGGCCTAAAAACATCAGATACCGAGGCAGCCATAAAGGCAAAGGTGGGAGATAAATGTCGTGTGGCCTGCATTGGGCCCGCCGGCGAACACCAGGTGCTCTATGCAGCGGTAGTCTCAGAAACACGTACTGCCAGCCGTGGTGGAATCGGCGCAGTCATGGGATCAAAGAATCTGAAAGCCATTGCCGTAACCGGTGACATCAAGACCCCGGTTGCGAACACGCAGGCAATGGAAGAAGTCATAAAAAAGATCAGGGATGATCAGAATGAAAATCCCAGCCTGGTCGGTATGCAGATGAACGGGACCGCAGGTCTGATAAGTGTGGTGAACGTCATGGGAGGTTTACCCACCAAAAATTATCAAACGGGAACCTTTGAGGGAGCGGAAGAAATAACCGGAAGTGCGATAACTGAAAAAAATAGAGTTAAAAGCATTGCCTGTGCCTCCTGCCCAGTGGGGTGTTCACTGATTGCTGAGGCAAAGGCAGGAAGATATGCAGGAACGAAAACAGATGGACCTGAGTACGAATCAACCGTGATGCTTGGCTCAAACCTGATGATAAGCGACCTTAATACTATTATCGTCGCTAACTTCTTCTGTGATGAATATGGGCTTGATACTATATCAACCGGCAATGTCATCGGGTTTGCCATGGAGTGCTATGAAAAGGGATTTTTAAAAGATGCGGATACTGGCGGCCTTCCCCTCACCTGGGGGAACGGTGAGGTGGTGCTCTCCCTTATCGAGCTGATTGGGAAAAAAGAAGGAATTGGTAAACGCCTAGCACAAGGGGTCGCCCGCCTCTCCAAAGAAATGCCTGGTTCTGAAACCTTTGCTATGCACGTCAAAGGTCTTGAGCTCGCCGCCTACGATCCCAGGGCGGTGTGGGGACAGGGTCTCTCCTATGCTATCGCACCGCGGGGAGGCGAGCATGGCAGGGGAGGTTATATGATTGTTGAATTTTTTATTCCAGATGTTGATTTGTACACCCACCAGGGCAAAGCAGAAAGGGCAGCCACGATGGCTGAAAATGGTGCTCTCTACGATCTATCATGCCTCTGCAGTTTCAACTTTGTACCTATTACCCTTATTCCGGATCTCATTAACGCAGTAGTTGGTACAAAGTATACAGAAGAAGATCTACGAGAGATCGCACGAAGGGTAATCACCCTTGAACGGAAGTTTAACATCCGGGAAGGGTTTAGCAGAAAAGATGATACCCTACCCCCTAGGCTCCTCAATGAACCGCTGCCGGAAGGGATGGCTCAAGGAAAGAAGGTTGAGGGACTTGATGTGATGCTTGATGAATACTACCAGCTCAGGGGGTGGGATAAGGAAGGAAATCCCAGAAATTAAAATTTCAAAATTGATATGAGATGTGCGATGCGCAAAAACTACTTTTATTTTCTCACATCCCATATCTTAAATAATATCTAAATCAAAATGGAGATGACTATGGAAGAAAATTTACGACGCTTTGTTGATCACCATGTCATCATCACCGGTGCGGGAAGCGGGATTGGACAAGGCATTGCCCATCGCTTCGCCTCCGAGGGCGCTAAAGTAGTAGTTGCAGATATTGACCGTGAGGGAGGAGAAAGGGTAACGGCTGAAATTAAAGGAAAAGGCGGCACTGCTCTTTTCCTTCCCGTCAATGTCGCATCCGAAGCATCGATCAAAGAAATGGTCCAGAAAGCGGCTGAAACCTTTGGTCCTGTGCAGGTGGGAGTATCCAATGCCGGGATTTCTGAAACCCAGTCTTCAGCACTGGAAATTTCCACCGAAGAGTGGGACCGAATTTACGGAGTTAATGTTCGAGGTTCCTTTATGTTTTGCAGGGCGTGTGCCAACAATATGATGGATAATGAGATCAAAGGATCTATTATAACCATCTCTTCCACTATGGGACGAAGCTCTAAGAACATGACGGGTGCCTATGCCTCCTCCAAAGCAGCAGTTATCATGTTCACCAAGTCCTTGGCAAAAGCAGTCGCTCCTCTGGGCATCAGGGTAAACAGTGTGGCACCAGGAATGGTGAAAACAAATCTCTACCGCCCCGTTGAAAATGAAATGATGATGGAAAGGGATAGCTTTGTACCCTGGATCATAGAGCAATGCATTACCAGCGGGCAGCTTCTAATCCCGAGAGTAGGTGAGCCGGAAGACATGGCTGCAGCAGTGGCATTTCTTGCCTCAAAAGATGCCTCCTACATCACTGCGCAGGTGCTCTGCATTGATGGTGGGATGGACTGGTGCTGGTGAGAAGAAGAGAAACAGCTGAGCGTTAAAAGACTGCAGAAGGTGGAAAACTGAGGTTGATTAACACCTCATTGACAATACCTGCGTTTTGAGCCATTTTGATCGCCCGGTCTTTGAAGGCGATATACTCAAGCCATTTTCCATTTCTTTCAAGCTTACGCCTTTTCTCTTCTTCGCTAAAAGGGTTCCCTTTTCTTCTTCTGAGAATATCCAGATAGGCATCAAAAAAGGTACGATAGGCGGCAATAAAAAGATCGACATCCTTCTCTTCCAGTTGAAGCAGTTTACACCCCACTTTGGTTGCGAGGGGGGAAGACCAATGATCCATATGATAGTGGATATCAAGTCCTTCTCGCATCTTTTCCCTGTCTCTGCCAAATCTATCAGCAACCTGATCCACTGCGCGCCTCATCATCGCCAGATCCTCTTCTACCCTCACGGCAGGAAAGAGATCAAGATTCATGTGATAGGTTGTGGTTCCACTAATCGTCCATTCGGTATTGAAGTGCCCCATGGGGCAATAGGGGTTTTCAGGAAAGACTTCCATCTGGTAGACTGTGCCATCCATTGTTTTATCGGTGCCGGGTACTGGAACACCTTTAAGCTTAAGATGGCTCACTGCTGCTTTCTCAATAGCTCCACCCCTGATAGTTATGATCTCGGCAGTCCCTACCTTAAACTCGTAGGTTTTAGTAGTACACTCCCCGCCTGCTGAAACCTTAAGTAGTTCCTGCCTGGCTCTCTCCTTCATCTCACCTACAAAATTTTCTATCTTCATGCTCTCAGCCTCCCTCGTCCCGCTCACACTTAGACACTCTCCACGGATCTATATATAATTTACCTTAACGTTTTCTATACCATCATAAATTTCCTATGTAAACACTGCAATTCAGACAGTAGTAAGTCCTACCCCAGGGGATGAAGGCAGGCAGTTGTAAACCTGCAGTAATCCATCAGTTAAGTCATTTAGCAACCTATCTTCAGACAAGCACAAAAATTTTTGTTAAA
>Ga0315274_10010915_pt1 | contig 13050 bp, 12 predicted proteins | sample YL17G02_20_MG_FD_203700 | JGI IMG/M metagenome (GOLD analysis project Ga0315274, IMG submission 203700) | Sediment microbial communities from Yellowstone Lake, YNP, Wyoming, USA - YL17G02_20 | ecosystem: Environmental > Aquatic > Freshwater > Lake > Sediment | place: USA: Wyoming | collected... | reverse complement strand
GCCCGATGACTTTTATGTTCAAGAAGTCATAAACTTATCTTTTAGTAAAACCGGTCAATATTCCATCTATAAATTAGAAAAAAGGTTCTGGGATACATTTGACCTTTTGGATTATCTGAGCCGAAAATATAAACTCAAGAATATTGGCAGAGCAGGTATTAAAGACCGTTACAGCCATTCAGTTCAATACCTGTCGGTCAAAGGTGTGAAAGAAAAAGAGATTAAAGAAGATAACTTTAAATTAGATTTTATCGGAAAGTCCGATTCAGCAATTACTCTAAACAACCTGGTGAAGAATAAATTTACTATTGTTATCAGGGATATGAATGAGAAAGAAACCGAGTATATTCAGAATAATGTCCAGTCATTGACGAAGTTTGGATTTCCTAATTATTATGACGAACAGCGTATGGGTTCGGCAAGAGCAAAACAAGGGTTTATTGCTGAGAAATTGATTTTAAAACATTATAACGGTGCTTTAAAACTCTATATGGCAACGCCATCTTCATTTGATGACAGCCGAACCAGAAAACTAAAAAAGTATCTTTTAGCAAATTGGGGAAACTGGGAAGCATGTTTAAAAAGTCCATATGAACCCCGCACCAATTTTCAGGAAAGTATAGAACAAAGCAAGAGTAAAAGTATTTCATCGAAACAATCATATAAATTGGTGCGGGGTGAACTTGGTCAGTATCGCTACCCTTCATTATATTTAGCCGAACACCCCAAAGATTTCAAAGGCGCAATCAAAACAATCCGACGCGATTTACTTGAAATGTTTATCAACGCATATCAGGCATTTCTCTGGAACGAAGCACTAAAAAGATTTCTCGAGATGGAAAAAGTCGAGACATTTAAAAGAAAATATCGGTATGGTGATTTATATTTCTATAATGAGTTAACCCAAGATAAACTCAGCTATTTTCAAAAGACTTTGATGCCAGCAGTTAGCTATAAAACACAATTCAAAGACGATAAAATTAAGGAAGCGGTCGAACAGGTATTATCATTGGAAAACAAGTCATTACAAGATTTCAAAATAGATTTGAATATGAAAGGACTATTCTTTAAACCGTATGAGCGAAAAGCAATTGTGATACCAGAAGATTTTACAATCAGTGATGCTACAAATGATGAACTTTATCCCAAGAAACAAAAACTAACACTCTCTTTTGCATTACCAAAAGGCAGTTATGCCACGATACTATTAAAACGGGTTACTAGTTTATAGAAAATGTTATATACAATCTTACTATGTCTTTCTGTCGGTCAGTTCTCACTAATGGATAAGCTTGACCCGAAGCTTTCCTGGTACACTCTTGAATCAAAACATTTCGCAGTTCATTTCTCAAATCAGGACTCTTTACAAGCGCAGGAAAAGCTAGCTCGCGAAATTGTCAATGATTGCGAAGATGCTTATTCAAAATTAACATCGTTTATGGAATGGCGACCAAAACAACGAACTAACATTGTTATCGCTGATATCTACGATTACAGCTCAGGCTGGGCAACACCATTTCCTAATAATCTCATATTTATCTGTCCTACTTTTCAGACCAAGATGCTGGTAAATTACAATGACTGGTTTGAGCATCTGATTATTCACGAATACACGCACATTTTAAATATGGATATGACCTATGGTATTCCGGGGTTTTTCAGGAAATTATTTGGTAAGATTATTACACCTAATGCAGTAATGCCCTTAAGTTTTAATGAAGGGTTATCAGTATTTAACGAGACCCATTTTACTGGTTTTGGTCGGAGTCGAAGCAGTTATCATCGAATGATGATGCGCTCAGCAGTTTTAGATAATAAAATATTTCCTATTGATAAATGGGTTACTTATGAACTGGCTCAATTCCCCAGAGGCGAAACACCCTATTTTTATGGCAGTATGTTTGATGAATACTTAGCCGATAAATACGGCACGAGCAAATTAACTCAATATGAGAACTGGTACAGCGGAGGTATTCCTTTATTTTATAACACTCAAGCTAAACGGGTATATGGAAAAAGTTTTTGTTCTTTATGGCGGGATTTTAAGAATGCGATGACAAATCAATATCAGACTGAAATCGCAAAGATTAAAGAGAATCCTGTAACGCAGACTACCCAATTAGCCTTTGAAGGCGTTTATACCGAGTCGCCTTTGTTTTCTATAGATGGCAGCGAGATTTATTATGTATCACATAATAGTGATGAATATCCTGCAATTAAAATATGTAGCGTTGGGGTTTATCCCCGACAATCTAATAGCCGAGGACGAGCCTCAGCGCTACGAACTTGTCAAAAGCCGCACACTATTCTGCGAAAACCGATCAGCTCCGCTATCAGATTATCTCAAGACGGCACAAAACTTATTTTCAGCATTCAGGATGTTTATAACAATTTTTATAATTATGACGATATTTATATTTATGATATTTTAGAGAAAAATCTATCTCGAATAACTAAAGGACTAAGAGCGACTGACCCAGACTTTTCACCTACAGAAAATAAGATAGTATTTGTCAAAAACGAATTAGGTCAGACCAATCTTTGTATAATGGATTTAGATTCAAACAAGATTACACAACTAACAAATAGTGATGATTACACTCAATACTTACAACCACGATTTTCTAATGATGGCAAAAAGATTTCAGCTGCAGTATGGAAAACGGGTGGTGAGCAGGATATTTATATCTTTGATTTAGTGACTGATTGGATATTGCCGGTAACACAAGATAAGGCGCTTGACATTCAGCCATGCTGGACTAAAGACGACCAATATTTGCTTTTCAGTTCTGACCGAAGCAATGTATTTAATATTTATGCATATAATCTCAAAAGTCATAAATTGTATCAGATAACTAATGTATTAACCGGCGCGTTTGAACCGGCATTATCACCAGATAACAAAAAACTCGCATTTCTTCAGTATTCAAGTAAAGGGTATGATGTGCACATGATGGACTTTAAAATAGATACAACTGTCGTGTTTATGACTACAAGCGATAGCGAAGTCAGAGACCCTGAACTTGATTCAGGGCAGGTCTCAAATACTGAAGATTATATAAAAACTGATTCAATCGAACCAAAACTCTATAATTATAACCCTTTCCCGGCAATCCTGCCAAAGTTCTGGTTGCCTTTAGTATCGTATGATAATAGCTGGTCAATTGGTGGCATTACTTATGGTGCGGATGCGTTGTTTCAGCATAAATATTTAATTCAGGGATTATATGACCTGAAAGATAAAAAGCCAAGTGTTTATGCCAATTACACGCTTGACCGATTTTATCCGACAATTGATATCAGCGGTTATTATGATAAAGGGAAAATTCGGGGAATTTTAACAAGCACGGTCACATTTAGAAAAGCCGAGCGGTATCAGGATTTGTCCTTAGCATATCTGATTAACAAAGACAATTATCTCTTGAGCGGTTTAGGTTTTTCGCATGGGTTTAGCAATGCCAAGATTTATCCTTATTCAATCAGTCCGGAGCAGGGGACAAGCGTGCGATTGACTTTTTATAATTATGAAAAGTTTTTATTCAGTAGATACAATTTAACCAAGATTTATATTAATGCTAACGAATATCTGAACTTGCCATTTAAACATCACATCTTATATTTCAATTTTCGGACTGGATTAGCATTTGGTGATAGTATCAAGAAGTATGAATATTCATTAGGCGGAATTAACGAACAATTTTCAGTTCGCGGATACACCGGTAATGTAATAAAAGCACAGCATATATTAACTTTAGTAGCTGAATATCGGTTTCCATTATTCTGGATTGAACGGGGTTTTGGTATAATGCCGATTTTCTTTAAGAATTTCTCAGGTAAAATATTCTTTGATTATGGGAAACCGCTAACCGCTACTCGCTCTTCGTCATCCGCTATTATGGGAACAGGTGCAGAAATCTCATTAAATACTTTATTATTTTACGAAATTCCTACAACATTAACTTTTGGTATCGCATCTGACCTAAAAACTATCTCTAAACCACAACTCTATTTTCAATTCTCACCCAAAATACCATTTCTTAGTGATAGTAAAATATTCAAAGAGTAATAGCTGTAATCTAACATTCTTTAGAACGTAGCTATTGACAAACAATATGTTGAGAGTAAAGTATTGCAGATATGTTGGTAATATTAGGATGTGTCCCGAATATTTCACCAAAGATGAGGATTATCTTCATAATTCTACCAAACAAGCAAAAGTTGAAGAATATGAACGTCAAATTGACCAGATAGTTTATGAATTATATGGTTTAACAAATGGTGAAATAAAAATAGTTGAAGTACAGGGAGGTGAAAAAATGGAAAGAATTCCAGTTGAATCCAGCAATTTATCGTCAGTTGGATATAATTCTGAAAGTGCAGTATTAGAAATAGAATTCAAAAGCGGAGGAATTTATCAATATTCAGGAGTACCTCAAGATGTTTATGATGGTTTAATAAATGCTGCATCAAAAGGCAAATATTTTCATCGGTATATAAAAAATTCAGGATATCCTTATTCAAAGGTTTGATAAGAATGTAAGTAAAATGGATCAATATAAAATTTATTTTGATAAGTATAAGGAATTTGAAGCTGAAAATATCAAGTCATTAATGGGTATTTGTGGATTATATTTTATCTTCCTAAAGAAAACTGAAATCCCTTATCCATTTGGAAAATCAAAGTTGATTTATATTGGTATGAGTGAAAAAAGAACAAACAGTATAGGGAAACGTCTTTTAGGACACTATGATGGTTCATCAGGAAATGAAGGACTTATAAATTACCGTAAAGCTGATGGACTTTATTTCACTCATCTTAATTTTGAGATGTTAAAACAGATATGGAATTTCAAAATAGAGGACTTAGAAAGTTATTTTATTTTAAGTTTTGTTGATAAATATGGAGTTTATCCTATTTGTAACAACAAAACCGGATTTGAAGTGTTAAGAAAGGATTTAAATTTAAATTTTGAGATTGATTGGAAATATTTTGAAAAAGGAGATATTAACAATGGATAAAACAGTAAAAAGTGGAGAAAAAATAAAAAATGGAAAAACAATATTAGATGACTTTTTCAATGGTATATTGAATATTCCTGATGTGGATAAGAAGCTGGCACCTGAAATTAAAAAGATGTATGAGGAAGGTAAGCTAACCAGTACCAATCTATCAAATAAACTTACTTCTTTAAGAGAGGAAGAAATAAATGACAAAAATTAACACTTTATCTGTCAAAGGATTTAGAGGAGTTAAAAAGGAATTATCCTTGGAATTAAATTCTAAATCAGTTCTGCTTTTTGGAGATAGTGGAACCGGGAAAAGCAGTATTACAGATGCAATAGAATGGTTTTATAAAGATTCTGTTAAGCATCTTTCAAGTGAAGAAATTAAAGGTGTAACCGCACTCAGGAATATCTTTATTGCAGATGCAGAAAAATGTTCAGTTGAGATTAATTTTACCGATAGTAGTTTAGATTATCAAAAAAGTATAATCTTAAAAAAATCCAACCTTGAAGTTGAGACTTCTAATAATACTGATGCATTTAGAAAATATGCTGAAAATTCTAAAAATGAAAACCTTATTTTGCGTTATGGGGATTTAACAGGATTTGTTTTAGCTACCAAAAAAGAAAAATTGGATTCATTATCAGAGATTATTGGTTTTAGTGAGATTTTAAATGTTAGAGGAGTTCTGAAAAAAGCAGTAGGGGATATTAAAAGAAGTTTACAGTCAAGAAATTATGATGATGAAATAAATAGAAGGCAGAATCAAATAATGGCATTGCTGAAAGAATCAGTTGTATCGGATGAACAGTATATAGATAAAATAAACGAAATAATCGAACCATTAGGATTAGGTAAGAATGTAGCTGACCTCAAAGATATAGATGACTTACTTTCTTTATTTAAAAAATCCGATGATTCTGCAGTAATTGAACAGAGAGCGTATTATAGTGATGTTATTAGTAAATTAAATGACTTGCCGAATAGATTAGATAATTTATTGGGTTTATATGATAGTTACTACAAATTGTTTCACAATATAGTCCAGAATATTGAAACCTTAAAGAAAATTACTTTAGACATACTTTGGCGTGAAGGACTGAATGTACTAACAGGTTCTATCATAGAGAAAAAAGATGAATGCCCGTTATGTCTTCAGGAAAAAAACAGAGAAGAGTTAATAAAAGAGATTAAATTACGTTTAATACCACTGATTGCGATTAAAGATGAAATAAATCGGCTTGGTGAAGCAAAAAAAGATGTGCAAAACATATTAAACGAAATTGAAAAAATAACAGTTGGTATTCAATATAATAAATGTTTTGATTTAGAAGAAAATATAACTATTAAGGATTTCGTAAAATGTGTTAAAGACTATATATCACTAGTCAGTCAAGAACTTAGTATTGATATTTTAAAAGTACAAACAGTAAAAACGAAAGACGAGATAATGTTCGATAGGGTAAAATTAAACGAAACATCAGAATTTTGTCGAAAAAGAAACGAGTTTCTTGCATCCCAGATAAAGGGTAACAAAATTTTGGAAGTTCAAGATAAAATTATTCTTTCGCGACAGGCATACTTTGATATAAAAAAATTAAAAAAGGAAAAAGAGATCTTGGAAAAACAAAAGACTTCGCTTGGGACAATTTATAACGCTTTTGTGCAAAAACAAAAAGAAGAATTGGAAGCGTTTATAAGCAGTTATTCTAAAGAAATAAATGAGTATTATCAATATATGCATCCCGGTGAAAAAGTAGAAAATATTGAAATAAAGACAATAGAAAAAGACGATGAATTAACAGGCATAACAATAGAATTCAAATTCTTTAATAAAATCACCTCTCCACCTCAAAAATATCTTAGTGAATCGCATTTGAACAGTTTGGAGATAGCATTCTTCCTTGCCTCTGTAAAAGCATTCAATAAAAAAAACCAATTCTTTATTCTTGACGATATAATATCTAGTTTTGATTCAAATCACAGAAAAAGGCTTGGCGATCTATTACTGGAAAAATTCTCTAATTATCAAGTTTTCATCTTAACGCATGAGCGAAACTGGTTTGATTATATGAAAAATATAGTAAAGGGAAAAGCGGATTGGATAGTTAGTGTTATTAACTGGAACGAATCTAAAGGTACACATTTAGATGAAACACTTGTTGACCTGAAACGAATAATAGAACAAAATTTAGCCGATAATGACAAAACTGGACTTGGAAATCTTATGAGAAAATACTTGGAAGGATTGCTAAAGGAAATTTCTGAAGAAGCAGAAGTAAATGTTAAATATCGGTCAAACGAGTTAAATGAAGATAGAATGAGCAACGAATTACTATCAAATTTGAAAAGTAAGATTAATAAACAACCTTCCAAGGACATATTTGAGCCAATAATTAATAAAGTAATGTCATCTATTTTTGTTGTGAATAGAGATTCACATGATAGCAGTTTTGACCCGAGTATTGGAGATTGTAGAGCATTCTGGCAGGATGTAGTAACTCTAGAAAAATTATTTTACTGTGAAAATTGTAATAAACTGATTTCTATAAAATACTATGATAATGTTGAGAAAAAAATCAGATGTAAAGGTGGACATCTTGAATATGACTGGAGCATTTGAAAATGTTGTGAAAATTACAAAAAAATGACTGTTCTATTATTTTATATGGTTCTACTAAACAGGCAAAAGTAAAAGAACTTGAAAATGAAATTAACCAGAAGGTCTATAAAATTTACGACCTAACACCTGAAGAGATTGCAATCGTAGAAAACTCCAATAAGAAATAAAACAATAAGAACAGGAGACGGAAAGGTAGTGTTTCCGTCTCCTGTTTTGTTATTCGTTAGTTGCTATTAGTTATTCGTGTTCTTCAAAGGAGCGGGTGCGGCGAGTGAGAATATTGTATTTCGGATTTTCTCAAGCGTATCGCGGTCGAGTCCTCGTCCTACCCATTTATTAAGCAGGACATCAACAGCATTGAGAAGTTGTCCACCAGAGAATTTACCGGCGGATTTCCATACCTCGCGACCGAAGTTGATATAAAAAGGATTCATAATAGTAGGGGTAGCGGCTTCGGCGAGTATGAGTTTGACTTCGTTTTCGACCATTTCGAGTTGAGGAAAGATGCTTGATAACTGTTCATGCATCTTGTTTTTGTAGTTTCCGACTGCTACGGATAGGACATCTCCTGATAGGAAATTGTCCCATTTATCAAGTCGCCTTGATGCGGGTCTTGTTGCCATAGTTCAAATCACCTCCTTTCCAACCGTTTCCCCCGAAACTTGCGATAAAAACATGATACAATAGTCAAGACGTGTAAAGAATAAGAGGTTATGCCAGTGTAAAATAATCTTAGCATAACTCGAACATCTTGATTTTTGCACCAAATACCACAACTGCCAGTTATAGGTTTTAGGTTTGTTATGTATGAAATGTGTTCTCATACATAATATTTTAACAAATATAATACCTTTATAAAAATGTGTTATAAGCATACCACTTTTACTAAAATTATTATTAAACATATGAAACACTATAGATGTATTTTATTTCCTTGTAACTATTAAAAACGTCTGGATTTATACTAATTTGTCGTATTTTGTGTTTTCGCACCCGTTGTTTGCTTGACGCATTAGAGTGAATATCATACTGAATGAATAAAAGATTACCCCAGCAAATGCTACAACGAGTATATGATTGCCTGACATAAAGCAACTGTATGCGCTTGCTTAAACAGGTCTGATAGTGCATAAGCAGGTGATACAGTGTGTTTATTTGGTATATTGTGACTAAATGGGTAGGAGAGGCATGCCGGGGGCTAGTCCCCCAACCATTCCCTATACTGTGGCGGGTATGCCGTCGGCTAGGTGGGGGCATGCCCCGGGATAGCCATTTGATTGTTACTGAATTATATGTAAGTTGTTGATATGAATATGAATGACGAAACCTTCCCAGTTTCCTGGGTTTTCTTTGTGTTCCTTCTTTCAATTTCCTACTTAGTTTCATAAACTACTAAAAAACACCTTTCTCATCATTTCCATATCCTCCAATCTTTATTCATATCATTCATTTGGTATTTAATATCTTCTATGTATTAGACCCTTAAAACCTTATAAAGGATTCAGAAAATATTAAATTATTTTATAATCCGAGACCCTGAACTTGATTCAGGGTAACATTACTGCGAATGCTAACCTAAAGGTCTGCCCTACATTTCCATAATGACATTTCTTGGGGGTACGACCCATAAAACTGGGACGCACCCCTTATTTGTGTTAATTCGTGTTCACCCCGCCCTTCTTGATTCTGATTACAAATGACAGACCTATGTACATATTTAGTTTGGTTTGATTTATTCTGCTAGTTTATTGATAGAGAAGGGCGGGGTAAATCCGTGGTTAAAAAGAGATTCATAATCAAGTCCAGAATGACAACGATAGTAAATTAGCAATTTTCAATGACCAATTATCAATAAATGTTCAATTTTTCAATTCTATAAAATTAATAAATCCGTCAAATCTGTGTAATCCGTGGTTAAAGATAAGATTCTTCAGTTTTTCTTCAGAATGACAAATACTTTTATTCGTAGAATCAGTGTAATCCGTATTTCATTTCATTAAATAATCTACTAGTTTGGTGGAAGAGAGATAACCTTGTACGATAGGAAAGTTGAGCAGATTTTTCTTTTCAACAGCTAATAAGGTATTAGCAAGGGTAATCGCTATCTGTAATGGTGTAACAAAGATAAGCTCATAGTCCTGATATAAGCCGTGTCTTTTAGCACCAGCACAAGGAATTGTGAGATTAGGTGACATTGTGTTATAGGATATGATACCGCCATAGGCGCAGACATTAGAACTCGCACCAGTTCTAAAGGTCAAGTCATTACCGAATGCTACACCATAAGCTCTCATCAATACTAATGCCTGTGCGCTGTCAATAATGAAAAATACTATGTCAGGTTCAAATTTATCTAAAGGACCAAATAATAAACCTTTTATTTCACCGGGCTTAAGTTTAGGTTTTACATTGATAATACTCTGGGCAATCTCCCGTTTATCAGTCAGTCTTTGCAAGTAGAGCTGAATATCGCTTTCATCTGGTTTTCTGAAACCGAAATTGACCTGAGCAATCGAACATCCCATCTGGTCAGACGGGCAAGCCAAAACCCATTTACTCTGCGAGACAATCCGCACCATCTGACAGAAACTGAGCTTTTCATTAGGGACTTTACCTATTTTTAACTCATTCGATTTTTTACAGAATTTTACACCAACCGGATATAATTTCAGTCTTAATATTCTCTGATACTCATCAGATATTTGCAGTAAATTAGTCAATTTTGCCTCCATTCATACGATTTAACCAAACCAAAAATTAAATACCAAAAATCAAAAATACATATCAAAAATATCAAAACTGTTTTGCCAAATTATTATTTTTATGTTTTTTCATTTGTGTTTTTAATATTTTATTTTTCATTTTTAATTTATGCTACATCTTGTTTTAACGATAGAACCGCTGTTTTATCCATAAAGATACATTTACTAATGATATTAAGACCGGAACTTCGATGAGTGGTCCGACGACCGCGGCGAATGCTACACCGGAATTGATACCAAAGACTGCGACTGCGACTGCGATCGCCAGTTCGAAATTGTTACTAGCGGCAGTGAATGAGAGCGTAGCAGAAACCGGGTAGCTGGCGCCTATTTTTTTGCTCATAAAAAAGCTCAGTAGAAACATAACAACAAAATATATTAACAAGGGAATAGCAATACGTACGACATCAAGGGGAATTTTCACAATGTATTCACCTTTAAGACTGAACATGACTACGATGGTAAAAAGTAAGGCAATCAAGGTGATAGGGCTGATTTTCGGGATAAATTTCATCTGGTACCAATCTTGATTTTTTAATCTTATCAGTGAGAATCGGGTAATAATCCCGGCGATGAACGGAACACCTAAGTAAATAAATACGCTTTTCGCTATCTGTCCGATGGTAATGTCTACAGTACTCCCTTTGAGACCAAAGAGCGGTGGCAGTACGCTGATGAAAAACCACGCGTACAAGCTGAAAAAGAGCACTTGAAATACACTGTTGAATGCAACCAGCCCTGCCGCATATTCCGTATCACCCTTGGCCAGATCATTCCAGACAATGACCATAGCGATGCAGCGCGCCAGACCGATCATGATCAAACCGACCATGTATTCGGGATAACCGCGTAGAAAGGTAATGGCGAGGAAAAACATCAGTATCGGTCCGATGACCCAGTTTTGGATAAGAGATAAGCTGAGCACCTTCCAGTTTTTAAAGACATCGCCCAGTTCCTCATATTTGACCTTGGCTAATGGTGGGTACATCATCAATATCAACCCGATGGCAATCGGGATATTGGTCGTTCCCTTGCTAAACTTGCTATTGAACGACACCACTGCGCTGGGAATTAAATAACCAATTAGTACACCCAACCCCATCGCGGCAAAAATCCAGTATGTCAGATACCGATTAAGAAACGAAAGTTTTTTTGTTATTGATTCAGCCATATATCTAATCTTTGATTTAAATTATTGTCCATTGCGGTTCTTGTTGGTTTTGCGGACTTTGTTAAGCGATCCATAATAAGTAGATTCCACCTAAAATTACTAATACTCCGCAAATCTTTTTTACAACCTTAATTCCTTTTGATTTTTCACTCCAGTTAAGGTAGTGTTCAATTATTTCGGTAAATGTTCCAGCTGCAACAATTACTGAAATATGACCAATACCATATGCAATAAGAAGTAGTATTCCGTAGTATAATTTAGTTGAGGCAACTCTGAATGTAACTGCTAATACCGGCGCCATATAGGCGAAGGTGCACGGACCAAGAGCAATACCAAAAACGAGTCCAAGAATGAATGATGCTAACGCACCTTTTTTCTTAATAACCGAATGATTGGGACTATTGAGAAAGGGTAAATTAATAATTTCCAAAAGATATAACCCAACAATAAAAAAGATAACGGCAACTATATAATTACCGTATTTTCCAACATCACCAAGCATCCTTCCCATTAAACCAGTGATTATTCCGATGATAGCGAACGTTAGTAAAATCCCTAATGAAAATAAAGTTGCCAAGCTGAATGCTCTTCTGGTTGATATTGCTTCTTGACCACTGATAAATCCAACAATTAAAGGAATACTGGCAAGATGACATGGACTAAGTAAGATACTTAAAATTCCCCAAATAAAAGAACCGACAACTGCAATAATCGGTGATGATTGGATTGCATTGGATAGCCAAGTAAAGATTGTTGTAATCATTCTACTGCACTCCTAATTCTTTAAGCTTCTTGATTATTTCTTCTTTCGGAAAAAAACCTACGTGACGTGATTTTTCGTTACCCTTTTCATCAAAAAATATTTGAGTCGGAATTACTTGAATTTGATATTTTTTTGCTATATCTGGATGTTCTGCAATTTGCAGAAGTAGAATATTTGCTTTCCCTTGATATTCTTTTTCTAATTCTTCAAAGATAGGTTTCATCATTTTACAAGGTGTGCATGTTGCGGCTCCAACGTCGAGAACAGTTACTTTTCCAGTTCTAAATGCTAAATCAAGTGGATTAGCTGGTTTTAGTGCATTTTGTTCTTGAATCCATTGTTCATTTTTTACAATTTTAGCATTCTGTTTTAAATTCTCAATAAATTGAGATATCACATTTCCTTGTTTCTGTTGAATCAAATATTGTCGTATATCGGATTTAACTTGTTCATAAGTGGCACCTTTCATATCGCTCTGGTTGGCATCATAAAAACCTTTTATTTCCGCATCAGATATTTGAATTTTCTGCGAAATATCTGTAATCAGTTTTTCTATAGCTTTATCTTTCCTTTGTTCGGTATCGCTGATATTATTTAAATCTTTAGTAAATTGTTTTTTATCCGCTTCTTGATATAAAAGCTCTCTAATAACTAACTGGTCTAAAAATCCTTCTCTATCGTTCTTGAATTCAGTTTTATACTGGTCAGGTAATGATTGAAATCTTG
>Ga0315274_10010913_pt1 | contig 13050 bp, 6 predicted proteins | sample YL17G02_20_MG_FD_203700 | JGI IMG/M metagenome (GOLD analysis project Ga0315274, IMG submission 203700) | Sediment microbial communities from Yellowstone Lake, YNP, Wyoming, USA - YL17G02_20 | ecosystem: Environmental > Aquatic > Freshwater > Lake > Sediment | place: USA: Wyoming | collected... | reverse complement strand
CCATGCTCGGCAGCCTGAACCGCTGGCAGGTGTGGGAGATAAAGACCGACGGCACGGGCATCTGCCAGGCGACCAAGGGCGACCAGCCCGACGTCGATAACTACAGCGGGTGCTACCTGCCCGACGGCCGCATCGTCTTCTGCTCCACCGCCTGCTACGTGGGCGTGCCGTGCGTGGGCGGGTCGGACCACGTCGGGTCGCTCTACCTCCAGGACAGCCAGGGCGGCAGCGTGCGGCAACTGACGTTCGACCAGGATCACTCCTGGTATCCGCGCGTCCTCAATAACGGCCGCGTGATTTACACGCGGTGGGAATACAGCGACATTCCGCACTACTTCTCGCGCCTCTTGTTCGAGATGAACCCCGACGGCACGGCCCAGTTCGAGTACTACGGCTCGAACTCGTACTGGCCGAACTCGACGTTCTACGCCCGGCCCATCCCCGGCCACCCAACCAAAGTGGCCGCCATCGTTTCGGGCCATCATGGCGTGCCGCGCATGGGTGAACTCGTGGTCCTCGACTCGGCCCAGGGACGCCACGAGGCCGCCGGCGCCGTCCAGCGCATCCCGGGCTACGGCAAGAAGGTCGCTCCGACGATCGCCGACGGCTTGGTCGACGGATCGTGGCCGAAGTTCCTGCACCCGTTTCCGCTGAGCGAGAAGTACTTCTTGGTTTCGTGCAAGATGACCGCGTCGTCGAACTGGGCGCTTTACCTGGTCGACATCTTCGACAACATGCTCCTTCTGCGCGAGGAGCCGGGGTATGCCCTCTTTGAGCCCATTCCGCTCAAGAAGACGGCCATGCCGCCGGTCATTCCCGACAAGGTCAAGCCCGAGTCAAAGGAAGCCACGGTGTACCTGGTCGACGTGTACCAGGGCCCGGGCCTCAAGGGCGTGCCGCGCGGCTCGGTCAGGTCGCTGCGCGTTTACAGCAACCACTATGCGTACCGGGGCATGGGCGGTCACATCGAGATCGGCATCGACGGGCCGTGGGACTGCAAACGCATACTCGGCACGGTGCCGGTGAACGAGGACGGGTCGGCCCTGTTCAAGGTGCCGGCGAACGTGCCGATCGTCGTCGAACCGCTCGATGTCGAGGGCAAGGCCCTCCAGGTCATGAGGTCATGGTACACGGCGATGCCGGGCGAGTTTGCGTCGTGCGTCGGCTGCCACGAGCCGCAGGCCAAGGGGCCGCCTACGCGGCACTCGATGGCCATCGCCAAGCCGCCGAGCGATATCCAGCCGTGGTACGGCCCGGCGCGCCCGTTCAGTTTCCCGCGGGAAGTCCAGCCGGTCCTCGACAAGTTCTGCGTCGGCTGCCACGATGGGAGCCAGCAGGCCGACGGCAAGAAGATTACTGACCTGCGCGGCAAGGACAAGGCGCCCGCGTACAAGGGCCGCTTCACGCCCTCCTACGAGGTGCTGCACCGGTACGTCCGGCGGCCGGGGCCGGAGAGCGACTATCACATGCCGGTGGCCGGCGAGTATCACGCCGATACGAGCGAACTCGTGCAGATGCTCCAGAAAGGCCACCACGGCGTCAAACTCGATGCGGAGGGCTGGGACCGCCTCGTCACGTGGATCGACATGAACGTTCCGTGCCACGGCACGTGGAGCGAGAATCGCGCCATCGCCGGCAAGGGCCGCGACCGCCGGCTGGAACTGGCGAAACTCTACGCCAACCTCGATGTCGACCCCGAAGCCTATCCGGTCCGCGAGGCCGTGGCCGTCACGCCCGTGAAGCCCGAGCCGGAGGCTGCGCCTGCGGCCCAGACGGTTTCGTGCCCCGGCTGGCCGTTTGACGCGGCCGAGGCCGCGCGCCGCCAGGCCGTCGGCGGGCCGCCGTTGCGCTCGGTCGACCTGGGCGACGGCGTCAGACTGGACCTCGTGCGGATTCCTGCGGGCGAGTTCGTCATGGGCGATGCGGGGGGCGCGGCCGACGAGCGGCCGCTCACGCGCGTTCGGGTCGACAGGCCCTTCTGGATGGGCAAGTGCGAGATCACCAATGCCCAGTACGCCGCCTTCGACCCGCTGCACGACAGCCGCGTCATCAGCGTCTTCAACAAGGACCAGTCGTCGCCGGGCGAGGTCGCCAATCGCCCGACGCAGCCGGTCATCCGCGTCTCGTGGCAGCAGGCCATGGCCTTCTGCCGGTGGCTGTCGGAGAAGACGGGCGAGAAGTTTACGCTGCCGACCGAGGCCCAGTGGGAATACGCCTGCCGGGCCGGCACCAGCACGGCGCTCTACTATGGCGGTTGCGATGCCGATTTCGGGAAGTTGGCCAACCTGGCCGACCAGCGGATCGTCGCCTTGTGCCGGGGCGACTCGCCGAAGTGGATCCCCTGCGTCGCGACCGTAAACGACGGCTCGGTCGTCACGGACAATGTCGGCAAGTACGCCCCGAACCCGTGGGGCCTCTGCGACATGCACGGCAGTGTCTGGGAGTGGACTCTCTCGACGTATAAGCCGTATCCTTACAGTGCGGCCGACGGCCGCGACGCCGCAGCGCCTGAGGGCCGGAAGGTTTGCCGCGGCGGATCGTTCTACGATCGGCCCGAGCGGGCCCGGTCGGCGTATCGTTTGAGTTACCCCGCGTGGCAGGGGGTGTTCAACGTAGGGTTCCGCGTCATCGGCGAGGACTCCGGCAAGTCGCAACTGGCCGTCACGGCCAAGACAGACGAGTGACCGGGTGGACAGGCCTTCCCGGAACCGAAGGTGTCGAAGGTAACCAAAAGGAAGAGGCAATGAAGCGATGGGCAATGCTGTTGGCGCTGGCGGGCGTCGGGGCTGCGATGGCGGGGGTGTTTTTCGCCGAGGCCGAGGCGGCCGGGAAGACCACCTATCGATCCCCGTTTGACCTGAAGTACTCGCCCGAGGGCAAGTATATCGCGGTCTCGGACCTGACGGGCGGCGTGCTGGTCATCATCGACGCGGCCGCCGGAAGGGCGAGCCAGGAGGTCGCCCTTAAGGGCGAGCCGACCGGCGTCGCCTGGGCCGCCGACGGGTCGAAGGTCTACGTGGCCGAGCGCAACGCCGGCACCGTGGCCGAGGTCGACCCGGCGAAGGGCAAGGTCCTCCGCCGCTTCGATGTCGGCCTGCGCCCGGTGGGCGTTGCCGTGGCGGCCAAGAGAGGCCTGCTGGTCGTCGGCAACACGGTGACCAACGACATCTCCGTCATCGACGTGGCCTCGGGCAAGGAGAAGGCCCGCGTGAAACTCGTGCGCGAGCCGCACTTCGTGGCCATCACGCCCGACGAGACGATGGCCGTGGTCGGCAACCTCCTGCCGCTCGGCAACGCATCAGACCCGCAGACGTCAGCCGCGGTCAGCCTGGTCGACCTGGAGTCGCTCAAGTCGGTTGCCGACGTGCGGTTGCCCGGCGGCTCAACGGACGTCCGGCAGATGGCGGTCGCGCCCGACGGCAAGTGGGCGTACGTCGTCCACACGGTCGGCCGGACCACGCTTCCGACCACGCAGTTGGAGCGAGGCTGGGTGAACACGAACGCCTTCAGCATCATCGACCTGGCGGGTAAGTCGCTGTACGCCACGCTGCTCCTGGACCGGCTGTCGGAAGGCGCCGCGGATCCCTGGGGCGTCGTCCTGTCGAAGGACGGTAAGACGCTGTGGGCCTCGCTGGCCGGGGTGCACCAGGTGGCCAGGGTAGACCTGGGCGGGCTGCACCTGCTGCTGGACGGAAAGCCGCTGCCCGTGCCCGAAGGCACCAAGACGCCCAGGTTCGTGCCGGACATCTGGAACGATGTCAAGCAGGACCCCGCAAAGCGCAAGTTGCTCGTGAATGACCTGGCGGCCCTGTACGGACCGGGCCTCCTGGCCCGCACGCCGTCCGAAGGGCGCAGCCCGCGCGGCATCGACCTCTCGCCCGATGGCAAGACGGTGGCGTTGGCGGCCTACTACGCCGGCACGGTCGTTTTGACCGACGCCGCCACCGGCAAGGTCGCCTCCACGATCCGCATCGGCCCCGAGACCAAGCCCGACCAGGTTCGCCTGGGCGAGGCGATCTTCCACGACGCGATGTTCTGCTTCCAGCACTGGCTCAGTTGCGCTACGTGCCATCCCGAAGGCGCCCGCGTCGACGGCCTGAACTGGGACCTCCTGAACGACGGCATCGGCAATCCGAAGAACGCTCGGTCGCTCGTCTGGTCGCACAAGGCGTCGCCGGTCATGTCGCTCGGGGTGCGGGCCACCATGGAAGTGGCGACGGTGGCGGGCTTCCGCTTCATCCAGTTCCACGAGCCGACACCCGGCGAAATCGAGGCCGTCCAGGCTTACCTGCGGTCCCTTGAACCCGAGCCCAGCCCCTACCTCGTGAAGGGCAAACTCTCCGACAAGGCGAAGCGCGGCAAGGCGGTCTTCGAAGGCAAGAAGGCGAACTGCGCCTCGTGCCATACCGGCGTGGGTTACACCGACCAGAAGAAGTACGACGTCGGGTCGAAGGGGCAGTTCGACCGCGAAGACAAGGAGTTCTACACCACGAAACTAATCGAGTTGTACCGCACGGCCCCGTACATGCACACCGGCGAAGCCGTGACGCTCGAAGAAGTCTTCACCAAGTGCGACGAGAAGGGCCTGCACGGCGGCTGGAAAAAGTTGTCGAAAGACGAAATGGCGGAGCTCATCGAGTATCTGCTCGCGCTTTGAGCAGCGCAGGTGCGGGACCTCGGCAACCCACACGCGGAGGCGCGGGGAATGCTCTCGCGCGCCACGGCGATGACGAAGGCCTTCCTGGGCAGCATGCTCGTCGGCAGCCTTGTCCTTGCGATGGTCGCGGGGCAGGGGGCCGCGTTCGCCCAGGCGCCGCCGACGCCCGGTCTCTTCCAGCAGTTCCTCCAGGGCCCGATGGCTGGCGTTGAGGAGGTCGTCTTTGCGGTCCGCGGCATGGGCGGCGACGGCCACTGGTACGCCAACTTCGGGTACCACGTCTCCAACCCGAAGGCGATGCAGTACGGCCCGCCCGGCGGCCGACTGTGCCGCCTGAACCTCCGCACCGGCCGGGTCACGGTGCTCCTGGACGATCCCAGCGGCGGCGTCCGCGACCCGCAGGTCCATTATGACGGCCGCAAGATCCTCTTCGCCTATCGCAGGGGCGACACCCTCCAGTATCACCTTTACGAGATCAACGTCGACGGGACGGGTCTGCGGCAGATCACCGATGGCCCTTACGACGAGATCGAGCCGACGTACCTGCCCGACGGCGACATAGTCTTCTGCTCGTCGCGAGTGAACCGCTGGGTGCAGTGCTGGTTTACGCAGGTGGCCACGCTTCACCGCGCGGACGGCGACGGCAAGAACATACGCCTCATCTCCGCCAACGTCGAGCAGGACAACACGCCTTGGGTAATGCCCGACGGCCGGCTGCTCTACATGCGGTGGGAATACGTCGACCGCAGCCGCGTACAGTATCATCACCTCTGGACCGTCAACCCCGACGGCACGGGCCAGATGACGTTCTACGGCAACATGCACGCCGGCACGGTCATGCTCGACGCCAAACCCGTCCCCGGCTCCACGAAGGTCGTGGCCTCGTTCTCGCCGGGGCACGGGCAGAGGGAGCACGCCGGGCAGATCACCATGGTGTCGCCCGACGCCGGGCCGGACGCCAGGAGTTCCGCCCGCAACATCACCAAGGACGCCAACTGGCGCGACCCGTGGGCGTTCTCCGAAGAGTGCTTCATGGCGGCAAAGGACCGCGCCCTGTGGGTCATAGACGGCCAGGGCAGCGCCGAGCCGTTCTATGCGCTCCCCGAGACCGCGCGGGCGATGGACGTCCACGAGCCGCGCCCCATCCAGCCGCGGCCGCGCGAGCCGGTCATTTCCACGCGCGTCGACTGGTCCCAGACGGCGGGCCGACTGGTCCTTGCCGACGTTACGCATGGCCGCAACATGAAGGGCGTGCAGCCGGGCGAGATCAAGAGGCTCCTGGTCCTGGAGTCGCTGCCGAAGCCGGTGAATTTCAGCGGCGACATGGAACCCATCAGCCTGGGGGGCACCTTCACGCTGCCGCGAGTCCTCGGCACGGTGCCCGTGGAGGCCGACGGGTCGGCGTACCTCGAGGTGCCGGCCCTGCGGCCGGTTTTCTTCGTCGCGCTCGACGAGAAAGGCACCTCGGTGAAGCGGATGCAGAGTTTCGTCAGCGTCATGCCCGGTGAGACCACGAGTTGCTCCGGCTGCCACGAGAACCGCAACGAGACCGCCCGGCCGAAGCCGAACCTGCTGGCCCTGAGGCGGCCGGCGAGCCGCATCGAGCCGATCCCCGGCGCGCCGGACGTCTTCGACTTCCCGCGCGACATCCAGCCGATCCTCGACAAGCACTGCGTCTCGTGCCACAACTACGAGAAGTACGCCGGCAGGATGGTCCTGACCGGCGACCGCGGGCCGTGGTACTCGCACGCCTACGTCTCGCTGATGTCGCGCGGCCAGGTGGCGCACGGCCGGGACGCAGGGGGCAACCTGCCGCCGCGGGCCATCGGCACCGGCGGCAGCCCCCTCGCGCGGCTCATCGCCGGCGACCACTACGATGCCAGGGTCGCGCCGCCGGAAGCCATGAGGATCCGCATGTGGATCGAGTCCGGGGCGCCGTACCCCGGCACTTACGCCTCGCTGGGCACGGGCATGGTTTCGGTGAAATTGGATGACGACGTGTTGATGCGCCGCTGCGACTCATGCCACGCGTCGAAGGACCCGAAACGTCACGGCGAGTTCAAGACGCACCGCGACCTTCAGACGAACCTTACGCGGCCCGAGAAGTCGCTGGTCCTGCTCGCGCCCCTGGCGAGGAAGGCTGGCGGGCTGGGCCTGTGCAACGGGCCGCTGCCGGGGCCGAAGCCGGCCGGGCCGGCCGCCGAAATCCCTGCCGCGGAGCCGCCCGACTCCACCGTGCTGGCGGACACACAGGACGAGGACTATCAGAACCTCCTCGCCCGGATCGTGAAGGCCAAGGCGCAACTCGACCGCATCAAGCGGTTCGACATGGCGGGCTTTCGGCCCAACGAGCCTTACATCCGCGAGATGATGCGGTTCGGCATCCTGCCGGCGGCGCTTGGCCCGGGGGATCCCGTGGACCCGTATGCCACGGACCTTGCCTACTGGAACTCGTTCTGGTACAAGCCGCGGGAGCAGTAGAGGGACGATCGGCAAGGAGGCAAGTCGGGTGCCTTTCAGGTTCCGGCACATCTTGTTGCTGGTTGCGGTTGGCATTTGGGCCATCGCCGCACTCGGTGCACCGGCGCCGGCTCCTCCTCCGCCTGTGCCGGCGGGTCGGACGCTCCTGGAGAAAGCCCTGGCCGGTCCGATGGCGGGCGTCCATGAGATCATCTACGCGGCCCGCCGGATGGGCGACGACGGCCACTGGTACGCCAACTTCAGTTACTATGGCCCCGACGCCAACCGCAAGGCCTACCGCGAGGGCGGGCGGCTCTGCCGCTACAACCTGAAGACGGGCAAGACGGCCGTCCTGCTGGATGACCCCAAAGGCGGCGTCCGCGACCCGCAAGTTCATTACGACGGCAAGAAGATTCTCTTTGCGTATCGCAAGGGCGGCACCGACAACTACCACCTGTGCGAGATCAACGCCGACGGCGCCGGTTTCGTGCAACTGACCGACGGCATCTACGACGACATCGAGCCGGCGTACCTTCCTGACGGCGACATCGTCTTCGTCTCGACCCGGTGCAAGCGGTGGGTCAGTTGCTGGCTGACGCAGGTCGCCACGATGCACCGCTGCGGGCCGGACGGCAAGAACGTCCGCGTCATCTCGGCCAACCCCGAGCAGGACAACACCCCCTGGGTCATGCCCGATGGGCGGCTCCTCTACATGCGATGGGAGTACGTGGACCGCAGCCAGGTCGACTATCACCATCTCTGGGTCTCGAACCCCGACGGCACCGGCCAGATGATCTACTTCGGCAACATGCATCCGTCGATCGTGATGCTCGACGCCAAGCCGATTCCGGGGTCCGACAAGGTGGTCTCGATCTTCTCGCCGGGTCACGGCATCCGCGAGCACATCGGCGACGTGACGATCGTGGACCCCAACGCCGGCCCCGATGCCAAGGCCATGGCGCGGCGCGTGAGCCGCCAGACCGCCTTCCGCGATCCGTATCCGTTCTCCGAGGACTGCTTCGTCGTCGCCGGCAATGAAGGCATCTTGCTGATGGACGGCAAGGGCGAGACGCAGGTTATCGTGCGCAAGACCGAAGGTATGGACCTGCACGAACCGCGACCGCTGATTTCGCGCCCGCGGGAACAAGTCATTCCGCCGCGCACCGACCCGGCGAAGCCTGCGGGGCGGCTCCTCCTGGCCGACGTGACGTTCGGCCGGAACATGGCGGGCGTGAAGCCCGGCGAGATCAAGAAACTCTTGGTCCTCGAAATCCTCCCGACGCCTGTGCATTACTCGGGCGGCATGGAGCCGATCAGCCTGGGCGGCACGTTCCTGCTGGAACGCATCCTCGGCACGGTGCCCGTGGAGCCGGACGGCTCGGCGTACTTCGAGGTGCCTGCGATGCGGCCGGTCTTCTTCGTGGCGATGGACGAGCACGACAATGCCGTCAAGCGGATGCACAGTTTCACCTCGGTCGCCCCGGGCGAGACGACCGGCTGCTCCGGGTGCCACGAGCAGCGGGAGCGGGTGCTGCCGGCCATGCCGAACTTGGCGGCCCTCCAGCGCCAGCCCAGCCGCATCGAGGCCGTCGCCGACGTGCCGGAGATCTTCGACTTCCCGCGCGACATTCAGCCCATCCTCGACAAACACTGCCTGAAGTGCCACGACGTGGAGAAGCGCAGCGGCGGGGCGGTCCTTTCGGGCGACCGCGGGCCGCTCTACTCGCACGCTTACTTCACGCTGATCTCTCGCGGCCTGGTGGCCGACGGGCGGAACCTCGCGGTCGGCAGCCGGCCGCCCCGCAGCGTCGGCGCGGCCGCCAGCCGACTCATAAAGAAGATCGACGGCAGCCATCACGACGTGACCGTCAGCGCGCGCGAGCGCAAGATGATCTGGTACTGGATCGAGAGCGGGGCGGTGTATCCCGGCACGTACGCGGCGGCAGGCAGCGGCATGATCGGCGGGTACGTCGAGAACGCGCTCCAGCGGATCGATGCCGACTGGCCTGCGATGCGGGCGGCCAGGGAGGCCATGACAGGCCGGTGCACCCGCTGCCACGACGCCAAGGCGCCGCTGCCGATGTCGCCCTCCGACGACACGAAGGGCGCGCCGCGCGAGCAGCGGCGATTGCACCTCACGCGGCACCTGGCGTATGACCTGACGCGGCCGGAGAAGTCGCAGATCCTGCTCGGGCCCCTGGCGGCCGCGGCCGGCGGGTATGGCACGTGCGCGGCCAAGACGGCTCCGCCCCCGCCCGGCGACAAGGCGCCCCAGGTTTTTGCCGACACGAGCGACCCCGACTACCAGAAGATCCTGGCGGCCATCCAGGAAGCGAAGAACTGGCTCGATGCCAGCAAGCGGTTCGACATGCCGGGCTACCGGCCGAACGAGCACTACGTCCGCGAGATGAAACGCTACGGCATTTTGTCCGAGAACCTCGGCCCGAACGATCCGGTAGACGCCTATGCCACGGACCAGGCGTACTGGAAATCGTTCTGGTACGAGCCTCGGACGTCTCAAGAAAGGAAAACACCATGAGTGCCCGTGCTTGCGTTGTGTTTTCGCTGCTGTGTGTGGCGGCGGCGGGTTGTGGGGCGGGGCCGGGATGGCGCGCCCACGAGATGGCCTCGATCGGCGGGTTCGATGCGCCCGAGTGCGCGGTGGTGGACCCGGCGTCGGGCCTGGTCTACGTCTCGAACATCGCCACGGCCCGAGAGGAGCACTGGACCGATGACGGCACCGGGTTCATCTCGCGGCTCAAGGCCGGAGGCATCGCCGACGTCATGAAGTGGAAAGACAGCACGGCGGCGTTGCCGCTGAACGGGCCGAAGGGCATGTGCATCGTCGCGGACCGCCTCTACGTGGCCGACAACACGCGGGTGGTCTGCTACGGCCTCGCGGGCGACGAACCCGGCCGCCGCATCGAGGTCCCGGGCGCCAAACGGCTTAACGACATGGCGACCGACGGCTCTTCGGCCTTCGTTTCAGACACGGTCACAGGCAAGGTCTACGCCATCGACGCGAAGGGCGCCACGCGCGAGTTACAGGGCCCCCCGAGCGCCAACGGCATTACGTTCTTCAAGGGCCGCATGTTCGGCGTCAGCTGGGGCCTCCACGAAGTCTACGAACTGGATCCCGCCGGCAAGGAGGAGCCGAAGCCGTTCGGGCTGGCCAAGCACTTCAAGGGCCTCGACGGCATCGAGGTTCTCGACGACGGGACGTTCATCGTCACCGACTTCGTGGGCGGCAAGGTGTGCACGATTTCGCCGGACCGTAAGACCGTTCACGAGATCATCGCCGTCCACTCGGCGGCCGACATCGGCCTGGACCGCCAGCGCCGGATGCTCTACGTGCCCAGCCTGATGTCCAACGCGGTATCCGCGTACAAGTTGGAGTGGAAGAAGAAGTAGCAGGTTTTGGAGTGGGCGTCGGAGGAACACCGCGCGGCGGATACGCCTGCCCGCCGCGCGATGTGGCTCTGCGGGCTCAGAGGCTCCTGGCGCCGGGGCAGGCGGTCGCCTCGACCTCAAACAGGAGGTCGTCGCGGCAGACGTCGCTGATGAGCGAGATGCACGGCCACTCCAGATCGGCCCAGCCTTCAAGGAACACCTTCTCAACCTCGGGCGTCTTGGAGTAGGCCAGGGCGTGGACCACGTCGGCATCGGTGCAGCCGAGGCTCTGGAAGGCCGCGCGCACGTTGTCGACCGTCATCTTGATCTGGCCGTGGGCGTCGTCAGTGTGCTGCGTCTTGCCTGCCTCATCTATGGCGGCGGTGCCCGAGACGTAGACCGTCTTGCCGGCGGGGGTGCTGGCGCGGGCGGCGCGCGAGAACGCCGAGCCATAGTTGTACGCGCACTGCTGTTTACCGGCGGCGCGGAAGTACTCGATGCTCGCCTCGACGCCGATGACGGCGATGACGTCCAGGGCGCACCTGGCGGCCCCGGCAGGGCGAACGCCGATGCCCGTGCTGGCGGGCAGGCGGCTGTGCCCGGGGTCGCCGTCCAGAAGTCCCTTCTCGGTGAAGAACCCGCTCCGGACGCGGTTGAACTCGCCGTACCACGAGAGGATGTCGCCGAGCCAGAGCCAGGTCCGGGCCACGGAGAACATGTCGCCGCCTACCCGGTGTAGCGCCGCCTCGGCCTTCTCGAAAATGGCGCGGGCCTGGGCGGGTGCGGCCCCGGCATCGGGCGCCGTGATGCCCGAAAGGGCCACGTAGTTGTACCCGCCGGCACGGACCGTCCGGCCGCAGGCGTTCTTGCCGCAGCGAAGCACCTTCGGCGGCTGGGCCGCACGGACCGCATGGATCTGGACACCAGCCAGGGCGCCCCGGGGGCCTTCGGGAACGTCAAGGAGCACCGGGGGGCCGCCGTCGTCAAGGTCCCCGTAAGCGGCGGCGCGGGCCGGCAGAATGGCGTCAAGAGCGCTCTCCGTAGCGAAGACCCGCTCCTGGAGGATGCGTGCGTTCTGGCGCCGTAGAACATCCGCCACGGCCTCGAAGACCTCGCGGGCCTGCTCCTGGAGTGGCATGGGTTCCCGCGGGACTGCCGTGACGAAGATCTCGCTGGCGGCCGACGATTCCTTGACGCGTGTGCTGGGCAGTATGGCTCGTCTCCTCTCGCGTTGAGGGAAGGGGCCCTTCCGGCTATAGCGACACCCCTCCGGGGTCCGGTCACCCTAGTAAACTCATTCGGCATGGAAAGGTAACGGACTAATGCGGAAATTCGGGCATGGTTCACGAGCCCCACGCCCCGCGTGGGGATGAACCGGGTTGAGGCATCCCCCGGCGGTGCCGGGGGCTTACTGGGTGCTCATCCCCGGCGGCGGTGAACCATGCCGAAATTCGGGAACGACGGCACGAAGGTATTGCCGGGTTGCCCGGGGCCACATATTGTGTTCCTGGGCCGCCGACAAGCGGCTCAGCCTTTCACGGCGCCCAGTTGGATGCCGCGCACCAGGTACTTCTGCGAGACAACGAAAAGGATGATGAGCGGTATGATGTTCATCACGCTGGCGGCCATGATCAGGTTGGTCTGGCGGCCGTAGACGGTGTCGAAGTACAGCATGCCGATGGGCAGCGTCCGGAGTGCCTCGCTCTTGATGAGGATCAGCGGCCAGAAGAACGAGCCGTAGTTGCCCAGGAACGTGAAGATGGCCAGCGTAATCAGGCCCGGCCGCGCCAGGGGCATGATGACGTCCCAGAAGATCCGCCAGTGGCTTGCCCCGTCGATGGCGGCGGCCTCGTCGAGCGACGGCGGGATCGTCAGCATGAACTGCCTCAGCAAGAACGTGCCGAACGCGCTGAAAGATGCCGGCACGATGAGGCCCAGGTACGAGTCCAGCAGGTGCAGGTTCACCATGAGCGCGTAGTTCGGGATCATCGTGACCACGCCGGGGATCATGAGCGTTCCCAGGTACAGCCGGAACACGAGGTCGCGCCCGCGCCACCTGAGCCGCGAGAAGGCGTACGCCGCCATCGCGCTCGTGAGGCACTGAAGGAGCGTCACCCAGGCCGCCACGAACAGGCTGTTGAAGTAGTAGCGCGCGAACGGAATCTGCTCGAAGACACTGAGGTAGTTCTGCGGCCGCCAGACCGAGGGCAGCGGGTTCAGTTGCTCGACTTCCTCGAGCGGCTTGAAACTCGCCAGCACCATCCACAGGAAGGGCATGAGCATGGTGATCGCCAGCGCTGCCAGCACCATGTGGCTGGCGACGAACCGGCCCCGGCGGTACCACCAGGCCCCGAAGTCGCGCGATGTCGGCGCTATCTGGCTCATCAGTAGTTCAACTCCCGGCTTCCGAACCGCCAGTTAATCAGCGTAATCACGAAGATCATGATGAAGAGCACCCACGACACCGCCGATGCGTAGCCGATCTGGAACTCCTGGAACGCCTTGGTGTAAATGTAGTAGGCCAGCGTGGTGGTTGTGCCCGC
>Ga0315274_10010909_pt1 | contig 13053 bp, 16 predicted proteins | sample YL17G02_20_MG_FD_203700 | JGI IMG/M metagenome (GOLD analysis project Ga0315274, IMG submission 203700) | Sediment microbial communities from Yellowstone Lake, YNP, Wyoming, USA - YL17G02_20 | ecosystem: Environmental > Aquatic > Freshwater > Lake > Sediment | place: USA: Wyoming | collected... | reverse complement strand
TTCACGTACGCCCAGCGGATCGGGCGAGTGGACTGCCCGCTTCCGGACTTTGGCATCGCCTGGCAGCCAACGCGGCCTCCGGTTGTGATGGATTGCTGGCGGGCCGAGCCGCCGGGAGAGAAGTGGACGACGGTGATGACGTGGAAGAATTTCCAGGAAACCATCGCTTACCAGGGCGTTACCTACGGGACGAAGGAAATGGAGTTTGCCAAAGTCGCGGCCTTGCCAACCCGGACGCCAGCGCCGTTGGAGATTGCCATCGGGGGCGCCAAGGCGCCGTGCGCGGACTGGCGGGCGCTGGGCTGGTCCGTGGTGGAAGCGCAGGCCATTTCACGCACCGCGGCGGATTACCGCCACTACCTGCAAAGTGCGCGCGGCGAGTTTAGCGTGGCGAAGAACGTCTATGTGGCCACGCGGTGTGGCTGGTTCAGTTGCCGGTCGGTGTGCTATCTGGCCGCGGGCTTGCCGGCGGTAGTGCAAGACACGGGCTTTTCCGAGTGCATTCCCACGGGGGCGGGCTTGTTGGCCTTCGGAAATCTGGAAGAGGCGGTCGGTGGCCTGAGTGCGGTGGAGAGCGACTACTCGCGTCATGGCAAGGCCGCGCGCGAAGTGGCGCAGGCGTATTTTGCCGCCGAAGTGGTGCTGGGTGACCTGCTGACGCGGATTGGGCTATGAGCGCGCGCATTAACCGTGACGAAGTCAAAGCGATCACCGGGGGCTGGGACTACGCCTCGCTGCCGAGGAATATCCGGATCGGCGCGGATTGCTACCTGGAACGGAAGGAGAGTTTCAAGCGCTTTCGGAGCACACGCGAACCCGGGCTGATCCTGGGCCACGGTGTCAAGGTTTACACCTGGACCGAGTTCAACATTGAACCCGGAGGCCAGATCGTGGTGGGGGATGACTCGATCCTGGTCGGCGCGGTGTTCATGTGCGCGGACCGGATCGGGATTGGGCGCCGCGTGATCGTCTCCTACAACGTGACCATCGCCGACAGTGATTTTCATCCACGCGATCCGGAATTGCGCAAGCAGGATGCCATCGCCAACGCGCCCCGGGGCGACCGCAGCCGCCGTCCGGCCCTGATCACGCGACCGGTGGTGATCGAGGACGACGTGTGGATCGGGATCGGTGCGATCCTGCTGAAAGGCGTGCGGGTGGGCCGGGGTGCGCGTATCGGCGCCGGCTCAGTCGTGACGAGGGACGTTCCGGCTGGCGCCACAGTGGCGGGCAATCCAGCGCGCCTGATGGGAAGGAGAACTGGACCGTCATGAGCGTCGCGAGGATGCTGGAGCACGATTGGTTTCCCCGGTCGCTGCCGGCGAACGTGCGCATCGGCAGTCACAGTTGGTGCTACAGCTCGTTTTCGTGTCTGCATTATCGGAGCCGTCGTCCTTGCGGGGTGCGGATTGGCCACCACAGCGGGATCTATCATGGGACCTTTTTCGATCTGGGCCCGGACGGGGAAGTGGAGATTGGCGCGTACTGCACGCTGGTTGGAGCCATCATTACCACCAATGCCCGAGTGGTAATCGAGGATTACGCCTTCCTCGCGCACGAAGTCGTTCTGGCTGATTCCGATGCCGCCACGCCCTTTCCCGCGCAAAGCCCACCCAAGAGCCGGGACGGCGCCGGCGCACCTCGGACAGTAATCAGGATAGGTGAGAATAGCTGGATCGGCGCGCGGGTGGTGTTGCTCGCCGGCGCTGACATTGGCAAAAGCGCCATCGTCGGTGCGGCGGCCGTGGTTGATTTTGTCGTTCCTCCGTTCGCTGTGGTTGCCGGCAACCCTGCCCGCTTGGTTGGCTGGACACACCGGTAAGGAAGCCAGCGGGTTGGGTGTAGTTGCCCATTGTAACGCGGCGATTGGGCTTTATGCCCCAGCTTGGCAGCGATGGATTAAGACCGAGGATGAGGGTCTCCCTGGCCGGCTTCGGGCGCCGTTTGCGCCCGGCGATTTCAAGGTTGTGGTCCAACGCTGGTGTCTGGCTTGGGGTGAGGAGCCCGCGCGGTGTTCCTCCTGGGCACAGATCGTGCTGACCATCCGTCGGCGGCCTCCGGACCTGGGAGGGCCCTTAGTGACATGGCCCAGCGCGCCGATGAAGATAAGCATGAGCGAGAGCAGCCGTTTTATGTTGTGTTTTGTCGCGGGTACGCCCCCGAACCGGACCGTCCGGCGAGCGGCCCGCCAGGCATTTACTTTGGTTGAATTGCTGGTGGTAATCGCGATCATCGGTATTCTTGCGGCCTTGCTGTTGCCCGCGTTCGCGCAGGCAAAAGCGACGGCGCATCGCTGTGGCTGTGTGTCCAACCTGAAACAGATTGGCATTGCCTTGCAGATGTACGCCGAGGACGCCGAAGACAAGTTGCCCGGCCCGCTTTGGTATGGCCAGCCCTACGAATACGACCAGACGACCACCAACAATCTCCCCTATTACCTCTGCCAGTATCTGAGCACGCCGAGTCCGTCCGCGACGGTTAGCGTGTCCGGAGTTTTTCTGTGCCCGGGTTACCGACGCCTGGCTCCGCCAGCACCGCCGGGCGCTGAGCGGGTAGCGCTGATTGTCAACCGAGACATCGATCCGGCACCTGGCCCAATTGTGCGCCCATTCGGGTATCCCCAGCGCGGCGGGAACGAAGCGCGCGATCCCCTGAAACTCTCCGGCCTCGAGGCCCATGGCCCACGGTCGAGTCTTTACGCCTTGACTGATGCCGACAAATGCAACAGTCCTGCCGCAGACAATCCCTGGTACAGTCAATTGCCCGGAAAACCTGTGCACGGGAACTACCGGAACGGCCTTTATTTCGATTGGCACGTGGAGGCCATGCGCGCGCACTGAGGCTTTGGGCGCTGCGCCTTTTGCCTCGTTCCTGCCAGACGAAACCCGCCGGCCAGCGCAAACCGCGATGTCATCCCCGATCGCCAGCGACGCTGGAATGTCCAATAAAACGAACGTCCGTTTGGCTGTCATCGGCCTTTCCTGCGCCACGTGGCTGAGCGCTCAAGCTCAACCCGGAACCAGGATCTGGGAACACGCCACTGGCGACGCGATCCTGTCCTCGCCAGCCCTTGTCAACGCGGCAACCCTATACGTGGGATCGTACGATCAAACCTTTTACGCGGTGAACGCCACCAACGGAAATCTGCGCTGGAAATTCTCCGTGAAACCCTCCAAGGCCACTGAAGCGGCCTACATTTATTCCTCACCGGCGGCGGCCCCGGATGGGAGCATCTATTTCGGCACGGACCAGCAGGACTTTGCGACGGGGGCCAGCACGGGAAATCTCTATGCGCTTAACTCCGACGGAACGCTCCGGTGGACGTTCCCGGTCGGCGCGGCGATCTACTCGGATCCGGCGATCGGGCCCGACGGGGCGATCTACTTCGGCTGTTTCGATACCAACCTGTACGCGCTCAACCCGGATGGCACACAACGATGGAAGTTCCAGGCTGGGGACACTGTCTTCTCGGACCCGGTCCTGGGCACTGACGGCGCCATATACTTCGGGTGTGACGACCACAACCTGTATGCCTTGAACCCTAACGGCACCCGGAAGTGGACGTTCGACACGGGCGGCCCCGTAACGGCGTCGCCGACGATTGGCCCGGATGGCACGGTCTATATCGGCACGACTTCGAGCCTGAAATTCTACGCCGTGAATCCTGATGGAACGAAGAAATGGGAGTTCCTGACCGCCGGCAGAATCTACTCCTCGGCGGCGCTGGGCGCCGAGGGCACGATCTACTTCGGGTCCAATGACGGAGTCCTCTATGCGTTGCACGCGGACGGCATCCTGAAATGGCGCTTTGCGGCTGGCGGAGCCGTGCGTTCGTCGCCGGCCATCGCGACTGACGGGACGATTTATGTCGGCTGTGATGACGGGAAACTCTACGCGGTGAATGCCGGTGGCAGCCTCGTCTGGAGTTATGCTGCCGCCGACGCTGTCTATGCCTCACCCGTGGTTGGGGTTGACGGCACGGTGTACGTCAGCTCAGCGGACCATTCCCTCTACGCCATCCAGGGCGCTGGCGGTCTGGGCGCAACCCCGTGGCCAATGTTCCGTCACGACCCCGTTCACACTGGCCGGGCAGGGACCAGTGCCGACACACCGCCCACGATCTCTCCGATCGCCGATCAGAGCATCCAGGAAGGCGGCACAGTCGGGCCCTTGGCCTTCACCGTCGGTGACGCGGAGAGCGGTGCGGCGAGTCTGAAGGTCGCAGGCGCATCGTCCAACCCAACGCTTGTGCCGGAAGGTGCGACCGTATTCGGCGGAAGTGGAAGCAATCGGACAGTAACGATCACGCCGGCGGCCAATCAACTCGGCTCAGCCACCATCACGATCACTGTGATTGACGCGGAGGGCAGCACGGCGACCGCCAGTTTCGTCGTTAGCGTTGGCGGCATTCTTGTTCCCACTATTCAGTCTATCGAGGCTTCGGCTGGCAGGATAACCCTGACTTGGAGCAGTGTACCGGGCGTCAACTATCGAGTGCAGTTAACGGATGACCTGGCGACCGCCCCCTGGACTGGTCTGGCCGGCGACGTCCAAGCAGATGCCACGACCGCCGCCAAACAGGATACCCTTGCCTTGGCCCCGGCCCGATTCTACAGAATCCTGGTCCTACCTTGAGCGCCACCCGTTGTTTATGTGGCTCCACCCCGGGTTTACGTTGCGCCGCGGCCCTTTTTCGCCCCGTTATTGGCTTCAGTTTCCGGTTTGGCGGCCATCACCATTAAGGGTTAGCTCGGAAGTCCTGCGACGATTGGCGTCACTGCGGCTGGTATAGGTTCAGCCGCAGGTTAGTGTCGAGCGTGGCCCGAACCCGGACTGAGTCGAGAGCCAGCCTGAGGGATTCTCGTGCACGAACTGGACCCGGCCAGTGCGGCTCTCACTCGACCGCCACTTCGTAAGTCAAGCGTGCGCCAGTCGCCGGATCCCCGGCGACATCAGCAGTGAAGCACAGCGTGTCCGCCTGGGCTTTCGCCGGCACGTCGGCCAGGCGTTTGCCGCTGGGGGCTAGAGCCCAGACGCGATACTGGCCGGGCGATTCCAACCGTATGCTGACTTGGGCCTTCCCAGCGCGCAGCAAGTGGGGCAGATGGCCCCAGTCCCGCAGAGTCTGACGTGCGGGTTCATCGTACTGGATGCCGGAGTTTTGCATGTCGGTCAGATGCGTGACGAGCAACCGACGGCTTTGGCGAATCGGGTTCCGGTCCAACGCGCTGACCCACACGGTCGCATCGCTGCCTTCGATGGAAATCCGCACGCCGCCCTTGGTCGCTTCCACTATCTGGCCCGCCGGGGCATAGCCACCCGCGGTGCGTGGGGTGTCCAGCACCAGGCGGTCCCGCGGCCCATCGATCGTCACCTCGCCGGTTTCACTGCGGAAGTACTTCAGCGCAGGATCCGGGACGTCCGCCGGCTTGAGCGAGCTCCGTTCCTTCAGCGCTGTGAGCAGCCGTTCGTTATCCACGGCGTAAGGCTCCAACGGCAAGGTTTGCTTCTCTGGATAGGCCGAGGCTGGGGTTTGCCAGGCCAACGGCACAACTGTCGTGTGTGGCAGCGGCGTTTCGGCCGAGGGCACGACTTGGGTGCCCACACGCATCACCCAGGCCAGCCAATGCCACCGCGGAGCCAGGGTGGGAATTCTCGCTGCCGGCTGGGCCAGGTCGGCTTCCGTCATGACCAGCGCCGCACTGTGCGGGGCTGTTTGCAGGTCGCCCCGCAAAAACAAGCAGAGCGACGCTCGTTCGGCGGCTTGGCTGAGCGGGTCGGAAGCCACGTCGAAGTAACCCATCCGCGACGGCGTGAACATCGCTTCGCGACTGTGGCTGTAGGCAAAGCGCCAGATGCCGCCCCAGCCCTGCAACGCGCCCATCGCGCCGGTCAGGATCCCGCCGACGCCGCGGAACCGCCCCGGCCCGGAGTAGTTGTATTCGGTGACGGTGAATGGTTTATCGAACAGCCGTGTGAAGGTGATGCTGCGTCCGCCCGAAGCGCCTTCTGCGATTGGGCTGGTGTTCGGGCACCGGCTTGGCAAGCGCCAGGATCCTTGGAGGAACTGCGGGTGGTCCACGTAGAAATGATCGTCCACGTAGTCATAGACAGTGCGCGCCCACTGGTCGGTCGTAAAGCGCGTCCACGAACTGGCGTTGCTGACCAAGGCGCGACAGCCTAGTTCGTCGCGAAGGAAGGCCTTCATCCGCAGGACCATCGCGCGCTCGGTATCCGCGAGGAAGGCGATGCCATCCCGCGGCCGCAACCCGTCGGCCTGGAGCTCCTCCGGCAGCGCCACGGTTTGATTGGCGGCGTCCTCGTCCTCCTTCAACTCCCTGCCCCACGCGGCCGCGAGGGCTTGACGGCTGGAATATCGTTTGGTCAGCCAGCGGTTCCACGCCTGGTTCCATTCAGGGATGGTCTGGAGGTCTTTGTAGAAATTGCCCAGGTTGCCCTCGTTGATCATGGCCAGGCACGCCAGCGCCGGCTCGTCCGCGTACCGACGCCCTGTGTAAGGGTTCACGTGACCGAGGAGGACGCGGGCGAACTGCTTCCAGTTCGCGAAAGCGCCTTCATGGACCGGGACCAGGATCTTGAAGGTGTCCATCGGGATTGGTCCATCGCGACCGATGCCCACCTCGCGATACGGCACGCTGCGCGACACATACAAGTCGGTGGTGAGATAAAGGCCCCGGCGGATCAGCGCGGCGGTTAGATAGTCCAACTGGTCCAGCTTCTGCGGATTCAACACGGTGCTGTTGGTCTGGCCTTGGGTGAGATCGCGTTCGTAATGGTGAATCCGCACGGCGTTGTACCCAAGACGCGCCAACCGCTCTGCCAGGCGGTCCGCTTCGGCCTTGGAAAGATAGTGCGCGCCAAAACAAAGATTCACACCGTAGAACCGACGCGACTTGTCCGGCGAATCCGCAAAGGCAAATTGCCCGTCAGGCCGGGCGATCACTCGCCCGTGCTTGCCGGCCGGCGCATCCGTGAACCCCAGGCCGGAGAAATCCAGCGCGGACCCCGGCTCGATCTCCAACTCCGCGCGCAGTGGAATCCATTCCGCCCCGGCGTTGATGATCACGCGCGTCTCAGCCTGCGCCGGCGTGTCCCTCCGGGCTTCAGCGGCAACGAGTGAATTCACGGCCAGCCCGACGCCAAGCGACATTGCTATCAGCCAATGCCCCCAGGGGGCTCTGGGTCTGGCTCCTGGCATGCGCGGCGGGCTGGCGATGACAGTTTGAGTAACGAACGAACTGGCGGACATCGGGAACCTTTGGGTGAGCGTCTTCACGTTTTTAACCGACTATTATCTGCCGCAACATATTCAGAACGAGCCCCGTCCGGCCAATCACTGAGGCAGCCTTTGGCTAAACGGCTTGAGTCAAGTGGAGCGCATGGGGGTATAGCTTGCTTAATGCTGATGGGAAGCCGTTGCGCGCATCGACGGGCACCTGGTTGACCAGCGCCTGCACAACGAGATCGTAAGGCAGGGCGCCATCCGCCTTCCTGAAGTCCTGCACGGTTCAATTGCGTAATGGTCTCGATCACGAGCGAAGAGAGCAGCGCTTCGGGTCCGTTCAGATCGACCTTAACCAGATACTCGCTCACACCCGCGACTTGCTCCAGCAATTCCGTCTCGTCGGACCCGGCTGAAACCGTCTGCCAGCGCATGCCGGCGTCACGCGACACGGAGACGGTCGCGCCGCGCGCCTGGAGCGAGAGCTTCGCCGTCGGAGGAAGGAAAGAATCCATGCCGTTGGCCAGGGTTCGCTGATACTCGACGGGCCGATCCGTTCCCACGCGCCAGCCCTGATGGTCTTGCAGCCCCTTCGCGGGTCGAGATCCGTGAAGTCCGGGGCGTTCCCGGTGACAGCGTGAGGTTGTACACGGCACCGCCAGCCAGGCCGGCAGGCTCTGCCGCAAGCCCGGAGGCCGCCGGCACCGCTCCGACCAGCGCGCGGAACAGCCACACGGCGGAGCAACCCAGACGAGAGACGGACTTCATAGCTTGCTCAGCACCGCTGCCAGTTCCCGCCTCACGGGTTGTCCTCCTCGCGAAGCCACTCCACGACCGCGGCGCACACGCGGTGGTCCAGCGCGGCAGTGAACAGCGTGTTCAGACCGTCAGTTGCCGGTGACGCCATTCCGCTCGGGATCGACATCCTCCAGCGTGAGCAGATAGTCGATCGCCCGCATGCTGTCCCAGATCATCCAGCCGGCAATGGTTTCCCCCAGTGGCAGCAGCGCGTATCCCGCTTCGTGGTGAATGCTCTCAGGAACCATCCGCTCCCCCTGCCCGATCGCGTCATAGGCCAGCACCACAAATCCCATCTGGGCGAGCTTGGCGCCTCGGGCCTGTACGTCGGCGGCCGTCTTCCCCGCCGACAGGAAGTGCCCAATGCCGCGCAGCAGCCAAAGCAATACGATCAAAGCAGCGGCAGGTCAGCGAGATGAGTCCGTCTTCATCCCGGCATCCTCTATCCGGGCGCCCGAGAACACAATCCCCGCAGACAGGAGATTGGGCAATGTTATCGGCGAACACACGGTCGGGGACTTGACTTCTTTGGGAGCGACTCCACACTTCGCGAAGTGTGATCGGGTTTCGTAAGATCAGGCGTCTCCGAGAACATGAGTTCAACAGTCAGGAGGTACCTATGTCGAATCGCCGTGCATTTCTGCGACAATTGGTCGGTGGCGCAGCCTGGGTCGCCGGCTCCGGGCTGGTCGCGTCGCGCCGGGTCCTGGGCGCCAACGAGCGCATCCGCATCGGCTTGATCGGTGCCGGCAGCCGCGGCAAAGAGATATTCCGAGCCGCCCTGCGTTGTGCCAATATCGAGGCGGTCGCGGTGGCTGATGTCTATACCCGCCATCCGGACGAAGTGAAGACACTCGTTCCGGGTATCAAGACCTGCCGGGATTTCCGGCAGTTACTCGACGACAAAACGATTGACGCAGTGCTCATCGCCACGCCGCAGCACCAACACGCCCTGAACTTCGTGCCTGCCATTCAGGCGCGCAAAGACGTGTATCAGGAGAAAACGATGGCGTTCAATCCCAAGCACGCCAAACGCATGCGCCAGGCCCTGGAAGGATCGGGACGCGTCGTGCAGATCGGCATGCAAATGAATAGCGGCCCGGGTATCAGCAGGGTGCGGGAATTGGCGACCGCCGAGCGGATGGGTACGATCACCGCCATTCAGGCCCACCACTACCGCAACGCGCCCTATGGCGGCTGGCTCCGGGAGATTCCCTCAGACTGCGACCCGCAGCATGTCGATTGGCCGGCCTTCGAAGGCGAGGCCAAGCGCCACCCGTTCGATCCGCAACGCTATATGAATTGGCGCTTCTACTGGGATTACTCCGGGGGCAACGTGTTCGAGAATATGGTCCACCAGGTGGGTTTCTGGTACCAGGTGCTGGGCCTGAGCATTCCCGAAACCGTGACGATGACCGGCGCCAATTATCTTTCCCCGAAGATGGAGGTGCCCGACACCATGAACGTGACCATGAACCATCGGGAGAAGATCCTCTTCACCTGGAGCTCCATGTTTTCCAATGCCTATTACGGGGAGACTCATGACTTCCTGTTTGGCACCAAAGGCACTGTGGTGCACGACGAGTCGGATAAGGTCCTTTACCTGCCCGGAGGCGGGAAGACCGACGAAACACGGGCCCGATCGTCAGAGCAGGCCCCGGACACCTCGGGCTACCTCGATTCCACCGGCCAGCACATGCAGAACTTCTTCGATTGCGTGCGCAGCCGCAATGAACCCATCTGCCCGTTCAGCATGGGATTCCGCTCGGCAATCGCCTGCCAGATGGCGATCGCCTCGTACCGCCAAGGTCGAACCGTACGCTGGGATCCGCAGGCCGAAGAGATTGTGTGAGGGGTCAGTGTGATCATCCGAATCTGCCCCAGCCGCTTTCTGAGATCAGTGCTTGGCTTTTACTTCAGGGCAACCTGAGCCGGGATGAAGAGGCGGTAGGCAAGCGGTTGGCGCTGCGCGTTGGTATAGACCAATGGGGTGAAGTCGTTCTCGGTCACCTCGCGCGTCTGTCGCATGCCGAAGTTGTCCACGTCCATTTCCAGCCGGGTTAAGTTCGTGGTCATGGGGCGGTCGGTGACCGTCGGGTGCTCCCAGAAGAGGGGGGCAAAGGTCCCTTGATCGAAGCGGTGTTTTACCAAAGCGACGTCCTCGCGGCCGTTCAGGAGGAAGTAGCCGATCTCGTAGAGTCCATCCAGTTGCCAACCCAGCGGGGCGTAGGCGCCCTCTCCGCTCACCCGGACGACATCGGCCCGGAGTTCGAGATCCCGGCCAGACATCACTTCCCCGTGGCGATTGAGTACGACCGACTTCAGGCTCGCGACGGGATTGGTGGGGTTGTGCGGCGGGAATTCTGTTGGATCACCAAGCCGTCGCCACGGGCTGCATAGATCATGTTCTCCGCCACGGCCAAATTCCATCCGGCGAACGCAATGTCCCCGCCCACTCGTCTCGGACTAACCGGACTGGAAATGTCGATCACCTGCAGGCCGGTGCTGCCGATGTCGACAACCAAGACGCAGGCGTAATTCCCTGACACGGCCACCAACCGGGCTGAGCCTTGGGGGCGTCCGGGCCACTGCCCGACCCGTTGGGGATCCAAGTCTGCCGCCCACAGCGGTCCGCACAGTGCCAGCAAAAGTGAAGCGGTCAGCCAGCCGCGTGGCCGGTCATGGATTGGCTTTCTGAAAGTCTTCTCAGTCCGCCGCGTTTGGCGAAGCTATCCGGGGTTGCCCTGTGCCGCAGGAGGGGTATTATTTGGCCATGTTCACAGCGGTCTATCAGAAATGCGGCGGTTGGTGGGCGGCCTATGTCGAGGAGATCCCGGGGGTCAACACACAGGGGACCACGTTGGAGGAGGCCCGCGAGAATCTGCAAGAAGCCCTGCAGATGGTCTTAGCAGCCAACCGCGAGCTCGCTCGTCGCCAGGAGCCGGCCGACTGCTTTGGAGGTGCCCGAGCCCTGAGCCGCCCGGCTCCCAAGTCAACCCTGGCGCGGTGGTTCAGCAGTCGCGGGGGCGTCTTGCCCAAGACTCTTGCTCCTGCTCATGATCTTGCTCTTAATCAAGGAGTTCATGAGGGGAGCAAGAGCAAGAGCGAGATTGAGATTAGGATTACGATCAGGATCAGGATTGAGGGAAAGAGGATGGGAGGACTTTAGCGCACTGCACGCTGGGCGGCTTGATTCTGCTCCGCGGCGGCGATCTCCCCCAACGACGGTGCGTGCCAGAGGTAGAGCAGACATCCTGAATCGCCGATCGGGCTGCTGATTCCGGCCAGGACGTTGCCGTCGGGAGCGAAAGCCAGGGGATGAATGCAGGCGGTCGGCGCCGTGGGTGGCCAGCCAGCGTCCATCCGGGGACATGGCCAGGCAATTGAGGACGTTAGGGTGCACCAGTTGGCTGATTTCTTTGCGTGTGTTCAGATCCCAGAGCCTCACGACGCCTTGGTCGATTCCGGCTTCAGTCCGGTCATTGGCCCCTGCCGCCAGCAGATCCCCCGGGGCAGTTATGGCGAGTGCTCGATGCCAACCATGCCCGGGCAATTCGCCGACCTGGCGCCGCACTGTCATGTCCCAGAGCGTGATCCGGCCACTCCGATCTCGAATGGCCAGCCGTCTGCCGTCCGAGGAGATGGCCATCGACATGACCATGTTCGAATAGTTCATGAGGACCCGCGAAGGATCGCCGCGGGACCGCGGAACTCAGCACGCGGGGCGCGACCGGTTCTTTATTGAGCACCTCGTCCAGGGTTTCGGTGATCGTGGCGGCCTGGAAGGGGGCGCGCCCGGTCAGCAGGTGATACAGCGTTGCCCCCAAGCCATAGACATCGCTGCGGCGGGAGACCTTGCCGCGCCGGGCCGCGGCCTGTTCCGGCCCTCGACGTAGTCTATCACGAGGTAAGGCCGGCCCTCGTTAACGCCGACTTCGTGGATGGCCACGATGTTCGGATGCTGCAAACCGGCGGCGGCGGACGCCTCGGTCCGAAACGGGTTGAGGGTTGAGAGGTGAGAGGCCGGAGCCGGAGGACGAGGGAGGAGCCTCTGCGCGGGCCGGCGGGTTCGCGAGGAGGGCGCGGAGGTGGCAGACCGGACAGAACCCCTCCGGTGTATCCGCCGGGAGCGCTGTGTGGCATTCCGGACATTGGCGGAGTTCTGACATCAATGATTACTAGCCCGGCAAGGCAGGCTAACAGGAAGATGCGGGTCGGGTTCACGCGATGCCGAAACGAAGTCCCGTGCCTGGCCGGCGATGTCCTGGTCATCGCGCGCAAACCAGGAGGCGGGCCGTGCGAAGCTCGCAAGATCAGGCTAGTCATGACGGGTTCTTCGCCTCAACCACGCCAGTTCCTTCCCGCTTCACCGCCTCGATGAACGCCGTGGGGTTGATGATCTTCTCGCCACCGGGAAGGACGTGAGCCGATTCAAACAACAACTGCTTCATGCGCGGAGCGGACAAGCCGGGATTCACCTGCCAACCCAGTGCAGCCACTCCGGCGACGTAGGGCATCGACCAACTGCTGCCATGGAGCCAGAACGTTTGCTCATGCAAGCCGGTGAACTGATACCCGCTCCGGCCCTTTCGCGATTCTTCCGCCGTCGTGCGCAGGCCAACTGGCGCCAGCAGCCGACCTTCATACAGCTTGGGCTGGTTCCTGGCCGGCACCGGCGTGCACCGGCTCACCGTCGAGACCTCCCGGCAGGCGCTCACGCGGCGGCCAGGCGGTCTTTAGATTGAACCCCAGCGTCTGCAGCAGGCCGGTCTGGGACCGAAGGTCCAGACCACTCAGGTCACGCCAGCGCAAGTCGTCGTACGGTTTCACCTCCTTGATTCCACATAGGGGTCGGTCCGATAATTTAAGAGCCCCTCCGCGTTTGGGCTTGCTCCGCCTCACGCCGCAAACGGGCCAGCCTGCCACGTTGCGCCTGGCTCACCTCCCGCACCGCCAACGTCACGCTTAGCTGCGCCTCCGCCTCGAACTCCGCATGCTCCCTCACCGCCTGC
>Ga0315274_10010905_pt1 | contig 13056 bp, 15 predicted proteins | sample YL17G02_20_MG_FD_203700 | JGI IMG/M metagenome (GOLD analysis project Ga0315274, IMG submission 203700) | Sediment microbial communities from Yellowstone Lake, YNP, Wyoming, USA - YL17G02_20 | ecosystem: Environmental > Aquatic > Freshwater > Lake > Sediment | place: USA: Wyoming | collected... | reverse complement strand
ACCGCACAGGCTCTATGTCCTGCGGGCAGCCAGGGCGTTTACGCCACGCAATGGACTGGAAGTTACCTCCCAGAACTGTGGTATCGCTACATGACCGAATCGGACAATTATCATGACGGGACTTTCACCCGCTGGATTGCAGCCTTGTCGGCTGCTCCCCGCAACATTAAGGTTATATTATCCATTTTTCTCAGGAAACCCATTCTCGTCCCCTGAGGGTTGAGGATGAGACCTCTAAGAACTCCTATCCGAGAATCGATCTAAGGCGTATAGGTCAGACGTACTCGATGGTGGCAGGGGGCTTTGGCGTAAGGTCATATAGACACCGATTCACACCATTGAGGCTCGTAATACGCTCGCTTAGCCGATGAAGTTTCTCCCAGGGGATCTCGACAACCGTTGCAGTTCTTGCATCAACACTGTTGACACAACGGACCACAATGATCTGTCCAAACTCCCTCTTGCCTTTGAGGATTCCGGTAGCCCTGTCGTTAAGAAGTACCGCCATATACTGAAATGCCCCGGTATCTCCAAGTTCTTCCTCAACGATGGCTGTAGCGGCGCGGACGGTGGCAAGCCGCTCCTCTGTCACTTCTCCCACGATCCGTGTGGCAAGGGCAGGGCCTGGAAAGGGAATCCTTTGGGTGATTTCAGCCGGGAGCCCCAGCACTTTCGCCAGCTCTCTCACTCCGTCTTTGCGCAGCGTCTTAAGGGGTTCCAACACCTGATACCCATATTCTTTTTCCGGGTCAATGCCGATCTGAGCGAGGATGTTGTGCTGGCGTTTAATACCGGCGACGGTCTCCTCGATATCTGTGAGGATTGTGCCGTGCAGTAAGTATCTTGCACCGGTCTCACGGACAAGGTTTCCGAAAACGGTGGAATAGAAAGTGGTGGTGATGGCGTTGCGCTTCTCTTCGGGATCGGTCAACCCCTTAAGTGCAACCAAGAATTCAGTACGCGCGTCGATCAGCTTTACGGGAATTCCCATATCGGCAAAGATTCTGGCGACTCGCTCAGGCTCGCCCTCGCGCATGAGACCGTTCTCGATAAAGACCGTCTTGAGCCTGTCGCCGAGAGCGCGGTGTCCGAGGACTGTAACAACAGAGCTGTCAACACCGCCGCTGAGCGCATTAATCGCAAGGCCACTGCCCACCGATTTCCGGATCGAGATGACCTGCTGGTCCAAAAATTCCTGATAGTTCGTCATCTTTCTCTTACTCCTCTCCTTTTAGGTAATGTCTCAGATGGTGTGAAAAAATTGATTTCATCAACTTTTGTCCCGAAAGGACAAGTGGATTTCCAAAGCTTTAGAATGCGCTCGTTGAGATTAAGGGTGACCCACCACGGCAATAGAGATATGTGTTTAAGCGAGCTTACGGCACAGTGCTTCAATTTATAAAGGTTGCGCTCTAAAGCTTCTCCAATCCACCCGTCCTTTCGGTATGAACCATGTGCCCGATTTTTTCACACCTCCTCACTCAGGACGTAAGTCGATTCGCCAATGCTCCGATGCTGACGGCATCTATTAGCGTCCATGGCACGGAAGAAAAGTATACGATTACGACCGGATTGTCAAGAAATGAAATGGAGAAATGAAATGGAGATTTCTGAAAAAGTCCAGAAATCTAATTAATCATTTTTTGTAATACTTTAGCGCTTTGAAAATCCCTCCCTGCCTCCCTTTGCCTGTCTTTGACAGGAAAAAGATTACCAAAGGGAGGAGATATTAGCTTCCCCCTTTGAAAAAGGGGGATAGAGGGGGATTTTATAGTGATTCTTCTAATTTTTTTGGCTTTTGAAATTCATTTTTCAAAAGGCTAAACTGATACCATTTTTTGTATTTAGCTTTTTGAAAAGAGTTTCTTTTTTGATCTCGATAGACGGGGTTTTCTAACCCCGTCTTGGCGGGACAAGGATGTCCCGCCTATCAAATCCGGGGCTAATTTAGGGTTTTTCAAAGAACTAAAGTGTTACCATTTTTTGAAATCTGTATTACTAACCTTGAATTTCTTGAAATTTTGTTAAGCAAATTTTGTCAGGATTTTCCCCCTCACCCTATCCCTCTCCCCCGTCTTCGGGGGAGAGGGGAGGGTGAGGGGGTGATTTCATTGGTTCTTTTCGGTTGCGGCTACGCTGCGCTATGTAATCAAGAGAACGTGTAGTAGTTTTTCAAAGCTCTCAAATAGGGGATGGATGAAACCCCTTTTGACTCGCTATGATGGGATTCAAATGGCTTGCTTCGCTTTTTCAAGGTGACGATTTGATTGAGTGAGCATCCTGATCGCTTCTTCGATCTCAGTCATTACCTGTTCTAATCCCAACTCGCCAGCCCTTTCAGCCCACCTCCGGTATTCCCCCATGTGGCTCTGATTGTGTTCTATCCAGTGCTCAATAACGATCGATAATTTTTGCATCTCGTCCATTCGTCTCTTCCTCCGAAGTAGTTTCCTCTTCTTGGCAGATCCCAACCTTGTTTCATTTTGATTTTACCTTTATTGCCCTTCGGACATCAACTAATTTCTTCCCAATCCTTTATGATGCCCTTCGGCCCCTTGATCCCCTCCCGATCTAAATCTATCAAAATGAACGTAGTTTGCTTTAACTCCCAAGTCCCAATAATCTAACAAATGCCCCATGCCCGGAGGGCGCCCTCGAACCATGAAAATTGTTTCACCCTCTCCCTTGATGGGAGAGGGTGGGGGTGAGGGTGAGTCAAAGCCTTTGCCCCCTCACCTCAATCCTCTCCCCCGGAGGGGAGAGGAGGTATATTAGGGGCTATTTTCTACATAATGAAGACGTGACTCTATTTTCTGGGTTCTCTGGTCCTCCCCTCAGTTGCATTTCCATCACGTTCCCCTACTTCCAACTCCTGTCGACAAAAAAGTGACGTATGAATATGTAGCCCTTTCTCCCCTCTTGCGGACTACCCATGCCAATTGACACCTACCATTCTTTTCCCCTAAAATGATCTCAGGAGGCAAAAAGAAGAGTCTATAACAAGACATCTTTTGTCAATCAAAGGAGGGAATAAAGATGGGAAAAACGGTAAGGACAAAATATTCGAAAGGAGTAATAAAACCTCTTGAGAAAGTCGACATTGAAGAGGGCAAGGAGATTACAGTAACAATCATAGAATTCCCTATGCCTATGAAGAAGGCCAATAGCTTGGAGTTGACAGCGGGCGGATGGAAGGGATTGGTCAATGCTGATGAACTCAAGAAAAATATCTACGCCGACCGACTGATCTCTACAAGGTCGGAGGTTAAGTTGTGAAAATCTCTTATCTCGTTGACACCGATTGGATGATCGACCACCTTAACAAGGTGGAGCGGGTCACAAAAAAGCTGAAAGAATTAAGCCCCTCCGGGATAGCTTTGAGCGTCATCTCTCTTGCCGACCTTTACGAGGGGGTCTATTACTCCAAAGATCCTGCCACGAGTCAAACGGTTCTGGAGACCTTCATCAAGGATTTTGAGGTTCTAGGAATTGACGAAGAAATCTGTAAAGTATTTGGGAAAGAGCGGGGGAGATTGAGGCAGAAGGGCAAGGTGGTCAGTGATTTCGACCTGCTAATTGCTTCAACTTGCCTTTGTTATCGTCTAACCATCCTGACAAACAATCAGAGGCATTACCAAATGGTAGAGGGCTTAAGCATATTCTCTCTCCAATAGACCAATCGGAACCAATCAATAGTTGTCCAGGGGTGGGCTTGGGATATTTGGAATTCAGAAAATTCCTCCCGTATCTTACTCATCCATTGCCTTAATGCTAGAAGTCTATAGTATAACTGTCTGAATCATGAGAGGTTAACTGTTTGGTTTTTGGTTCCTTTTCACCCTTGATCTTCCTTCACCAAGAAATTAATGTGATATATGATGTGACCCACCCACCCTCTCCCCGCCACAGTGAGTTCCTTATAGGATCCATTCTTCCACTCTCACCCAATTTTCTCCAACCTGGGTGTCCAGCCTTGGTTTCCTCGATAAAGTGGCCCTTTCCTTGCATCCCTACATTTTGGGCCAAGTTGCGTTTTCCCCTACATCCCTCATTTCTCAGACAAGCTGATGCCCTATATTTCTTAAATAACTTAAGTACGGCCCCACAAGCCCTTTATAGGCCCCTATCGCTCTATCTCTACGCTTCGAAAAGTTTGAAAGCGTCTCTCCTGTATCAACCAATGAGTTCTCTGCCTTCTGATCGATAAATGCCCTGTAACTCGTCCATGGATATTCGATAGGTCTCTTCACCAGTTTTACTCTCACAGGGTTTAAATGTATATACCGGCTTAGCGCAACCAAATATCTGTCTTTGTCCACAATAATTCCCTTAAATCTTCCTTGTAAGAGATGTCCGCTCCTCTGATACTTCCGATTAATATAAACGGTGTAGCTCGTATTGATGTTCTGCATGATCTGGGATAAGTTCGCTCTCGGGGTCTCCATGAGAAGGTGATAATGATTATCCATCAACACATAGGCATGAAGCAGAAAACCATATCTTTCCTTTGTTCGGCTTAGTATTTCCAGAAATCTTTCCCTATCTGAAACATCATAGAATATCTTATCTCGTTGGTTTCCTCTCGACGTGATATGGTAAAAAGCATTTTCAAACTCTACTCTTAGTTGTCTCGCCATGCCCGTATTCTACATAGTTTGAAATAATTGTCAATCGAATTTTGAAGGTTTGACCCCAAAGCCATTTCTTGTGAATGGGCCCATTTTCCCCAGGATGGGTAGTCCACATATATTGTCCATCCCAAGCAAAGCCTATTGGAGAGTATCCATAGGAAAAGGTCTGAACGAGGTTTCCTGAAAGACCATACTTGCGAATAGTACCCGCATTTTCAAGGTAGATGAATTGGCCGTCAAATCCAACACCTCTCAGAGAAGTAACGTCTGGCGCCAGATTCCAAGTCTTAATGACGTCTCCCTCTGCGCCATAAGCAGCTGTCGTGAAACTCCACACGGACCCTGAAGTGGAATTCCCACAGTTATTCTTCGCCACAATCTTCCAATAATATGTCGTACTATAACTCAACCCAGACCGTGAATAACTCGTCCCAGTCGTATTCCCCACATACTGCGGACTCGATGCCGTTCCAAAATAAACATCATAGGAGTCCGTATTCGAACTCGCTGACCAAATGAGTGTCGGATTAATTGAAACTCCAGTTGCCCCATTTGAAGGTGATGGCGAAGATGGCGTCCCAGGGATAGAACACGGCGTGGTTGCGCCGGTGGAGATAAAATAGAGAGTGGGTGTTATCCCAGTGTAAAGCAGACAGCCGTCCACAGAGTCATAGGTCATACCGCGGCTCTTTCCCGAAGGCGGGGTAAACTGACTGAGCACTGAACCCGTGTTCGGATTTATTTTGTAAACATGATCGTCCAGTGTAGTTATGTCTCCACCGTCAGACACATAATCACTTATCCAAAAATATTGCCCATCCCATGCCAAACCTGCAGATTTGGTTCCCGGCGGTTTGAACTTCCAAGTAATTTGTTTAGTACTTGGATCCATCGTATACATCCCACACGAGTCGCTGGTTACGATCCAAAGCTTCGATCCGTCCCATGCGATGCCGTGAGGCACGGTACAAAGCCATGAAGGAGGACTTGGTGGGGAGAAACTAATTGACTCAACGATAGTCCAATTGGATATATTTATTTTGTGAATAGGTCCATTTGCTCCAGGATTGGTAGTCCACATATATTGCCCATCCCAAGCAAAGCCTATTGGAGAGTACCCATAGGAAAAAGTCTGCACAAGGTTTCCTGAAAGACCATACTTACGAATAGTACCCGCATTTTCAAGGTAGATGAATTGACCGTCAAACCCCACACCCCTTAGGGAAGTAACGTCTGGCGCCAGATTCCAAGTCTTAATTACGTCTCCTTCTGCGCCATAAGCAAGGGTAACTGAAAAAACTGCGAGAGCCACAATAACAAGATAGGAAAATATTTTTTGTCGAGTAGGCATGTTTTATAACCTCCTTTCTGGTTATTTACCTCCGGGAAAATATACGTTTCTCCAGAGGCTTTACTTGAAAACTTAATGGGAATCCATTTCTTGCGAAGATAAAGTTCTTCGATGCGGGAATTAAATTTCAGATATCTTAGGAGAATTAGAATACAGGTAAGAGGGGAGAAAGAGAAGACAAGAAGAGAAGACAAGAAGAGAAGACAAGAAGAGAAGACAAGAAGAGAAGACAAGAAGAGAAGCTAAGTGAAGAGAAGTGAAGCAAAAAAGCTCTCAGCTCGTCATTACGAAGACGAAGACCAGAATCCTTCCCCATTTTTTTCATCTTCTCCCCATTATCAGAGTAAAACAGTGCATGGCGCATAGCGGGAATACCAAAGAATCAAACTGCAAAATGATTGTTTAAGGCAGTCATAACGAATTCTATAAAAAAACTTGGATTCGATATTATGAATTCCTGGTTTTTAGATCCTCCACCACCTCTCTACCCCCCAATAACGAGAAGCCCGCATTAAGGCCCACCTATGCTAAAGCTTCGGCGGACAAGCAAAGCGCTCAGGGCAAAACGAATTCAATAAGAGTTTGGTTTTTAAGAAATTGGCGAACTGCGCTCAATCCTTTCTATACGGCGTTTTAGGTTCCCCAACTCAATCTCAAGTGCAGTTATGCGTCTATCCAGTTCTGAATATGAAAATTTGATCATCGATTTAAGTTCTTCGTGGGAGTGCGCCACCTCTTTCCGAAACTGAGATATTTCCCGGTCAAATTTTTCATTCAGATTAATAACCCCTTCTGCAACTTGTTTTATATCATCTCTCAATGCTTCAGCAGTGATGTGATATTTATGAAGGACACGATCTTCCACTTCCTTGATTTCTTCTTTAGTGGCCAATTTTGAAAAATTCTGGTCTAAATAATCTTTAAGATCCCTCTCCATTCAATTCTCCTTTAGATATCCCTCTTAACGGAATTCAAACATACCATTTTTTCTCACCTGTGGTAAGGCCAGGAAAAACAAAGCTATCGTCAGCATTTTAGAGAATAGACTCTTTGAGTTTGTTCTTACCCTTCACCCTCCGAATTAACACATTCCGCATGGAGGACAGCGAAAATAACAGCAAACAAAAATCGCTAAGATTTCACGTAATACATTCCTTTTCGGTGATCTTTATAAACCGAAGGTTGTTAGAGACCTTATACAAATAATAAAGTGGTCTTGTCAAGGAAATTTTTTAGGAAGCATTTTCTCCTCTTTGGGAAAAAGTTTTCCCTTTATTTGAAACGAGAGATAATGGTGTAACTTGCCGTAAAATCAGAAACAACCTGCGGGGTGATACGGTTTTCCGGTATAGTTATTAAGCAGAGCACAAAATTGTTTACTTTCACCACAGAGACACAGAGGGTGCAGAGAAAAAGTTTTTTTGTTTGTCGGGAGTTACCGACAAACAAAAAGCTTTTCGACCCCATTCGGGGCATTTATGGTCGAAGGCCTGGAAACTTATGGAAAATCGGTATCTGCCGATTTTCCATAAAATCCTCCTTCTCCGTGTCCTCCGTGTCTCGAAGGAGCCCCATATTTTCGGGGCGAGTGGGCGGTGAAAATGGTTTTTAATGTAAACCCCGTTAGAAGTAGGTTACCAAAGGGTACTCCTGGTTGATAATGAAAAATTTCTAACGGGGTAAACTATTTACTGCTCTCGGTAATAATCTGTGCCGAGCGATAGGGACGGTCCTGCGGGGCGTGGATAGCCGACTTTTTTAATCTAACCTCTCCCTTCAGCTACCGCTCGGCCTCGTCACGCACAGCCGCAGTTGAGGACCTCATAAGGAACCTTAAGGGGATAGACAACTTCCAATTTAACTTTTCCCTTTCCGCTCAAATCAAGTCTAACGCCCATCGGTGAGATCCTTCGAGAAAAAACCCTTGAGGTGACGTTAAAAAAGTTATATATTTATTACGGGTATCTCCACGGTATCGGGAAGAGGGGGTTAACAAGAGGCAGACTGGAGCAGCAAGAATGGTACGCATCATCATAGACCGTAAGAAAATTTCAGATTTCTGCCGGAGGCATCATATTCAAAAACTGGCGCTTTTCGGGTCAGTATTGCGGGAGGACTTTAAACCGGAGAGTGATGTGGATGTCCTGGTTGAATTTGAGCAAGGACATGTTCCTGGCCTCGCCTTCTTTTCTATGGAGAGGGAGCTTTCCGAGATCTTAAACCACAAGGTCGACTTGAATACCCCGCAGTTTCTAAGTCCATATTTTCGAGACCAGGTACTAGCTGAAGCGGAAGCTCAATATGTCGCAGCATAAAACCAGTGTTTCTCTCCGGCATATGCTTGATCACGCCCTTGAAGCGGTCGCTATGACCAAAGGCAAGAGAAGGGCAGAACTCGATGAGGACCGGCAACTCAATCTTGCTTTAGTGCGGTTACTTGAAATCATTGGTGAAGCCGCCAGGCGAATCCCTAAGGAAGAACAAGATCGCTATGCAGATATCTCCTGGTCAGAGATCGTCAGTCTGCGCAACCGCCTCATTCACGGATATGACACGGTTGATTTCGATATTCTGTGGCAAATCATTAACCAAGATCTCCCGAGCTTAATTGGATCCTTGAGAAAAACCCTCGGTGAAGAATTTTAGTGGTATAGTGGGTCGGACTAACTGGATAAAAAAATGTCTGTTTTGAGAACAGATCACTTGGGGTCGCACCTTCAAAATTCAATTCTTTTTTATGTTTCAATGAAACCCGGAAAGGTATCAATTACTTTTCTGTAGTTCTCTTTTCCCTATCAAAACAAAAAAGCCTGGTTCGATTTTTCGAATAACAGGCTATTCAGATTCTCCACCACCTCTCTACCCCCCAATAACGAGAAGCCCGCACGGCCCAAAGCGCATCGAGCATGGCGAAAATAAGAGAAAACAAAGATGGCTAAGATTTCACGTAATACATTCCTTTTCGGTGATCTTTATAAACGGAAGGTTGTTGGGCAATGTATACAAATAATATCAAGTCTTGTCAAGGAAATGTTTTCGAAAATTTTTAGGAAACATTTTCTCCTATTTGGGAACAAGTTTTCCCTTTATTTGAACCGAGAGATAACGGTTTAACTCTCCGTAAAATCAGAAACAACCTGCGGGGTGATACGGTTTTCCGATCTGCTTAGTCTGAACCGAGACGAACGTTCCTGCGGGAGGAGCCTAATCGACTTCTCTAATCTAACCTCTCCCTTCAGATACCGCTCGGCCTCGTCACGCACAGCCGCACATTGAGGCCTCATAAGGAATCTTAAGGCAATAGAGCATTTAACAATAGAGCATTTAATGATTGACAAAGAACTTGCAATTAATAGATAATTTGTATGGACAAGGGGGGATTATTAGAGGAGAATCATTGTGGGCACGCGACAGATTGTTGTCGGCAAACCAGAGGGGGTTCTGCTGGCAGAAAAGACCGATGAACAGTCTTTCGGACGAGAAATTCGGCTTCTGGCCGCAGTGAAGCTTTATGAAATGGGGAGGCTCTCATCTGGACGGGCTGCTGAACTGGCCGGTATGAGCCGCGTAGAGTTCCTGCTTACCCTCGGACGTTACCAGGTTTTTCCCTTCGACTCGGAATTACACGAATTGGAAAAGAGTCATGGGTAAGGTGATCAGCAATACGTCGCCCTTACTCTATCTTTATAGAATCGGTGCCCTGGAATGGTTGCCGCATCTTTTTGGCGAGATCTGGCTGCTGGATGCGGTGGTCAGTGAATTGCGAGAAGGCAAAAACAGAGGGTACGATGTGCCCGACCCAGGGAGTTGTAACTGGATCACTGTCAGAAATCCCAGCTTTCGGGAGAGAAAGTCGTGTCAAGGGAAAAGAAGGTTAAGGACCTTGTAACTGAAGGGAGATATGAATTCTCAAGGCACGCAGAAAGGGAGCGTGAGGCAGACAAGATTTTGCCAAAAGAGTTGGAAGATGCTCTGACCAATTGCGACATTATAGAAGACTATCCAGATGATCCTCGAGGGGCAAGTTTCCTTGCCCTTGGTTTTTCTGCTGGTCGGCCTATTCACGCAGTATGTTCTATAAGAACTGAACCTGAAGAGCTTCTTCTCGTTACAGTGTATGACCCATCAAGACATCCTTATGAGTGGGTAGATAATTATCGAAAACGAAAGGAGTGAACAGAATGTCGAGAGATTACAAAAAGTGCTTTTTTTGCGGTGGGAAGGTGATCGAGGAGAAGATTACCGTTGATTACCGATGGGGAGAGGAATTCCTCGCAGTCTTCAAAAATGTTCCTGCAGGAGTGTGCCAGGTGTGTGGTGAACAGTATTTCAAATCTGAGATCGTTAAGGAGATGGAGAGGGTCGTTCACTCCAAAGAAGAGGCCAAAGAAATCATCCAAATCCCTGTCCGAGAATTACAAATGTATTAGATGTTTGATGACCCCGCTCAAGATAGGGTACAGAGTAGAATGAGGGACGTTGTCGAAAATTACCACGTATTTTCTTGTTTACACTTTCATGTGCCATAAATTCCCTTCCCCCAAAAAAAGCAAAAGCCTGGCATCTCCATTTCGAACGCCAGGCTTTTTGATCTTCTTCCCGCCTCTCCCCCCCTCCCTCAAGGCATAGTACAAATAGAGCAAAGCGCATAACGAATTTTCAAGAGAATTGGAAGGCTTAGTCCAAGTTCAAGATAGATGGCTAAATTGGGATAGGAGCCCGGAAGCGCGGGGTCCAGCGCAGGGTGAGGGGGCGATTTCATTGGCTCTTTTCGGTTACGGCTACGCTGCGCTCTGTAATCAAAAAAGCGTGCAGTCGTCTTTCACAACTCTCACTGAGAAGTCTTGACAGGCAGATACAATGAGTCCATGATAATGAAAGATGGAAAAGTAATCCGGGATCATTCTTGTCCAAAATAAGAATGTTACCGCAGAGTCGCTAAGGACGCAGAGAAGTGATTTTTTTATTTGGCGGTGAGAGGCCGCCAAATAAAAAGCTCTCTTGCATGTCGGAACATACATTTCTTGCAGTCCCATAGCCATGAAATGCAACCTGAATCTATTCCCGAAGGGTGAGAGTTTATGATCCAATCGCCGTCTCCCGATTGGGTCATAAGAAAAAACACCCTCGGCGCTCTCTGCGGCTCTGCGGTGAACCTGGTTTTGATGGAGACGTATATCGGTCCAAAAGACCAATGAAATCGCGCTCATTGTGCAGAAATCCTACCCAATTTGGACAGCAGTGATCCGGGATAGCAATTTTTTCACCCGCAACTTACTAAGGAGTCCATAATTGTATAGACGGTAATGATTAACAAAAGAAATTTCAGATCTCCCCAATAATCCCCTCCCCCTTCGATGCCTGCCTGCGCGAAGCCGCTTCGGCGAAGACAGGGGGGAGGGCGAGGGTGGGGGTGGACAAGATGAAGACCCGTTGGTCTCCCCTCCCCTTCACCCTGTTAGATAAGATTGTCTATTCAGCCCTGTTATTCAAAAAATCTTCTATCTAACAGGGTGAATCCCCTCCCACCGAGGGGAGGGGAGATTTTTGGAAGAATATGTCTAATCAATTAGCTTGAAAATAGCACCTAATATACCTCCTCTCCCCTCTGGGGGAGAGGATTGAGGTGAGGGGGCAAAGGCTTTGACTCACCCTCACCCCCACCCTCTCCCGCCAGCGGGAGAGGGTGGAACCATTTTCATGGTTCGAGCCTGCCTGCCGAAGCCTTGGCGCAGGCAGGGGTGCCCTCGGGGCATGGGGTATTATGGACTCCTTAGTAAATAGGATGGAAATCGATGGAGGGCTTTAGCCGAAGGGATTTTTTGAAATACTCTGGGATGGCTGGAGGTTTACTCTTTCTTGAAACGGACGGAGGTTTGGCTATGTCGAGCAAAAAAAACCGTGTTGCATTGGTAAGGACGGATGATCGTCAAAACGGGGTAAAGGCATCCTTGAAGGCTCTCGGGATCAATCCTGTGAAAGGCAAAGAGGTTCTTATCAAACCAAATTTTAACACCGCTGATCCTTTTCCAGGCTCCACCCACAACGATACATTGGTAGCCCTGGTGGAAGAGATTTGGGAAAGAGGGGCAAAATCGATCAGCCTTGGAGAGAGAAGCTATCCGCCGACTCGTGAGGTCATGGAGAAGAAGGGCATTTTGCCCATCATGAATAAATTGAATGTCAAGATCATCGACTTCGATGATCTGCAGGACAAGGATTGGGTGTTGTTCAAACCCAGGGAGAGTCACTGGGTGAATGGATTTCGGATTGCAAGGCCTATCCTCGATGCAGAGTGCCTCGTCTCAACCTGCTGCCTGAAAACCCATCAGTTTGGAGGGATCTTCACCCTGTCGCTAAAGCTACATGTTGGCGTTGTTCCAACATCTCGGCATGGATATGAGTACATGCGGGAGCTTCACAGCTCCCCCCATCAACGGAAGATGATTGCAGAAATCAACGAACCCTTCAAACCCGCTCTCGTCATCCTTGACGGAATCGAAGCTTTTGTGGATGGTGGTCCGATGACGGGAAAGCGCGCCAAGGGAGAAATCTTCCTCGCCTCTACCGATCGGGTGGCCGTCGACGCTACCGGGGTAGCGGTTTTAAAGCTCCTCGGGAGCAATGCAAGTATTATGACGCCAAAGATATTCGAGCAGGAGCAGATTTCAAGGGCTGTCAATCTTGGTCTGGGGGCGTCATCCCCTTCTGAGATCGAGGTGATCCCTGCCGATGAGAAGAGCCAGGTTGATCGAGACCGTGTTGTGGAGATATTAAACAAGGGGTGATAGGAGGTCTTGCATCTTTTTCTTATACGCTCCTCGATTATTTTATCGGTTTATATAACAACTCGACCGGCACCGCAAGATCGTCAGCATCTCCAATTGTATCCCCAATAACAAAATCATACCCCAACGGCTCGGCCTTTTGGAGAAGATAAACGGGAGCAGAGGATCAAGATTGTATTGTCTTTTTGGGTTCTCATTAGATAAAATATATATAGAATGGTTTATATGACCCCAATTGAGTCAAATAAATGACGAAGCAAACAGGACAAATGGGCTTTAAGGACCG
>Ga0315274_10010903_pt1 | contig 13058 bp, 12 predicted proteins | sample YL17G02_20_MG_FD_203700 | JGI IMG/M metagenome (GOLD analysis project Ga0315274, IMG submission 203700) | Sediment microbial communities from Yellowstone Lake, YNP, Wyoming, USA - YL17G02_20 | ecosystem: Environmental > Aquatic > Freshwater > Lake > Sediment | place: USA: Wyoming | collected... | reverse complement strand
CCGAATTGACTCGCCCCCGCATCCGGACGGTCAGTTCGCGGACGCCCTGGCCCAGGTTCCCCCCAGGGAGCTGGAGGTTCTGGTTGGCCACCGCGCGAGTGACCTCCGCCGCGGTGAGGTTGTAGGCCCGCAGGCGCGCCGGATCCAACCACAGGTTGATCTGCCGCAGCCGGCTCCCCACCAACGTGACCTGGCCGACGCCCGACAGCGACTCCAGCTCGCGCCGGAGCGTCTTGTCGGCGAACTCGCTGATCTCCCGGATGGGGCGGTTGGCGGAGACCGACACGTACAGCACGGGCGCCGCATCCGGGTCCAGCTTCTCCACCACGGGCTGATCAATGTCCTGGGGGAGGTCGGGCAGGATCTGGTTGACCTTGTCCCGCACCTCCTGCGCCGCCACGTCCGCGTTCTTCTCAAGGCTGAACTGGATGAACACCTGGGACACGCCCTCCGTCGAGACCGAGCGCAGCTCCTCGATGCCCGCGATAGTGTTCACCGCCCGTTCGATCTTGTCGGTGATCTCGGTCTCGATCTCCTCCGGAGCGGCCCCGGTCTGCCGGGTTGTCACGGTGATCATGGGAAAGTCGACCTTCGGGAAGCGGTCCAGGCCCAGCTTGAAGTAGGAGAAGATCCCCACCACCACCAGGGAGAGCACGAGCACGGAGGCGAACACCGGGCGCCGGACGGAGATTTCTGCTAGCCACTGCATGGTTTTCGCGCCTCCTACTTCGACTCGGCGATCAGGGCGCCATCCGAGAGATCCGGCGTCACCTTGCGCACGACTCGCTCGCCCGCTGAAACGCCGCGGACCACTTCGATGGAATCGCCGACCTCCCGCCCTACCTGCACGAACCGAAGCTCGGCCCGGTCACCCTTTGCCACGTAGAGTTTCGCGACGCCGGCATCCACCCGCACGGCCGACACCGGGACCAGGACGCTGGGGCGCCTCGCCGGCAGCTCGATGCGCGCGGTGGCGAACAGGCCCGGCTGGAGCATGCTGTTGCCATTGGGCACTAGCGCCTCCACGACCAGGGCCCGGGAGTCGGTCCGGAGCGCGGGGCCGACGTAGGCGATGGTCCCTTCGAAGCGGCGGTCCGGATAGCTCTGGACGGTAAAGGACACCCGCTGGCCCTTCTTGATCGCGGCCACCGCCGCCTCTGGGATGGTGAGCTCCACACGGAGGGGATCGACCCGGACCAGGGTCAGCAGCTTATCCCCTTTCTTGGCGTAGCTCCCGACGTCCACGTACTTCTCGGCCACCAGGCCGTCGAAGGGGGCCCGGATTACGGTGTCTTGCAGCGCCTTCCGCGCCATGGCCACGCGGGCCCGCTGCGCCTGGAGCAACTGGTACAGGTTCCGCACCTGGTTCAGGGTCGTCTCGTGCTGTGCCTTCGCGCTGAGGTAATCGGCCCGCTTGAAGTCGTGCTCGGAGCGCGAGACCGCCCCCTCGCCAACCAACTGGGCAAACCGCTTGTAGTCCGCTTCTGCTCGGTCCAGGGCTGCGCGGGCCTGCATGACGTCCGGGGTGGTGAGCGGATCGAAGGGCTGATCGGGCTTCAGCCCCAAACGCTCGCGGGTCTGCGCCTCGGTGGCCTCGGCCTCGCGCAGATAGTTCGTGGCATCCTGGTCGTCCAGGCGCGCCACCACGGCGCCCTCTTTGACCGTGGTGCCACGCTCGACCAGAACCTGGACGATTTTCCCGTCGATCTCGGAGGCGATGTCGGTCTTCGCGTCCGCCATCAGTGTACCGGTCACATCCAGTCCCTCCGGCAGCATGCGCTCCTGAGCCGGCACCGTCGAGACGACCGCGGGCTTCGGGGCCGGTTGAGCCTGGGCGGGCGGATTCACCTCGGTGTTGCCGCAACCCGCCAGCGCCAAGAGGAGGATCGGCGCCAGGCCGTGCAGGGTCCACCACGTGTTGTCGCGGTTCAGTTGCCGGATCATCGGCGTTGCTCCTCACGTGCCGGCTCGACCGGGATGTGGAGTCGGCAGATTCGATCATCCAAACGCGCACTCAGGGCAGCGAGGGCCGCTCGCGGAATCCGCGACAGGGCGTCCAGTTCCTCGGTGGAAAGCTCGAGCCCGGCCTGCAGGCTGGCGACCTTTGGGTTCCGGAAAAAGGCATCGCGGAAGCCCTCATCCGTGACCAGCTTTCCGACGGCCCTTTCCACGACGCGTTGACTCATGGTCTTCACCTCGCAATGGGGTCCGGCCAGCCGGATAAGCAAGGCACACACCAACAGCCTCGCCCATGCGAAACTCATTGAAAAACAAGATGTCATGAGGGTGAAGGGATCAGGAAAGAAGCGGGAGGATGTCGACAGGTCAGCAAACGGCTGGCGATTCTTCTACAGAATGCTCAGAAATCTACAGTCGCAAAGGCCAGCCCAACCGCCGGTGGATCTCCCTCTGCAGGGCCTCAGCCTCTACGCCGGTGTCCAGAGCACACATCATATTTCGTCTACCCCGCCGATTTCCCACCCCAGACCGCCTCAAGCTCCGCTGCCGCAGCCACGCCAGGCGGCGGGAGCGTCGGCCTAACGTCATGCGCGTCAGCCGCAGGCACAGCCCGTGGCCGCCTGGGGAGCCCAGACTCGCCCCGGCGGCTGGACGCGCGGGTTAGATCGTCAGCTACCATGGTCATCTTCCTTGGCGCCGAAGAAGTGGCTCCCACGGCCATGATTCCCACTCATTGATCTTCTTCAGATCCACATCCGACAAAAACTGAACCAACGCCTCAGCCGCCACGATCATAACTGAGCGTTGATACTCGCGGTTGGACTCTCGTACGGTCCCGATTCTTCGCGGGCGGGCCAACGGTCCACCGTCGAGCGCCTTTCGGAATCTGAGTGACGGTACCCGTCGAAAGGTCGCGTCATCGAGCTTCCCGGAGCCGAGGGGGATAGCCGATGGATCGACTGTCGCAACGACTAGTTCAGCGTTGGTCACGATAACCGGGATGTAGATATGTGGGAAGAAGGTCCCCTGTCGGGCGATCTGCCCTTCTTCGGAAGCAAGACCCTCCACCGACCGCGCTAGCTCGGATGCGAGTCGCTCTAGGAGTGTGATCTTTCCTTCGCCAGATCCCCGAACATTGCAGAATTGCGACTCAGCATTGGCGGGCAAAACCCGAAACTCTCCCCAGCCGAGCAGGCTATCGCCCTCCTCCGGAATGTGACACCACAGGCTGCGGAATCTGACCGAGTCCCTGTCCTCCGCCTTAGGTATAAGGAACAGCCACCTGGCATCGGAGGTTCGCTTGCACTCGAGGACCAGACGCCCAGCGTTTTTCTCCAACACTATGTCGATGTGGCCGCTTGTTCCGGTGGCCTCATGCACCCATGGGTGCTCTCGCGCCGCGACCTCCCAGCCATGTTCCGTATGGGTTTTGCGAATCGATTCCTCAATCGCCAGCTGGAAGGCGAACCCAGTCGCGTTAAGGAGTCTCCGGAGATCGTCTTCATCCTTCACGGTGTTTCCAATCGATCTAACGGGGCGGCGTCCCCACGCCGCCGCCCCGATGCGCCGACTGCCAGGCGCCGGCGCTGTCCGCGGCCAACCGACCGTGAGCCGCCGGGCTCGGGGCGATGGAGCCAGCGGGAGCCCCCAATTGGAACGTAGCGACGGCCGCGTGCGTCGGCGCATCGCCTCGGCTGAGGCGCGCGAGTTGGTGGGCGTCGCCTCAAGCCGGTTGTTATGTGTAAGCCGCAAGGAACTTTTCGGCCTTTGCCATTCGGTCTTTATCGTCTGTCAGCTTTTGAATCATTCGGCGTACGCTCCAGTAGAGACCTTCAACCAGAAGTACCTTTTTGTCCTTCTCGACCTTGAGTATCGGCCCCATCTCTGGCCGAACACGCGAACTCTCCAAGTTCTTGATCCATTGTTCCGTGTGTCCCGTTGTGGCGTCCTTCGTGAGCCAGCGTTTCACCTTTACAGAGTACGACTTCTGAACCAAAAATCGCTGATCGTCGCGCCAATCAAGGAATAAACCGCCGGCATGCGTCAGTGGGTTTCTAAATACGTCGTAGATGATGCCAGCGGCAGCTTTGGGAGGAACGTCTTTGCTCGGCTCCTCGTCCCACGGAAAGAACTTCTCGACCGTTTCTTTGAACAAGTCACCGGACTCGCCCTTGCTGTCGTAGAGCGTGACCGAAACGCTGCTCGTCACGGCCATGAGCACTTGGGTTATGGCAAAATTCTGGCCCGCGATGATTCCCCTGTCAGCGAGCGGGAGGCGCAGCATCGCATGAACATCACTGAAATAGAGATTTTCAATGGATCCTTCAACGAACTTACGCACCACTGCTGGGGTGGACACGTTGAGGGTCATTCGTGCATAGCTCATCTGATGTGTCCTTACACATCGGGGCGGCGGCTGAGCCGCACCCCGCCGCGGGCGGCGGGGCGAAGCCCCGGAGCGCAGCGCAGGGGTGCGGGCTCCAGCCGCGTGATGGGCCGCGCGAGCGGCCCCAGCACGCGGCGTCCCCACGCCGCCGCCCCGATGCGCCGACTGCGTAGCGCCGGCGCGGTCAGCGGCTAACCTCCCGTGAGCCGCCGGGCTCGGAGATATGGAGCTACCCGGGGTCACCCGACTGGACCGCAGCGACGGCCGCGCGCGTCGGCGCATCGCCCAAGCTCAGGGGCACGCCGCTCCTGGCGCGTCCCCTGCAGCCCTGGGTTAGCGGGCGGCCTTCTTGGCCTGCTGCCTCTTGAAAGCCTCGCGAATCGCACCAGCAAGCCTGTCGGGGCGCGTCTCATATTGCTTGAAGGAGGCGATGTTGTCCTGACGAACATGGAGTTGTCCCTCGCCAACATTCCCCCGATGTTGGCCAACCGAATACTGAGGATTGGTTTCGAGCTCGTGCGATGACAGAACCCAGTAGCGGATCACGTCTCTCCAGGCCGCAATCCAGACGAAGACGTCGCAGCATGCGGGTTTGACTTGCTGGAAATTCATCCAGAACGGTCGCGTAGAGTCGGACGAAAGGGCTTTGACATAAAGGGGCTCTTCGCTCTCCGCATCCACTGCTCTCGATGCCTTTACCTCGATCTTGATCTTCTCATCCAGCAGAAAGTCGTACTCTCCCGAGTAGGAAGGGTCAAGCTTCTTCGAAGGTTTCCGTAGATCAGGAATCAGCTCCTTCAGATGCCCCTGAGCCCATGCTTCCCCGAAGGTCCGCGGACCGCTGATCTCGAATATGTAGAGATACGCGTTGCGTTCCATGTAGCCGTCACGAAGTTCGTAGTACTGATCAAGAGTGAGCACCTTTCGGCCAAGAAGGGTCGAGATAACGTACTCGAACTCATTGAACGGATAGACAGAATACAGCTCCGACAGCCTTGCCCTCAGCGCGGCCGCGTCGGGTAGGCTATCGACGAGCGCATCCAGATGCGCCGTGAGTTTCTCCATGGCTAAAGCAAGGCTCCCTGCGCTGGAGACTGTGGGGTCGTGTTGGTGTCTTCCTCACCGGCTACTTCCTTGAGGTCAGGGCATTCCTTCTCAAATGGGTGATGGTTTTGCCACCCGATGCGACCGGTGGTCCTAAAGTGCTCCAAACGTCGAATCGTGATCTCGCAGAAGACGGGATCGACCTCCGCGGTGAAGCAACGCCGCCGCAATCGTTCACATCCGAGGAGAGTTGTTCCCGAGTGCGAGAAGAAGTCAAGCACCAAATCATTCACTGCGGAACTCGCCTGGAGAATGCGTTCTATCGCTTTCAGTGGCTTCTGCGCGTAACACCCGGACACGTTCTCGTCCATACGGTAAAAGACTTGCTGGATATCGACCCAGACGTTTCCGGCGCGAATATACTCTGAATTGCTTCTTTCAAGGTTCTCTTGGCGTGTCCCCCCGACCTCCTTGTAATAGCCGCGGAGAATCTTTGGTATGTCTGTGTACTCGGCTTCGACGTTGAACTTGGGCTCTCCAATCGTGTAATAAAGCAACTCCTGGCGTACGGCCATCCAGTTCTTTTGGGTACCGTAGCCCCGTTGGTTTCGCATGGTGATTAGGCTGCGAGACCTAACGGGGAAGCTGCGCATCATCATTATGAATTCAGCGAGCGGCTGAAAATGGTTGTTCTGATCTGCACCCAACCAGACATACAGCGAACTGTTGTGCGAAAGGCTACTGATTGTATTTCCGATCCACTTCCGCGACCAAGCGATGAACTCTGAAGGGTCGCGGATGGGAAACGCCGCAACGTTGTAGGGCGGATCTTGTATGGCCAGGGAGCCCCTTTCTCCAGCAGTCAACTGCGAGAGGGCGCGCGAATCCGTGGCATCGACGCACGCGACTTTGTGGCCCGACATGGGGTCAAACCAGATCTTGCCAGGCGTCAGTCGACAATACGGTAGAAGGCGCTCACGAATCTCGTGATTTTCATCGAGGCGTGGTAGAGGACTGTTCTTCATGTTTTGATATCCTATAGGTGATTACGTTCCGCCCGCTAACATAGAGTTGAGCTGCACGCCCGAAACCGATCATACGCTCACGGTTTTGCAGCCGATCTGACAGCACTACTGCGGACTTGCGTGTCAGCTCCAACGACTCGTTAGGCCTCTGCGGCACCCCCGCTGGGAGCTGAAGGTGGTTCAGCAGTCCCTTGAGGTGGCAGCCTCTTGCGAATCGTCGCTACTACCTTGGATACCGACTGATGGTTGCGCCTCCAGATGAACAGCAGAATCACCCCGGCGACATAACTGACGACAGTCAGGATGACGAACACTTGGAAGACGCGATCTGCCGGGATTGTTGTAGTCGCGAGTATGGCGGAGAAGGAGATAGCTATAGAGAGCAGCGCGATAGCGAAGTTCAGGTAAATGGAATCGGGGGATCCGCGTTCCAAGATCTCCAATTCAGACTCAGTGACGTCGAAGATCGTGAGCTCACCCAGACGTGCCCTGCGAATTTCAGGAAGGAACTCGCCGACCTGCTTCGAGGGCTCCGAGGTATTCTGCATGCTCAACCCCCCGTCTTGGCTACCGACGCTTGAACGGTGCCGGCATAGCCCCCTAGGTCGATAACCACGTGCCAGTGACCTGGCTGAGGGGGACGCAGGTGGACGGGTGATACTTTAGCAAGGCCGCCGTAATAGGTGTGCTGTTCACCTCGCTTGTAGCGTTCAAAATTCGAATCATCCAGCAGCCGGACGTTCGCTTGCTTGTCGAGCGTGACTTGAACGCCCTCGCCGGGACCAAGCTGTAGGTCGTAGTGAAGGAAGTTCATTCGGTATCCAATCTCCCTAGTAGCGGCCTAACGTGACGCGTGAGGCTCAAAATGGCCCGCGTCCGCGCGGGTCATTTTGTAGCTCTAGACGCGATTGTTGGGCTCTGCCATTCCTAACTCCGGCATATGTTCCAGACATCTTCGGCAAGAGCAACTTTTTCGCTCGCACTTTGCATTGGCTTGCACTGAATCTCAGAAATCAACTCCGGAAGCTCCTTGAGGTCGATGAACATGTAGGCCGGGATTATCGGCTTCATTAGAGCCCAAAAGGCACCAACTTCACACATCACCCACCTGTTGTTGATCGAATTCGGAGTCAGCAACAGAAGAACGCTTCTCGATGAGCGGAGCGCCGTGCGAATCTCCTCACGCCACACTGCGCCGCCTTTGATGCTCTTCTTGGCCATGAAGCATCTCAAACCCCGATTGGAGAGAAGGTTGAACAACTCTTCCGCGACGGCAGAATCTGCACTCGCGTAACTGAGAAAGACATCATGTCCCACAGAGCGGAGGTGTTCTGGCTCGCCGAGGCATCCATTCGTGTCGAGGAATTCAACAAGACTGGCATAGACGGAGCGTAGGAGTTCTTGCAGCTCTTGATACCTTCGGCGAACGAGAATCTTGCCCGCTTTGCGGATAAGGCGCTTGGTCTTGGGGTCCCGCTCCCGGTCGGACGGTCCCTTGACAAAGACCAGGCGGTGTATGCCCAGCATTGTGGCACGGTCGAACTCAACCTCCGTTGGTGAGATGCCACTCTCAGCCGCATACCCGTACTCGTTCCCAAGCAAACCAAGGTAGATGTCAGCCCTACCCAGTTCCTTCATGGAGAGCTGATGCGATGGCAGTTTGCTGGCGGGAGTGTCCTCGAATAGGGATACCTGGAAGAAGCGGCGCAGGAGGTTGTCACTCGCAACATAGTCTGCGATTGCACGACGCTCTGCCGCAAACTCCTTTTGAACACTGCTTATAAATACCCGAAACACGCTAACCTCCATGTCGTGGCATCTGTTTAGAGTAGACCGCCATTAGTTGCGTCGTTGTCCGCCCAACGATTCCGCATCAGCCGCGAGCGTCAGCGACTCGGCTGCATGCGGTAGTTGGTTACACCAAAGATAAAATTGCCTCATGGAAATCTGTTTCATGAATCAACTCCAGTCGGCTAGTCCTGGCGAATCTTTGCATGGGACGAGGGCTTGAGGGAATCGCTAGAAACTCCACGGAGCGCAGATGTCTTGGGGCACGTTCACCGTTATAGTAGTAGTCACCCGTCACCCGTGCCACGCCCGCAAGATTGAAAACTGTGGTCTGTCCCGTGCCGATGACCACCAAGTCTCCAATCTGCATCCACTTGCAAAACTCCCGAAACACTCGGTCTTTGTAATCCGTGTAGGGATCATTAAGTGCTGTATTAGTGAGCAACTGCTGGATTTGAGGATCTGAAAGAGTCCGGTAGTCACCGTTTACACCTTCCTGGTCAATGCCGATGACGTTAGAGGATCGGAATACATTCCACCACTCCACAAACGTTTTCATGCTCCAGTATTGGGTCATGAGATACCCCTCCACCAACTCAAGTCAAGACCTAACTACGCGTATATGGTTTCCAGGCGAAGTGCTTATCTCTGGCACGATGCCAGATAAGACCCCATCAGGTAAACCTCAGTCAAGGTGTGTAATATCAACCGGTTATGCCGCTTTTTCCAATTTCATTGGGGTGTTATCCGGTTTCCGTGTATCACCCCCGCGGCCGGGGGAGCCCCCAGGGGATCGACCGGGCTCCGGACGCCCCGTCCGCCCCGGTTCAGAACATGGGTGTAGACCATGGTGGTCTTGACGTCTTTATGAATGCGCTTCACGTCCTCTAGGTGATCGGCGAGCGGCCGCTTCACCGCCTCGGGCAGCATGGTGATTCGGTCCTTGAACCCCTTGCCGTCCCGTACGAGGATCTGGTTCGCCTCTAGGTCCACGTCCTGCACGCGCAGGCGGAGGCATTCCGCCAGGCGCAGGCCGGCGCCGTACATCAGACTGGCCATGAGCCACTTGTCCCCTTCCAGGCGGCTCAGGACGGCCCGGACCTCTTGTCGGGTCAGGACCACCGGCAAACGGTGGGGTTTGCGTGCCCGGACGACCTCGCCCAATTGCCCAAGTGGGCGATCGAGCACATACCGATACAGAAACAGCAAGGCACTGAGTGCCTGGTTCTGGGTCGAAGCGCTCACCTTGCCCTTCATGGCCAGGGAGGTCAGGAACGCGTTGACTTCGGGCTCGCCCATCTCGGCAGGGTGCCGGACGTGGTGGAAGAAGATGAAGCGCTTGACCCAGTGGCAGTAGGTCTGCTCGGTCCGGGGGCTGTAATGGCGGGCGCGCAATGCCCCGCGCAGCCGGTCGAGGAGCTTCGGCTGCTGTCGTGCGGGTGCTGGGGTGGGGAAGGTTGACGGCGTGGCTGGCGCCGCGCGCGCGGCGCGGAGGGCAGGCGGGCACGGAGTCACCCCAGCCGAAAGCGGAAAGGCCCTCGGGGAGGGCAGGCTCCCGCGAGGGCCGAACGAATCTGCGGGGGCAGCGGGCACGCCGGAGTTCACCCGCTCATTATCCCCGGTAGACATCACGAATTCCCCCTTTCCGAACACCGGGGAACCGCGAAAACGATTGGACGGTACCACGAGCCCGAAGTGCCGTCAATTCGAACTTGCAATCACAGACAGACGACGGATATGCGCGTGAGCCATCCGGCCTGACGCGTGGTCACTCCCAGATCAGAGGGCCGTAATGCCGTGCTCTCGCCTCGAACCGGGTCAACGTGACGGCATCCCATCCGGTTCGAGCGTGGAGTGTTCGCCTCTCGGATCTGCGCCTCCAAGCATTTTGACAAATACCAAACATCTGTATGGATGTCAAGCGATTTCTCTGCGGGTCTTCTCAGGTCATGGGCGAGTGTCGATTCCGAAGCGCTTCATGCGGGTGTAAAGCTGGGAGCGGGTGATGCCGAGGACTTTGGCGGCCTTCGATTTGTTCCCCTTGGCTTTGCTGAGGGCATCGAGGACGAGGCGCTTTTCGACCTCGGGGAGAAAGGAGTCTGAGGTGATCGCGCTGGAGGAGGATTCACTGGGTCGCTTGGCGGAAGGGGAGCGCTCCATTCGCGGAAGGACCCCAAGCTGGGCGGCTGTGATGAGGCCACCATCGGACATGATCAGCGCACGCTCGACCGCGTTCTGGAGTTCGCGGATGTTCCCGGGCCAGGGGTGGGCCAGGAGTGCTTCCCGGGCGTCCCGGCTGAGGCCCACCTCTCCCTTCCCCATGCGGCCGGCAAGTGTGCGGACGAAGTGCTCGGCCAGAAGGAGGACATCCTCGCCTCGCTCTCGAAGCGGGGGTAAATGGACGCGAAACACGTTGAGGCGATAGTACAGGTCCTCGCGGAACGTCCCGACCTCCACCGCCCGCTCCAGGTCCCGGTTGGTGGCAGCGATCAGGCGAACGTCGGCGTAGAGGGTGGCGGTTCCACCCACCCGCTCGAACTCCCTGTTCTGGAGGACCCGGAGGAGCTTGACCTGCACCGTCAGGGGCAGCTCCCCGACCTCGTCCAGGAACAGGGTCCCCCCGGCCGCCACCTCAAACCGGCCCGGCTTCAGGCGGTCCGCTCCCGTGAAGGCGCCGCGCTCGTGACCGAACAGCTCCGACTCCAGCAGGGTCTCGGGCAGGGCGGCGCAGTTGATCGTCACGAAGGGCGCGTCGGCGCGCGCGCTGGCAAAATGGATGGCCCGGGCGACCAGCTCTTTCCCCGTTCCGCTTTCTCCCGTGAGCAGGGCCGTCGTCTGGGTGGGCGCGACCTTAGCTGCGAGGGCCAGCGCTTCTTTCAGTGATGGAGCCCGGCCGATGATCTGATCGAACCCGTAGCGCTCGTCCAGCGCGTGCTGGAGCGAGGCCACCCGCTGCTCCAGTTTTCGGGCGCGTCCTTCCAAAAGCGCCACGCGCCGCTGCTCCTCGGCCAGATGCTGGTGCTGGATGGCCAGCGCCACTTGGGCGGCGACGGCGACGGCCACCTCGGCGTCCAGGCGGTCGAACCAGTGGGGCTGGCGCCTCCCGAAGAAGATGCCACCGCCGAACCTCTCGCCGAACGTCATGGGGACAAGGAGGCAGGAGCGCTGGCCGCCCTCGATGATCAGCCGGTCGCCGGGGCGCGTCGGGTCGAGCTCCGCCGGGGCATCATGGATGACCACCGTCTCACCCGCCTCAACCCGCGCCGCGAGGGAGAAGTCCTCCAGCGGGATCCGGGTCGGTGTCTGCACCTCGCTGGGGGCGTCGTCCACCTCGGCGAACATCTCCACGTCACGCCCGCTTCTGGCCAGGAGGGCGACGCTCATGGTTTCGAAGTCGAGGACGGGACGGACAACGTCCGCCAACCGCGCGAAGACGTCCCGAACGTTCAGGCTGCCCTCCAGGGCGCGGGTGAGCCCCGCCAGCGCCCGCAGGCGCCGTCGCCGTCGCCGCTCGCGCTGCAAGAGGACGACGTTCTCGATGAACGGCCCGATCAGGCTGGCCACCTGCCGGGCAATATCCAGGTGGCCTTCGGAATAGGCGTCCGGGGTGAGACTCGTCGCGACCAGCGCGCCAATGGTCCGCCCGCCGCTCTCCAGGGGCACCAGGAGGCCCGAGCGGATGCCCTTATCGAAAAGCTGCTGCTCGAAGGGATTCGGCTGGGAGAAGCGCGGGTCGCTGAGAAAGCTGCCCACCGCCATGGCCTCACCGGCAAAGACATGGCGGAGGACCCACTCGGCCACCACGTATCGCGCGTGGGGGGCAAAGGCGGAGGTGTAGTGCTCTTCGTGCAGGATGAGGCCGGGGGGCGCGTGCTCGGCGAAGACGGTGAAGGTCCGGCGATCCTCGTCGAGCAGGTCGATCACCAGCCGGTCGTGGGGGATCAGCCGCTGGACTTGGGCGGAGAACTCGTCCAGGAAGCGCTGTGGGTCGAACTCCTCCTGCATGGATCGGCCGATGGCCGCCAGAGAAGCCAAGAGACCGGGGAGCACGGAACCGGCGTCCTTCGTCTCCTCCGTCCCGGGCTGGCGGGTTTCGTCACCGTCGTGGGGCAATGACATGTCCCCCGTGGACTCCCGGCTCTTCGGCACGGATTGCGTCAGAGCGCTCGAGGTTGATTGCGGTCGCGGTGATGCACGCCATGTCGCCGAGCCCGCTTGGTCATTATACGCAGCCGATTTCCTCCGTCAAACGGACGTGGGAGGAAACCAGGGAATTATCGAACAAGCCCACCCGGTTTCCGGGCAGTGTAAAACGTCGCCTGCGTGTAACTGGACGTGCGATACTCGCCCGTGCCTTCTAGACGGCCATCGGTGAAGCCGGCTTCTTCGAGCATTGCGAGGAAGACCTTCCTCGTCACGGCCCCGGCAATTCAGTCGGACCAGGGCGCTTTGTCCGGGGGCGGCCTGTCGCCGACCAACCCAATGTCACAGGCCTGAAGCCGGCCGCCGGGACGCAGGACCCGGAAAATCTCTCGCAGCGCCGCCGGCTTGTCCGGGACCAGGTTGAGTACCCCATTGCTCAGCGCCACGTCAAAGGAAGTATCCGGAAACGGCAGGGCCTCGACGGAGGCCTCGCGAAACTCCACCTCGGGAAACCCCGCCTCGGCCTGTCCTGCGCGGGCCACCGCGAGCATCTCTGGCGAGAGGTCGATCCCCACGACACGCCCCGCGGGCCCGACGAGCTGCGCCGCAATGAAGGCGTCGAATCCGGCGCCACAGCCCAGGTCCAGCACCGATTCGCCGGCGCGGATGGGTCTCAGCGAAATCGGGTTCCCCACCCCGACGAACCGCTCGCG
>Ga0315274_10010901_pt1 | contig 13059 bp, 10 predicted proteins | sample YL17G02_20_MG_FD_203700 | JGI IMG/M metagenome (GOLD analysis project Ga0315274, IMG submission 203700) | Sediment microbial communities from Yellowstone Lake, YNP, Wyoming, USA - YL17G02_20 | ecosystem: Environmental > Aquatic > Freshwater > Lake > Sediment | place: USA: Wyoming | collected... | reverse complement strand
CAGACCTTTCCCGTCTTGGGGTGCACGCAAAAGGGAGCCTTGAGCAGGTGGTTGCGCTTCTTGGAGACGTCGACGTCGAGGCGCGGGTAGGCGCACGCGAGCACGGCCCTGTCGAGGCACGTGGACAGGGCGGCCTTCCTGTCGCGGGAGGCGTGGTCGCGGGCGTCGGAGGCGGAGGGGCGGGCGGCCCTGGAGACCTCGGCCTCGAGGTCGCGCCAGCGGCGCAGCGAGAGGCAGGCCTCGGGGTCCCCCTCGAGCTCCTCGTCGCTCGCGACGTTCTCGCGCTCGGTCTCCCTCTCGCGCTCCCACCTCGACCTGAGCCTCGAGACCACGGCCGAGTCGGGGACGTGGCCGAGCACCCTGTCCCAGGTCTTGGCCGAGTCGAGGAGCTTCTGGGCAGGCAGGATCCGCGCCTCCCAGAGCGGGCGGAGCAGGCGCAGTGAGCGCACGACGGACGGGTGCGACGTGTTTCCCCCGTTGCCGCCGCCGCCGCCGCCGCTGGAGCCTCCCGCCGCCGCGACGGCGGCGGCGGCGGCGCTCCCGCTCCCGCTCCCGCTCCCCCCGTCGCCCGAGGGCCTCGCGTTGCTCCCGCCGCCCGCGAAGGCGCCCGGCAGCGCCAGCTTCACGACGCCGTCCTCGACGCCCTTGTAGAGGGAGAGGTTGGACGCCACCGCGGACCGCTGCTCGTCGGTCAGCCGCCGCGCGCGGGGGTCGCAGACCCAGGCGTGGACGCCCCGTCGGCCGGAGAAGACCCACAGCACGAGCTCGAAGCCGAAGTCCTCGCGGAGCGCGGCGTCGACGACTGCGACGGCGGCGGCCATCAGGGGCCAGCACTTGCGGCAGGTGTGGCCCCCGGTCCCGCAGGTGCGCACGTCGTCGTAGTCAGTCAGGTCGATGTCGAAGACCAGCTCGCGCTCCATCGGGGCGAAACCCGAGGCGGCGGTGGCGGAGGCGCCCGAGGCGGAGGCGTTCGAAGTGTAGGCGGCCCTCCTCGAAGGGTCGACGTTGTACACGGGCCCGATGTCGATCTTGGCCGGGACCTTGGACAGGAGCGCCCTCCTGAGGTCCGCGGCGTCCCTGACGGACTGGTAGCGCACGAAGATGTCGCCATCGAGCGTGTAGCAGAGCTCGCGGCGCGAGAGGAAGCCCGGGTCGGCGCGCGGGTCGCGCGAGGCTCTCGCCGGGGCGGCGACGTTTTCGCCTTTGTCGCCATTTGCTGCTGCCGCCGCTGCTGCCCTGGCTGCAGCCGAGGCCTTGCTCGAGGAGCTGCTCGAGGCGTCGTTCCCGTAGGAGAGCCACTTCACGAAGGCGTCAAAGGGGAAGAAGTTCTCTGTTTTTGTTGTTGAGGTGGGAGGTCGAAGGTCGAGAGGTCATGATGAGCGTCGGAGACGGAAGGGGAAAAAAGTTGATTCACGATGCAAGTGCTTTTGCCCTTCTTCTCCGTTTCTCTCTCCTTCTCGAACCGAAGAAATTGAATGCAACCACGCACTGTAGTACGCGGGCATCAGGTCGTGCACTCGGGCGCCGGCGCGGGAGTGGGCCGCCTTGAGAGCGGCTGCAGCGGCTGCGGCGGAAGCATCGGCACCGGCGCCGGGCGCCTCTGCGGAGTAGAGAATTGATTTTTTTGTTTTTTGAAAAAGAAAGATGCGAGTTCAGGGTGAGTTCGACCCGCGATTGGTCCGCTTTTGGTTTTTTCGCGTAAAGTACAGAGTTGAGTCGACGAGCATCGAAGGCGATTGAACCAAGAGCGCCCAGGGAGCCAGAAATGAGGAGCATGCGGATGCTGGGAATTCAATCGCGCGCCGAAAAAGCGAGAAAAGCAGCGGTGGATTGATTGACGGGGAAGATCTCTCGCGCTCTCTTCTTCTTCTACTTACGGTCCACCTCCATGTCCTTGGTCGAGGGCGGATCGTCTGCACGAAGGCGCTTGGAGGCTGTGATTGGTTTTTCAAGTAAGGACAGAGGGAAAAGGAGGTTGGTGAGGGACTCTGATTACATTGGTTTCGCTCGGCGTCTTCGGCGTCGCTACGTTTCGAGGGGGGGAGGAGGGGGGGGAGAGAGAGGGGGCAAAAAAGGAGGCCGCACCTGGGAGGTCGCTGCGCGGGGCGGCCATCGCGAATGTAAGTGTTTATATGAATGCGTGCGCGCTCAGCCCTTCGTCGACGTGTGAGAGTGGAAGGAGCAGCGAAGGGAGTGGGAAGTGGAGTCTGTCCTTTTCTCGTGCCGGAGAAGGAAAGAAAGAAAAGAAGTGAGCGCTGGGTCGAGAGAAGCCGAAAAGAGGGGGAGCGAAAGAAGAAGTTTCAGGACCACCGGAATTTTCGGTGGTAGTGATTTCAGTTCTCCTCTTTTTTTTCGCCCCCCCCCGGCGCGAGAGCAATCTCTCGGTATCGACGGGCTCTTTCCTCGCTCCAATCCTCTAGACCGGTTGGCGCTCTAGCGTTTGCCCAGCTTGGAGCTCTAAAAGAGACGAAAAGGCGGCGGTAATTGCTCGAAACTCCTTCGGGCGTCGGTGTCAATGAGTACTTTTCGTTGCGGCGCCGCGGCCGCGCCCTCCGAGTCGCATCATGCGCCTGTCGGCGCCGCTGCTGCACGCGTCACGCCGCTCCTCCCATCGCGAGGAAGGGCGTCCGTGCGGTCTCCAGAGCTGACCAGGCTAGCGGCGAGGGCGGCGAGCTCCCCAGAGCCGCGCCGAGGCGCCTCGCCATCTCCGTCGCGGCCGGTGTCGGCTGTGTCGGCGAGCGCTCCCGGTGCTTCTTCTTCGCTCGCCGCTTCATTTTCGCCCAAGCCCTCCTCGCCCGTTCCGGCCCCGACACAGCAGCGCTTCGCGTCGCGAAGGAGGGCCTCGCATCTGCGCTTCTCGCCGCTCTCGCGCGGGCGCGGAGGCGGAGGCGTGTACGGCAGCGGAGACGCTTGGACGTCGTCGTCGTCTTCGGCGACCGCATCATCTCTTCGCTCGTCGACCTCTTGCTCCCCCTCGTCTTGGCCGTCGACCTCGAGCAGCTCGACCTCTCCTTCCTCCTCGGCCCCGGCCCCTTCCTCCTCCTCCTCGCTGCCCTTCACCCTCGCCCAGCTCGCGTCCTTCCGCGCCCTGACGACTGCGGGCTCCCTGGAGGCCGCGGCGGACGCCACGGGGAGGCACCCGACCAAGCTCGCGGCGACGGTGGGGCGGCTGGAGAGAGACCTCGGCTTTGCGCTCCTGGCGCCACCGCCGCCCGGGAGCAGCGGCCACCCCGGCGGCAGCAGCGCGGCGGACGCCGATGAGGGCGGCAGCGGAACCGGAGCTGCCCAGCAGATCCTCGCCTCCGGGGCGCCCCTGCGGCTGTCGCCGGCCGGGGCGCTGCTCGACAGGTATGCCGAGAGGCTGCTCTCACTCGGCGCCGACGCGCTCGCGGCGACGCGCGATGCGCGCGAGCTGCGCACGGGCGAGGTCTACCTCGCCGCGTCGCAGACCACGGGCGTCTACTTCCTGCCGAGGCTCATCGGCGAGTTCAAGAGGGCGCACCCGGGCGTGGCCCTGCAGCTGGCCGTCGAGAACACGCGGCGCTGCTGCGCGGCCGTCGCGCGCGGCGAGGCCGACATCGCGCTCGTGGGCGGCGAGGTGCCCGCGGACCTCGCGAAGCTCCTGAGGGTCGAGGAGTACGCCGAGGACGAGGTGGTGCTGATCCTCCCCCCCGGACACGAGGCGGCGAGGAGGGCCGCGAAGGAGCAGCAGCAGCAGCAGAAGGAAGAAGAAGAGAAAAACGGCAGCAGCAGCGGCGGCGGCGGCGGTGGCAGCTCCCTCGCCGTCGCCACCCGCGGCTCCATCGACGTCTCGCAGCTCCCCTCGCTCCGCTTCGTCTCCCTGCACAAGTCATCGACCGTCCAGGCCATCCGCGCCCGCCTCGAGGCCGCCGGGCTCGACTGGCGGTCGCTGCCCGTGGTGCTCGAGGTCAACTCGGTCGAGGCGATCAAGGGCGCGGTCGAGGCGGGCCTCGGCGCCGCGTTCGTGTCCGCCGCGGCCGTCGCCAAGGAGGCGCGCCCGGGGGGCTCGCTGGTCGCCCTGCGCGTGCGAGGGGCGGAGCTGAGGCGGAAGCTGCTGTGCGTGACGGACCCGGAGAGGTACCTTCCCAGGGCGGCGAGGCAGTTCGCGGTCGAGCAGTGCGGCCTCGCCGTCGACGACCGCGGGTTCGTCACCGGCAGCAGAAGGGAAAAGGGGAGCGAAAGCGGCGGCGGCAGTGGCGGCGGCGGCCGAGAGCCCTCCGGTCCCTCCTCCCCTCCCTCCTCCTCCTCTCCGCCGCCCGGCGTCCCCGCCGCGGGCTGCACCCGCTACCCTCACCTGGCCGGGAGGTCCCCGCCGCTCTCCGAGCTCGGCGGCCCGGGCTCGGCCCCGAGGGGGAGGGCGGGGTGCCCGCCGCCCTCGGGCCCGGCGAGGAGCATGCCCGGGATGGTGAACGAAAACGCCTCCCCGGCGGAGGAGGAGGCGTTCTTTCCCGCCGGCGGCGCCCCGCCGCCGATCTCTTCCCTGCCTCTTCCCCCGCCGCCTCCCGCCCCCTCCTCGCCCTCGTCGTCGCTCTGCGAGCTCCCCTTCACGCTCGCGCAGCTCGCCGCGCTCCAGGCCGTCGCCCGCACCGGCTCCGGCGTCGCGGCCGCGCTCACGCTCGGGGTCTCGCAGCCGGCGGTCTCCAAGGCCATCGCGGCGCTCGAGGCTGGCCTCGCCTGCGGCGCGCTGCTCAAGCCCGGGCGGCGCGGCGGGCCCACGAGCCTGACCGAGGCCGGCGCGGCGCTGCTGCCGCACGCCGAGCGCGCGCTCGCGGCCGCGCGAGAGGCGGCTCGCGCGCTGTCCGACCTCGGAGCGGCGCACGCCGGCTCGGTCAGGCTGGGCGCGTCGCAGACCGTCGGCACGTACGTGATGCCGCGGCTGCTGGCCGCGTTCAGGAGGGCCAACCCGCGGGTGACGGCGCAGTTGGTGGTCGACAGCTCGAGCGCAGTGTGCGCCGCGGTCGCGAGCGGGGTGCGTTTTCTCTCTCTCTCTCTCTCTCTCTCTCTCTCTTTTTTTCACTTCTCTTTTCGTTCCTTTTTTCTCGAGACTCGAAAGACAAATTGCGTACTCACTCGCCCTTTTCTTTCTTCTTCCTGAATGAAAAAGCAGGAGCTCGACGCCGCGATCGTCGGAGGGGACGTCCCCGAGGCCCTGATCGGAGGAGGCGCCTCTTCTGCGGACGAGGCCCTCACTTCGAGCTCCTCGCCGCCGTCGTCTTCTGCTTCCTCGTCCTCGCCCTCGTATTCTTCATCCTCCTCCTCCACCTCCTCCTCTTCGACCGCTGCGGCGCTGCTGCGCGTCACTCCGTACGCCGTGGACGAGCTCGTGCTGGTGGTGCCGCCGGGGCACCCTTTGGCGGCAGGCGGAGGCGGGGGCGGAGGGAACGGCAACGGAAGCGAAAGCAGCCCGAAGCAGCGAGCGGCGGCAGCAATGAAAAACTCTTCTTCCTCCTCGCCTCCCTCCGCTGTCCTCCTCTCCCTCGACGAGGACGGCTGGCCCGTGGCCCCGCTCCGCGTGCTCTACGACCTCGTCTTCGTCTCGCTCAACCGCGGGTCTTCCGTGGCCTCAGCGCAGGAGGCCACGCTGCGCCGCGCCGGGATCGAGACGCACAAGCTCAGGGTCGACATGGAGTTCACGTCCGTCGAGGCCATCAAGGGCGCGGTGCAGGCCGGCCTGGGGGCCGCGTTCGTGTCGCGCGCCGCGATCGAGAAGGAGGTCGCGCTGGGGCTGCTGGCGCCGCTCAGGCTGGAGGGGGTGACCCTGGCTCGGACGCTGTGGCTCGTCGCACCTCGTGGGGGCGCCCCCGCGCACTCTCCCGCGGCAGCCAAGTTCCTCGACGACCTTTTCTGCGGCGGGGACGGGTCCGGGGTCGCCGGCGCGGCGGGCAGCGCGAGCGACGCCGCCGCGGCAGCGGTGGCGGCGTCGAGGCTGCAGCAGAGGGCGGCGCGAGACGAGGGCAGCGGCAACAGCGGCGGCAGCAGCGACCAATCTTCTTTCTACCTCTCTTCGTCATTCTCCCCGCCACCGCTGCTGATGCGGTCGATCATGTCGCCCGCGCGCAAGCCGTGGGAGAGCGAGGGGTAGCAGAGAGGAACGGAGGTGTGTACTTTTTTTCGATTTTGATGTTGAAGAAACCCCAATTTTAATTCCGATTTTAATTCTTTCCGTTTGTTTCTTTCCGAAGAAACAAACATCGCAGCCCAACTGTATCTATTTATCTGTAATTACCCGCTATCATTTTTGTTATTTCTCTTACAAAGCACCCTCGTAGAGAAGCATCAGCGAGCCTCGTCGAAAGTGACCGAGCAGAAAGGAGGAGGGCTGAAAAGATATTTGGATGAAAAAGAGAAGAGAGCGGAAGAGAACAGAGAGAAAAGAGACAGCGGAGAAGCGGCTATCCATTTTATTTCGGCGGTCGCTTTTGACGAGAGAGAATCGCCTCTCCAAGCATTCCCTCTCTCTCCCGCTCTCTCTCTCGCTTCCCGCGTTCCCCAGCCATGCGAGCCTCTTCTCCATTCTCTCGAGAGCAGGCGTTCAAGGTAAACCAGACAGACGGGAAAGCAAGGAAGCCCTTGTCTTCCCGCTCAAAAAATGTCTGAGAGCCATGCCCCTTCGTCTTTGACGATAAAACGTCATTACGGTGCTGACTGCTCACAATCCGCTCCCTTGTTCTCCCCCGTCCTCTCTTTCTCGACCCCTCATTTTCATCCCAGGCGAGAGACACGACAAGGAGGTGGATGATGGCCGTGTCAGGTGGAAGAATGATGCCGCGGAGCGCCCCGGGAGCGCCTGCCCCTCGATCCATCGCGCCGCTGCTGCCGCGCCGGCAACATCGCGGCGGCACTGCCCGGCCGAACCCTTCTTCTCCTTCGCTGAAGGCGCTGCTTTCCTGGAGAGGAGGCGCGTCGTGGGACGACCCCGACCGTCCTGCGGAACGCCGCTCCCTCTTCCTGGACGAGGACGACTACGAGCTCACCGACGACGAGGAGCTTCTCGAAACCAAGACGCCCTCGAGAAGAAGGAGCAGCAGCAGCAGCAGCAGCGGCGGCAGCGGCGGCAGCGGCAGCGCTGCTTCCAGCAGGACCTCGCTCGCCCTCCGCGGAGGCGACGACGACGAACCCGGAGGAGCCGGCGACAGGGGCCCGCTCCTCGCCTCGCTCGCCTCCTCCGCCCGCTCCCGCCTCGGCCGCGGCGCGCGCAGGCTCCGCGCCCGCGCCCGCAGGGCCACCGCGGACCTCCCGGACGACCTCCTGGGGAGGGCCCTGTGGCTCTGGGAGTCGCGGCCCGTCGCGCGCGCGCGGCTCGCCGTCTCCGTCGCGGCCGCCGGGGCGCGCGCCCCGGCGCTCGTCGCGCTCATCGCCTCGCAGGCGGGGGCCGTCGCGGCCTCGACGCAGCTCTCGCTTCCCGTCGTGGCACCGCTGCTGATCGGCCTCCCCGTGCTCGCGCGCTCCGTCGCGGCCAACGCGAGCGCGGTCGCGCCGCGGGCGGCCGCCGCCGCGCTGCTGCTCTGGCTGGCATGGTTCTGCAACCGCGTCGCGACGGCGACGGCGGTCTACCTCCGGCGCCAGGGGGCGCTCGATGCGCGGATCGCGGGCGCGGCGGTGGCGTGCTCCGAGGTGCTGGCGCTGGGGGCGGCGGCGCTGGTGCTGCTCTCTGCGCTTGGCGTCAACGTCGCAGCGCTGCTGTTCCCCGCGGCCGCACTAGCCGGCTGGGCGGCCGCGGACGGCGCCAAGTGCTTCGGTGCCGGCGCGTTCCTGTTCGCGTCGCAGCCGTTCAGGCTCGGGGACAGGGTGGCGGTGAGGGCCCCCCCCGTCTCTTCCGGGGCCTCTTCGGCGGGGGGAGACGCGGGGGAGGAGGACCGCGAGGAAGGAGAGGAGAGGGGAGGAGGAGGGCCCCCTTCGTCGTGGTTTGACGGCAGGGTCGAGCACGTCGACCTCCGGTACACCGTCGTGCGGAGAGGGAACGCGAGGATGTTTCTGCCCAACTCGAGCTTCCTGACGAGGGAGTTCGTGGTGTTTGACGCGCCGGAGCGGCAGCCCGAGCCCGTGTCGATGTCCTCGTCGATGGCAGCGGCGGCGAGGCGGCGCAGGGCCGCGGCGCAGAGCCAGCAGCAGCGGAACGCGGGCACCCAGACGACGAGCCGAGGCGGCGGCAGCGGCGCCTTTCCGCCTCCGCCGTCCTACCCGCTCCCTCCTTATCCTCAGCCCGCGCCGCAGTCCGCCGGGTGGTCAAACTACGCCCCGGGGGCCTGGATCCCCCAGCAGCAGCAGCCCCAGGCGCTGTGGCAGCAGCCTCCTCCCTCCTCCTCGCAGCCTCCTCCTCAACCTCTCCTTTGATTTGATCCAATACCCTCCTCCCCCGACGACGACGATTCTTTCCTTTTCTTTTTCCTAGTTAGGTTGCGTGTACTGTTGCCCCTGCCCCCCCCCACCCACTACCACCACCACTCATCCACCCAAAAACACGCATCCTATAAAATTGCGAGATGATTCTTTAGCATTTCCCCTGTGTAAAGAGAAGACGATGAAAAAAACAATGAAAAAAACATTTTCGAGGTCGAGCTCCATCGACTCTCAGGCACTTTTTTCCCCCGTCAAGAGCTCGTTGCCTTTGCGCAGCTTCGCGCTTTTCTCCCGTGGTTTTCTCTATTTTATCTTTCGCTCCGGATCCGATGGGCGCCTACGCCAGCTCACCGATCGCGTACTGCGCCGCCGCGGCCCCGCCGGCGCCCGCCGCTGCTGCCGGAGACAAGGCGGCGGCGGCAACGTCGTCGGCGGGATCGGCGTCGGGCGGCTCTCTGCTGCCCGCCGCGGCGCAGGCGGCCATCTACGGCGACGGCGCCAAGGTGAGCAGATAAAGGTCCAGCGTTTCGACAGCCACAGCTCGGAGGCTGCTGTTTCCGAGACGCGAAGCAGTACAAGAAGAGACGAACAAGGTCGATGCTTGACGGTGGGCATCGAACGGTTTTTTTTCTTCCTCCTCTCTCTCTCACCCTCCCCTCCTTCACGCCGCCTCGCCTGTCCCAAAATCAACCAGCCCTCGACCTCCGTGGCCGACTACATGAACCTCCCCTCCCCAGTGCGCTACGAAGAGCTCCAGCGCGAGGTCATGAGTGAGTCGGAAAGAGGATGAGTTTTTTCTCAGCGAAATGAAGAAGAAGAAGAAGAAACGGCGATCGATCGTTTCCGTTTCATGTTTCTTCGACCCCCTAGTCCTCTTTGGAGAACCAAACCGTGAACTCTTCTTCCCGCCTGCGAACGCTCACGCGCTCTGCTCGACCTTCTCTCTCTATCTATCTATCTCTCTATCTCCCTCTCACTCCTCCCTTCAAATCTCACGCCACGTTCGCGAAAACCCAAACAGTGTCCCTTAAGCCCGACCTCTTCGAGGGCCTCCGCTTCGACTTCACCAAGCCCTTCAACCAGAACTTCGCGCTCTGCCACTCCTTCTTCCTCGGCAACGTCGACGTCCCCTCGCAGTCGGGGGGAGCGTACAAGATGGCCGTGGGGACCTACGAGTTCGGGGCGAACCTGGTCTCGCAGAGCGGGGACATGATGATCGGCCGCGTGATGACCGACGGGCGGCTGACGGGCCGCGTCAAGAAGGACCTGCTCGAGGACGGGAGGCTCTCCGCGAAGGTGCAGGCGCAGCTGAGCCCCGAGTCTTCGGGGGCCGGGTCACAGGTGATGCTGGACCTGGACAGCCGCGGGAGCGACTGGAACGGTGAGGGAGAGTTGGTTTTTTTGTCCTTTTGTTTTTAGAGACAGGGAGAGGGGCGAAGAAGAGGAAACAAAACCCTCTCACCTCTTTCTTCAACTCTTTTTGCTCCTCTTCCAACAACCAAACAACCTAAAACACAAATCAAACAGGCCAGCTCAAGATCGGCAACAACCAGTTCTACGGCGTCAACTACTTCCAGTCAGTCACGCCCGAGCTCTCCGTCGGCGGCGAGCTCTTTCTTCTGCGCTCGGCGCAAAAGTCAGGCGCCGGCTTCGCGGCGAGGCACGTCGGCGCTTCGCACGTGGCGACGGCGCAGGTTGCCACGACGGGCCTGCTGTCGCTGGCGTACATCCACCGGGTCTCCGACAAGGTCAGCCTGGCGGCGGACTTCCTGTGGAACTGGACGGGCAGGGAGGCCGCGGCGTCGTTCGGTAAGTTTTTTTTTTCCTTCCTCGGACTTTTTTCGGTTTTTTTTCCCGACTTTTTTTGGACCTTGAGAACCGTCATCGGAAATGGATGAACGCGTTCCCTTTTCCCTAGTCCTCACAATCCCCCTATCCGATCCCCCTGAAAACAAATACAACCTCTTTAGGATACGACTACGTCCTGCGGCAGTGCCGCCTGCGCGGCCGAGTCGACACCGACGGGCGCGTCGGCGCGCTGCTCGAGGAGCGGCTCAACGTCGGCGTCTCGCTGTCGCTGTCGGCCGAGCTCGACCACGCGCGCAAGGACGCGAGGTTCGGGATCGGGATGACGGTCGGGGAGTAGAGGATTGGAGGGTGCGGGGGGAGGGGGGGGGGTTGGAGGAAGAGGAGGAGGAGAAGAGAAGAGGGAACGGAAACGAGAGAGGGCGATTCTTGTCTTTCGTTTCCCCTTTAGAAGAAAACGCTTGTTTAAATCGACTTTTCATTTCTTTCATCTCGTTTCGCATGTTTTTGTTCGCGAATAGATGCTGTCTCGTAGACGAGGAAAGAGAGTAGAGCAGGAGATCGAAAAAAACGGAAAGACGCGGCGAAAGAGGAGGTCAAGATTTTCGACTTTTTTCGACTTTTTTCGGCTCGACGCCATAGTTTTGATTGGAGAGCGCTTCTCACTCCTTTCTCGAACGTTCCGGCTCCCTCTCTCTTCTCTCGCTTCGCGCCCAGCGAGAGAACGGCCGTTGCCTCGTTGCACGCGCTCACGCACGCACAGAGAGCACCTCGGCCCCGAAGAGAAAGGCAGAAGAAGAAAAGAACCTCGCTCTTCTTCTTCTTCTTCTACGCCTCGTCGTCGCCCTCTGTCTCAGCGTTTTATTTCAGCTGTTACTCCTTCTTCCGCTCCTCCTCCTCCGCTTCTAGCTCCCTCGTTCCCTTTCGTCCTCGGCGAGACAGGCACACAATGGACCAGGCGTCGCTGCTGCTCAACAAGCAGCTCAAGGGTAAGGAGAAGAAAGAGTTTGAAGAGACCCCGATGACGCTTTGAAGTTGATCGATTGCCCCGCTGTTCTCTCTTCCGCGACTCGCCTCTCTCTCTCGTCTTCTGCTCCTCTGCTCTCCTCTCTTTCGGCTCCTCGTCCTCGCCTCGACGACGAGATTGACGTCGTGTCTTCCTCTCCCAGCGGGGACACAAAGAAGAAGCAGAAGAAGGGAGAGTGAGAGAGCTTTGAAAGGGGAATGCAACGAAGAAGAAGAAGGAAGAGAAGAAGGAAGAGAAGAAGGAAGAGAAGAAGAAGAAGAGCAGACGAGACGCGCTTGCTCGCTTTGACCTCTTCGCTCTTTCCTCTCTCAACCTCAACCTCCACGCCACCACCACCCAAAACCTCAAAACAGAGCTCACCAAGAAGCCCGTCGACGGCTTCTCCGCCGGCCTCGTCGGCGACTCTCTCTTCGAGTGGGCCGTCACCGTCATGGGGCCGCCCGACACGCTCTACGAGGGAGGCTTCTTCAACGCGCGGCTCGCCTTCCCCGCGGACTACCCGCAGTCGCCGCCCACCTGCCGCTTCACCTCCGAGGTCTGGCACCCGAACGTCTACGCCGACGGGCGCGTCTGCATCTCGATCCTGCACAGCGCCGGGGACGACCCCACGGGCTACGAGCGCGCCAGCGAGCGGTGGTCGCCCGTGCACACCGTCGAGACGATCATGCTGTCGATCATCTCGATGCTGTCGAGCCCCAACGACGAGAGCCCCGCGAACGTCGACGCCGCGAAGGAGTGGCGCGAGGACAGGGAGGGGTTCAAGAAGAGGGTGGCGAGGTGCGTGCGGCGGTCGCAGGAGGAGCTGAGCTGAGAGGAGCTGGGAGAGAGAGGAAGGGGGAGAGAGCGAGGGAAAATAGTAAAGACTGAACCCCCCCCGACCAACAACCGCTGCTTTTTTTTTTCTGCTCGGAAGTTTTTCTTTCTTTGTTTTATTCAATGCGTGCAATTCTAAAAAAAACAAGGGTGTCGGGGTATAGAAAGAGAGAGAGAACCGAGAGAGAACGGAGGAGGAGGCTGAGGGAGTTGCCAGCGAGAGAGCGAGCGAGAGGGCGGAAAAAACACAGGTCCACGCTCGTCACTTTTTTTCATAGGCTTTCTTGTTTGTTTCGCCTCGCTGCCGCTCTCTCTCTCTCCGTCCCTCCCTCTATCGCGCAATCCCACTAGAACGCAGCGCAAAGAGACAAGCACGGCAATGCCCGTATAGCACAAGCAGCACACGACCCTCAACAGAACAAACGAGACACGATGGCCGCGCCGAATGCGCTCTTTGCCGTCGCCTGCTAATCTTCTCCAGCAAGCTCCTCCTCGGCCGGCATTGGCATCGCCGCCGGTTTTAAAAAGAAGCCCGCGACCGACACGGCCCCCAGCTTCAGCGGCCCTCGCAGCGTACCCCGGCAGCCGGCTCTCGGCAGCCAGAACACTAGAGCCGCTCCTCTGGAACAGGAACCCGGGATCAGCGACACCTCCAGCGAGAGCCGTCGCCGTCTGCAGCGTCGCCGCCGCCGCCGCCGTTGCGGCCGGCGGCGCTGCGGACTCGACAAGCAGGAAGAAGAAAAAGCGACGAAGAAGCAAGAAAACGACGACTAGCCAGAAAGGACATCCGATGCCGCCGCCCGCGCCAATCGTGCCGGCGGCCGTCCAATCTGCACCCGCCGACGCATCGGGCGCGATGCAGGTCGTCTTCGTGGCCACGGAGGTCGCCCCCTGGTCGAAAGTTGGAGGGCTCGGGGACGTGATGGCGGCGCTGCCCGCGGCGCTCGCGGCGAGGTAAGGGGAAGGGAACCAAGGGCGGCCTCTGGTTTTTTTCCTTTTTTTTCTCCCTCCTCTCTCCCCCACCTCGAGCTCTCTTTGGCCCACCAAAACTC
>Ga0315274_10010899_pt1 | contig 13060 bp, 8 predicted proteins | sample YL17G02_20_MG_FD_203700 | JGI IMG/M metagenome (GOLD analysis project Ga0315274, IMG submission 203700) | Sediment microbial communities from Yellowstone Lake, YNP, Wyoming, USA - YL17G02_20 | ecosystem: Environmental > Aquatic > Freshwater > Lake > Sediment | place: USA: Wyoming | collected... | reverse complement strand
TGTCAGCTGTGGCCTGGAGTACCGCTGGCGTACAAAAGTGGGTGATGTACCGGCCCGCATCCTCAAGCGATTTCCGCATCAATGAAGCCGGAGTCGGCGACCGCGTTACTTTCCAAGCAGGCGGCAATGTCGGGATTGGCACTACAAATCCAACTGCAAAACTTCATTTATCCGGAGGCGATACTTCAGCGGCATTCTCTGCTGCCACCATTGCGCTCGGCTACACGACGACTGGGCAATATCCCCACTACATCCATACGCGGCATAATTCTTCTGCAACTTCTAACGCTATCGACTTCTATACTAGTGACGGGACGGCTGCAGGCGTTTATCCGACCAATGCCGTGCACGGTATGACGATAACAAACGGCAACGTCGGTATCGGGACTACAGCGCCAGGTGCCAAACTTGAAATTGCTGGCACATCGGGGGTGGATGGGATTAAATTCCCAGATGGAAGCATCCAAACCACATCAGCGACAGGGCACATCCTCATCACCCACGAAGTAACTAGTCGCTGGCGCGAAAAGCGCCAGCGACTAACTAACGGGACCAATGCTGGCTCGTCTGTGACTGGGTGGCAAACCCGTCCACTAAACTCAAAAAAGATTGACACCAATAGCCTTGTGTCCCTGTCTTCGAACCGGGTGACGTTCACCGCAGGAACCTACTACTGCCAGGCAACGGCTCCAGCCTTTGGGGCAAATAACCATAAACTGAGGCTTCGCAACGTAACAGACAATGTGACATTGATTGTTGGCTCCTCTGAATACGCTTATCAGCCTTCAATTATTGGGAACACGGCAAGACTTGTGGGTCAGTTTACCATCGCAGCGGGCAAGGCTTTGGAGTTGCAACACTATATCGCCTATGCCCGCGCAAATGATGGCTTAGGTACAAGTGTAAGTAGTGGTGAAGTCGAGGTCTATGCGATCCTCGAGTGTTGGAAAAATTAAATCCATAGTGTTCAAAGCCCGAAACGGCGGCAACTAGGTAAACCTCGCGCAGAATCACCTATTGCCGGACATTCGCTGTTCAGCGACGGCCGTTGGCTAAAGAATACTTGAGATTCCACCGAAAGGTTTTCGTCAGCCTGTATTCCATACTATGAGGATATCAACATGGGTGCCACCGCCAAGCCATCACCCGATCTATACACCGATGGTGTCGCGTTCGCTGAGCGGACCGGTGAGGTTAATGATTGGCATGAGCTGCTTGGCCTAGGCCTGGAGCCCGACACCGTCGCCGGTGGCTTCTATTGCGAAAAAGCAGATAAACTTCTGAACTTTGTCCAACGCGACCCCGCCTATCATATCATCACGTTTCTTGAGGACAGATACATGAATCGGTTCGTGACAGGGCAAAGGCGTATATACTTCCTCGCAGACGGGGATGCCGATCCAAACTTAGTTTGCTATCCTTTTCAGGCGCTTGATTGGCATCTAGTCTTTGAAGATACGATCGGTAAGACCTTTGCCATGCTCAAGGACATCAAAAATCGTCGCTAGACCGAGGGCTAAGCACTCGGCCTTGCGCCAATCTCGATCGAGCTTTAAGTCGTGGCAGGAACTCATATTTTGATACATGCCCCGTGCGCGGGCGTCGGCTGGACGGCGGCTCAGTTCCCTTGAAAGCAAATATTCGAACACAGCGTAGGCGTCAAAGTGATCAGCCAGTGTGTACAACCCACACGCCGGTGGTAATTCTGGCTTCGGCTCATCGCTGAAGATCGCTACCTGTATTGCCTTGCCGCTGCGCGTGACTCCGACATGCTGCACCGCTTGGGTCATGGAATCCTCCTATGGTCATCGCGGCGTCTTTTATCAATCGTGTGCCATGGCGTCCAACGACATGTACCTGATTTTTGGGCATGTCGGCCGCTCAAGCAAAACACCGAATAAACCACTGTAAACACGAGAACTAATTAAAGATCGGCAAGTCCTGCCTAAAGCCTGTGGGCTTTATTCCGAACAGTCGGTGTTGCTAACCGGAGAGGGCCAGCTTGACAGGTTTACGCCAAAAGCATCGACGCATGATTGCACTGAGCTGCATGGCATCAGGCTGCACAGCGATGCTTAGCACCGTTGCCGCCGCGCGGAGCATCAGAGAAGAGCATCAGGATGCGTATGCAAACCAGTTGAAAAATACGCCTAGTATTTTTGCCACCACACCGATCTATCACATCGTCCCAGATGAAAACACGATCACGTTTGCAGCGGCTGTGAACCGCACGGATGCCACGGTTGGACCGCTTGGATCTAACGTCAGCTCAGATCGCCAAAACTTGTCTAGCCTGCTGACGTACGAAGGGTGGTCGGGATCACCCTACATCGGATTTTCCAGCCGTGAATTCGGCATTGGCTTCACTGGTTCAGTCGGCGAGATGCAATCTGATTTCAAAATGGACACTATGCTTTCTGAAAGCTCACTCAGATATAGCGGCGTTGGACTATTTCTTTACTACTCGCCAAAAATATCGATGCTACCCAAAAGTGTAGATGTGTCGGTGTTTATTGGTGGCAACTCTTTGAACGCAGTCCAGGAGCAGTCAACGGACTGGACGTCAGACAGTACGACTGCATCAGCCACAAAGTATCGGTACTCGGTACAGAGTTATACCCGCGGCTGCAATGTTGGCATCCATCTCGCTAAACGATTCATCTTTATTCCCTGGTTCGATTTCTCCAACAACCTGGTCGGTAAGGTGACGACTGCAAGCAATGGGCGCGAGTTCACGGTCACTAATAGCAGCGACTTGCAAGACACCATAAACCTTTACTGGCACACGATGCCGACCTGGCGATACGGCATCGATTTCGCCGTAACCCTTGGGATGGTGGACGTACATTTCGGCGGGCTACTAGGAGCCCTGGGCAGTATCAATAAGGGAAGTGACCGGATTTCCGATCAGTCCAACCAATTCAGCCTATCCATGAGTATGAAAGGATCCTGATTTTTTGGCTGAGACAAGCGGCTAAAGGTCAAGGTCCGTTACAACCCAGGCAAGCTGCTTCCAGAAGATCTCTAAATTCTAGCTGACCTTATTGTATACCTTCCACAATCTATCGATGTCCTCATGCAGTAAAGAAGATAGAAAGGTCGTCACGGGCTTCCCTTGAGACGCAGCGATTTTTTTCGCTTTTGCGAGCGTTTCGGCACTCACCCTCATATTAACTTGTTTAGACGCGACTAACCGAACATTGCGACGTTTGGCAGCATGCTCAGTGATCATTTCAATATCTTTATCGGTCAGAGTGTCAAGGACACTATCCGAAGCACTATCGCGCCTCTTTCTCATAAAGCCCCCTTTTTTCGAGTTTTCCTACGGTAGGCATTGATAACACCGAGCACATGAAATGTTTTGCCTTCGAATATCCAGATGATCCTATAAACTTTTTTTCGCTTATCGCGACCTTCGTGCACGACGTCTGCAGCAAAGTATTCAATGCCGCGAGTGATTGAGTCCGGATCGAAGGTCTCGCCGTCCAATGCCAACACGAGTTCCAGAATCAAACTGTCGTCAATCAATTTGCCGTGCTTGCTCTTGTAGTATTGGCTGATTCTGACTTTAAAAATCTGCTGCCCATTTACCGTCAGTTCTAGATCGTAGTCATTTATTTTTGTAGTATTCAAAAAAATAATTCCAATTATTCAAGCACTTTACACATTAATATGTATAGCCAAATTTTTGTTAATTCACAAGGGCCAACCACTGAATTCTGAGCGATTACCCCCACCCCACCGGCAGACCTTGACGAATGCCCATTCGTTCTCATCTTTCTTTCACGCCCTTCGGGCAATTATGAGAAAGTTAGATTTCATGGGCGACTTCAGGGGGGATCTCTTAATGAGCAAAAGCTACAGTCACAAAAGATACAAGCAGGACTGGTTATGGTTACTTTTGGCAGCGGTGACGACTGGCACCGTTGGCTCAGCAGGCATGAGCACTTGGAGCACCGCGGCGTCTGCCTATACGATTCCGGCACAAGGTGGACCGGGAATCGACAATGAAAATGTCGCGTTCTTACAGAAAATGTCCAAAGGCGTGGCCCAAATCGCCAAGCAAGCTAATCAAGCGATTGTTTTCGTGTCGGTGTACAAAAATATACAAAGCATGCCTTCCGGAATGATCGACCCTTTCGACTTCTTTTTCGGCCCCGGCGGCCCCGGCGGCGGCGGCGGCGGCGGCGGCGGCGGCAGTGGTGGTGGTCGCCAGCAACCACCAAATCAGCGGCAACCCCACAAGGAAAAGCGTGAAGAAGGCCTCGGCTCCGGGTTTTTTATCGATGTCGCCAAAGGCTATATCATCACCAACAATCACGTGGTTCAAGGCGCTGATGAGATCCAACTGAAGTTGGCTAACAACGAAACCTACATCGGCAAAGTCGTGGGCCGCGACCCGAACACCGATATTGCGGTGGTGCAGGTCAAGCAAGATAACTTCAACCGCAACGGCCTTGGCGCGCTGCAGCTAACTAATTCTGATGATTTGTCAGTTGGCGACTTTGTCGTCGCGCTCGGCGCCCCGTTTGGACTTGAGGCTAGTCTATCCTTCGGCGTCGTGTCAGCGATGAGCCGCGGCAGCCTGGGCATTGCGAATATCGGCAACTTCATCCAGACCGATGCCGCGATCAATCCCGGCAATAGCGGTGGACCACTCATCGATATGCGCGGTAAATGCGTCGGTATGAATACTGCGATCTACTCGCGCTCTGGCGCCTACAACGGCATCGGCTTTGCCGTACCCGCCACCATGGTGCGGACGGTTGCCGAGCAGCTGATCAACACGGGTCATGTACGCCGCGGTTACCTCGGCGTTTATCTGCAGCCGCTCGACGAAGAGATGATCACCAGCCTCAATTTGCCCGAGGGCGTTAAAGGCGGTGGCTTAGTCAGTCGTCTCATGCAAGGTGGCCCGGCAGCTAAAGCTGGCCTCGAAACCGGCGACGTCATCACTGAGGTAAATGGCCACACGATTAAATCGCATTCGGAAGTGACCACCGCCATCGGCCTGATGAAGCCCGGCACCAAGGTCAGCCTGACGGTCTACCGCGACGGTAAGAAAAAGTCGCTGCAGGTCCTCATCTCGCAGCACCCCGAGGATCAAAGTGAAGACGCGGAAAATACCGAGGAGGAAAGCGCCAGTGCCAGCAAGCAACTTTTCGGCATGGTCATCGCGCCGTGGAGTAAATCGCTGCAAGATCGCTACAACCTCGAGTCAAAGAGCGGCGTGATTATCACCCAAACTGCACCCGATAGCCCAGCCGATCGTGCAGGACTACGCGCCGGTGACCTCATTCTTAAAGTCGATGGTCGTAAAGTGGACAGTGTGGAAACCTTGCGCAAAGCGGCCAAAGGTAAGAGCCGACTGCTTGTTTGGATAGAGCGCGCTGGTGAGTATTATTTCGTGACACTTCGCAACTAATTCTCTTAAGTTTATCCTTGGTGGGTTTTGTTCTTACTTGAGCTACTCGACTCGACAAAGTACAGGACCCACCTTTGTTTTGCGGTAAGCTTGGGCTACATGTTGCGCGAGGATTTTCTTGTGACGAAAAAAAAGACTCTAGTACGTCAGCTTAGTGATGCCGTGAAGCTCGCTGTCGATGCCACGCAAGGCATCACGGATATTGTGGAATCCATGCATCACAGGATTGGTGCGGGGCCTAGTCTACTCGGCAAACCGCTCCAAGGTGTGGTGAAAGCCGTCTCGGCCCCAACCTACGCAGCTATTCGAGGCATCACCAAGTTGGTGGGGATGAGTATTGAAACGTTTCTAGCTCAGCTTGAGCAGCTCTTGCCCAAAAACGGCATCGAGCGGGGCACGATGCTGGCGGCCATCAATGGAGTGTTGGGTGACTATCTGGCGGAGAGTAAAAGTTCGCTTGCGATGGAGATGCGGCTTTGCTCGAACGGGCTAGATCTCAGTATTAACAAAGACTATCTACAGCAGACATTCACCACCGGTAATTGCCTGCTCATACTACTGCATGGATCATCTCTAGATGAAGGATGCTGGCAGCGCAAAGGCTACAACTACGGCAGCACTTTGGCGCAGGCGTGTGACTTGGTACCGATTTATCTGCGCTATAATTCAGGACTGCATATATCTGAAAATGGTCAATTGTTCGCCTTGCTGCTGGAAGATTTAGTACGGCAGTGGCCGCGTCCTGTGGAAAACATCATCCTACTCGGCCACAGCATGGGCGGCCTAGTCGCCAGAAGTGCCTGCCATTATGCAGAAGGGATGAACGCCGCCTGGCGTTCCCAGTTAAGCAAGCTGATCACACTGGGCGCTCCGCATCACGGCGCACCACTCGAGCGAGGAGGCAACTCGTTCGAAACCATCCTTGGGCTGCACGCCTACAGCAAACCACTAGAGAAACTCGGCAGAATCCGGAGTGCGGGGGTCACAGATTTGCGCTTTGGTAATGTCCTAGATGAACACTGGCAAGGCCGTGACCGTTTCGCCAGGAGCCACGACCCTAGAACTACACTGAATCTACCTGCAAAGGTGGAGTGCTATGCTGTTGCTGCTAGTATCGCCAACAAAAAAACTAAAGGCCGTCAGCCGGGAGACGGGCTTGTGCCTATAAGAAGTGCCCTCGGATTACACGAGGCAGCGGAGCTCTCACTTGATTTTCCACTCGACCACCAACTCGTCGTGTACCGGACCGCGCATTTGGATCTTTTGTCGAATCCCCAGGTATATCAGCACCTTGTACAGTGGTGCGGGGCCGGACGGCAAAAAAATTAAATCATTTCGAGACATTAAACTCTTCCCAATGATTTTAGTGACTTATAGCTCTCAAAGAAATCAACAGGGCTCCCGCTCCCGGGCCCCAAACAGCTATTTGCATCAATTAAATCGAACGCTTCCAGTCATCCAAAAAAAAGTTGTGAATTCAGCCAGTAGCGCTTCAATTTTTGTCTGATTGTGTCGATAAGCATTGTGGATAACCAGGGTTCAACCCGCCCATGGGGACTAAACATGCGAATCAGAGTCTCACCGATGCATATCGCGACGGTCACTTTTGTGGCTGCCGTCATGCTTTCGTGTAACTCTAAAAACAGCCTAAGTGGCTACTCGATCGGGTCCGCTAAGTTACCCCTCTGCACGGGCGCCGAAAAGACCACCGCCGATCAGGCAGGTTGTATTGCTGACGACACTCTAAACCGAAGTGCCGTAACTTACGTTGACGCTGCGAATGGACTTCCGAAATGCGACGCAACGAAAAAGGGCGCAATCTACTACGTTGCAAAAGACAAAAGCTTACAGAGCTGTGATGGACGAGCCTGGCAAATCATCAATGCGCAGGGCGTCGCTGGAGCGCCTGGAGCACCGGGTGCCAAAGGTGAAGCAGGCGCTCCAGCTACTACGCAAAATAATTATTACACCGAGGTTAGTTCCGTGACCACGGTGGTCGAAAGCAGCCGGACCATCACGCGCTCACTGATCAAGTACTCAACCGCTCAAGGCGGTACCCTGGTAAAAACTTGCACCGAAGATACATGGAGAGAAGCTGCAGGTGTTCTTAACGGATACAAAGCATTTTGGCGTGGCTACGGTGATAAAGCCTGCGGTGACTCAACCACAGAGTCCATCAGTTGCAACGGTGGATACGCTGCCGTAAGCGGCGCATGTGTTGCAGTCTGCAGCTCCAACAATCTCTCCGCCTGTAACTCAATCGATCTGTGCACCAACTCTGGAATGACCTGGGCGAGTGGCCGGTGTGTCGGCGCATGTAGTACCGACAATCTAGCTGCCTGTAACAGTTTGACTAAGTGTCAGGGCACTTTAACCGGGAACGGCAGCAGTGGTCCTGGGGTTTGGGCAGGAAGTCAGTGCTTACCTTCGTGCGTGGCTGGTCAGATCAAAACTAATCGCGGCTGCGAACTTGCTGCGGTGTGCCCAGCAACTAAGCGTCTCATTGATAACCAATGTGTCGATGCCAGCTTCGCAGTACAGGGAGGCAACATCTGCGGTAAATATACGACCACTGTTAAGTTCACCGCTGGCCCTCACATCGTCAATTGCGATGCCGAATTTCTCGACGCAGTGATCATCGAGCCAGGTGCGACCTTCAAAGTCGACGGGCCGTGGACCATGCGCTTTGCAAAAACCTTGTACGCGGTGGGAACTACGACCGATCAGATAACCTTCGAGGCCTCGTCCGGCAACACCGCGCGCAAATGGCTTAGCCTATCGGTCAGTAACGATCATGGCTACGGTAGCCTGGCACCGTTTACTCTGAGCAGTACCTACAATTTCGGCACTAAACTCGACTTTGTGACCATCAAAGACCTTGCCGCCAGCACCAGCAGTGGCAGTGTGTCTCTGGCTGGTTACGTCACCAATCTAAGCATTCCGGCTAGTGATACAGCGGTGAATTTAGGGACGACGAGCAGTCCGCTTTACATCGAGAGCTCTAGCATCAGCGCTAATACGGTCAGCGCACAGATGGACTCGGCACATGAGACTGCGGTCATCAACAACACAATTACAGCCAATGTTGAGTTCAAGGCCAACTCAGGACTGATCTGGCGCAATACGATTACCGCTCCGGACACCAAATTAAACTCCGGAAGCCAAGGACTAGTCCTGTTCAACACGATCACGGGGAATCTGTCGTGTACGGGCTCGGCCTCACCTTCACTGGCACAAGCCTACGGGAATAAAGTGTCGGGGACCATGTCGCTAAGCTCTTGTCCAAATCAAAGTGATAACTCGACATCGCTTTCGGACGGAACCTTCGCGTTTGCTGATGACGGTACATTAGGCCAAAGCACATCGACCGTGACGAATCGTTCGGTACCTATGGCGGCTTTAATTTTAAAAGCCACCGGCTGGGTCACAGGCGCCACCGTCAATTTAGAGCTGAGCACTAAATTAAACGGTGCAACGATACCAATCAATTTGCAGACGGGATATACGCCGCCAGTACTCATTGGCTTGCCTGGGATTTACACTGCTAAAGTAAAATCGGTTTTGGCCACCAGCAGCTTACTCGGCAACGTCAGCCGAATCGTCACTGTATATGCGCAGGGCAACGGGCCTTTCGTTATGTCCAAAGGAGCGATCACAAACAACGCTAATTGGACATGGAGCAGCGCTGTTGGGGTCTCTGGCAGGACCTATCGCTATAAATTTAACGACGCTAACTTCATGATCGCCCCGACGGAAACCAAGCTTTTAAGCTACGATGCTGTTAGCACCTTGCCCGATGGCACCTACACTTTCTACGTGCAGGAAAAGGACGAGAACGGCAACTGGAGCGACGCCACCTCTAGCACTATCTTTCTTGATAAGACGATACCGAAAACAGCTAAATTACCGACCGGCCCGTCTCCGTTCACCGGCTCTAAGGATGTGACATTTACCTGGGAAAATCCGGGCGATAATCTTAGCACGACCGGCGAAGGTAGCGGCGTAATTTCCTACAACGTAAAAATCGGCACTAAATTAGGACTCAGCGACGTATTCAACGGTAACGTGCGTGGACTCTCAAAGACGATTACTGGCGTTGACCGCGGCACCTACTATGCCAGCGTTCAGGCAGTGGACAGTGGCGGGAACATCTCACCATTCTCCAGTAGCTCAGCGGCAGTGACAGTGGATCTGACAGTGCCGAATACTCCACCGACGCCCACGACTAGTGGCGTCTACACTAAAGCCAGTACGGTCACCTTTAACTGGACGGGCCCAGGCGACAATATAGGTGGCTCTGGGATTGCGTCTTACAACCTGCAGATTGGCACCTTTACGGGCGGCAGTGATGCGTTCAATGGCAATGTTGTGGGCGCCGTGTCGAAGACCTTACCAACCCTAGATGGTAAGACCTACTATGCCCGGGTCCAATCAGTAGATGCCGCGGGTAACACCTCCGCATTTTCAGAAAGCTCAATCGGCATTGCCGCGGATTTAACAGCACCAGCGATCCCGGCTGCACCGACATCAAATATGTCGGCTTCACGCTACGGAACTTTTATTTTCTCGTGGCTACCACCAGCAGATAATGCTGGCGGAACAGGAGTGGCTAAGTACAACCTCAAGATAGGTACCACTCCTGGCGGAAGCGATGTGAACACTTACAGTGTAACAGAACTAAATAAAACCCTTACCGGTAACAACGGCAGCATCTGGTATGCCAGTGTCGAAGCTGTCGACCGAGCCGGCAACGGATCCGGATTCTCGCCAAGTTCAGACCGCGTCATCGTCGATAAACAAGCACCGAACAAACCATCTGCGCCAACCACGCCGACTCCGCGCACAAAATCTAGTGCCGTGACGTTTAATTGGAGCGCTGGCAGTGACGTTGAACCGGGCTCGGGTGTTGCATATTACAACCTGCGAGTAGGTACCAGCCCAAGTAGCAGGGACGTATTTGATGCTAAAGTTTACGGCTTAACCAAGACGGTCACCCTAACTAATGCCCCAGCCTATTATGCTACCCTTCAAACTGTTGATAATGCCGGCAATGAATCAGCTTGGTCAGAAAACTCAGTGAAAATCGAAGTCGATGGCATTGCTCCAGAGGCAAGCGGCGGTGGAATAATCACAGCCTCAAGCATAACAAGTACGAATATCAACCTAAGCTGGGTTAAGGGTCAGGATAATGCGTCCCCTTCCGGCTCCCTGTCCTATCAAGTGTACCAATCGACCACCGGCAATATCAGCACACTTACAGAGATCGCAGCAAATGGCGTTGCCTTCGGGCCGTTAAGCTTGGACATAGCAAGCACCACTGTGATGGGGCTGGAGGCAAATCGCACGTACTACTTTAATGTCGTGATCCAGGACCAGGCGGGCAATGAAAGAGCCTACCAGATGCTCGAAGTCGACACCAGTATGGCAGCACCATGGACTTGGATGAAAGGCAGCAACTCAGGTAACGGCAGCGCATTCTACGGCTTGGCTGGTGAAGCAGCGACTATGCTCACTCCTGGCGGGCGACAACAGTCTGTAGGATGGGTCGATTCAGCTAACCAACTTTGGCTATTCGGTGGCAGCGGCTCAGCAATTGGGACCACAGCAACTTATTTTAACGATTTATGGAAATTTGACGGCACGAATTGGATATACGCAGCAGGCAGCTCCACTGCCAACCAATCTGGAAAATATGGCAGCGACGGTAACTTCGTACCGGGTGGCCGGACCTCGGCAGTCTCGTGGACGGATTCGAACAGCAAGCTTTGGCTGTTCGGAGGCAACGGATACGATCATGCTGGGGACGTTGGTTACCTAAACGATTTATGGAAGTACGATCCCAGCACGTCTCTTTGGACCTGGATCTCAGGGAGCAGCGTCTCCGATCAAGCCGGTAATTACGGCACCCAGGGCACCGAATCGGCTTCCAATTTGCCAAGATCGCGATACGGCGGCGTGACTTGGTTAGAACCTCGTCCAAGCACCAGCTCAAGTAATTTGTGGCTATTCGGCGGCTATAGTCGCGACACTAGCGCAAGTCCCAATGTGCTCCTCAATGACCTCTGGAAGTTTGACTCCAAGACCCAAAACTGGACTTGGGTCTCGGGCTCTCAGCTTCCCAATCAAAAAGGAGGTTACGGCACACTGGGCTCAGGCTCATCTTCAAACACGCCAGGCGCTCGAAGTGGTGCCGTGTCTTGGTACGATAGTTATGGCAACCTCTGGCTATTTGGCGGCTATGGATACGACGAAAGCGGAGCAGTGGGCAACCTTAACGACCTGTGGAAGTTTTATGGTGGCAGTTGGACTTGGGTTTCAGGCAGTAAAACGGCAAACACCAAAGGAAGCTATGGCCTAAAAGGCACAGCGGCTATCGGCAATATTCCCGGTGCTCGCAATGGATCCATCGCATGGATGGACCGCCCACCCTCGGGCAATTTGTGGTTATTTGGTGGCTCGGGCTTCGATTACAATGGTGTCAACGGTGTACTGAACGACCTGTGGCGTTTTGACGGCACCAACTGGACTTGGATATCTGGAAGCTATACGGTGAGTCAGTCCGGAACTTACGGCCAGTTTGGAACACCAGGTGCCACTAATGTCCCTGGCTCACGCAGCGCTGCTCTGTCATGGATCGATGGTTCAAACATTCTGTGGTTGTTCGGTGGCTATGGTTTCGATCAAGATGGGAGCATGGTGCTGCTTAACGATCTGTGGAAGGGACGGCCTTAGTCCTGAGCAGTCTCGGCACTTCAGCAGCGTCAGAAACCCAACTTTCCCTTAACAGCTGAAGACCATCTATGCCCATACTCACCGACGAACTTCACTGCCATCTCTACGGCTGCCTCACTCCAGAAGACCTCTGGTCGCTTGGCCGTGACCGCTGGCGCACCATGGAGGCGCGCCTTGCCTGGTACAGCGCAGAGTATGAAAAGACTTACGGCCGTCGCCCTACTCCGTCAGACTACTGGCTCAAAGACTCCGGCCTTGAATTACTTCGTAAAGATTTTTTATTTACTACGCCGGGACCTTTTAGCCGCTTTCAAGCGTCATTCAATTTGGCAATCGCGCTACTGCCCATCACCCCTGATGACACTGTTGTGCTTAGTCATGTGCTTAAAGGCCAAAGGGACAGCGGACTCAGCTACGGCGAGTACCGCTGCTTTGTGCCAGCGCTGCTAATGCCGGATCAAATTACCGCCTATCTAGCCACTATGGCTGATAAGACACTTGAGATCGCAGCCGAGTGTGATCCCACTTTTAAACCGCGATTGATCTTTAGCCTCAGCCGCATACCTGCCACCGGACTTACGCAGTACCGCTTACTTAAAGACTGCCTGAGGGCTAAACCAGACCGAGCGAAGGTCGTGACTGGGATTGATTTCTGCGGGATGGAAGAAGGCCATCCACCGAGTTTGACGGCACCGCTGATTGCCCAAATCATCGCCGATAACGCTACGGACAGGTCAAGCGCTCTAGCGCTGCTGTACCATGTCGGAGAGTCTTTCACCGATAAAACACTGATGAGTGCCGCCCGCTGGGTGTGGCAGGCTCATCAGATGGGCGCGCATCGACTGGGCCACGCGCTCGCACTTGGACTAGATCCAGAAGTTTACCGTGGTCGCCAAGCCACCG
>Ga0315274_10010898_pt1 | contig 13062 bp, 9 predicted proteins | sample YL17G02_20_MG_FD_203700 | JGI IMG/M metagenome (GOLD analysis project Ga0315274, IMG submission 203700) | Sediment microbial communities from Yellowstone Lake, YNP, Wyoming, USA - YL17G02_20 | ecosystem: Environmental > Aquatic > Freshwater > Lake > Sediment | place: USA: Wyoming | collected... | reverse complement strand
CTGCGCCCGCTTCGCCGAACGGACCGCGGTATTGGAGGCCCACGAGCGTGGGCAGACGGAGGCGGTGGAAACGATCAAGATCGGTCCGCCCTTGCTCTTCGAGCGGTTGTGGCAGGAGCTGGGTATGGCGGAGGTCTTGAGCGCCTTGCTGAACGATCGCCGGTTTCAGTTCTCCGTGGAGCGGGCCGTGTTCCTGACCGTCCTGCACCGGCTCTTCGATCCGGGCAGCGATCGGGCGGCGGAAGTGTGGCGGAAAGGGTATGCGCTCATCGGGGCCACTCTCGGTATCCACAGGAGTGCCCATCGCGGGTATAATGTTCCCTCCGGGCCGGATGGAGGTGCGCGAGATGTATGCGACGAAGTGCGTTCGGCGTTTTCTTTACCTTGGCGCGATTAGCCTTTGCGCCGGGACGGCGGGGTTTGCGGGAACGGCGGAGCCGAAAGTTCGCCCGGCGTATTGCGCCGGTCAGTGGTATCCCGAGAGCGAGGCGGAGCTTGCGAGGCAAGTTGACGATCTCCTTGCCCGCGCCTCCCCGCCGACGCTTGGGGCGCGACCGGTCGCGCTGATCGTGCCGCATGCCGGTTACCGCTTCAGCGCGCCGGTTGCGGCCGAGGGTTACCGCTGGCTGCAGGGTCATCAATACCGGCGCGTCATCGTCCTGGCTTTCAGCCATTCCAGCCCGGGCCTCTACAACGGTGTGGATGTGCCCGAGGACCTCACCGCCTATCGAACGCCGCTGGGCGAAGTCCCCATCGACCGGGAAGTGTGCGATTCCCTGCTGAAAAGTCCCGGATTCGCCGCGCATCCCGGCATGGATCGCGGTGAACATTCGCTCGAACTGCAACTGCCGTTTCTGCAAAGAACTGTCCGCGAGTTTCGGCTGGTGCCGTTGCTGATCGGGCGGATGTCTCCCAGTGATTACGCGACGGCTGCCGACGCCATGCTCCGCTGGGTGGACGAGGATACGCTGCTGGTGGCGAGCAGCGATTTCACCCACTTCGGCCCCCAATACGGGTACACACCCTTCGAGAACGACGCACCGAATAAACTCCGCGAACTCGCCGACCAGGCAGCGGCGCCAATCCTCAACTGCGACTTCGACGGTTTCCTCGATCACCTGGCAAAGACGCAGGACACGATCTGCGGCCGCGGCCCCATCGCGCTGTTGCTGCGCGTCCTCTCGATGCACGCAAGTTCCGCTGCCGTTCGCGCCGGGTCGGACACTTCCGGGCGGATGATGAACGACTGGACCAATAGCGTAACCTACCAGTCATTCGTCTTCACCGTCCGCGCCGGAACGCTGAACCGAGAGGATCGAGACCGTCTGTTGGCGCTCGCCCGCCTCGCGGTCAAGGCGCAGCTCGACGGGAAGGAGCTGCCGCGGGTGGAGACCGATAAGCTCCCGGAAAAGCTCCGCGCCGACGGAGCGTGCTTCGTGACGCTGGAGAATCACGGCCGCCTTCGCGGTTGCATCGGCAACATGGTTGCGGACGGGCCGCTCTATCAGTCTGTGATGCGCAACGCGGTATCGGCCTGCCAGGACTTCCGCTTTCGTGACGACCCGGTGACGGCGGCGGAGTTCGATCAGCTTGATGTCGAGATCAGCTACTTGACCCCGATGAAACGGGTCCAAAAAACCGAAGAGATCATCGTTGGTCGGCACGGGCTGATGATTTCCCTGGGGCCTCGTCGCGGCGTGTTGCTCCCACAGGTCGCCGCGCGACGGGGCTGGACACGGGCGGAGTTTTTGTCACAAACGTGTCGGAAGGCCGGTCTGCCGCCTGAAGCATGGAAACAGCCGGAGGCGGAGATATACTCTTTTGAAGCGGAAGTGTTCGGCGAGCCGAAGCCGACCGCTCCACCCGCCGGAGAACGCCGCTGAACGATTTCACAGACTGGAGGGTCACGGATGTCTTCACTCAGTACACGACGACAATTCCTCGCACAGATCGGCGTCGCCACGGCTGGCGCTGCGCTGCCTCGAGGGCAATGGCTCAGCGCCGCGCGGGGCGAAGCGCCGGAGCCGTCCGCGCGTGTCATCATCGCCCGGGATGACGCCCTAGCCGGTGGGAGCGTCGATGAACATGGCGACCTCCTGCGGAAGCTGCTCGATGCCTCCATGCAAAGGCTTACCGGCTCTGCCGATTCGGCGGCGGCCTGGCGGCGATGGTTCAAGCCCACGGATCGGGTGGGGATCAAGGTCAACACCCTCGGCCACTCGACCCAACCGGCGGTCGTTGATGCCGTCGTCGCGGGTCTGCGGCAGGCCGACGTTCCGGCGGAGAACATCATCATTTGGGATCGGTTCGACGCGGAGTTAGACAAGGCGGGGTTCAAGCTGAGTCGCGCCGCGCAGGGCGTCAAATGCTACGGTACCGACGCGGAGTCGATCGGCAGCGGATACCAGAGCAACATCGAAACCAGCGGGCAGATCGGATCGAGTTTTTCGCGCATCGTCGCCGAGCAGGTCGACGCCCTGATCAGCGTGCCCGTGCTCAAAGACCACAATCTAGCTGGCGTGTCGCTGGGCATGAAGGGCTTCTACGGCGCGATCCACAATCCGAACAAGTACCACGACGACAACTGCGATCCCTTTATCGTGGACGTGGTTTCGCATCGCTTCGTGCGTCCGCGATGGCGGCTAACCGTTTGCGATGCCACGCGTGCCCAGTGCCACGGCGGTCCCCCTAAACATCCGGGGTATGCCTGGGCATTCGGTGGTCTGATCGTCGGAACTGATTTCGTGGCCGTGGATGCGGTGGGAGCGGACTTGCTCGAGGCGGAGCGCAAAGCCCGCGGGCTGAAGTCGCTGGCCGAGGAAAACCGTCCGCCCCGACACATTGCCACGGCCGGCGTCCGTGGCTTGGGCGTCGCCGATCTTGCCAAGATCGAACGAGTCGACGTGTAACGATGGACAACCTCGATAACCTTTTTAGCCGCCCCACGCGGCGCGACCTTCTGCAATGGACGATCGCCTGCGGCGCGGCCGGCGCCCTCTGCCCGATCGACGAGCTCGGCGCGTTCGCTCAGGATATCGCCGGTCCGGGCGTCCTGACGGGGCCCAGACTCAAGGGCCTCGCCCGTCATGAGGCCATGTTCTGGGAGAGGCTCGACGAAAACAGAGTCAAGTGCGTCCTCTGTCCGCGGGAGTGCGAAGTCGCCGATGTCGAGCGCGGCTATTGCGGGGTCCGCGAGAATCGTGAGGGCAAGTACCAGACGCTCGTGTACGGTGCCCTGTGCTCGGCCAACGTCGATCCGATCGAGAAAAAGCCGTTGTTTCACTACTTGCCGGGAACCACCGCCTTTTCGGTCGCCACCGCCGGCTGCAACATCGAATGCAAGTTCTGCCAGAACTGGCAGATCAGCCAGTTCCGACCGGAACAGGTTGAAAGCGTCCTGGTGGAACCCGAGCGACTGATTGCGGCCGCCCAGGCGCGACGTGCCCCGACGATCGCCTATACCTATTCGGAACCGGTCATCTTCTACGAGTACGTTCACGACACCGCGGCCCTCGCCCGGCAGCAGGGAATCGGCAGTGTCATGATCTCCAACGGCTATATCCAGGAAAGACCCCTCCGCGAGCTCTGCCGCCATCTGACCGGCATAAAGGTCGATTTCAAGGCCTTCAGCGAAAAGTTCTATGAAGAAACATGCGCGGGCAAACTCAAACCGGTCCTCGCCACCTTGGAGACGCTCAAGGACATCGGCATTTGGTTTGAGTTGGTGATCCTCCTGATCCCCACGCTGAATGACTCCCCGGACGAGATCAAGCAGATGAGCGAATGGGTCGTCCAACACCTTGGCCCGGACGTGCCCATGCATTTCACGCGCTTCCACCCGACCTATCGGATCAATAACCTGCCGAGCACGCCCGTTTCCACGCTCGAACGGGCCCGGCAAATCGCGATGGATGCCGGTGTGCATTATGTGTACGCCGGCAACGTGCCCACTCATCCCGGCGAGAATACCCACTGCCACCAGTGCCAAGGGCCGTTGATTCGGCGGACCGGTTTTCGCGTGGAATCCAACCGCATCCGGGACGGCAAGTGTCCCGACTGCGCGACGCCGATCCCCGGCGTCTGGTCGGCGGAGCAAGCGCTGGCGTTCAAGCCGCGCGAGAAAGCCGCGGAGCCGCAAACAGCAGGGCGGCCGAACTGACTTTGATTCCCGCAATCAGCAAGGCCGTCGCCAATTCTACGATCACTCGTTGCCTGGTGAGCGGAAACATCGCGGGCTCGAACGGAGGAGGGGTCTTTTTCATCGGCGGTCCCGGCGGGGTGAACTCCACCATCGTCAACACCACGATCAGCGGCAACACTGCCAATCTCTCGGGGGGTGGAATGTATGGCACCACAACGAGCGTACTCGACGCCCTTTCGGTGACGCTCAACGCCGTCACGGTCGTGAGCAATCACTGTTCCTTCGCTGTGCTCCAGGACAAGGATCAGGACAACAGCGGTGTGGGCGACGGCAGCGGACTGGCTACGCTTCTTGTCGCCGGGACGTGCACCGTCAAAAATGCGATCATCACCAAGAATTACAAACGCAGCGGCCCGAACGCAGAAGCAGCCGCTTACCCTTGGACATGAATCGTTCGCGGTTTGGCACCGTCTCCTTGGGATGTGCGATGGTGGATCGCGGATGGCGGATGTGATGCGCATCGAGAACACCTCCGACATCGCACTTCCGACATCCCGCATCTAACGGCGTTTCCCCGTTCTGGGTGGGACTAACCAGCAAGCCCTTGCGAGGCTTTCATGGTTGAGCTTTCACGGGCTTCGGCGATCACGAACTCGGCGACCGCTTGGTTGTGCCGAGGGACTGGGACGGGTCCTGGCCGATCGAATGGTGAAGCTCTCTTGTTCGGAAGCGCATTCGCCGCTCGATCATCGTGACCCCACCCTTTGCTATCGCAAAGGATGGGCCACCCGGCCCAGAAAAAGTTGTTGCGGAGTTTGTTATGGGGAATCGAACGACGTAGATTGCTGTGAACGGTTACAAGAACGGCGGGAAATGAGTATCCGGATAAGCCCGGATTAAGTTCTGCCAAGAAACGAATGAAAGGGAGGTATCGCCATGGGTCGATGTGCCAATTGCAGCAAACATCTTGGCTTCTTCAGCCGGAAACATGATGTTCCGAGCGACGATGGCAGGACAATCGTGACGGTTTGCGATGACTGCTTTTCTGGGTGGTCTCCCCCGCTAGCCAGAGTGGGTGACCCATCGGTACGGCAACCCACTCCGCACCCAGGAGTAAGAGTTGCGCCACCCAATCCCCACGGAATCGGCTGCCCCCTTTATAAACAGGGCATATGCGCGGCTGGTTCCGGCGACGTACCCTGCAACCTCGCTGAGGGCTCGTACGAAACTTCCTGCCACGTCTACAACGTTAGTGAGCAAAGAGGCGCGGCAGGTCTAAGAGTGTGCGTATTGTGCGGTATCCAATGGCGATCCAGGCTCGCGGCGATGAAAGACATGTCTTGGTTCGGCCCCCACAACCAACCATCGGCCCTATACGATCGTAGCAACGTCTGCGGACTCACCTGTACTCGATGTGGCAAGAGTTTCTGTATCAAGTGCCTACCAGGCGGGACACCCTCCGAGCTGCCCGGAGGGGCTTGTCCGCTGTGCGCGGCCAAGCTCCATCTTGCTTGAGTCTCCCTTGAGTCGCGGAGACGGAAAGGTTGGAACGGGGACGCCGGGTGGCCCATCCATCGCCTTGCGATGGGTGGGGTCACGATGATGGACTGTACGCGCGGACACGGTCACAGGCATTGGCTCTGGGATTACCCCGTCACGCACCAATCGTCGCGGTGGCCGTCTCGCTCCACGGCCCGGTTTCGCCGCGGGTGTTGACCCAGCGGAGCATGCAAGCCGATGTCGGATGTTCGATGTCGGATGTTCGGAAACGACTGCACCCGCTACCATGTCAACACCATGACCGAAGACGCCATGAAAGCCCGGACCAAGGCATTCGCCCTGCGGGTCATCAAGCTGACCGAATCGCTGCCCGCCACGCGCGCTGCGGATGTCATCGGCAAACAACTGCTTCGCTCGGCCACGTCCGTCGGGGCCAACTATCGAGCCTCGCGCCGAGGGAAATCGCGAGCCGATTTTATCCACAAGCTCGCCATCGTCGAAGAGGAAGCCGACGAGTCCGCGTATTGGCTCGAACTCCTCGCCGAATCCGGCATGGTTCCGCACGCCAAGCTCGCCGACCTGATGCGCGAGTGCGACGAGATCACCGCGATCATCGTGGCCTCGATCCGAACCGCGAAAGCCCGCCGCGACTGACCCACATCCGCCATCCCACTTCCCACATCCGACATCGTTGAGATCGTTGGCCATCGCTTCACCTGTTTCTTCAGTGTGACCGTCGGTGCGGGCCTTGTCAACCCCCTTTTGCCGCCGGATCGCGGGAACGGACCTCCCGTGGGCTGCCCCGCCCGATCCGGGGACCGGCACCGCCTAATGGGGCCATTATCCGGTCCCGCCGGGGGCTTATCCAGCCCAATCGGGGCGTCCACCGGGCTTTTCGGGGGCGTCCCCGGATGCTTCGGGCAAGCCACCGGACGGGTCGGGAGCGTCCCCGGACGGGCTGGGGGCCTCTACGGCCGGCCCGGAGGGGTCAACGGACGAACCGGGGGATGTGGGAAAGTGGGATGTGGGATGGCGGATGTAAACCGGCTAGCGCGCATCCGAATCTTTTCACGTCCGACATCGCACTTCCGACATCCGACATTTGCTTAGCCGCCTCGCCATCCTGCGACTGACGCCGATCCCCGGCGTCTGGTCGGCGGAGCAAGCGCTGGCTTTCAAGCCGCGCGAGAAAGCCGCGGAGCCGCAAACAGCAGGGCGGCCGAGCTGACTTTGATGCCCGCGATCAGCAACGCCGTCGCCGCCGTGCCGAAGACCGGCACCAGGAGGATCCCGCAAGACAGAGCGCCGAGACATGCGCCGGCATGATCGGCGCTCACAATACTCCCTGCCGCGGCGCCCGCCCGAGCCGTCATGGCCAACTTCGCTTCACCGGCCAGAGCAAAAGACGCTCCGCCGAGCACGCCGCCCAACAAAACCTGCGCGGATAAGCACACTTCCACCAACCGGAATGTCCACGCACCGCTCTGCAGGGCCCCCAGTGCGGGCAGAACGACCGGAACGGAAAAGGCCGACAGAGCCAATAGCGTGTCCACGAGGATGAGCCGTCGCCAAAGTAGACGCAGACGGCGTTCGCCGTCTGGAGCCTGGTCGCGGCGCCAACCGACAAGTCCGCATCCCAGAGCCAGGCCGGCCATGAAGAGTGCGACAATCCAGCCGATCCGTTGGTAGACGTAGCCGTAGAGATTCTGAAACGCGAACAGCCAGATCATGCTGAGTGCCATGGTGGCAAACCCGGTGCTCCCGACGGAGAGCACCACCGCGCCGTGCGACAGCCAGCCTCGGTTCGCCATGCCCGCGGACGAATCCGACGAGGGCGCATCCCGTTGGGAGGGGCGACAATGCCCACGGGATGTCATTCTGAGCGCAGCGAAGAATCTTCTTACGGGTCTAGATGGTTCGCTCCGAGATTCTTCGCTCCGCTCAGAATGACACGAAACGATTACCCCCGCCACCTTTAACGGGATGCACCCTTCCGACGACGGTCTCGCTGCTTTACGGGCGGTTCGAGCGCGGGCGTAGCTCGGAAGAAGTGCGATCCCTCCCAGCCCAACTACGGCAAGGATCAATTGCCACCAGCCGGCGGATCGCAGCCCCTCGAGGACACTCCGCGATCGTCCGCCGGTCATTTTCTCCCACAGCGCGAGACGCTGGATGTAGATGACGGGATGCAGATCGGTGCTGATGGAGAGGCGGGTCGTGGCGTCGAGTTCGGCGGCACGCTGTTGCAGCTTATCGGGGTCGAGCCAATCCGTCGCCCCGGCGAACCAGGCGGGGTCGAAGCGATCGGAATGAACGCCGCGGCTCGTGTAGCGTTTCGCCAACTCATCCGCATCCGTCGTCACAAGTCCGGATTTGGTCGCGGCCAGTACCTGCGCGGGGTCGCCCCAACCGATCGTTACCGAGGGGAACTGCGTCCGAAGGGTCGCTCGCATTGACGCGAGGTATTCGGCGGATGCCTCGGAAAGCGTTCCGGGCGTCGCCGCCGCGGTCAGGCACAGCACGGAGTGAGGCGTCATCGCTCTGCGAAGCTCGCGGAAAAACTCCGTCGTATACAGTCGTGCGCGCAGGGCGGACATGGGCTCGGGAAGCCGCGCAATGACCAAATCGAAATGACGGCTCTGCGTTTTGATGAAGTACCGCGCGTCCTCGTGGTGGACCGTCACGCGCGGGTCCTGGAACGCTTGACGGTCCTCGTCGCTGAGGAAGGGAGCGATGAACTCGATGAGTCGCGGGTCGGCCTCGACGTAGTCCACTCGTTGCACAGGGTGGCGGAGAATCTCGCCCAGCAGCCCCTCCGCCCCGCCGCCCAGCACAAGCACGTTCCGCGGGGAGGGGTGCTGACAGAGCCAGAAATGAGCGAGGGGCACGAAGGTATAGGGATCGGGGAAGGTCGCGGCGACCTGTCCGTCGCTATACAGGGCAAACTGATCTTCCCGCCGAACGATCGCAAGATTCTGGTATTTCGTCTCCGCTTCGGCACAAAGCTCAAAGCCCGGGGCCAGATTCCGCCAACGACGATCGACAAGACGTCGGTGGATGGTTTCGCCGGTGAACACCGAGAGCAACAACGCGACGGCGCAAAACGCGGCCACGCAGACGCTCGAGCGCAATCTTCGGTGTGTAGCGCCAAGAAACGCAGCCGCGGCAGCCGTCGTGAGGGCGCCGCAACCGAGTGCGATCTGGAAGGGCGCCACGTGGTCCACCGCCCAGAAGCTGAACATCGCGCCGCCCAGGAGGCTGCCGACGGATTCAATCGAAAACACCTGACCGAGGGACAGAAGCCTCGCGTTTTCCGGGGTAGGCTCCGGCGGTGTGCGCCGCAGACAACAGGCCAACGGAAACGCCATTCCCACCAAGGCGCTCGCGGGGGAAACAAACAGCACGCCGGCCAGCGCGGCCTTCGGCAGGGGCAGCAACTCTCCTGCCGCGACCCCTAACCAGGCCCTCGCCCCGCGAAAGACCCATAACTCTGCACACGCCGCGACGCTCAAAGCCGTCAGCGCCGCCACCAGCCACAGATCGGTGCTTGCCGATCGTTCCGCGAGCCATCCGCCGCCGACTGCCCCGACGGCCACACCGAACAGCCACGCAAAAAGGACGATTCCCCATGCAAACTCGCTTCCGAACATCAGAATTAGCGACTCGCGCAACAGGAGGGATTGCGTCACGATTGCCTGCACGCCCCAGGTCAGCACCAGCAAGCGTGCCCAAGTCCGGTCGTAACGGCGGGTTTCAGGAAGCACGGAGCAACGTTCCTCGGCGCAGGTGCGGAGAATGCCTCATTCGAACCGAACGCTCGATCGGTTATACTACACACTGGCGACTGGAAGGCGACTGATGCTCCCACTCCCCTTGCGACGTTACGCGCGACCGGCGGAACAGGTCAGCGGTACCGAGATGGTTCTCGGCCTGTCGATCTTGTTTCTCACCGGTGGGATTGTGACCGCTTTCGTGTACGAGGTTGCGGCGGATCGTCGCGCCCCCTTGCAGACCGCGGCGGAGGATTCCGAGGCGCCGCTTCCGAACGCGTACAGCGGCATGGGGCCGTCGGGCGCGACAAAGGCGTCCATTGCGGAACCGCCGTTCCCCGATCCAGGCGTCCCAGGTTGGCGGTCGCCGCAGCGCGTATCCCACTACTCGCGCGAGAACCTCTACGTCAAGATCGATGGGCGTGCCGAGTTCTATCTGCAGTCGGGCATGGTCGCGCTGACGTTCGGCGCCTATTCGTCGGTGGACGATTCGCGGCGCACGGTGGAGGTGTATTGGTACGACATGGGGGATCCGGCCAATGCCTCGGCCGTTTATCGCGCTGAGGCGCCGCCCGATGCGACTCGGGTGGCGATCGGCGACGAAGGCTATGAGGTCGGCGGTGCGGTTTTCTTCCGCAAGGGCGCCGGTTACGTGCAAGTTCTTCCCGGCGATCCGGTTGATGCGGATGGATTGGCGGCGCGGGCCATCGCCCAGCGGTTCGCCGACTGGCTTGCGCGACAAGCCGGGGCCGATGTCGAATGAGGGTTTAGCGGTGACGGATCAGCCCCTCACACGGCGAGAGATGCTTGTTCGCGGCGCCGGGGCCGTTGCCGCCGCCGGGGCCTTTACCGCCGGCGCCTTCTGGTTGCACGATCCAACCGGTCAGGCCGGGCTCGACACGGGGACTCGCAAGGAACTGGTTCCGAAGAACTTCTTCGCCGAAGTTGACTTTCCTCAGTCTGCCCCGCGGATCAGCATCGCAACCGGAGGGGCGGATCAGACGGAACAGATGGTCCGGGCGGCGGTTGCGGGGCTGGCGCCTTCGCGCGGAATGGCGCAGTTCATTTCCCCCGGCGATGTGGTTTTGATCAAGCCCAACGTCGGGTTCGACCGCCCGCCATATTTGGGTGCGACGACTCACCCGGAGGTCGTGCGCGGAGTGATCCGGCTGTGCAAAGAGGCCGGCGCCCGCAGAGTCCTTGTTGCCGATAACCCGATCGAAGCTCCAGAGGCGTGCTTTGCTCGATCCGGTATCGGCGACGTTGTCCAAGCGGAAGGGGCCGGGCTGTTCGTTCCCACCACTGCGGATTTCGTGACGTTGGTCCTCCGCTCTCGCCGTCCGGATCGCTTGCAAGGCGAGGCTCTGGACCGATGGCCGGTGTTGGGTCCGCCCTTGGCCCAGGCCACCAAAATTATCGGTGTGGCGCCCATTAAGGACCACAATCTCTGCAGCGCCTCCATGAATCTTAAGAACTGGTACGGATTGTTGGGCGGGCGGCGCGATCAGTTCCATCAGGCGATCCACGACTTGATCAGCGATCTGGCGCTGGCCTTCAGCCCCACGCTGGTCATTGCGGACGCGACGCGGGTGATGATGAGCAACGGGCCGACGGGCGGGCGGCTCAGCGACGTGAGGCCCGGCGGTTTGCTCGGTCGGGCGGCGGTCGTGGCCTCTGTGGATCCCGTGGCGTGCGACGCGTGGTGCTATGAGAACCTTCTGGGGCGCGACCCGGCCAATCTCGCCTACCTCGACTTGGCTAGTCGAAAGATCGCTCTGCAGATTGCGCAAGGCGCAAAACGGTTCGCCGAGCGCGATTGGCGCGTCTACGCGCGGGAGGGCAGAATCGTCAGCGCCGCGGTTTAGCAAAATGGAACAGACCCTTCACACAAAGACCGAAAAACCGCTGACGGTATTGGGTGATTCGTGGCGCAACACCTTACGGATCACCACCGTCCGAGTCGTCGTTCAGACGATATTCTTTGCGCTCTTTTTGTCTTTTATTGGTTTCACGACGTTCGCGGACATGGACCGGCTTCCCCATCTGCGGAAATGGGTCGGAAAGCTGCTGGAAACCGATCCATTGGTTATGATCTCCACTGCGATCACGACGCACACCGTCTACGACGCGCTGCTCGTTTCCCTCATCCTACTGGTCCCCACCCTGTTTCTGGGGCGTTTCTTTTGCAACTGGATCTGCCCGCTGGGAACATTGCAGCAATTTGTCGCTTGGACGTTTCGACGAGTCACCGGAAAAGAGGCCGCCGAAGCGAATCGCTATCGGCGAAGCCAGGAGTTGAAGTACGCTATCCTGGTCGCCATGCTCGCGGCGGCCGCATTCGGCAGCCTGCAGATCGGTGTGCTCGACCCGATTGCGGCGATCTTTCGATCGTTCACTGCGGCCGTCATTCCGGCGGTGAGCGGACCGGCGCAGCGCTTTACCGGCGATCCTCGATTGTATCGGGGCGCTTGGTTCATCGGTTTTCTGTTCTTGGCGTTGGTGACCATCAGTCTGATCCAGCCCCGATTCTTCTGCCGCGTGCTCTGCCCCTTGGGCGCGCTGCTCGGTGTTCTCAGCCGGTTCTCTTGGTGGCGCATCGAGCGCGACCCGGTTCGATGTAACGGCTGCAACCGCTGCAAACTGAACTGTGAAGGGGCGTGCGATCCGCACGGCGCGCTCCGCAAGAGCGAGTGCTTCGTATGCTTCAACTGCATCGAAGACTGCCCCGAAGGCGCGATTCGGTTTAAGCTGTTCCCGCCGGCAAGTCACGAGGTGACCGGCATTGACGTGTCAAGACGCAAACTGATCTTCGCCGCCGTGGCCGGGGCACTGTTTCCCCCCTGGGCAAGAGCCACAGGCCGCACCACACGCGACTTCTCCTCCCAGGCCATCCGCCCGCCGGGGTCGGTCGAGGAGATCGAGTTCCTGAAACGATGCATCAAATGCGATCAGTGCATCCGGATCTGCCCGACCAACGTCCTTCAACCGGCGTGGTTCGAGAGCGGCCTGGAGGGACTTTGGTCGCCAATCCTCAACTTTCGCATAGGGCACTGTCAGTACCAATGCACCGCGTGCGGGCAAGTCTGCCCGACAGGCGCCATTCAGCGGGTTTCCATTCCCCAGAAGCTCGGCCTGGGCGACTTCGCCGATCAGGGACCGATCCGACTCGGAACCGCGCATTTCGACACCGGCCGGTGTCTGCCCCACAGCAAGAATATACCCTGCTCGGTCTGCGAGGAGGTTTGCCCCACCAGTCCGAAAGCGATCTACACGGAGCGCGTCATGCGCACGGTCCACGCGGGCCGAATGGTCGTACGTTCGTCCACTGATGATAGCGTCACCGTCGGCGAGCCGACGAAGTCCGACCTCACCGCTGCCCAACCTGCGCACTTCCGAAACGACGAGTGGAAGGGAAACGAGACTACGCCGTTCTACGTTTCCCTTCAACATGCGGACGGGGTCACGGAAACCCACCGTATCATCGGCAACGACGCCGACACAGTGACGATCCAAGGCCGGTTCTCTCGTCAACCCGCGACTGGGACACTGCTCCTTCTCCAGATAGGGCTGGCATTGCCGAAGATGGACACGCGCCTCTGCGTCGGCTGTGGCATCTGTGAACGCCAGTGCCCCGTGGTCGGCAATCGTCGC
>Ga0315274_10010897_pt1 | contig 13071 bp, 15 predicted proteins | sample YL17G02_20_MG_FD_203700 | JGI IMG/M metagenome (GOLD analysis project Ga0315274, IMG submission 203700) | Sediment microbial communities from Yellowstone Lake, YNP, Wyoming, USA - YL17G02_20 | ecosystem: Environmental > Aquatic > Freshwater > Lake > Sediment | place: USA: Wyoming | collected... | reverse complement strand
CCGAAGGATTTTTCTAAAATGACATTTCTACCCTTTGGGCCCAAAGTAACCTTGACCACATCTGCTAAGATATTGACTCCCCGTAATATTGAATTACGAGCTTCCTGAGCGAACCTCAATTCTTTTGCCATTGTAACCTACCTCCATTCTTTGTAATTTAGATCAATTATCATTTTCCCTCAATGATTCCTAAGATATCTTCTTCTTTCATAATGAGATGTTCCTCACCTTCGATCTTCACCTCTGAACCTGAATACTTACCGAACAGAATTCTGTCCCCGACCTTTACATCGAGAGGGATGACCTTCCCATCTTCGTTGGTCTTTCCCTTTCCGACCGCGATCACTTTTCCTTCCTGGGGTTTTTCCTTTGCAGAGTCAGGAATAATAATCCCACCTTTTGTCTTCTCTTCCTCCTCAAGTCGTTTGACAATCACTCTGTCTTGCAATGGCCTAATTTTCATCTTTTACATCTCCTTTCTTCTCCCGCCTTAGGCGGGGGTAACAAAATTTAGTATATAGGATGGATCATAATGGAAATAAAATGAATAATAATTCGAAAGCATCACCTCCTTAGGAACGTAAAAACCTTAGAAATTGAAGAGTTATATTCTTTTTGCTAAAGAAAGAAAATAAAAATACACGGCGAATATCTTTAATCTTATAAAAATTAATCATTTTGGAGTCGATTGTCAAGGTTCGTTCATTAAATTTTCTTGCCCATCGCATTGAATTGTTTTATAGAAATGGATTAGACTCCCTTGTTGCAAAACGCTATCCAATTCGACATAATTAAAAAACTCCTTTTTTGAAGAAATGAGATGAGACGCAGAATGCAACGTCTATGGATGTTATCCTTCTCCATCTTCATCACTTCCATCTGTTTCTTTTTAACCTATGCTGAAGCCGATCGATTGAAGAGGCCCCTTTCTTTCCAACATGTCACACAGAAAGATGGTCTATCGAGCGAGATGGTTTATGCGGTTGCTGTCCAAGGAGAGGAGATCTGGTTTGGGACCTATGAAGGTGGAGCCACCCTTTTTGATAAATCGAAGAAGGTATTTAAGGCTTATACCACCAAAGGGGAGCCAATGGACAAAGTGGACGATGGAAATAGCATCAATTGGAAGAACCTCCTTCCATATAACCATGTCTCTATGATCCTTCCGGATGATGATCGCATTTGGTTTGGCACCTATTTTTATGGGTTTGGAGGAGGGGGGATATCATACTACGACCCTCGGAGAACGCCCCCATGGAAAAAATTCTCTACGAATAATGGTCGTGCCAAAAAAGTCAACTCCATGTCTGTAGATGGAGAGTCCCTCTGGGTTGGATCTGAAAAGGGTCTCTCTCTTCTCGATAAAAAGACAGAGGTGTGGAAAAGATTCTACTCAACCCAAGATGGCCTTTCTGGAAATTTTGTTAATACCATCCTTGTTCAACCTGATTTCTTGTGGTTAGGGACGAATGGAGGGATCAGCCGTTTCCACAAAGTAAAAAAAATCTGGAAGACCTATTCCCAGCAAGAAGGGTTAACAGAAATAGAGATTAAATCCATCGTCAAGGCTGGACAACGGATATGGGCAGGGGGGATTGGAGGCACACTCTTTGAGTATGACCCTGTTTCAGATCGTTGGAGAAAGATTGAACCCACTGATTCATTAAAGAACGGAGGGATTCATTCTATTACTGTGACAAAAGAGAAAGCATTTATTTGCAGGGATAATGGAGTGAGCATTTACGACTTTCCAACAAATCAATGGGAATCCTTGACGGCCTCTGATGGAGTGTTGAGCAATATGATATTTTGTGCGGCCGAGGATAAAAATAGTATCTGGTTCGGGACGGATAAAGGAGCATCCCGGCTAATGCTGACACAATAGCTTCATTTCGGAATGCGGATTGCGGAATGTTCCGAACGGCAAATAGCAGATGGCAGATGGCCGATAGTCTACAGGAAAATACTATCAGCCATTAGCTATCCGCTATCCGCATTGATCTACAATCTCTGATAAAGGAGGAAGCGATTTCATGGGCCATCACCCCAACTCAAAAATCACCCGAAGACAGTTTATCAAAGGCGCTGCTGCAGCAGTGACTCTCCCTACTCTCTTTTCCAATGGTCCTTTTTTTTATGGATCGCTTGCTCATGCCGCTGGAGAGGCTGATCTCGTCATTGCGAACAAAGGGACCCCTTCTCAACTTCTTCAGGCTGCCATTGCTCCCTTGGGAGGAATGGGTCGATTTGTGAAGACGGGACAGCGAGTGGTCATCAAGGCAAACATTGCTTGGGCGAGGACGCCTGAACAGGCCTGTACCAATAATCCAGAACTCTTTTCAGCATTGATCAAAATGTGCTATGAGGCAGGGGCAAAGCGAGTGGCGATCTGGGACCATACCTGCGATAATTACCAATTTACTTTTTCAAGATCGGGATTGAAGGAAGCAGCCCAGAAGGCAGGAGCAGATATCTTCTCTGGTCACGGCAGGAACGTCTACAAACAGGTGGAAGTTCCAAAAGGGAAGAAGCTTAAGACCGCAGAGGTGCTCAGGGATGTGCTCGAAGCAGATGTTTTCATTAATTTCCCCATTCCTAAACACCATTTTGCCACAGAGCTCACCCTTGGTTTAAAGAACTTGATTGGGATCGTATGGGATATGGAGCTATTACATAAGATCGATCTTCATCAATGCATTGCCGATATCAATACAGTCCGAAAGCCCGATCTGGTGGTGGTCGATGCGATCCGGATTCTCACCACGAACGGTCCCAAGGGGCCCGGGAAAACAGAGGATATTGGAGAGGTTATTACTTCTACAGATATCGTGGCAGCAGATGCTTATGCCGCCACCTTCTTCAAGCACCCCAAAACCGGAAAACCTTTCAAGCCAGAAGAAATCAAGTTTGTCAAGAATGCTTATGAATTAGGTCTGGGCGAGATCAACCTCTCAAAAGTTCGGGTAAAGAAGGTCAGTGCAACATGAAAAGAGCGCTCCCTTATCTGAGGAGGTCAATTCAGGTCCTCTCTTTCCTCTTCCTTCTCTATCTGATCCTCGAGACAACTTTCCCCCTCGAACTGAAGGTCCCTGTGGATCTCTACCTTCGACTCGATCCCTTCATCGGAATCGTTACAATCCTCACAAAGAAGGGTGTCATCCTGAGAATGCTCCCGGCCTTCGGAGTGCTCCTTCTTGTGATGATCTTTGGCAATTTCTTCTGCGGTTGGTTCTGCCCTATGGGTACAACGATCGACTTCTTCGATCGAATCCTCTTTCGGGAAAAGAAACGAACCAAGGGGTTTGATGATCAGCCCCTCAGAAGATTGCGCTACGGCGTCTTTTTCTTTTCCATTACCGCAGGACTCATGGCCTGGCAGTTGTTATACCTTTTCGATCCCATTAGCCTGATTACCCGGACACTTGTTATCTCCTTTTATCCTCCCGTCATCTTCATCTTTAACCACCTCTTGCCCCAGATACAAGGCTTCCTTCCTCATAATCCATTCATTGTCTCAGCTACTCCATTACCCTTGTTCAAGGTCAATCTCTTCATCTTTGTCATCTTTGTCATCATCCTTGCTCTGGGAGTGATCCGTAAGAGGTTCTGGTGTCGTTATCTTTGTCCTCTAGGGACTCTTTTCTCGATCTTTTCGCGTCTCCGTATTCTGAGACGGTCCGTAACCGATGACTGCACCCATTGCCAAAAGTGTGTAAAGGAATGTCCGGTGGGTGCAATCCCTGAAGAACTTCCACTGCAATACCGCCAACAGGACTGCATCTCTTGTTTCAAATGCCTCGAATGTCCACCCCGGGCCGTTTCCTTCAACTTTGTCTCTCCCATTTGGAAGGCTGCGGATGGAGTAAACCTCTCCAGAAGGTATGTTTTGGGATCCCTTGCCTTTGGGTTTGTCTCAGCATTGGTGATCAAGACCAATCCTCTACAGACAGAGAGCGGTTTGAGGAATAACAGACTCATTCGACCTCCCGGGGCCCTTCCGGAAGAGAAATTTGTTTCTGTCTGTTCCGGCTGTGGTGAGTGTCTGAAGGTCTGCCCGAATAACGCCCTTCAATCGGCACTTTTAGAAGCAGGCTTAGCAGGTCTTTACACACCGAGGCTTGTTCCCCGTATCGGTTACTGTGAAGAATTCTGCAATTTTTGTGGAAGGGTTTGTTCCACAGAGGCGATTATTCCTCTCTCCATCGAAGAGAAACGTCTCATCCAGATGGGTGTCGCTCATATCGACAAGACAAGATGCATTGCATGGGATACTGAGAAGATCTGCCTCGTCTGCAACGAGCAGTGTTCCTATCAAGCAATCGTAGGTGACGAGAAGAAGCGGCCCGTCGTTAAGGAAGAAAAGTGCACCGGCTGTGGCATCTGTGAAAACAAGTGCCCGGTCGATGGGGAGGCCGCCATCATTGTCTACGCCTCCAGTGTCCAGAAGAAATTAAAACCCGAACCGAATTCGTCCCCAAATTCCAAAGGTTAGTAGTGTAGCGTCGGCATTAATTGCCGACAGAATTTAATCCCCAATCCTTTCCGATTCAAAGACCCCTTGACATATTTCACCGTTATGATATTTTGCACCTAAAAATAAACATCTCCAACTTTTTTTCTTTAACTGAAAAATGTGTAGAATGCGGATTGTGGGGTGGGCAGATTCCGAATTCCGAATTCCGAAATAGAAAAGGGGAGGTTGCCTGATGGCCAAAATTTAAATCTCAAATGGTCCGTCTGGTCGTGTTATCGTTTCCTTCCCTTATGACCCTGTCCTCGTTTCAAAGGTTAAGACTACTGACAATGGCCACAGAGGACATCCTGTAGAAAAACATTGGAGTTTCCCCAATATAATAAATTGCTTACTTGAAAGATTTTTGAGGTTTTTGGGGATAAGAACATCAAGATAGATCCTTTTCCGAAAGGGACTGTTCCAGATTTATTGATATGACCTTTGGGCGAAGGGAGACGGTTTAAGTGAGAAGAAAGGAAATGCATCCGTTACAGCTTTTAGGAATTTGCGTAATTTTCTCTGTGTTCGTAACTATCCCTTTGATTTACGCGCAGGGAATTTGGAAAATTATCCTGATAATTTTCTACATCCTCGCAGGCCTTGGGATTTGGGCAGATTGGAGGAAAGATGAAGAGAGAAGGAAGTGGTGGAATGACGGCAAGGATGAAGATGATACAGGAAATGATAAAAAGGGGGTAGTCTGAATGTATCAGAGAAACAATTACCAAGTGAATCCTTTTCGAGACTTTCTTGGGGAAATTCCTCGAATAAGCGAGCCTGAACAAGGAGCCTCACCAGGTTGTCTGGGGGAAAGGGGTATTCAACAAAGGAGGAGTTCGGGAGGATGGTGATGGTGGTGGGTAAGGGGATGGGGAGAAAACAAATATGATCAGTTCTGCAACATTATTTCATTTCACAGATTCAAAAGCGAAATTGCTCTCTATTTTAGAAAATGAATTCCATCCAAGATATTGCTTCGAGAGAATCCTTCTTCATAACAAGGTAGTAAAGTGTGCTTTTCCTATGGTCTGTTTTTGTGATATTCCACTCTCTCAAATAAAGGAGCATATTTACAAATATGGTCGCTACGGGATTGGTCTTTCTAAAGAATGGGGAAGAAGAAACGGATTAAACCCTGTATTTTATTTGAGAAGCAAATCCATTCTGTCCAATAGTATTGAGGCAATCATAGTAAATCTATTGGAAGAGGAAATAACTACTCGGCCAGGTGTTCCGAATGATCTTAAAAATGTTATTAGATATATGAAACCATATATAGGTAGTTATCTCAGGGGCTTAAAAAAACGCAATAGGATTAGATTTTACGATGAGAGAGAATGGAGATATGTTCCTGCTGAATCAGGGTCCAATATTAAATTTGCTTTAAACGAAAGTGAGTATAAAAATCCAGAAATGTTAAATCAAGCCAACTCAATTCTTACAAATGTAAGGCTACATTTTGAACCCAGTGATATAAAATATGTGATAGTCAAAGAAGAAAAAGGAATTTTAGAAATGGTAAAGGCACTAAGAGAAATAAAGGGAAGAAAATATGACACGGATACAGTGTCAATAGTTACGTCCAGGGTTATCACTTGTGACCAAATACTTAAGGATTTCTAAGGGGAAATTAGAAGGAAGGCAGAGAGGTCGGCCCTCGTCAAAGGATAAGTTAGGCAAGTGATTGAAAAGAATGTTTTACCCGTAACGGCAGATAACAACAGTATAAACGGAGGGCTCAAAACGTGATGGCTTCATCTGTACCCCACACGTTATTTGAAATCAGTCCCATTTGATTTAAAATGAAGATAAAGGGAGGTCCAAAGATGAATGAACGAATTGTCATAGACCCAGAAATACAGCATGGAAAACCGGTAATCCGGGGGACTCGCGTTCCCATTACTCGTATTGTCGGAGGGCTTGCTGGTGGCATGACAAAGGAAGAAATTATGCGAGAATACGAAGTAACTGAAGAGGACATTGAGGCCGCTCTCAGTTATGCAGCCGAGTTGATCGAAGCCGAGGAATTTCATCCTTTACCAGTACCGGGTGGGAAAGGTCATGCGCTTTCTGATAGATGAGGACTTGCCTCGCTCGATTAAGGATTTGCTTGAGCGGTACGGACACGAAGCCATTGATGTGCGAGTCATAGGTTTTCGCGGGAGCAAAGATCGGCAGATTGCAGCTTTAGCACAGAGCAAAGGTTTATGCTTGGTAACCGGGGACTTCGATTTCTCAAATGTTCGGAACTATCCACCTGGAAAATACGCTGGAATAGTAGTTCTCAGGATTCCGAGAACAGCAACCGCCTCTTATATCGTTAACTTGTTGGAGAGCTTTTTGCGACAAGAGGAACTTGTGGCTCAGATGCCTGGCAAGTTAGCAGTAGTGGAACCTGGCCGGATCAGAATCCGAACAGCCTAACCGAAGAGGGGACCGACTTCAAAAAAGAAGAAACGGGACGATTGTTTATTAGGTGCCCGTGGGAAACAGAGAGGTTAGCCCTTGACACGGGACAAATTGAACAAGTGATTGAAAAGAATGTTTTGCCCGCAACGGCAGATAATATGTTAAAATGGAAAGAAGATCAGGAAGGATAATTGATTGAGCAAAATAGGACAAATTCGGGCACTTGTTCGTAATGGATTATTTTACCTAACAGAACATGCCGATGATGAGGCAGGTATTGACGGTTTTGACATCTATGACATTGAACATGGTATGTTGAGCGGTAAAATTCGGAGAACTTGGCACAGAGAAGGCAAATATGAAATAGTTGGTTCTTCTTTGGATAGGAGGCCTATCGGTATAGTATGTCGCATAACGGGAGCTGGAAAAGTAAGAGTAATAACTGTTTATGAAGATAAACCAAAAGGTAAATGAAAGGAGGGATTGAATTGGGATTTTGGGACGGAGAACAATGCGAATATTGCAATGGTCCAATTGTTGAAAAAATAATTGACCTGCCCAGAAAAGTAGGAGGTAAGTATATTCTTATCAGGAATGTTCCGGTTGGTGTGTGCAAAAAATGCGGTACTAAATATTATGCAGCCAATATCCTTAAAACTATAGAATCAAGTGTTCGTGGTAGAAGAAAAGTTGAAAGTAAAATCCCTATGGCTGTGTATTCTCTATAAGATAGAAACAACCCAAATATATTTGATTTTTTGCGCGCACAAGTAGATAAAATAGAGTCTAAGATTAAAGACCCAAAGGGTTTGCCTTTTCAATTACTCGAACCGTTATACGCCATTGTTCGCTAAAGATAAAAGTATGGTACAATAAATTTTAAGAGAGAGACGATTAGACAATGGATGAGACCTTTAACTGGTTTACAAAAGCAGATCTAAGTAAATATGAAGATAAATACATCTCTATAGTGGACAAAGAGGTAGTATGTGCAGATGAAGACCCAGAGGTTGTCTACAGGGATGCCAAAAACAAATATCCCGATAAAGAAATTGTGCTATGGAAGGTTCCTCATGGTGAAACTTTATTTGGCACGGATAATTAAAAATCGACCGACAGCACCTAAAAGATCCATAAAAAGCTTGCCTGCAATGGGAATAAATCCCTCCTTTCCCCTCCATCCCCTTTTATTGTAAAATGATTGCATGAATCCATTCAAATTGGTCTCTGAATTTGAACCCAAAGGCGATCAGCCGCAGGCCATTGAAATGTTAAGTGAGGCTGTTCTAAAGGGGGTTCCACACCAGGTCCTTTTGGGGGTGACCGGTTCTGGGAAGACCTTCACCATGGCTAATGTGATTGAGAAGGTACAGAAGCCCACCCTGGTCATCTCCCATAATAAAACCCTGGCTGCCCAACTCTATGGGGAATTTAAGGAACTCTTTCCTGAGAATGCTGTCGAATTTTTTGTCAGCTATTACGATTATTATCAACCCGAAGCCTATATCCCATCGACTGACACCTATATCGAGAAGGACACCCAGATCAATGAAAAGATCGATAAGATGCGACACTCCGCCACCCGCTCCCTCCTTGAGAGGAATGATGTCATCATTGTGGCCAGTGTCTCCTGTATCTATGGCTTGGGATCGCCCGAGGCCTATCACGGGATGCTCCTCTATTTGGAAAAAGGGATGGCCATCTCCAGAGAGGAGATCCTCTCAAAATTGGTAGAGATTCAATATGAGCGAAATGATATCGATTTTCATCGGGGGACATTTCGGGTTCGGGGAGATGTCATCGAGGTCTTCCCGGCTCATGAAGATTATCGGGCCATCCGGATCCAACTCTTCGGAGATGAGGTGGATACCATTGCCGAGATCGATCCCATAAGGGGAAAGCTCATTCAGGCTTTGGATAAAGTCCCCATCTATCCTGGAAGCCATTATGTCACTTTTCCAGACCGAATACAGACAGCCATTCAGAATATTCGGGAAGAGTTGAAGGAAAGGGTGGCATGGTTTAAGTCCCAGAACCTGCTTTTGGAGGCCCAGAGGCTGGAACAGAGGACCAACTTCGACTTAGAGATGCTTCAGGAACTCGGTTACTGTCAAGGGATAGAAAACTATTCCCGGCATCTGACAGGAAGAAAACCTGGGGAACCTCCTCCAACCCTGCTCGATTACTATCCAAAGGATTACCTCTTATTCATCGATGAAAGCCATGTCACCATTCCCCAATTGATCGGGATGTCCCGGGGGGACCGATCCCGGAAAGAGACATTGGTGGAGTATGGGTTTCGTCTCCCCTCTGCACTGGACAACCGGCCTCTCATGTTCGAAGAGTTTCAAGGGCGTGTCCATCAGGTCGTCTATGTCTCAGCTACTCCAAGCGACTACGAAATGAAGATGAGCAATGGCCAGATTGTGGAGCAGATCATTCGTCCGACTGGGTTGAGCGATCCTTTCATTGAAGTCAAGCCAGCCAAGAACCAGGTCGACGATCTTTTAGAAGAGATTCAAAAGCGGGTGAAGCAAAAGGAGAGGGTTCTCGTCACAACGCTGACCAAACGGATGGCCGAGGATCTGACCGAATACTATGCTGACCTCGGCATTCGGGTGAAATACCTCCATTCCGATATTGACACCCTTGACCGGGTGGAGATCATCAGGGATCTCCGTTTGGGTAAATTTGATGTCCTCATCGGCATCAACCTCCTAAGGGAGGGTCTCGATCTACCAGAGGTCTCGCTGGTGGCGATCTTAGATGCGGATAAGGAGGGTTTTCTTCGATCTGTGAAATCTCTCATCCAGACCTTTGGTCGAACTGCAAGAAATGTGAACGGTCAGGTGATCCTCTATGGGGATAAGAGGACAGGTGCAATGGATCAGGCCATTTTGGAGACAAACCGGAGGAGAAAGATTCAGGAGGAATATAACAAAGTTCATCGGATCACTCCAGAGACTGTGAAGAAATCGGTTCGGAATATTATGGCCTCAATCTACGAAGCAGACTACTTTACTATCCCTGCTGTGTCTGATATCAAAGAGGAGTATGTGTCCATTAAAGAGATCTCCGCAATGATCCAAAAATTGAAGAAGGAGATGAAGGAGGCTGCGAGTCGCTTAGAATTTGAACGAGCCGCGGAAATCCGGGATAAGGTCCATCGCCTTGAAGAGTTGGAATTGAAGATGAGATAGAGGTTGAAGGTTGAAAGGAGAACGAAGTATGGAGGAACTAACACAGCATGTAAAAGATTTGGTCGAATGCCTGGGCGGCGTTGCGGTAGGTATTGCAACCGCCAAAACATTGGAAGGTGGTCCCCCGTCATCGGACCTTCGCTACGTATTGCCGGAGGCCAGGTCAGCTATCGTCTTTGCTGTGCCCCTTGATCAGGGCTTTATAGAACCCTTTTTGAAAAAGGAAGATCATCATTCCCATGCATTGAACAATGTCCGCACGAACACCCTTGCCAGCGGTATCGCATTTGAGGTTGCAAACTTCCTGACGCAAATCGGACATCCCTCTGTTCCTCAGGCGGCAAATTTTGTGTATCGCACAGATGCCCAATACAGCCCTAAAAGTGAGAAACCGTGTATAGCCCATCGATACCTTGCCGTAAGATCCGGAGTTGGTTACTTCGGGTATTCCGGCAATGTGATTACCAAAGAACATGGTGCTGCCATTATTCTCGGTTCGGTCGTTACCGTAGCAGAGCTTATCCCGACCGATCCACTTCTTGTAGAAGATAATTATTGCGATGAGTGCCGAATATGCCAAGCCGTTTGTGCTTCCGGGTATATGTCGCAAGATGAAAAGATAACGATCACTCTGGGTGGAATTGATTTTTCCCACTGTAAAAAACGCGACCATCTGCGCTGTGACTACGTCTGCGGTGGGTTCACAGGTTTGCATCGATCCGGCAAATGGTCGACTTGGTCGCCGGGGAGATTTCCCATTCCAGAAAAAGACGAGGATTTTAGAGCTGTTATTCGGAAAGCGGCCAAGGCATATGTCAAAAGGCCAAAGCCGAAGGGTGGTTTTTATCATTTTCTTATGCCCGGCTACAGAATCGAGAATACCTGCGGCAACTGTCAGCTCGTGTGTCACCCAGATAAAGAAATTCGGAAACGCCGCTACAAGATGGTGGTGGAAAGTGGCGTAGTGGTGCAGAAGCCGGATGGCTCCCGTGAGGTGGTTTCTCCCGAAGAAGCACAAAAACGAATTGCCAATATGGACCCAGAAACCAGGGCACTTTATGAGGATATGCGAGAATAGGAATTAGCCCCCTTTCTCGTAGGTTATCTATCCAAAAATCCATCAGTTATCCTTACTTTCCAGCCTACCCGAAAAAGTGAACATGAGGTGTCACTCGCGCTCCGTTTTTCCGAGGACTTCTTCCTGAAGTCAACAACCCAGCACATGGGCAAAGTATGCACGATTTGAATTGGTAATCATCGTCAGTCTTTAACGCTCGATACACTTTGAATAGCAGTAGGTAAAACTTGTACTTCATAAATCTGATTTCTGCCATATCCTGCTCTCTCTTGCATCCCTAAAATAAATTGGGCGATTTAATGTATGACTTCTTCACCCATGACACCCCCCGTAAAGAAATAATATTCCTTTAATATTAATTGGTTAGCCATTACATTTTATAACCTATTGAAATTATTAATGTTTTTTGAACCTCTTAAATAGTGTAACCTATTGATTTTATTGATAAAAGACCCTCTTGATTTTTTAGTAAATTATCCTATAATTAAATCAATTAAATCAGGCAAAAATAAACCCATTCGGAGACGGATGGGTTTTTTATTTCTACAATAAGGTAGAGGGACAAAAAAGGTCAAGGAGGTAATACTGTATGATGAATAACGAAGTTGCATTTGAGATTGGTAGGCGGTATTGCAACCGTATCGGACAGTATAAGGTCTTGGGGATCAACAAAGACCAACTGCATATCCTTTACGAAAAGAATGGAATTGAAAATATTCTTAGTATCGAAATGCAAAAAAGAATTATTGCCAATATGTCTCTGGAACAAAAGAGAGAAATCCCCCATATCGAAAATAAAATTACTATTACTAATGAGTCTTTTAAAGAATTATACAAAAGAGTTTGCTCAACCCTTAAAGATTCAGGATATGAAATGAAGTATATCGTCTATCGTTTCCCTGATATCATGAAGATGGATGACAGAAGTATATTTGAGGGTTTGTGCAAGGCTATTCTTACAGCCCAAGCAAAGTGGGTAACTATTGAACCGAATTTGGATAGAATAGATTCGCTTCTATTTAATTACAATTTCAGGAAAATAGAGAATCTATCAGATGAAGAAATTGAGAGGATATATGAGGAGATGATGGAAATGAAAGTGAGGGATAGGTTTCTACACAAACAACTTAAATATTTCAGGAAGAACGCACGTATATTTACTAATTTGCAGGGGAAAGGCACTTCAATGCATGAATTCCTGAAAAAAGAACTATCAGACAAAGAGATGCTAATCAAGAAGCTGACAAGTAATGGAGGCCGTTATAAGCTAAGCGGGGTAGGGCTTCCCATTTGCTGTGAGTTCTTTAAGAACATAGGGGTGGACGATTTCAAGCCTGATGTCCACATGGTATATCTTTTTAGCAGGCTGGGGATTGTTGAAATTAAGAACCCAAAAGGCCCAACAGTGAAGGAGCTTTATTCTATCAGGGCAGCGGGAATGGATATTGCCAAAAGCAATAATGAGACATTCCATGTGGTTGATAATGTATTATGGTTTTTTTGTGCTGAAGGGAAGGCTGAAATATGCACTACAAATAACCCAAAATGTTCAAAATGCAGACTTCGCATTGAAAAACCTGCTATGTGTAATGGTAATTTCATAACTAATCATAAAACCTGCAAATAAATTGCATATTGACCGATCTGGATTGGATAATGACCATAAATGAACAAAAGGAGATTTTTAAAAAAGGGGGATGAAAGAGCCGGATAAACAAAAACGATCTGAGATAACGGCGTACCACGAGGCGGGTCATGCGGTTGCTTTCTACCTGCTACACAAGAGGTTCAAGTATGTCATGATAGAACCTGAAGGCGAGGAGTGGGGAAAGATTATTTATCGCCAGAAGATTCTGAAACTCAGCACCATT
>Ga0315274_10010896_pt1 | contig 13071 bp, 10 predicted proteins | sample YL17G02_20_MG_FD_203700 | JGI IMG/M metagenome (GOLD analysis project Ga0315274, IMG submission 203700) | Sediment microbial communities from Yellowstone Lake, YNP, Wyoming, USA - YL17G02_20 | ecosystem: Environmental > Aquatic > Freshwater > Lake > Sediment | place: USA: Wyoming | collected... | reverse complement strand
GAATCGCAACATGCGGGGATTATACCCGAAATCGCCGCAGGCGGAGCGAGTTCGTCACGACATTGATCGAGCTTGCAGCCATCGCAATCTCGGCGATGAGAGGATGAAGCAACCCCAGGATCGCAAGGGGAACGGCGAGAAGGTTATAGGCGAAGGCCCAGAAGAGATTCTGCTTGATCTTGCGAAACGTGGCTTCCGAAAGACGTATCGCCGACACGAGGCACATGAGGTCTCCGCGCACGAGGATGATATCGGCCGACTCGATGGCGATATCCGCGCCGGCGCCGATCGCGATTCCGACATCGGCCTGTGCAAGCGCCGCGGCATCGTTGATGCCGTCGCCGACCATGGCGACGACGCCGTGGTCCTGCTGAAGCTGCTTGACGGCTTCGACTTTCTGTGCCGGGAGGACGTTGGCGAGAGCGCGGTCGATCCCCGTCTGACGCGTGATGGCGCGAGCAGCCGCGGCGTTGTCGCCCGTGATCATTATCACCTGTTTGCCAAGGGCCTTGATAGCTTGAACCGCGCTTGCGGCATCGGGCTTCACCGTGTCGGAGACGGCGATGACGCCCACGGGCGCGCCGTCCGCCGCCACGACCATCACGGTCTTGCCATCGGCTTCGAATCGTCGCAGCGACTCCTCAACTGGCCGCAGGTCCACACCCATTTCGCGCACGTACGATTCACTCCCGACATGAACGATCTCATTGTCCACACGCGCGACTGCGCCTCTGCCCGGAACCGCTTGGAACTCGGCTGCCTCAAGGAATTGTAGGGTGGGTGGAGCGGAGCGGAACCCACCGGCCGCGTTTTCGGTGCGGTCCTCATAGGGACCCGGTGGGTTCCGCTCCGCTCCACCCACCTTACGGCTCCTCGCGTGGGTCGTAATGGCGGCGGCAATTGGATGCTCTGAATGTTTTTCGACGGCCGCGGCGAACCGCAGCACTTCTTCCTCCGTTCGGCCAGGGACAGGAACGATGTCCGTCACGGCAGGTTTTCCATGCGTCAGCGTTCCGGTCTTGTCGAGTGCAACCGCGCGCACGGAGCGCATCGTCTGAATCGCTTCGCCTTTTCTGAACAGGATGCCCATCTGAGCGCCGACGCCCGTACCCACAACAAGGGCCGTTGGCGTGGCAAGGCCCATCGCGCAAGGACAGGCAATCACAAGCACCGCCACCGCCGCAAAAACGGCAAGGGATAGGTTGGACATGGTATCGACGTGGACCCACGGCAGGAACGGCTGGGCCGCAATTGCGATTCCGCGCATGAAATCGGGCGCCGCAAGCCAAAGCATAAAAGTGAGTGACGCAACCGCGAGTACGATAGGCACGAAGATGGCCGTAATGCGGTCGGCAAATGCCTGGATCGGGACTTTAGTGCTTTGTGCTTCCTGCACGAGCTTGACCATCTGTGCAAGGAAGGTGTCTTGCCCGACCCGCGCGGCGCGGATTCGCAGCGTCCCCAAAGTGTTCACCGTGGCGCCCAGCACCGCATCTCCGGCCTTCTTTTCAACCGGAAGCGATTCCCCGGTGGCCATGGACTCGTCGATAGCGCTCTGCCCGTCAATCACAACTCCGTCGGTGGGAATCTTCTCGCCAGGTCGAACCCTCATGATATCGCCGACGGCCACCTGCTCGACCGGAATATCCATTTCAATACCGTTCCGCTCGACGTGGGCCGTCTTCGCGCCGAGTTCGAGGAGGCGGCGGATCGCTTGCGATGCGCGGCCTCGGGCGCGCGCTTCGAGATAGCGCCCCGTGAGGTGGAACGCCATGATCATCGCCGCGACCGCGGCAAAACTCGCCACCGGGAAGCCCGCGATAGCCAACGGGCCAGTGATGAACGCGGCGGTCGATCCCAGCGCGATAAGCGTGTCCATGTTCGGGCTGAGATGACGCGTCGTTTTGATCGCCATGGTGTACGTCGCCGCGCCCGCGACCGCGAGCACGGGCAGCGCAAGAAGCGCCTCGATCCAATCCATGTGTGGTGGCATCCAGAGGCCCGACATGTGCAGCAGCATGAGAAGCATGGTCGGCGTAGTGAGCGCCCACGCAATGACCAGGCGTCGCTGCGCGAGCCGCAGATTTCTCTCGGTGTCATCCTCCTGGGATTCGCGCGCGACCGATTTCTCCTGCGCGGTGTATCCCAGACTTTGAACGAGGTCGATGATCCCCTGAGGCGTTTGCCTGCCCGGTTTGAACGCAACGGTAGCTTCTTCAGTCAGGAGGTTCACAACGGCGGTATCGACGCCCGGAAGTCGAGCCAAGCCCACCTCGATGCGACGCGCACACCCGGCGCACGTCATCCCACCGACCTTGAACGTCTGTTGGGTAGTCTCTGTAAGGGCGCTGTTCACAGTTCCCATGATGCCATAGAAACGAGGGAGACTGGCAATTTCATTCCATGCCGGCCTTGTGGAACGCGCACTCACTATGTGGTAACTTGACGTGACACGTGAAGCATGGAAAAGGCGGAATGCGCAGAGGAGACGACGCGATGACCGAGAAGCATAGCGTTGGAAAAAAGATTCGCCAATTGCGCGAAGCCAAGAGACTCACCGTGCAAGAACTCGTCGAGAGAAGCCAAATCAGCCGGAAACTCGTCGAGGAACTGGAGGCGGACGAACTCGTTTCATCGATCTCGCCGCTGTTAAAGATCGCTCGCGGGTTAGGGGTCCAGTTCAGCACCTTTCTCGACGACGCCCCTACGCCCGGCGCGGTGATCGTTCGAGGCGGACGATCCGAGACGGCCGTCGAGTTTTCCGGTCTGGGGCCCTACTGCTTGAGCACCCTTGACTTCCATCCGCTCGCCAAGAACAAGCAGGGCCGCCACATGGAACCCTTCATTGTCGACGTGCATTCCTCCGTCCCCGAAGACGTCACGATGTCCTTCCATGAGGGTGAGGAGTTCATATACGTTCTGGCCGGCGAGATTGAAGTTCTGTATGGGAACGACCGGCACGTGTTGGCCGTGGGCGACAGCATCTACTACGACTCGACCACTCCGCACCAGGTGCAGGCGTCGGGAGAAGAAGACGCAAAGATCCTCGCCGTGATCTACACCTAATGCCTTCATCAGAACTGACAGCCAATCGGGCTATGACTTACGCCTGTTTCCGGCTACCGTGATATAATGAACCAGTTTGACGCGGAGAACGAAGCGATGTCTTACCGAGGACATATGGAAAACGGAGTTGTTGTGTTGGATGAGCCGGCCGCCATTGAAGAAGGCGCCAAAGTCCGTGTTGAGGTCGCCGCTCACGACGGAGATGAGGGCGGTCCGTCTTTAGCGGAACGCCTGGCCGCTGTCATCGGCAAGGCGCGAAGCCTGCCTGAAGACGCTGCCGAGAATCACGACCACTACCTCTACGGCGTGCCCAAGAAATGACCGGGGCGTTCGCGGATACGTCGTTCTATCTAGCCCTTTTGAACCCGAAAGACGCTTGGCACGCAGTAGCCGCTGGTTGTGGCGAGCGCTACCACGGGGCCGTGATAACGACCGAGTACGTCCTCCTGGAGATTGGAAATCACCTCTGCGCTCCCGCCGATCGGCCGCTTTTCATCAGCCTGATGGAAGCCTTGCGGGGAGACGCTAGGACTACAATCGTGCCGGCCTCTCAGGATCTCTTCGATGAGGGGCTGCACCTATACTCCGCTCGCACAGACAAGCGATGGTCGTTAACAGACTGCATCTCCTTCTGTGTTATGAAACGGCGCGGCCTTGTCGACGCACTGGCCTGTGACCATCACTTTGAGCAAGCTGGTTTCGAGTTGCTTCTAAGGCGATAGCCCGGCACGCGACGCTCCGGCGACAGTGGTGAGTCGTCAGACAGTAAGGAAGGAGATTGTGGACTCCTCGCCCGGCAAGGGACACCATGTCCCGGCAGACCCAGCCCGTCACCAACGGCGGCTACCATTACGAGCGCGTCTCGCCACTACTAGATCGAGCAGCTGCGTATAGAGTGGTGCCTTGGCGCATATCCATTCCGCCTTTTCGGGCCTGTAAACTTGATCGGTAACCGAGCACAACACCTCAAGTTGCTCGTATATCGCTGAGTTCAGAAGTCTCTCGTAATCAACCTGCCGCAACGTTTCATATCCGATGAAGAAGGCACGTCCCGCTAACTCGCGGGGATCCTCACTGACCAGAGGACGGTTCAAAGCCCAGATGGGGTGCGGTGAACAGATTTCACCGACGAGATCTCCGTGGGGGTCGTGAAAACCGACCCACTCGACGTCGCAGACAAAAGAGACTTGCCACTCTTTGCCTACCCGGACGCAGTGCAACTCTGCGTCGCCTAGGCAAAGTGACTTCTCCTCGGCCACGGGCCACAGAAATGGAACCTTATTCATGCGAAGGTGTTGAACCCAAATGAGTGTATAGGGGATTTGGATGAGTTACAATGATGAAGGCCGACAGTCTGGGTTAGTCGTATGCTTAGTTTCGCGAGAGTAAGTGTGGCTTTGATCGGGGCGCTTACCGTCCTCTTGGGTGTGCAGACGTATCGACTGCATCGGCTCAATGAGAAGATAGCGAGCTTCAGCAGCAGTGTGTTGCCCGCGTCTCTTGAGAGCGGCCCCAGATCCTTGTCTGACGATGCGCTGGACGACGCAGGCGTGGCCGATCCGGATGACCCCGACGGAACGCAGAACGGGACGGACGTCACGACGGAGTATGCAAAAGCGCTCGATAGGCTGGAACGTGAACGCGAAGGGCGCGGCGCTTCGGCCGGAGCCGACGGCGCCGCAGGCGCTGCATCGCGAACAAATGACGCAAACAAGACCTCCGACGATGAGAACAAGGATAAGAGGAAACGCGAGAAAGCGGAGCTGAGGCAGCAAACGCAGAGCTTGCTGAACCGCGCCCAGGATGCGGCAAAGCAAGGCAACTATGCGAACGCCATTGACATGTTGAATGACTGCCTGGAGATGGACCCAAGCCGGGGCGATGCCTACCGCCAACTAGCGCAGATCTACCACAAGCTCGGGATGAGCGATCAGGAAATGGAGACTTACGCTCAATGGATGGCTAACCGGCCCGACGATGCAATGCCGCACTACCAGCAGGCCGCATTGTATGAGTCTCTTGGAATGGACAAGGAGGCGCTGGACCAGTTGCGCCAGTTTCAGCAAATGACCCAAGGTAGCATGGACTCATACCCGATGGCGGCGTCTCTGTACCGTCGTCTCGGCATGAGGCAACAAGAGGGTGAGGCGCTGTACGCCTGGGCCAACTCGTCGCCGGGATCGGTCGATGCACGCCGAAGCCTCGCCCAATACTACGCGCGAATCGGCGACAAGCCTTCTGCGGCCGCTGAGTATCAGGCCCTCGTGGGACTCGCTCCGGCGAACGCAAGCTCGCACGGCGCGCTCGCGTCCGTGTATCGAAGTATGCAGCAGTTTCCAGAGGCACAAGCTGAGCTTGTCACCGCCATGAACTTGCAGCCGCAGAACATGAGCTACCGCCTGCAACTGGCGCAGGTCTACCAGCGCATGGGAGATCGGGAATCCGCATTCCAGACGTATACCGGCATCATGACGGACGCTCCGGGTACAAACGAGGCCGTACAGGCGCAGCGCGCCGTCGATCGTCTGGAACGCCAGATCCAGGCCGCACAGAACAAACCTAAGCCCAAGTAGTAGGAGGCGGCGCACCCGCCTCTATTCCCACTCGATCGTACCGGGCGGCTTCGAGGTCACGTCGTAGAGCACGCGGTTGATGCGCTTGACTTCGTTGCAGATGCGGTTGGCGATTCGCTGTAGCACGTCGGGATGGAAACGGTACCAGTCGGCCGTCATCGCGTCCTCGCTGGTCACAGCGCGCAAGCTGCACACCTCTTCGTAGGTTCGTTCGTCTCCCTGTACGCCGACGCTGCGCACGGGCAGCAGATCGACCAGGGCCTGCCAGATCTCCCTGTAAAGGCCCGCCCGCTTGATCTCTTCGATGAATATCGCGTCGGCCTCGCGCAGCGCATCAAGACGCTCCTTGCTGACGGCGCCGATGCAACGCACGCCAAGACCGGGTCCCGGGAAAGGATGCCGCCAGACGATCTCCTCAGGCAGCCCAAGCTCTTTGCCCAAGGCGCGGACCTCGTCCTTGAAGAGTTCGCGCAGCGGTTCAAGGAGCTCGAGGTGCATCTCCTCCGGCAGACCGCCTACGTTGTGGTGACTCTTGATGGTGGCCGACGGTCCGCCCGTGGCTGAAACGCTCTCGATCACGTCCGGGTAGAGCGTCCCCTGCGCCAGGAAATCCATATGGCCCAGTTTGGCCGCTTCTTCCTCGAACACGTCTATGAAGAGCTTGCCGATGATCTTGCGCTTCTCTTCGGGATCTGAAACGCCCGCAAGGGCCGTGAGAAAGCGATCTTCGGCATCGACGTAATGCAGGTGCACGTGGAAGTGGTTGCGGAATACTTCCTGAACCAGTTCCGGCTCGCCTTTCCGCAGTAGGCCGTTGTTGACGAAAACGCACGCAAGGCGATCTCCGATCGCCCGGTGGAGCAACATGGCCGCGACGCTCGAATCGACGCCGCCGCTCAACGCCAGGAGCACCCGCCTGTCGCCGACTCTCGCGCGGATGTCTTGAACGGCGTGCTCGACAAATGAGCCCATGTTCCAGCTTGGCGGGCAACCGCAAATGCGGTGGACGAAGTTCGAGAGGATGCGTGTGCCACATGGCGTGTGGACCACCTCGGGATGGAATTGCACGCCGTAAAGCCGGTCATTCCGGTTTGCGATGGCCGCGTATGGGCAGTTCTCGGTCCTGCCGATTACGTCAAACCCCACCGGCATGATCGAAATAGCGTCTCCGTGGCTCATCCATACCTGGGCGCGCTCATCAACGCCGTCAAAGAAGCCGGTCGTGTCTTTGTGTTCGAGATGGGCGATGCCATACTCGCGTCTATCGGAGCGCTCGACTCTGCCGCCAAGCATGTGTGCGAACAATTGGACTCCATAGCATATGCCAAGGATTGGAACGGCGAGCTTGAAGATCGCAGGGTCGGGCATGGGCGATCCGGGCGCATGAACGCTTGCGGGGCCGCCGCTGAAGATGATGCCGGCCGGATTATGCGCCTTGATCTCTTGTACGGGGGTGTTGAACGGCAGAATCAGGCTGAAAACGTTAGCTTCCCGGATGCGCCGGGCGATCAGTTTGCTGTACTGAGCGCCGAAGTCGAGGACGATAATCGGCCCGCCGATCCCGTGCATGGGTCACCTCTGGACCTGATAGTTCGGCGGTTCTTCGGTGATCGTGACGTCGTGCGGATGGCTCTCGCGGACGCCTGCCGCCGTCACTTGTATGAAATGGGTCCGGGTTTGGAGTTCGCGAATGCTGCGGCACCCGCAATAGCCCATCCCGGATCGCATTCCCCCAATCAGTTGGTACACGTAGTCGGAAAGCGCCCCACGATACGGCACGCGCGCCTCAACGCCTTCCGGAACGAGCTTCGACGCCTGCTCGATGTCCGACTGCATGTATCGAGTTTTGCTGCCCCGCTGCATGGCCTTGACCGAGCCCATCCCGCGGTACACTTTGAACGTTCTTCCCTCGAACAGCACGGTCTCGCCTGGGCTCTCCTCTATACCCGCGAACAGGCCGCCTACCATCACGCTGTCAGCCCCTGCTGCGATGGCTTTCGTGATGTCGCCCGAATAGCGGACGCCTCCGTCGGCGATGACTGGAATGCCGTGCTTGGAGGCCACCTTGGCCACGTCGAGGACGGCCGTGAGTTGTGGGATGCCGGCCCCGGCGATCACGCGCGTCGTGCAAATCGAGCCCGGGCCTACGCCGACTTTCACGGCATCCGCACCGGCCTCAATCAAATCTTTCGCGGCCTCCGGAGTCACGATGTTTCCCGCCACGACGTCGATGTCAGGCACGGCCTCTTTGACGGCGCGTATGGTGTCGATCACGAGGTCCGTGTGGCCGTGGGCCGTATCAACAACAAGCGCGTCAACGTGAGCCTCGACAAGCGCCCTAGCCCGCTCGAGCTCGCCCCTTCCTACGCCAATCGCGGCGGCCACGCGCAGGCGGCCCTTCTCATCCTTACAACTTTTGGGGAAATCGCGCGCCTTGTTGATGTCTTTGATCGTTATCAGGCCGACGAGCGTGCCGTCCGAAGTCACAATCGGGAGCTTCTCGATCCGGTGTTCGTGGAGAAGGCGTTTTGCCTCCTCGATATTAGTTCCGGGCAAAGCGGTTACGAGGTTGGCCTTTGTCATGACCGACGAAATGGGAACCGACCAGTCTTCCTGGAATCGCAGGTCCCGGTTCGTGAGGATGCCCACGAGCTTCCCGTTATCCTCCGTAATGGGAACGCCTGACACATGGTAGCGGGCCATGAGGTCTTCCGCGTCCTGGACGCTTTGCTCGGGGCTGAGCGTGATCGGGTCCGTGATGATGCCCGCTTGCGAGCGCTTGACTCGATCCACCTCGGCGGCCTGCTCGGTGATCGTCAGGTTCTTGTGAATGACGCCGATGCCGCCCTCCTGCGCGATTGCGATGGCAAGCCGCGACTCCGTGACCGTGTCCATGGCGGCGCTGACCAATGGAATGTTCAAGGAAATATTGCGCGTGAAGTGTGTCGTCACGTCGATGTCGCGCGGCAGAACGTCCGAGCGTTCGGGGCGAAGGAGTACGTCGTCAAATGAAAGACCGGTGGGAAAACGTTGGCTTTGACTCATAGTGCCTCACAGTGAAAAGGGAACCAAAACCTGTCTCTCCGGAGGCATCTGACCATCGATGCGGAGACCCGTGCCCTCCGGATAAGCGATTATAGGGACGATCTCGGGAGGTGTCAAATTGCCGGGTTTCGGGTCTCGGGTGTGCCGAGACCCGATGTGGGCTAAGCGGGTTCAGCCCTCAATGGCGGGGGCGGTTGATGAGGTGTTTGAGATGGTAGAGGAGGTCGAGGGCGTCGCGCGGGCTGAGGGTGTCGACTTCGACGGATTCGAGCTCTTTTTCAATGGGATTGGGCTCCGCGGGACCTTGAGAACCGAACAGGTACATCTGCTGAGGGAGACCGACGGCGGCCTGATTGCCGGCCTCGAGACTCTCAAGGATGACGCGCGCGCGTTCAAGAACCTTTGGCGGGAGCCCGGCGAGCTTCGCCACTTGGATGCCGTAACTGTGGTCGGCGCCGCCGTCAACGATGCGGTAAAGAAAGACGACCCTTTCGTTCCATTCCCGGACGGCAACATTGAGGTTCTTGGCGCGTTCGAGCTTGTTGGCGAGATCGGTGAGCTCGTGATAGTGCGTCGCGAAAAGCGTCTTCGCGCGGATGTGGTCGTGGATGTGCTCGGCGACGGACCACGCTATGCTGATCCCGTCGAAGGTGCTCGTACCGCGTCCGATCTCATCAAGGACGAGCAGGCTGCGTTCCGTGGCGGTGTTGAGGATGCTCGCGGTCTCGATCATCTCGACCATGAACGTGCTTTCGCCCCGGACAAGATTATCGGAAGCGCCGACGCGTGTGAATATGCGATCTACCACGCCGATATGGGCCTCGGCCGCGGGCACGAAGCTGCCCATCTGGGCGAGAAGCGCAATCAGCGCAACCTGACGCAGGTAAGTTGATTTTCCGGCCATGTTGGGTCCGGTGACGATTTGGAGAAAGGCCACGGAGGGATCCAGCAGGGTGTCGTTCGGCACAAACTCTCCGCGCGGCATGAGGTCCTCGACGACGGGATGGCGTCCGTCACGGACGTGGATCACGTTCGATTCGTTCACGTCGGGTTTGCAGTAGCTCTTGGCCGCGGCGGTATCGGCCAGCGAGAGGAGGACGTCAATGGTCGCAACGGCATCGGCGGTTTCCTGGATGCGGCGGGCCTCGTCGGAGATGCGATCTCGGAGGGCCGTGAAGAGGTCGTATTCGAGCTTCTGCATGCGCTCTTGGGCGGTGACGATTTCCTCCTCGCGAGCCTTGAGCGTCGGCGTGACGTAGCGCTCGGCGTTAACGAGCGTCTGCTTCCGCTCGTAATCCTGTGGGACGAGATGCGTATTTCCGCGAGACACCTCGATGTAGTATCCGAAAACCTTGTTGTAGCCGACCTTGAGGTTCGAGATGCCGGTCCTCGCGATCTCTTCGCGCTGGAGCGTGGCGATCCAGTCGCGTCCGCCGCGAACAAGGGAGCGGAGGTGATCAAGCTCCTCGCTGTATCCGTCCTTGAACAGCCCTCCATCGGTGATCAAGGCCGGAGGGTCCTCGACAATGGCGGCCTCGATCCATGCGGCGACGTCGGTCAGATCATCCATTCCATCGCGGAGTTCGGCGAGCAAATGCGTTGTTGCCCGTTCGAGGACGGCGCGAAGTCGCGGGACCTGTTCAAGCGAAAGGCCGAGCGCTTTGACATCGCGCGCATTGCCCGTCTTTGACGTGAGGCGCCCGAGGAGTCGTTCGAGATCGGCGACGTTCTTCAGGATCTCCTTGAGATGAAGGCGCGTCTCGGTGTTCTGGAACAGCTCCTCGACACCATCAAGTCGCGCGCGGATATCCATCACGTTGACCAGTGGGTGCAAAATCCAGTGGCGCAGCTTGCGGCCGCCCATGCTCGTCAGAGTGCGGTCGAGCACGTTCAGCAGCGTTCCGTGCCGGCGCTTGTCGGCGAGCGATTCGACCAACTCGAGGTTGCGCTGTGTGTTGCCGTCGAGGACGACGAAGCTCGAGGGGCTGTAGCTGCGAGGAAACCGGAGATGGGGCGCGGTTTCGCGCTGAGTCTCCTTGACGTAAGCGAGGACCGCGCCCGCGCATGCCGTCGCCTCCGGCGCATCTTCGAGCCCGAGGCCCTTCAGCGTGGTTAACCCGAATTGGTCCATCAGGCTCTCTCGCGCCGTGTGCGGATCGAAGTCATCCTGCGGACGAGATGCAAAGGCCACAGCTTCAAATCGTTTTTTCAAGCGGTCGATCAGGACGTTCGGATCGAGAGGTTCCTGACGGGGCCGGCCACGTGCGCTTGGCTTCGTTCCTGCCCCCTCAGTATCGACTAGTGCAGTGAAGGCGTCCGGGATCAGCATCTCGACGGGCGCCATGCGCGTCAACTCGTCAAACAACGTGCGCTCGACGTCGGAACTGATCTGCGCGGCGAGGAATTCGCCCGTGCTCACGTCGACAAAGGCGAGTCCGGCTCTTCCTTCGCGATACGTCAGTGCGCCGAGGTAATTGTTCGTCGTCTGTTCGAGGAGGTTCGGCTCGATGACCGTGCCGGGCGTTATGGTACGAATGACGGCGCGCTTTACGATGCCCTTGGCCTCTTTGGGATCCTCGATCTGATCGCAGATGGTTATCGTACGGCCGGCCTTGATGGCCTTCGCGACGTACGTGTCGACCGTGCGATAAGGCACGCCGCACATGGGCACGCGTTCCTCCTTGTCCATACCGTCGCGCGAGGTCAACGCAAGGCCGAGGATCTTCGATCCTTCAATGGCGTCCTCGAAAAACATCTCATAGAAATCGCCCATGCGGAAGAAGAGAAGGGAATCGCCGCACTCCGCCTTGGCCTGGAGGTACTGGCGGAGCATGGGGGTGAGACGGCCCTCGGAAACTTCGCTGAGTTTCTTCCAGTTGCGCGTCATTTGGGGAGGTTATCCAGTCGCGGCATCGTGCAGTACGCTGAGGATAATGCCGGCGGCTTCCGGCACGGGGTCGCTCAGGACGGGGAGATAGATGGTTCGCTGTTTTGCGAGTTCAGCGTTGGGGAAATCGCCCTGCCGGTAACCCTTGTACCCTTCGCTCGCACAGAGGGGTCCGCGGTTGCGCGTGAAGATGTCGAATCCCTTGATGAACAGGGGCAGGTCGTGGAGATTCGGGTATGCGACCCTGTTGACCTTGATGCCCTTGTTGTCTACGGCCTTGACAAAATCGTCGGTGGAAATGCCGCCCATCTTGTCGGGCTCATGTATGACCGGGAAGCCGTAGAAGCCGGCGCGTTCGGCTTTCGGGTAGATTTTGAGGGGCCGCAGCCCGGGGATGTCCGCCAGCCCGTCTTCGACTTCCTTGAAGTACGCGCCGCGGCGGCGATTCAATTCCGGCAGCTTGCGCAACTGCACGGCGGCAATGCCGATTCCCACGGGATGCGCGCGAAATTTCATGCCAAGCCCGAGAGGCTGCAATTCCTCGTAACGGGCGCCGACAAGATCGATTCCGGCAATGCGGTTGACTTGGCCGACGAGACAGGCGCGCTCGAAGACGTCGATGTCGTCCGTGGTCAACATGCCGCCTTCGCCCGCGCTGATCGCTTTGGAGCCTTGCAGACTCCAAGCGCCCGCGTGGCCTATCGCGCCGCACATTTTTCCGGCGTACTTTGCGCCGTGGGCGTGAGAGCAATCCTCGATGACGGGAATGCCGAATTCCTTCGATACGGTCATCACGGCATCCATGTCGCAGACGTTGCCCCACAGATGGACGACGCAAATGCACCGCGTTTTGTCGGTGATCTTGGCGCGCATGTCGGCGGGGTCGATCATGAGCGTCTCAGGATCGATATCGCAAAACACGGGCCGGGCGCCGAGCAACAAAGCCGGGGCGATACTGCATATCCACGTGTTGATTGGACACACGACTTCGTCGCCGGGCCCGACACCGAGTCCGAAGTAGGCTGAGTACAGCGCGGAGGTGCCGTTGACGACGCTGACGGCGAACTTCGTGCCGATCCATTCGCGCCATTCCTTCTCGAACTCGCGCACGACGGGGGTGCCGCCGGATAGTTCATTGCGGCGAGTCATCTCGGCGGCCATGGCCACCTCGTCTTCGGTGATCTGCTGCCAGCGATCGAGGTCGGGAATGGCCGCGCCGGCGGTCTGCACGAAGGTGCGGGTGTTGATGTATGGGCTCTTGGTGTCCTGGGCCATTGAAGATCTCCTGCGGTAGTTCCTCGACCATGGATGATAACAGAGACCGGCAGGAATTTCATGGCCGTCCGTGCTGCACAGGGCGCCGCGCTGCGGCGACGGCAAAGATTGCTTGACTTGTCCGCGGGCGCGCCTTAATTTACTGAAGGCGGAGATCGAGGAGGAGCCATGATCACGTTGAGGGCGTGGCGTTGTTCGAGTCTTCTTCTGATCTTCTTGGCAATG
>Ga0315274_10010895_pt1 | contig 13071 bp, 13 predicted proteins | sample YL17G02_20_MG_FD_203700 | JGI IMG/M metagenome (GOLD analysis project Ga0315274, IMG submission 203700) | Sediment microbial communities from Yellowstone Lake, YNP, Wyoming, USA - YL17G02_20 | ecosystem: Environmental > Aquatic > Freshwater > Lake > Sediment | place: USA: Wyoming | collected... | reverse complement strand
TAATATTACTGATAATAAACTTTCTCTCCTTAAATCCGAAATAGTAGCTGGACCAGGGCCTAATTATTTGCCCGGAGAGTATAAGTTTGTGGCTAAGGTTTTCTCTGTGGATGGCAAGATATTAGGGGAATATGGCTTTGGAGATCCAAGAATAATCTTAGGCGAGCAAGGATATCAAGGACCCACATGGTTAGATAATGTAGATTTCACTTTAATTATTCCTTATTTTGATAATGCTAAGACGGTTAATATTTATTCAGACAATATACTTATCCTTTCTGCTGATATTTTAAAAGAAGCTTTAAATAAATAGCGATGCGCCTGTAGCGCAATGGACAGCGCAATGGCCTCCGGAGCCATGTGTACAGGTTCGACTCCTGTCAGGCGCACCAGAAAATTATGAGAAAAAAAGTCATAAGCGTTATCGGAGGGCATAGTTGTACGAAAGAAGTGGAGCAAAAAGCCCAAAAATTGGGCAAAAATCTGGCTAAAGTGGTTGATATTTTGGTTTGTGGCGGTTTAAGTGGGACAATGAAAGCAGTTTGCAAAGGCTTTAAGGCTGGTGGCGGCGTAACTATAGGTATTATACCTAGTTACAGCAAAAATGAGGCCAATAAATATGTGGATATTGTAATACCCACAGGCTTAGGTTTAGCCAGAAACGTTTTAGTGGTGAAAAGCGCAGATGTGGTGGTGGCACTCCCAGGGGAAGCAGGGACGCTTTCCGAGATTGCCTATTGTTTACAATTCGGTATACCAGTAATCAGCGTGGATTCCTGGGATATACTGGGAGTGATTAAGTTAAAGACCATAGAAGAAGTAGTGCAAAAAGTTAGAGAGTTACTAGGAAGGAGCAGCGTATGAAGGCGATTTTAATGCTACAGGATGGGCATAGTTTTACGGGCGAAGCCTTAGGTGTAGCCGGAGAAAGGGTTGGCGAGCTGATTTTAAATACTGCGGTAGTAGGTTATCAGGAGATGATGACCGATCCAGCCAATGCCAATAAAATCCTGGTGCTTACCTATCCCTTAATCGGCAATTATGGTTGTGCCCCGAAATTTAATGAATCCAAGAATGTTTGGTTGGCGGGTCTAGTGATAAAAGAGAAATCCCGCATCTATTCTAACTGGCAAGCAAAAATGAGTCTTGATGATTTTGTCAAGAAGAATAAGCTCATCACTATTCAAGGCGTGGATACGCGGACTTTGGCCGTGCATTTAAGGCAAAAAGGCGAGATGCTGGGGGCAATCTCTACGACAAACTTCGATACCAAAGGGCTTTTAGCCAAAATAGAAGATTTTCGTCAGAAAAAGGCGATGAGCATATTAGCGAAGGTTTCCGTCAATAAGATTACGCGTTTGGGTAAAACTGGAGGCCGGCAAAAGAAGATTGCTATTTTAGATTTAGGGGTTACCAACAGTATTATCCGACAACTGGAAACCCTGGGGTTATCCCTTACCCTTCTACCTTACAATATTAAACCTCAGGAAATCTTGCGGCTTAAACCCGCGGGCCTGGTTATCTCCAATGGTCCAGAAGAAGACGCGGGCCTGGAAGAGGTAGTCGCAAATGTAAAAAGCATAATTGGTAAAGTCCCCATTCTAGGCATATCCACCGGCCATCAGGTTTTAGCGGTGGCTTTAGGCGCAAAGATTACCAGACTTAAATTAGGCCATCGCGGCGTGAATTATCCGCTGTACAGCCCTGCTTCTTATAAAGGAGAGATTACCGTGCAGAATCATTCTTATGTAGTAGATGCGGACACGCTGAATAAAATTAAACAGGTAAAAATAACCGGTTACAACTTAAACGACCATACGGTAGAAGAGATGGAAAGCAAAAAATTAAGATTTATCGGTACGCAATATTATCCGGTAAGTCCGGGGTTTAGTGAGGTTAATCCAGTTTTGCGAAGATTTGTTAAACTTTTAGGAAGGAGCTAATGTATGCCTCGGCGCAAAGATATTAAAAAAGTTTTAATGATTGGTTCAGGCCCGATTATTATTGGCCAGGCCTGTGAATTTGATTATTCCGGCTCGCAAGCCTGCAAGGCTTTAAGGGAAGAAAATTATTTTACCATCCTGGTAAACTCCAATCCCGCTACGATTATGACTGACCCAGGAATGGCAGATGTTACCTATATAGAGCCGTTGAATGTGGAGATGCTCACTAAAATTATTGCCAGGGAGCGGCCAGATGCGATTCTGCCTACTTTAGGCGGACAGACAGGATTAAATTTAGCCTTCTTTTTAATGAAGCAGGGAATCTTAAAGAAATATGGGGTGGAATCTATCGGCGCTTCAGTAACCGCAATCTCTTGCGCCGAAGACCGCGAGCTTTTTAAGAAAGCCATGCAGGAGATCGGTGTAGATGTTCCTAAGAGCGGGATTGCCACCACCGTTGCCGAAGGAATGAAGATTGGTTTAGGGATTGGCTTTCCGCTGATTTTGCGGCCGGCGTATTGTTTAGGCGGAAGCGGTGGCGCAACCGCCTATAATAAGGAAGAATTGGAAAAATTCCTTTTTAAAGGTTTAGAAACTAGCCCCGTGCATCAGGTTTTAGTGGAGCAGTCGGTTTTGGGCTGGAAGGAAATCGAATTTGAGGTAATGCGTGACTGCGCAGATAACGTAATTATGATTACTTCCATGGAGAACGTTGATCCTATGGGCGTACATACCGGCGATAGCGCGGTGGTCGCTCCTTCCCAGAGTTTAACTTCCGAAGAATACAGCAATTTTGTGTATCTTTCTAAAAAGATTATCCGTCGCGTAGGAATCACGGGCGGTGGCGCAAATATACAGTTTGCCCAAAACCCGGATAACGGCCACATCGTCATTATTGAGGTCAATCCTAGACTTTCGCGTTCCTCGGCATTGGCTTCCAAGGCAACCGGTTTCCCGATTGCGCGAGTAGCCACAAAATTGGCGGTGGGCTTAACTCTTCCGGAAGTGATGAACCAGATTACCGGTAAAACCACTTCCTTTTTTGAGCCCACAGTAGATTATTGCGTATTTAAAATCTGCAGGTTTACCTTTGAAAAATTTCCTAAAGCAGAGCGGGTAATTAATACTTCTATGAAAGCAGTGGGTGAGGCTATGTCCATTGGCAGGAATTTCAAAGAGGCGCTACAGAAAGGCCTGCGCTCCATCGAGATCTCCCGTTTTGGTTTTGGCGCAGACGGAAAAGATAAAATTACGGATGAGATGCTTGAGAACCCCGAAGACAGCTTAATGAAATTAATTAAAGATAAAATCCGCATCCCCAATGATGAAAGATTATTTTATATCAGGTACGGCCTAAAAGCGGGTTTATCTGTAGATGAAATTTACCGGCTCTCCAAAATCGACCGTTGGTTTATCGACAATATGAAACAGCTAGTGGAGACGGAGGAAAAGATTAAACCATATAGAAATCACACAGCCAATGAAGAAGTCAAGCTTCCGGTAGATTTGCTGCTTGCGGCAAAGAAAGACGGTTTCTCTGACCAGCAACTCGCCTTTTTATTAAACTCCAAGGAAGAAAAAGTCCGCGACTACCGCAAGAAACACAATGTCAAAACAGTCTATAAATTAGTGGATACCTGTGCCGGAGAATTCCATGCCAAGCAGCCATATTTTTATTCTACTTATGAAAGTCAGGATGAGGCCAGGCCCAGCAAAAACAAAAAAGTAGTGATTTTAGGCGGTGGCCCAAACCGCATTGGTCAGGGTATCGAATTTGATTATTGCTGTTGTCACGCAGCTTATGCCTTAAAAGAAGAAGGTATTGATAGCATCATGATCAATTGCAATCCCGAAACGGTTTCTACAGACTACGATACCTCTAGCAGGCTGTATTTTGAGCCTATCACCATAGAGGATGTCTTAAATATCATTGACTTGGAAAAACCCATGGGAGTAATTGTGCAGTTTGGTGGCCAGACGCCGCTTAATTTAGCCGTACCTTTGAGAAAAGCCGGCGTAAATTTATTAGGAACTAGCGCCGACAGCATTGATATTGCTGAAGACCGCAAGCGCTTTAAACAGATGCTCCATAAATTGAATCTTCTACAGCCTGACAACGGCACAGCTTTTACTTTTGCAGAAGCCAAAGAAGTAGCCAAGAAAATCGGTTATCCGGTTCTGGTTAGGCCATCTTATGTTTTGGGTGGTCGGGCTATGGAGATTGTTTATGATGAACAGACCCTGGGGAAATTTATCCAAGAAGCAGCTGAGGTTTCCGGCGAACATCCGGTGCTGATTGATAAATTCTTAGAGGATGCTATTGAGGTGGATGTAGATTTAATCGGTGACGGTGAAGCCTTCTGTATCGGCGGAATTATGGAGCACATTGAGGAGGCAGGGATTCATTCTGGTGATTCGGCTATGGCCTTGCCTACTTATACTTTATCCAAGGATATTTTAAGCCATATTCGCCAGGCCACCTACAAAATGGCTAAAGAACTAAATGTAAAGGGATTGATGAATGTGCAATATGCGGTCAAAGATGAAGAAGTCTATGCGCTGGAAGTGAATCCGCGTGCTTCCAGAACCATCCCTTTTGTCTCCAAGGTTATCGGTGTGCCTTTAGCGAAATTAGCTACTAAAATTATGTTGGGTGAGACCTTAAAGGAATTAAAATTCACACAGGAGATTATCCCTAAACACGTGGCGGTAAAGGAATCGGTATTTCCTTTTAACCGCTTTCCAGGGGTAGATATTATTTTAGGTCCGGAGATGAAATCAACCGGAGAAGTCATGGGTATTGATGCAGATTTTGGCCAGGCTTACATCAAGAGTCAGCTGGCCGCCGGACAGAATCTGCCGCGCAAAGGCAATGTCTTTATTTCAGTAAGAGATAAAGATAAGCGGGCAGTAGTCTTTATTGCCAAAAAGCTGCAAGATTTAGGGTTTCACCTTTATGCTACTTCAGGAACCGCGCAAGCTTTAGAGAAGAACGGCATCGGGGTAAAAATGCTTCCGAAGATCGCTGAAGGCAGGCCCAATGTTTTGGATTTGATGAAAGACGGCAAAATTCAATTGGTAATCAATACACCTTCGGGAAGGATCCCGCGGCAGGACGAGGTTAAGATTCGTTCGCAAGTAGTTTTATACAATATACCTTATACCACCACCATCTCTGGCGCACAGGCTACAGTTAATGGGATCGAAGTATTAATGAAAAAAGATTTGCAGGTAAAGCCGCTTCAGAAATATCACCAGGAAGTAAAAAGCCAGAATCCCAAAGCTAAAAATGGATAAGCTAAATATCCGGACCACTAAAAGAACAGAGTTAGTTGATATTACCGATGAAATTCAGAATATAGTCAACAAAAGTAAAATTAAGGAAGGGGTCTGTTTTATTTTTTGTCCGCATACTACTGCGGGGCTGACTATCAATGAGAACGCCGACCCCTCGGTAAGAAAAGATATTACCGTTGCCCTGAGTAAGCTCATTCCTGAAAATGCCGGTTATTCTCATAGTGAAGGCAATGCCGATAGCCACATTAAATCTTCTCTCTTTGGTTCATCTTTGGTGGTTTTTATTGAAGACGGCCAATTAGCCTTTGGTACGTGGCAGGGAATTTATTTTTGCGAAAGCGATGGGCCGCGCAGTCGGCAGGTGTGGATTAAATTAGTTCAGAGTTCATAGTTCTTGGTTCATAGTAAAAGAATCAAAGAAGACTAAAGAAATAAAAATGCCAGAGTTGCCGGAAGTTGAAACTATCAAAAGAGAATTAGAAAAGGCGGTTTTGGGTAAAAAAATTACCGAGGTCTGCGTGCATCACCCAAAAGTTATCCGCCAGCCGTCAGTGGAAAAATTTAAAAGAGGATTGAACGGAGTAACGATTAAAAAAATTTTACGCAAAGCCAAGGTTTTAATCTTGGAGTTATCCAACGAAAAATCTTTAGTCATCCATTTAAAGATGACGGGTCAATTGATTTATCCTGGAGATGGCAGGAACAGCCGGGTGAGTTTTCGTTTATCCAACGGTAAAACCTTAGATTTTAATGACCAGAGGTTATTTGCGGAATTGCGCTTAATGGATGATTGGCGCTCTTTAAAATTTATTCAAGGGCTAGGTCCTGAGCCCTTTGATATAACTTTGGAACAGTTTCAGGAGATGCTGGCCAAAAAGAAAACCAAAATCAAACCTTTGTTAATGGATCAAGGCTTTATCTGTGGCATAGGTAACCTTTACGCTGCGGAAATGCTCTTTCGCTCAAGAATTCATCCCCAAAGGCCCGCTTCATCTTTATCCGAAAAAGAAAAAGCAAAACTCTTTCAGGAAATCAAAGATACCTTAGTTGAAGCCATCGAACATAAAGGCTCTTCCGTTGATCAATACGTTCAGTTATCCGGTCAGCCTGGGAATTATGTTCAGTATCATAAGGTTTATGATAGAGAAGGCAAGCTTTGCCTAGTTTGTAAAGCTGCTGTCAGAAGAATTGCTTTAGGTGGCAGGGGCACTTATTTTTGCCCAAAATGTCAGAAATAAGCGATGAAAAGGCGCCTTAAAATTAACGGAGCAATTAGTGCTTTCGCTTTTTTACTCATGGTAGCTTTTCCTACTGTATTTTTTCGGAATGAAAAGGCGGGGTCTTTAGATACCGTTACTGAAGTATTTGGAATCGCGTTTATTCTTTTAGGTCAAGTTATCCGCGTTTCTGCGCGCGGTTATAAATCCGAAAGATCTGATAACGGCCGCGTATTAATTCAGGACGGTCCTTATGCATTAGTACGCCACCCGATGTATTTAGGCATCTTTTTTATTGGAATAGGAATTGTGCTCATGTTGTTTAAATGGTGGGTAGTGAGTATTTTTTTATTTGTTTTTATTATGCGTTATATTTTACTTATCTTTAAAGAAGAAAAAAAATTACTCGCTATATTTCCTAAGGTATATCAAAGTTATCAGCAACGCGTCCCCCGTATTATGCCCGCCTGTAAGATGTTATTACAAAAAGAGATTAGTGAATATTTGCCCTTAAAATTAAATTGGCTGTATAAAGAAATAGGCTCTATTCTCACGGTACTGTTTTTGACCTTACTTTTGGAATCTTGGGAGGATATTAGAAATGAAGGTATAAAAGCATATTTTAAAGAGGCGACGGGAATACTCTTTATAATTATATTATTTATTTGTTTAGTTTACTATCTAAGTAAACGCACTGTTAAATTAGAAAAATATGTTTCAAATAAAAGCGAAGCTACTTTATAATAAAAGGGTTAGAGATAAATACCTTTGCTGTGCCTTTGAGGCTAGAGAGATAGCCAAGCGGGCTTGCCCGGGGCAATTTGTGAATATTAGAATAATTGATAATTATGCGCCACTTTTAAGACGGCCATTTAGTATTCATCGCATTAGGGGAAAAAATATTGAGATTTTTTATGAGGTAGTCGGTCAAGGCACAGAGATTCTTACGCAAAAAAAAGCGGGTGAATATATAGATATTATCGGGCCATTAGGCAACGGCTTTGATTACCCTACGCCCTACACCCTACGCCCTACACCCATTCTGATTGCTGGCGGAATGGGGGTGGCACCGTTAATTTTTCTGGCAGAAAAATTAACGGAACGCAAAACTCAAAATTCAAAACACAAAACTTTAGTTTTAATCGGTGCCAAGACAAAAAAACAAATTCTTTGCGAAGAAGAATTTAAAAAATTGGGTTGTGCAGTAAAAATTGCTACCGATGACGGAAGCCGCGGATTTAAAGGGTATGTTTCGGAATTACTTAAGAAGATTGTATCAAGCATCAAGCATCAAGCATCGAGCATTTACGCTTGTGGGCCAAAACCAATGTTAAAAGAAGTCAGCCGTATTTCAGGAAAATTTAAAATTTCCGCACAAATTTCTTTAGAAGAACACCTGGCCTGCGGCATAGGCGCCTGTTTAGGCTGTATGATAAATACTAAAGACGGATATAAACGAGTCTGTAAGGAAGGACCAGTGTTTGCAGCGGATGAGATAATTTGGTCAAAGGAGGATTAATGAATAGTTTGTTATATGTTACGTTGGGTTTAGTGGCAGGTGTTTTTGGAGGGATGTTTGGTATCGGCGGAGGAGCTATCTTAATTCCGGCTTTAGTATATCTATTTGGCCTGACGCAACATCAAGCCCAGGGTACAACTTTGGCGATTATGGTGCCGCCCATTGGGCTGTTGGCAGCCCTGCGTTATTATTATAGTGGCAATGTCAAATTAGGTATGGCGGGCTTTATTTGTCTGGGCTTTTTTATCGGTGGTTTAGTCGGCGCGCATTTGATTCAGGGCATAGGAGATATTGCATTGAAAAGGTCGTTCGGCGTGTTTCTGGCAATTATCGCCGTAAGGATGATTTTAGGTAAATAAATATGACTAACCTAAACGTCAATATAGGTAAACTTAAACTTCAAAATCCAGTAATAGTTGCCTCAGGGACTTTTGGCTATGCTGAAGAGTTCAAAGATTTCATTGAGTTAAGGCAATTAGGGGCAATTGTTACTAAGACCATTACCTTAAAACCGCGTCAGGGAAATCCTCCTCCGCGGACCTCCGAGACACCGGCAGGAATGCTTAACTCCATCGGTTTAGAAAATCCCGGGTTAGAGGTTTTCCTGGAAGAGAAACTCCCTGGTTTCATAAAAATCGGCGTGCCTATTATCGTCAGTATCTCTTCGGAAGATGATCCGAGAGAGTTTCTTATGTTGGCAAGGCGTTTAGATAAGATTAAAGAGGTTGCGGCTATAGAATTGAATATTTCCTGTCCAAACATCGGTTCTCGCCGAACACCGAACACCGAACACCGAACACCGAAACTTATCTCTCAGGATCCCAAAGCAACGTATAATTTAATGAAGGCAGTGCGTAAAGTTACTAAGAAAACTATAATTACAAAGCTATCTCCCAATATTACAGATATTACTGAAATAGCACTGGCAGCCAAGCAAGCAGGAAGTGACGCCGTTTCATTGGTCAACACCATAACTGCAATGAGTATAGATACTGAAACTAAACAGCCAAAGATCGCTATGATTACCGGAGGTTTAAGCGGCCCGGCCATTCGGCCGATTGCCGTAAGAATGGTCTGGGAAGTTTACCAAAAAATCAAGGTTCCCATTATCGGAATGGGTGGTATAATAGATGTTTCTTCTGCCTTAGAGTTCTTTATGGCCGGCGCAACCGCTATTGCAATTGGCACGGCAAATTTTATTAATCCGCGCGTAAGCGTAGAAATAATTAAAGGCTTAAAGAAATATTTAATTAAAAATAAGATTAGAGACATAAAAAAACTAATCGGAAGCCTTAAAATATGAAACCGCATACTAAATTAATTCTTGCTTTGGATGTGGATGATCGTCCCAAAGCCGAAGGTTTTGTGAATAAGTTATATCCTACTATTGAGATATTTAAAGTGGGTTCTCAGCTTTTTACTGCCTGCGGCCATGAAATCATCGATTTTATTCATAAAAAAGGCGGCCAAGTTTTTTTAGATTTGAAATTTCATGATATTCCGCATACGGTTTTTTCTGCTGTTGCCTCGGGTACAGGTTTGAGTTGTGAGCCGGGGTTTATAGTGACCGCAGATTCGAATATCGGGAAGAACATTAGCGAAAATATACGACCGGCCGTCTTTATGATGACCGTGCACGCTATTGGTGGCAAAGAAATGTTAAAGGAAGCCGTGAGAGGCGCTACAGAAAAAGCAGCTGCATTAAAAATTCGTAAGCCTTTTATTGTCGGAGTTACGCGTCTGACAAGCGATCAGAATAGCGGAAATACCCAACAAGAAGTTTTGGTAGCGGCTAGACTTGCTAAAGATTCTGGCTTGGATGGAATAGTTTGTTCTGTCCATGAAGTAGCAATGATAAGAAGAGAATTCGGCGAGGATTTTTTAATCGTAACCCCCGGTATAAGGCCTAGGGGTTATAACAAAGACGACCAGGCTAGAGTTGCTACCGAGCAAGAAGCTATTGAAGCCGGAGCAGACTTCTTAGTAGTAGGAAGGCCTATTTTGGACGCAAAAGACCCGGTATTAGCAACCAAAATAATTTTAGAGTCTATGCAAAAAGCAAAAGGTTTGAATTAAGCGGTAAATAACGTATAATTATAAATTTAGAAACGAGGAGTTAGCTATGGCAGAGGAAATTAAAGATTTGATAGAAAAAATACAGCAGGAAGGTATCAGGGTTGCTGAAGATAAAGCTAAAGAGATAGAGACGAAGGCAAGGCAGCAAGCGGAGGAACTGCTTAAAAAAGCCAAGACTGAGGCAGAAAAGATTATTAGCCAAGCTAAGGCTGAAACTGCTAAAACTCAAGAGAGCACCAAAGTATTGCTGCAGCAGGCAGGAAGAGACCTGATGCTTACTTTAAGAAAAGAAATAAATACGCTCTTAGACCGGCTTATTGTATCTGGCGCCAAAGAAGCGCTTCGGCCGGAGGAGTTAACCCGAATCATCGCTTCTCTGATTAAAAATTATCACCAGAAAGACCAAGAAAATATTATTGTTTCGCTCAATAAAACAGATTTAGAAAAATTAGAAGCAGGCCTCTTAAGCGAGCTGGGCAGGGAAGCCAAAAAGGGAATAACCCTTAAAAGCCAAGACGAAATCCTAGCCGGCTTTATTATTAGTTTTGACGCCGGTAAATCCCATTTTGATTTTACGGATAAGGCCTTAGCAGACTATATCGGGACGTATCTGAAGCCAAAATTAAAAGAGATATTGCAATAATATGGCAAATTTTTATCCTTATCTAGTATCCAGCTTACCGATGCTCCATTTTGGAAATACCCCCCCTTTTTCCTTTGAGAAATTTATAGAAATGTGCAAAGATCAAATTACCGAAGAGGAACTCAGCGTCATCGAATTGACTAAAGATATTTATGCCGCTGAATGCGCGCAGCCGACGCTTGTGAAATGGCGCATTTTTGATACTGCCCTAAGAAATGAATTAGTGAAAATCCGGGCCAGCCGTAAACGCCTCGATCCTTTAAAATATGTCCGCGGCGGCGACGGATATATCGAATCTTATATTACCCACATTGCCCTGGGCGCCTACAGAAATCCCTCGATTATAGAAGCGGAAAAATTCTTAGACCGAGAAAGATGGCGCGTATTAGATGAGTTTACTCTGGGGCATTATTTTGATTTAGACGTTCTGATCGTCTATGCGCTTCAATTGCTGATTTTGGCACGCTGGGTGAGAATCAATAGCGCGGATAAATCTCAATTATTAGAAGAGGTATTAAGCTAAATGAGCACAATAAGAAAAGGTAAAATCGTCAAAATCAGCGGCAACATGGTCATAGTCCAGGTAGAGGGCACAGTGGTACAGAATGAACTTGCTTATATCATCCATGGCCAGGAGCACCTCAAATGTGAAGTTATTCGGGTAAAAGGCAGCAGGGCTGAAACGCAGGTTTATGAGAATACCGTGGGCTTGGGAATCGGCGAAGAGGTAGAATTTACCGGAGAGCTGCTTTCAGTTGAGCTGGGGCCTGGCCTCCTCGGCCAGATATGCGACGGATTACAAAATCCTCTTCCTAGCATTGCCCGGCAATGCGGATTCTTTTTAAAACGCGGTGTTTATTTAAAAGCGCTCCCTGATGAAGCAGAATGGGATTTTACTCCTAAGTGCCAGGTAGGCGATAAGGTGCGCGCCGGAGAAAAATTAGGCTTTGTCCCGGAGAAGATTTTTCAGCACTATATTATGGTTCCTTTTGGCCTTAAAGGGATCCTTGAGGTGGCTAGTATTGCTCATCCGGGAAAATATAATTTAAAACAACCGATTGCCAGATTAAAAGATCAGGATGGCAAAGAGCATAAAGTTTTCTTAAAGCAAACCTGGCCGGTTAAAATCCCGATTCAGGCATATGCGGAAAAATTAAAACCCGCTGAGCCGATAGTTACTAAGATGCGCTTGATTGATTCGCTCTTTCCGGTGGCCCGTGGTGGAACTTATTGTATCCCGGGGCCTTTTGGTTCAGGCAAAACCGTACTGCAGCAATTAACCAGCCGTCATGCCGAAGCCGACATTGTGATTATTGCTGCCTGCGGTGAGCGCGCAGGAGAAGCAGTAGAGACTTTAAAGACATTTCCGGAATTAATCGACCCTAAAACCAATAAGCCTTTAAGTGACCGTACTGTAATTATGGTTAATACCAGTTCCATGCCGGTAGCAGCCAGAGAATCCGGCGTATACACGGCAGTGACAATTGCTGAGTATTACCGGCAAATGGGATTAAATGTTTTATTATTAGCTGACTCTACTTCCAGATGGGCGCAGGCCATGCGGGAGATGTCTGGAAGATTAGAGGAGATTCCCGGCGAAGAAGCCTTTCCGGCTTACCTTGAATCCCGCATCGCTTCTTTTTATGAGCGAGCCGGGATCGTCAGGCTTCACGATGGCGCAACAGGCTCGGTAACTATCGGCGGAACAATCAGCCCTGCAGGCGGAAACTTTGAAGAGCCGGTAACCCAGGCGACCTTAAAAGTAGTTGGTGCATTTCACGGGCTTGCGCGCGAGCGCTCTGATGCCCGACGCTATCCGGCAATTGATCCCTTAATCAGCTGGAGCAAGTACAGGAGTTTTGTCGAGGAAACGCAAGTCAAAAGAGGCCACGAAATTTTGCGCATAAGCCACGATGTTGCGCAGATGATGAAGGTTATCGGCGAAGAAGGCACATCCTTAAAAGACTTTATCGATTACCTTAAAGGCGAATTTTTTGATTTTATTTATCTGCAGCAGGACGCCTATGATCCGGTTGACGAGGCCACTGCTGCGCAAAGGCAGAAGTACATCTTTGGTTTCATCTACGATAATATATTAGAGGCGCAGTTTAATTTCCCAGATAAAGAGAAGGCGCGGTCGTTCTTTCAGAAGTTAAGGCAGCAATTCCGCGGCTGGAATTCCTCTGCCTGGGGCTCAAAGGAATTTAAAGATTTCGAAAAGGAAATTCTGGCCACAATAGCAGAAAGCTTAGCCAAGCAGGAGCAGATAGGTGCATAGAGTTTATACTAACATCGTTGAGATTACCGGAGACGTAATCACCGTTGAGGCAGAAGGCATCGGCTACATGGATATCGCCGAGGTCACTACTAAATACG
>Ga0315274_10010894_pt1 | contig 13072 bp, 12 predicted proteins | sample YL17G02_20_MG_FD_203700 | JGI IMG/M metagenome (GOLD analysis project Ga0315274, IMG submission 203700) | Sediment microbial communities from Yellowstone Lake, YNP, Wyoming, USA - YL17G02_20 | ecosystem: Environmental > Aquatic > Freshwater > Lake > Sediment | place: USA: Wyoming | collected... | reverse complement strand
GGCTCGGGAGTCGAAGGTTAGGAGGAAATAATCCCCCCAACTCTCCTTGCCGACGATCCTGGCTTCAGGGTCTTTGAACATGGCGGTTGCGGTTTACCGCGACAGAACATAACAAAAAAGATGGCCTCTTGGCAACCTTTTCGTTTTTTGTCTTTGGTCAGGGAATTGCTTAGGGAGTCGGTCGAGATGAAATCCATTGTTTGCTGTTCTGATCCCCTGTCTTTTTTTCCACAATTCTCATGTATCGGGCCAAGACATCTTCTTCAGTATCCGAAGCAGAGAACGAACCAATGTTCCATACCATTTTAATTTCGTTTTTCAGAAAGATTCTTCGCCAGGTTATCCAATAATCCGATATACTTAGAAAGCCGACCGTAGATATCCTCTGCGTTCTTTTCTTTATAGGTATGGACCGAAAGGTTTCGGTCGTCCAGCATCTTCAACCAATCGTCTTCGTAGTCGATGAGCCCCAGCTGAAAAGCCGTTTTGAGACAGGCGCGAGGCGACTGGCAATCCAGACCCTCCCGGCGGGCGTAAGCCTGGATGCACTTCCAGGCCAGGTCGAAACAAAGTTCGAATCGCTTGATGGCGGAATCGCGGATGACATCCGTTTTTTTGAGGTCAAGAACCTCTTTCAGCCGGGCAACGGCCTTCTCGTAATCGTTAATGATAGGAAACTCAGTTGACATGTTCAACTTCTTGGAGGGTTTTCCGCTTAAAATCCTCCGCCACGGTCTTAAAATCGACAACGTCGAAGCTGTAGAGCGTGGGAAGTTCATCGAGTTCGTCGGCGATTTTCACCCTTACCTCTCCAGGAATAGGCGCCGGACCGTCGATTCCGATGTCGATATCCGAAAGCGGAGAATTCGTTCCGCGGACACGGGAGCCGAAGAAGAAAACCTTATACTCGTTTAAATCCAAATATCTACCGACGATCTCCAGAACCTGGGACCTCAACTTCGCCGTGGAATAATGTTCTAATCTCATCGGTTTCCGGTTTGATAACCGCCCGCTTTCTAAGTGTTCTATAGCAAAAACGGTCGGCCGATGTCAATATCTTGAGAATCAAATATTTGGATCGCTTAAAATAGCGGAAAAACATGCGAACTGGCCGTTGACTTCCCCCCGTTTATTATCTCATAATCAATTCTCGTCTTATTCGAGACAGGAGGACTCATCCATGGATATTTCCCTCCGAGGGCAGAAGATCCAGGCGTCCCCGATCCGGAAGCTCAAGCCCTATGCCGACCAGGCCCAGGCCAAGGGCGTCAAGGTCTATTTCCTCAACATCGGCGACCCCGATGTCCCCACCCCCCAACCGGTCTACGATGCCTTCCGCTCCTTCAACGATCCCGTCCTGAGCTACGGCCCGGCCCAGGGCTTCAAGGAGCTTCATACGGCCATGTGCGATTATTTCGCCGACTACGGCATCCCGCTCGTCCCCGATAATATCCTGATCACGACGGGAGGCTCCGAAGCGATCCTGTTCGCCTTCAACGTCGTGGCCGACCCCGGCGATGAGATCATCGTCTTCGAGCCCTTCTACACGAACTACAACGGCTACGCTTATTTCGCCAACGTCACCCTCGTCCCGCTGACCCTGCGCGGCGAGGACGGCTTCCGGCTCCCCTCCGAGAAAGAGATCGAGGCCAAGATCACGAAAAGGACCCGCGCCATCCTCCTCTGTTCGCCCAACAACCCGACCGGGACCGTCTACACGCCCGAGGAGCTCGAGCGGGTCGCCCGGCTGGTCAAGAAGCACGGCTTGTACTTGATCGGGGACGAAGTCTACAAGGAGCTCGTCTACGACGGGCTCAGCCACAAGAGCATCCTCGAGTACAAGGAGATCGAGGACCGGACGATCGTCATCGACAGCATTTCCAAGCGTTTTTCCTGTTGCGGGGCCCGGATCGGCGCCCTGATCACCAGGAGCAAGGACATCTACCAGGCCGCGCTCAAGTTCGCCCAGGCCCGGCTTTGCCCGCCCTCGGTCGAGCAGAGGGCCGCCATCGCCGCCTATAAGATGGGCCTCAAGTATTTCGACCCCGTCCGGGTCGAGTACCAGCGGCGCCGGGACGTCCTCTACGAGGGGCTCAAAGCGATCCCGGGCGTCTCCCTCTACAAGCCCCAGGGCGCTTTTTACATGATCGTCAAGATTCCGGTCAAGGATGTGGAGCACTTCGTGATCTGGATGCTGACGGACTTCAGCCACGAGAACCAGACCGTCATGGTCGCCCCGGCCGAGGGCTTCTACACGACGCCCGGCAAGGGACGAGACGAGATGCGCATCGCCTACGTCCTTAAAGAAGAGGACCTCAAGAAGGCCGTCGTGGCTTTCCGGGCCGGCCTGGAGAAATATAAGGCCCTTCATCCCTGACGGACGGTGGATTTAAAAAAGACCGGAAAAGAGCTCGCCGCGATAGTCCTGATCGCGTTCGTCCCGGCCGTCCTCCTCAACTTGGGCTTGATCCGCCGGCAGCTCAGGGGGGATTTCGACGAAAGCTTGCTCCTTCCCGCGGGAACGCCGGGGGTCGCCTTCATCGGTTTGGCCGAGGCCGGCGACCTGTTCCAAAGCGGGGCGGCCTTCTTCGTCGACAGCCGTCCCCTCGACGAATACGCGGAGGGCCACGTCCCGGGGGCCGCCAGCGTCCCGCTCAAGGAGGCGAGCGAGAATACCGCGCTTGCGACGCCCGAGGCGCTCGACGTCGTCCCGAATCGGACGCTGATCGTCTACTGCAACGGCGAGGACTGCCGGACGAGCGTCCTTTTAACGCGCATCTTGCGCGAGGCCGGGTTCTCCGATATCAAGATTTTCCTGGGCGGTTGGGCCGAATGGCGGGCGGCCGGCTTCCCGGCGGAGGTGGGGAGTGATAAGGAATAGGGCGGTCCTGTTCGCTTTCAGCCTCATCGTGGGGGGCGTTTTCGTCTGGGCGGCCGTCCTCAAGATCCGGGACCCGCTCGCCTTTGCCCAGAACATCGCCAACTACAGGATCGTCTGCAACCTCATCGCCTTCTGGATCGGGCTCCTCCTGCCCTGGCTCGAGCTCGCGGCGGGCGTTTTTCTAATCGTCGGCCTCTGGCGCCGGACGAGCGCGCTTCTTCTGTCGACGATGCTGGCCGGATTCATCGTCCTGGTCGCGGTGACCATGGTTCGGGGGATCGACGTCGATTGCGGCTGCTTCGGCAGCCTGAGCGGGAAAGCCAACCTCGGACTCATTATTCAGGACGCGGTCCTGCTGTTCATGTCCCTGACCGTGTTCCTCTCCAAGGCGGACCCTATCCGCCTGATCGGGAAGAAGTCCTGAGGCCGGTCTTCGGGCCTAATCCAGCTTGAACTCGTAGTCGGCCGTGCACTGGTAATTCGTGGAGTGGACGCTGACCAGCTCGGGGTTCTGGTCTCCGATACAGAGCCGATAGGTTTTTCCCGTGACGAACTCGACGCCCGGCTTGGCCTTGAGGACCACGGTGTAAGACTGCTCCTCGCCTTTGGTCGTGGGAAACCATCCCTCGGCCAGCGGCGTGTTGCCGTCGAGCACGAGATGATAGAGGTGGCTCTGGCGGAATTTGACCCGGATCTCGAACTTGATCTCGGTCGCCGTGTGGCTTAGGACCTGGAAGAACTCGGCCGGGATCGTCTTTCCGTGGTAATAATTCATGTTGGCCGAGGAGTGGCTGGCGGCGCAGGAGACAAGCCCGCCGATGAGGCAGCAGGCCATCAAGGCCATGGCGGCTTTTTTCATGTCACGCTCCTTTTGTCTGAAATCCCTTTTTTGATTATGGCTAAATTCTCAAGCGGATGTCAAACGAAATCCTCCTCGGAAACCAGGGGATCGGGGGGGATTCCGGGGACACGATACCGAATTCGGAAATTCGGTTCATGTCCCCGGAATTCGGATGCCTGCAGTCGTTCGAAGCCCACTGTCGACAAATGTTATATAATACTCCGCGAAAGGTGGAGCGCGACCGTCCATGACAACCTCGAACAGCGGCGAAATTCACCTGTCCGTCGTCGTCCCCGCCTATAACGAGGAGGGTCGAATCGGCCGAACCCTGGCCGGGATCCGCGGCTACCTCGAGGGCCGGCCCTACGCGAGCGAAATCATCGTCGTCGACGACGGGAGCCGGGACCGGACCGAGGCCCGGGCCGAGGAGGCGCTCCGGGGGATGCCCTTTGCCCGGATTTTAAGGCGCTCCGCCAACAGGGGGAAAGGCTTCTCCGTCAGGGAGGGAGTCCTGGCCGCCCGCGGAGCGTTTATCCTGTTCAGCGACGCGGACCTTTCGACCCCGATCGAGGAGCTCGATAAATTCTGGCCGCTCGTCGACGAAGGCTGCGACGTCGTCATCGGCTCCCGGGCCCTTCCCGGGTCCGATATTCGGATCCGCCAGAATCCCGTCCGCGAACTGATGGGGAAAACCTTCAACCTGTTCGTCCGCCTCCTGCTTTTCCGGGGCATTCCCGACACCCAGTGCGGGTTCAAGCTTTTCCGGCGGGAGGCGGCCAGGGACCTCTTCACTCGCCTCCGGACGCCGGGATTCGGCTTCGACGTCGAGGTCCTCTATCTCTGCCGGACGGCCGGCTATCGGGTCGGGCAAGTCCCGGTCGTCTGGAGGCATTCCCGCCCGAGCCGGGTCCGCCTCGTTCGCGGCGCGGCCGGGATGCTCGGGGAGCTCCTCCGCATCAAGCTCCGCCGCCGAAAAAAGCGGTAGCGGCGCGTTTGCATTTTATCCGGCTTCCGGGTAAACTCACTTAGTTTATTCCCAAAGAGGAGCTTTGATCATGGCGAAAAAATACGTGTATTTCTTCGGCGCCGGCAAGGCCGAAGGCAACAAGGACATGAAGGGCCTTCTGGGCGGCAAGGGCGCCAACCTGGCCGAGATGGCCGGGATCGGCCTGCCCGTCCCCCCCGGATTCACGATTTCGACGGAGGTTTGCAGCCTCTTCTACAAGAATAAAAAGCGTGTTCCCGAGGACGTCAAGCGGGAGGTCGAGAAAAACCTGAAAAGGCTGGAAAAGACGGCCGGCCAGGGCTTCGGCGACCCGAAGAATCCCCTCCTCGTCTCGGTCCGGTCCGGGGCGCGGGCTTCGATGCCCGGCATGATGGACACGATCCTGAACCTGGGATTGAACGGAAAGACGGCCGCCGCCCTGATCGCCAAGACGCGGAACGCCCGGTTCGTCTACGACTCCTACCGCCGCTTCGTCCAGATGTACGGCGACGTTGTCCTCGGCCTGAAGCCGGTCGCCAAGGACGATATAGACCCGTTCGAGGCCATCATCGAGAGCAAGAAACGCCAGCGCCGGATCGAGAACGACGTCGACCTGACGGCCGAGGACTTGAGGGACCTGGTGGCCCGGTTCAAGGCCGCCATCAAGCAGAAGACCGGACATGATTTCCCCGAGGACTCCAGGGAACAGCTCTGGGGCGCGATCGGCGCGGTCTTCGGGTCCTGGGACAACGAGCGGGCCATCGCTTACCGCAAGATGTACGACATCCCCGATTCCTGGGGCACGGCCGTCAACGTCCAGCTGATGGTCTTCGGCAACATGGGGAACGACTCCGGCACCGGCGTCGCCTTCACCCGCGACGCGGCCAGCGGCGAGAACACCTTCTACGGCGAGTACCTGATGAACGCCCAGGGCGAGGACGTGGTGGCCGGGATCCGGACGCCGCTCCCGATCGCCGACCTCCGCAGGGACGACCCCAAGGCCCACGCCCAGCTCGAGAAGATCCGCCACATCCTGGAGAAGCATTTCCGGGACATGATGGACATCGAGTTCACCATCCAGCAGGGCAAGCTCTACATGCTCCAGTGCCGGGTCGGCAAGCGGACCGCTTTCGCCGCGATCAAGATCGCCGTGGACATGGTCGCGAAAAAGCTCATCGGCGAGAAGGAAGCGCTGGCCCGGATCGAGCCCGACCAGCTCAACCAGCTCCTGCGGCCGATCTTCGACCCCGCCGAGAAGGACGCGGCGATCAAGGGCGGGCGGCTCCTGGTCAAGGGGCTGAACGCCGGCCCCGGCGCCGCCACCGGCCGGATCGTCTTCAACTCCGTCGACGCCGAGGCCTGGGCGAAGCGCGGCGAGAAGGTCATCCTGACCCGGATCGAGACCTCGCCCGAGGACATCAAGGGCATGAACGCGGCCGAAGGGATCCTGACGGCGCGCGGGGGCATGACTTCGCACGCCGCCCTGGTCGCCCGGCAGATGGGCAAGGTCTGCGTCGCCGGCTGCGGAGATCTCGCCATCGATTACGCCCGGCGCGCGATGACCGTGAAGGGCAAGATCCTGAAGGAAGGCGACTGGATCTCGATCGACGGGACGACCGGCCAGGTCATCAAGGGCAAGATCAACACCAAGCCCTCGGAAGTCCTCCAGGTCCTGATCGAGAAGACGCTCGACCCGGCCCAAGCCCCGGTCTATCAAACGTTCGCCAAGGTCATGGCTTGGGCGGACAAGGTCCGGACGCTCAAGATCCGGACCAATGCCGACCAGCCCGACCAGTCGGCCAACGCCATCGCCTTCGGGGCGGAGGGGATCGGCCTGTGCCGGACCGAGCATATGTTCTTCGGCGAGGGCAAGATCGGCCCGATGCGGGAGATGATCCTGGCCGACACCCTCGAGCAGCGCAAGGCCGCCCTGGCCAAGCTCCTGCCGCTCCAGCGGAAGGATTTCGCCGGCATCTTCGAAGTCATGGTCGGCCGCCCGGTGACCATCCGCACCATCGACCCGCCGCTCCACGAGTTCCTGCCGCACGAGGAGAAGAACCAGCGCGCCCTGGCGGCGGAGATGGGGATCTCCTACGAGAAGATCAAGGAGCGCGTCTCGTCCCTCCACGAGTTCAACCCGATGCTCGGCTTCCGCGGCTGCCGGCTGGGCATCATCTACCCCGAGATCACCGAGATGCAGGCCCGGGCCATTTTCGAGGCCGCCGCCCAGACGAAAAAGAAAGGCATCGAGGTCGTGCCCGAAGTCATGATCCCGCTGGTCGGCCACGTCAAAGAGCTGGCCGACCAGGAGAAGCTCGTCCGCCGGACGGCCGAGGCGGTCATGAAGGAGCAGGGCGTCACGTTCAAGTACCTGGTCGGGACCATGATCGAGATCCCGCGCGGCGCCGTGACCGCCGACGAGATCGCGGGCGTGGCCGAGTTCTTCAGCTTCGGGACGAACGACCTGACCCAGACGACGCTCGGCGTCAGCCGCGACGACGCCGGCCGTTTCCTGATCCCTTACGTCGAGAAAGAGATCTACGCCAAGGACCCGTTCGAGGTCATCGACCGGAACGGCGTGGGCGTCCTGATGCGGATGGCCGTCGAGAAGGGACGCAAGACGCGTCCGACGCTCAAGATCGGCATCTGCGGCGAGCACGGCGGGGATCCGTCCAGCGTCGAATTTTGCCACCTCATCGGCCTGAACTATGTCAGCTGTTCGCCCTTCCGGGTGCCGATCGCGCGCTTGGCGGCGGCCCGCGCGGCTCTTTTGAATCCGCCCGTCGCCGCCTGCGCCGCGAAGAAATCCGCGAAAGAAGCCCCGGTCAAGAAGGCGGCCAAAGCGAAGAAGTCCTCCCGCAAACGCTGAGCCGCGGCCTCGGGACGAGGATATCGACAATTATCTCGAGCGCCTGCGAAAAGCTTAGACTCCGCGCGCAGGGGCGGACATTCTTTTAGGTTGACAGCGGAGCGAAACAGAAGTAGATTTCCCGCCAGGGAGGCGCCATGGCCTTAGGCGATCGGTGCGACGGAGTCAGGCTCAAGAAACTATCCGGTTTTCGCAAGATGTTCCCTTACATGATGCGGACGCGGACCGAGTCGGTGATCTACCATGCCCAACGCTTGAGGATCCGCGACACGCTGGCCTGGCTTGACGGGACCAACGCAGGCCGGGAGCCTAAGATCACGTTTTTCCAGGTCGTCCTGGCAGCCTGCGTCCGCACGCTGGCCCTGCGGCCGGAGGCCAATCGCTTCGTCGCCGGGCGCCGCATCTACCAGCGCCGGACGATCGACCTGTCCTTCGTCGTCAAGCGCGAGCTGACCGAGCAGGCGGGCGAGATGACGGTCAAGATCAGCTTCGATCCCCGTTCGACGGTCGCCGGGGTCGCCGAGCGCGTGAACTCAATCGTACGGGAAACCAGACAGAACAAGTCTTCGAGGGACGAGGGGACGGCCGACCTGGTCGCCAAGCTGCCTCGCTGCCTGGCCCGCCTGGCCTTCCGGGGGGTGAGGTCGCTCGATTATTTCGGGCGCCTGCCCGCCTCGTTCATCAAAGGGGACGCCCTCTACACGAGCGTGTTTCTGGCCAATCTGGGCAGCATCGGCCTCGACACGGTTCTCCACCACATGTACGAGTGGGGGAACGCGGCCTTCTTCATCGTCGTCGGCAAGCGTAAGAAAGAGCCGGTCGCCAACGAGCGGGGCGAGCTCGAGGTCCAGAATATCCTGGACATGACCATCAGCATCGACGAGCGCATCACCGACGGATTCTATTACGCGAATACGATCCGGCTTCTGGCCCATCTCATAGAAAACCCCGGGGAGCTTGAAGTTCCTCCCGACAACCTCCCCGACCCGTTCGAACTGGCCTGACGCCGGCTGTTAGGAAGCGGCGATTCGACGCCCTTTGACAATCCTTTTTCCATCTTTTTACAATCCGGTGACAACTCCTCCGGGTTCGGGAACTATCTTAGGGACGGAAGGGCACGAATGAAACCAAGCCCGAATCCGATTTCTGAAAGGAGAAACACGGTGTTAAAAAAACTCTTGTCTGCGGGAAGCCTGTTCGGCGCGCTACTCCTGCTTCTGGCCGCCGGGCGGGGCGCCGAGCCGGCCGAGGTCCCGGCCCCGATCTCGACCCTCGTCAAGGCGATCGAGGTGGGACGGCCCGCCAGCCACAACAACCTGACCATCGTCCCGGTCTACAGCCGCCGAATCGTCGACAAGACGGCTTACGCGACCTTCGAGGACGCCGTCAAGAACAAGTGGATCGAAGTCAGCGAGGTCGAGGGCGGCCGCGTGCCCCAGGTCAAGATCTCGAATCTGTCGGGACACAGAATCTTCCTGATGGGCGGCGAGATTCTCACCGGCTGCAAGCAGGACCGGATCCTGGCCCAAAGCCTCCTCCTGGCGCCCGGCACCAAGAACCTGTTGGCCCCCGTTTTCTGCGTGGAGCAGGGGCGTTGGACCGAAAAATCGGCCAACTTCACCACCAAATCCAATATCGGCACCTTCAAGCTGAGGGCCAAAGCGCAAAAAGGGGACGTCGAAGCCCAATCGGAGATATGGGCGCAGATCCATGACCAAAACCGAATGATGAATGTCCCGTCCGCCACCGGGGCCTACCAAGAAGCCTACGATAAAAAGGAAAATGAGGCGGCCATCAAGACCGTCGAGAAAAAGATGGCCGAGGAGCTCCGGTTTTTGGACGACACGGTGGGCGTCCTGATCGCCCTGGGAGACCGGATCGTGAGCGTCGATATCTTCGCCAATCCCCATCTTTTCAAGAAGGAATGGCCGAAGATTCTGAAATCCTCCGCGTTGTCCTCGCTCGTTTCGAACCGGGCCGGTTCCCTCACCCAGGCGGACGCGGCTGCGTTCTTGAAAGAGTTCATCAACCGCGATTATCGGCGAAAGGCGGCCTTGGATCTCGGCTATAATCTCGAGACCGACAATTCCTCGGCCTCGGTCAACGCGCTGGTCCTCGGAGACGCCGTCATCCATCTGGCCGGCTTTCCCTCGGATGACGAGCGGGTCAAGATCATCGGATCCCGGCAGGACCAGAGGCTGTCCGTCATTCGCAACGAAACGCCCTCTCTCCGCTAGCCCCGGTTGTCTCAAAAGCGGCGCCGGCCGTCGCGGGGATGCAAAATCCCGGCCGGCGCCGCGCCTCCTCAGCTCCGGTACTTGTCGGACGGCCCGCCGGTCCTCTTGAAAAGAGGCCGGCGGCGTGGGAAGATAGGATCAAATGAAAAGTCGGAAGACGGCCGCGCGGCTCGGGATTCTCTTCGTCGGCGCCGTGGTCGTTCCGGCCGGCATCCTGGCCATGCTCGCCATCCGCGCCATCGACCGGGAGGAGGCCTACGTCGAGAAGCAGCTTCAACAGACGCTCTCTACGGAGCTCGCCCACGTCGCTTCTCTGATCGGCGCCGAGCTTGACAAGATCCGCGAGGAACTCGACCGCAGCGCGCCCTCGCCGGCCGGCGCCGATCCCGGCTCGCTTTTAGATTCCTGGAAAGACGGCGTTTCCCTGATCCGGACTCCTTTCCTTCTCAACCCCGACTTCGAAATCCTCTGGCCCAGGCTCACGGCAGCGGCCGGCCAGGATCAGGTCGAATTCCTCAAGTCCAACCAGGAGTTCATCACCAATAAAGCGGAAACCCCGGTCTACGCGAACATCGCCCTGGCTTTTCAGGAACAAATCGCCGACCTGGTTCAACCCAAACTCGACGATCAACTCAAGAAGACCGAGGTCTCATCCCGGCGGATCGAAACGGAATCCTCCCCACAGAAGCCGGATCTCCGGAAGCCCGCCCTGCAGCGGCAAAAAACCATCAAAGATTTCGAAGAAAATCCCGAGGTTCAGCAGTGGGTCTATCAACAAGCCAAGGAACGCGGGCAGCAATCCGAAATGCGCAACGTCGCACCCTCCGCCAACGTCCTACCCCGGAAACAAGCTCTCCGCCAGGAATCGATCTACATCTCCGAGTTGAAGCGCTTCAACGACATCATCGCCGGGACCTCCTCGGGGATCATCCCCCGCTTCAGCCGGGACAAGCTGACTTTTCTTTTCTGGAAGAAAGGGAGGGACGGCCGGATCGTCGGCGGCCTGCTCGACCAGGCCGCCTTCCGCAACCGTCTCCTCGGCCTGCTCCCCGCCCTCTATTCTCCGGTCCGGATCCTGACGATCCTGGACGAGAACGGCCGGCCCCTGGCCGTCCCGGAAGAGAGCGGCGAGCGGGATTGGCGGCGCCCCTTCATCTCCCAGGAAATCAGCGAAATCCTCCCCCGCTGGGAGGTGGCCGCCTATCTGACCGATCCCCGGGCCGTCGTCTCGCGGGCGAACTTGACGGCTCTCATCCTTTGGATTCTGATCGTGATGCTCGTCGTATCGATTCTGACCGGCGGACTCTTCGTCCTGAAAACGGTCCGCACCGAGATCGATTTGGCGAAAAAGAAGACGACCTTCGTGACCAATGTCTCCCATGAATTGAAGACGCCGCTGACCTCCATCCGGATGTTCGCCGAGATGCTGAGGCAGGGACGGCCGCCCGACGCCGGGAAGCGCGCGCAATACCTGGACCTCATGGTCTCGGAGACCGAAAGGCTGACTCGGCTCATCAACAACGTCCTGGATTTTTCCCGGCGCGGCAAGGACGAGAAGACCTATGCGATCAAGGCGGTCAACCTCAACCGCCTGGCCGAGGAGCTCGTCAAGGACCAGAGGCCGCGGCTGGAACACAACGGTTTCGCCGTCGTCTTCCGGCCGGCCGCTTCGCCCCTCATCGTCAAGGCCGATGAGGACGCGCTCAAGCAGAGCGTCTTGAACCTGCTGTCCAACGCCGAAAAGTACTCGGACCGCGCCAAGGAGATCGACATCGAAACCGCGGGAGAGGGGGGCCGCGCGATTCTCCGCGTCAAGGACCGCGGGATCGGGGTGCCGCCTTCGCAGTCCGAAAAGATTTTCGAGGAGTTCTACCGGGCCGACGATTCGCTGACCGCCCGGACCAGGGGAACCGGGCTGGGCCTGTCGATCGCCCGGCGGATCGTCCGGGATCACGGCGGGGAGATCGGCTGTCGTCCCCGCGACGGCGGCGGGAGCGTTTTCGAAATCATCCTCCCCCTGGGCGGGCCGTCATGAAAAAGACCAGGATCCTGGTCGCCGAGGACGACAGCTCGATCCGGACCGGTCTGGTCGACCTGCTCGAAGGCGAAGGCTATGCCGTCTCATCCGCCGCGGACGGGGAGCAGGCCCTCCTTATCCATGAAAAGGAGAAACCCGACCTTCTCCTCCTGGACATCATGATGCCGGCCAAAAGCGGCTACGACGTCTGCCGGGAGATTCGGGCCAAGGACCCCGTCACTCCCATCCTGATCCTGACGGCCAAAGGCCAGGAGGTGGATAAGGTCGTCGGGCTGGAACTGGGCGCCGACGACTACGTCATCAAACCCTTCGGCGTTCACGAGCTCCTGGCCCGGATTCGGGCTCTGCTGCGGCGCGTCCGGACCGAGCCCGCCTCGAAAGACCGGCCGCCCCTCGTTTTCGGCGATGTCGAGATCGATCCCAGGACGTACCAAGGCCGCAAGGCGGGGAAAGTCTTCGCGATTTCCAGCCGGGAGATCCGCCTCCTCCACTATTTTCTCCAGCACGACGGGGAAGTCCTGGACCGATTTTTGCTGCTCGACGCCGTTTGGGGCATCAAGTATCAGGGAACGACCAGGACTCTGGATCAGCATGTCGCCAAGTTGAGGCAAAAAATCGAAGACGATTCGGCCAGTCCGCGCCATATCCTGACCGTCCACGGCGTCGGCTACCGTTTTCGATCCAAGCCCGAAGGGCCGAGCTGACGACCTCTCCCTATCTCGCCGGACCGGGATTCCCCCTTTCCCCCTCCGCCGCTTTTATGTTATCGTTTACCCTTCATGACCCAGGCCTTGGACCTCCTGCGGCTCCTGCTGGGGAAGCGCTTCCCCTTCAAGTTCGTCTACAGCAACGATTACTGGATGCTCGACATCGGGAAACACGTCTTCCCCGTCCGCAAGTACCGGATGATCTACGAGAAGCTCCTCCTGCTGGGCGCGAGGAAGGAGCATTTCCTCCTTCCCCGGCCCGCCTCCGAGAACGACCTTCTCCTCGTCCATTCGCCGAAATACCTGAAGAAACTGGCGGCCGGAACGCTCTCCAAGGATGAGCTCGCGATCCTGGAGCTTCCTTACTCGGCCGGCCTCCATAAGTTCGCCCTGCTCCAGGTCGGGGGGACCATCCTCGCCGTCGAGACGGCCCTGGCGACGGGGCTGTCCGTCCACATCGGAGGGGGATTCCACCACGCCTTCCCGGAACACGGCGAGGGATTCTGCGTCCTCA
>Ga0315274_10010893_pt1 | contig 13073 bp, 13 predicted proteins | sample YL17G02_20_MG_FD_203700 | JGI IMG/M metagenome (GOLD analysis project Ga0315274, IMG submission 203700) | Sediment microbial communities from Yellowstone Lake, YNP, Wyoming, USA - YL17G02_20 | ecosystem: Environmental > Aquatic > Freshwater > Lake > Sediment | place: USA: Wyoming | collected... | reverse complement strand
GCATCTTATCCATGGCTTCGGTATCTCCAGGGAATTTCACGGGCGGAGACAGCTTTTCCTGCGCTTCCTGCACGCTCCACCCTTTCTTGATGACGCCGGAAACAGTATCAATCCATGCCTGGATGGTGGCGCGCATTTCCGGCAGGTAGGTAGGGTCGCAGACGGCACCGTGTCCGGGGACCAGCACTCTGGCGTTCAGAGTCTCCAGCCGTTTCAGCGACTCCAGCCATTCAAACGGCACTGCCTGCTGGAGCCAGGGTTGCACGCGGCAGAAAACATCGTCAGACGTGAAGATGACCTTTTCTTCCGGGATGAACACCGCCACCTGGTAGGGCGTGTGACCGGGGAGATTGATAAGTTTAAAGGTATGGTTGCCCACGTAAAGGGTCATTTCCGTGGTCAGCGTGACCGTAGGCGGACGGAAGGTGAAGCGTTTCATCAGGGCATAGTCCGCCGGGGAGGTCTGCTTGAACCGCTCTTTAGTCTGCTCCACGGATGACGCCAGGATAGCCTGCCGGGTGCCTTCGTGGGCTACGACGGTGGTCTTGAAAAAGTAGTTGCCCGTCCAGTGGTCGCCGTGGGGCTCGCTGTTGATGAGGAAACGCACGGGACCGTGTTTGGCGATTATCTCTCGCCATTTAATGGCGTCCGTGGGCATTTGCGGCGTATCGATCATCACTACGCCATCGGAGGTCACCACGAAGCCCGGGTTGCACCCGCGTATGCCTGTCTCCGCGTAGACGTTCTTAGCGATTTTCTGCATAGTCCTTCACTGCCTTTCCGTAATTCTTCGCAAGAGATAAAGACGGACATATTGTAATGCAAGAGACGGAAAAATTACAAGAGGGCGCGGAGGATTGCTGAATCCATACCCGCATACAATCTTTCGGCTGTGAATCAGACGTGGAACTCATGATATAATAAATCACGCAATTCAGCGGTGCCCGGAGGGGGTGAGAGCTTCAATCCATGGAAACTGCCAGCCAGATTGGCGCTCTTGCCATATTCATCCTCATGTTCATCGCCATCACCACGGGCAAAGTGCCGCGCTACATTCCCGCACTGATTGGCGGCGCGCTCACCATCCTCATTGTCTTCCTGCTTATCCTCAGAGAGCCGCAGGCTATTGTCCGGGTCCTTAATCTCGGGCAGATTGCCACATCGGGGTTCTGGTATCCGGGGCACACCGCCGAGGTCTCACAGGGCGTCAACTGGCAGACCATTATCTTCATCGCCGGCATGATGATCATGGTGGAGGGGCTGGGAGAAGTGGGGTTCTTCCGCTGGTTGTGCCTCTACATCGCCCGGTTGGTGAAATACAGGGTCATTCCTATCCTCATCGCCTTCATGTTGCTCTCAGGGTTCCTTTCCATGTTCATCGATAGCATCACCGTAATGCTATTCCTTGCCACCGTGACCATAGAACTGGCACACCTCCTGAAGTTCGATCCCATCCCCATCATCATCGCCGAAATTTTCGCCTCCAACGTCGGAGGAAGCGCCACCATGTCCGGCGACCCGCCCAATATCATCATCGGCACGGCACTGGGCTACTCTTTCTTTGATTTCCTTAAAAACACCGGCATCATCGCCTGGATAGGTATGGTCATTTCGCTGATTTTCTTCTATTTTGTATTCCGCAAACGGCTCCTGGCTTCACACCAGGGCACTGCCGCTGAAATGGCCGAGTGTCCTGACCCCGCCAGTGCCATCATAGACCGTCCTCATTTCTTCATTAATGCTGGCGTGCTCATCGCCGTCGTCGTAATGCTGGTCACCCATGCGCAGACGGGAATTTCCGTGGCAACCATCGGCGCCATCGCCGCGGCGCTGACTCTTGGCTTTGCCATGCTCAAAAGGACCGGCAGGCACATACACATCATCAGGCGGCTGGACTGGCAGACACTCCTCTTCTTCTTCGGGCTGTTTGTCTGTGTTGGTGGACTTGAAGAGACCGGCGTGCTCGCAGCACTGGCGCGGTTTATCGGCGACGCGGCGGGAGGCAGTCTGACCTCCGTCCTGACTATCATTCTGTGGGTATCCGCCCTTGCCTCCGCAATAGTGGACAATATCCCGTTTGCCGCCACCATGGTACCGGTCATTGTCAACCTCTCCAGGGTGAGCGGGTTTGCCCTGCCACCCCAGGCCTGGGCGCTGGCGTTGGGTACGGATATCGGCGGCAACGGCACGCCAATAGGGGCGTCAGCGAACGTAGTGGGCACAGCCATCGCGGAAAAAGCGGGTTACCATATAAGCTGGGGCAAGTACTGCCGGTACGCCCTGCCGGCCATGATTCTGGTCGTGGGCGTCTGCTGGGGCTACCTGATGGTGAGGTATACGTAGACGTCGCCCGGTCGTGTCAACCGGCGGATACGGAAGAACATTTTCCGGGAAGTGGCAAATTGACCCTGTTTTATTTTAAACTAGGAAGAGATACACCACACCCTCTTTTGTTCTACATGCCAGACAGGGTAGCGATTGTATAAGCCGTGTGCCCCTGTAGCTCAGTTGGATAGAGCACCGGCCTCCGAAGCCGGGAGCGGGCGTTCGAGTCGCCCCAGGGGTATTTCCTGCGGAATGATAATTAATAAGGAAAACTGTTTAATCTGGAGGTGCACTTGATAGCAACAAAGACGGGGCTGATAGAAATCAGGTGGCATGGGAGAGGTGGGCAGGGCGCCGTGACCTCCGCGGAACTGCTGGCGCGGGCCGCAATCTCCGAAGGAAAGTATGCCCAGGCATTCCCTGCCTTCGGGCCGGAGAGGCGCGGCGCGCCCGTGATGGCTTTCGACCGCATCGATAGCCAATCGCCGATACGGGTGCGCGCGGAAATCCGCGAGCCGGATGCGGTCATTGTCCTCGACCCTACTCTTCTCCGAGTGGTCAAGGTTACCGCCGGGTTAAAAGACAAAGGACTGCTCGTCATCAACACACGCAAGAATTTCGCCCAGATTGAAAAAGACTTCGGCAGTAACTGGAAGCTGGCGCTGGTGGACGGGAGCCGCATTGCCCGCGAAATCCTGGGCGTGAATATTGTAAATACCACCATGCTGGGGGCACTGCTGAGGGCATCTCCTGTCATCAAGGTGGAATCGCTGATGCCGCCCCTGGAAGACCGGTTCGGCCGCCTGGCGGAAAGAAACATGAATGCTCTGAAAAGGGCATATGACGAGACTGCCGTAAAGGAGTAAAGTCAATTTGAAAAAGACCGAAGCTGAATACACCTGGAAAGACATGGAGACCGGCTGTATTGTCACCGAGCCGGGTAGCGCCAGCAACTACCGTACGGGCGACTGGCGTTCGCAGGTGCCCACCTACACCTTCTCGCGGTGTATCAAGTGCGGAGTCTGCGCGCTCTATTGCCCTGAGGGATGCATCCGCCCGAACGCCGAGGGGAATTACCAGGCAGACCTATACTGGTGCAAGGGCTGCGGCATCTGCCCCAGGGAATGCCCCACCGGCACCATCGCCATGGTGGACGAGGAGGAATAATGGGCAAGAAAGTCGGGATGGAAGTTTCCCTGGCAATCGCCGAGGCGGCCAGAATGGCGGATACGGACGTGGTGGCGGCTTATCCCATCACCCCCCAGACACACATCGTCGAGCGGCTGGCGGAAATGGTTGCCAACGGCGAGCTTGACGCCGAGTATATTCCCGTCGAGTCCGAGCACTCTGCCATGAGCGCCTGCCTCGGTTCCGTGGCAACGGGCGCGCGCACCTTCACCGCTACCGCGGGACAGGGCCTGGAGCTGATGCACGAAGTCCTTTACGTCGCCTCCGCGATGCGCCTGCCAGTCATTATGGCGGTCGCCAACCGCGCGCTATCCGCCCCCCTGAATGTCTGGGGCGACCAGTCAGACCTGATGGCCGTGCGGGATACGGGCTGGATTCAGCTCATCTGTGAGAACGGACAGGAAGCCCTTGACAGTGTCCTCTGCGCCTTCCGCATCGGTGAGGATAAAAGAGTTCTCCTGCCGGTGATGGTGCACGTGGACGGATTTTACCTGACCCACGTTGTCGAGCCGATAGAAATTCCGGAAGAGGAAACGGTGAAGCGGTTCTTGCCGCCGGCGCCTTTCCCCATGCCGCTTGACCCTGACAAACCGGTAACAATGGGCGCGTTCGCGCCGCCTATCCTGTTCACTGAGGCCAAGAAAGCCCAAGAAGTCAACCTGCGCGCCTCCAAAAAGGTCATCCTGGAGGTATGGGATGAGTTCGCCCGGATTTTCGGGCGGCAGTACAAACCCGTTGAACGGTACCGCACGGAAGGGGCGAAAACTCTTTTGCTGACTCTGGGCAGTTTTGGCGAGACCGCCATGTCGGCCGTCGACAAACTGCGTGGCGAGGGCAAGGAAGTCGGTCTGCTCAAACTGCGGCTATGGCGTCCCTTCCCGTTTGAGGAACTGCGGCAGGCGGTTGGCGATGCCGAACTGCTCATCGTGGTGGACCGGGCGCTGTCTTACGGCGGGCCCGGCGGTCCTGCCTACTCCGAAATCAGGTCGGCGCTGTACGGCGAAAAACAACGGCCGCGCATACTCGGCTTTGTCGGCGGTCTCGGCGGGCGTGACCTGACCGTCACCGAGTTCGAAGGCATGGTGAAGCGGGCGCAGGAGATGAGACCCGCCGGCGCGGAGCAGGAATTTGAGATGTACGGGGTGAGAGAATAATGAGGAATTACAGTATTTACGCGGCACGTGTCACGCCGCCCACGGAAGTCTTTACCCCGGGACACCGCGCCTGCATCGGTTGCGGAGAGGCGCTGGCGGTCAGGCTGGCGTGCAAAGCGGCCGGGGAAAATGTCATTATCGCCAACGCCACCGGCTGTATGGAAATCGTTTCGTCACAACTCCCGACCACCGCCTGGCGCGTGCCCTGGATTCACACCCTGTTTGAAAACACCGCCGCCGTGGCTTCCGGCATCGAGGCGGCGCTGAAGGTCATGGAGCGTAAAGGCAAAATAGCCGCCAAAGGAACAAAAGTGGTGGCAATGGCCGGCGATGGCGGCACCAGTGACATCGGCCTGCAAGCACTGTCCGGCGCACTGGAGCGCTACCACGACTTCCTCTATATCTGCTTCGATAATGAGGCATACATGAACACCGGCATTCAGCGCTCTTCGGCGACACCGTTCGGGGCATCTACTACGACTTCCCCCGCCGGCAAGAAGAGCATCGGGCAGAAAACCTGGAAGAAGAACATGCCCGCTATTGCCGTTGCCCACAACATTCCCTATGTGGCGACGGCTTCACCCAGCTATCCATTCGATATGATGGACAAGGTCAAGAAAGGGCTGGCTGTAAACGGACCCGCTTACGTGCACGTGTTGTCCGTTTGCCCCACGGGCTGGCGCTCCACCCCTGACCTTTCCGTGCGGCTGGGCAGGCTGGCCGTGGAAACAGGCGTCTTCCCCCTCTATGAGGTTGAAGACGGCAAATACCGGCTCACACTCGACCCTTCGCCGCTCCGCCCCGTAGAGGATTACCTCAGCATCCAGGGCCGCTTCCGCCACCTGTCAGCGGGCATGGTAAAGCAAATCCAGGAGCGGGTGATAAAAGATTTTGAACTGCTCAAGGAGAAAAGCGCATGAAAGTAAACCTGCGGCAGTTGAAATCCACGGTGAAGTCCATAACGGGGCGCCATAATAACGACCGCGGCATGCTGGTATCCATTCTCCAGGACCTGCAGGGGGAATACGGCTATCTACCGCGTGAAGCCCTCGTCGAAATCGGCAGGACGATGGACGTGCCTCTCAGTCAGGTATATGGAGTCGCCACGTTCTTCAAGGCATTCAGCCTGGTGCCGCGCGGCCGCCACCTGATACAAGTGTGCCTAGGGACTGCCTGCCATGTACGCGGCGCGGAGAAAATACTCGATACCGTGGAACGCGAACTCGGCATTAAACCTGGCGAGAGCGATAAAGACCTGGACTTCTCACTGGAGACGGTCAATTGCGTAGGCGCGTGCGCGCTCGGTCCCATCGTCATCGTCGATGGCAACTATTCCGGCGAGATGAAGATAGACGCCGTGAAGCCGCTCCTCGGTAGCTATAATAAAGCCCCGGCCGGCGCCCGGTAATACGTGCGAAAGAGGAACACGACATTGAAGAGGTTAAGTTCCCCCAGCGAGCTTGAGAGATTGAGAGCGTCAATCTTAAAGAACCGTGACCCGCAAAAATCGGTGGTCAATATCTGCGGCGGCACCGGCTGCATGGCGCTGGGCTGTACGGATGTTATCAAGGCATTCCGGGAAGAAATTGCCGCCCAAGGGCTGGCGGACAAAGTGGAGGTGAGGGTCAGCGGCTGTCCGGGTTTCTGCGAGCGCGGCGCCATCATGACCGTGGAACCTCAGAATATTTTCTACCAGCGCGTACGGCGCAAGGATGTCGCCGAGGTGGTAACGAAAACTCTTATCGAAGGCAAGACGGTAGACCGCCTGCTTTATCCGGACCTGGCCACGGGCAAACGCGTCGTCCACGAAAGTGAAGTGCCTTTCTATACCAAGCAGAAGCGGCTACTTCTGGCGCACAGCTCTCAGATTGACCCGGAAAACATCGATGACTACATCTTTTTCGGCGGCTACGGGGCGCTGGCAAAAGCCCTGCGCGGCATGAAACCCGACCAGTTGATTGAAGAGGTCAAAGCTTCGGGATTGCGCGGGCGCGGCGGCGGCGGCTTCCCCACCGGCCGGAAATGGGAGACAACCCGCCACGCCGAAGGTGAAATCAAGTATGTCATCTGCAACTGCGATGAGGGCGACCCCGGTGCTTTCATGGACCGCAGCCTGATGGAAGGCAACCCCCATTCCGTTTTGGAAGGCATGATTATCGGGGCGTACGCCATCGGCGCCCATGAAGGTTACATATATATACGTAATGAATACCCGCTGGCGGTCAAGAACGCCGGCCGTGCCATCAAGCAGGCAGAAGAATACGGACTGCTCGGGGATAATATCTTGGGTTCGGGGTTCAATTTCCACGTCAAGATAAGCCGCGGCGGCGGCGCTTTTGTCTGCGGCGAATCGACGGCTTTGATGGCGTCACTGGAAGGCAAGGTAGGCGAACCGCGCGCCAAGTACGTGCACACCTCGGAAAAGGGACTATGGGACCGGCCCAGCAACCTCAACAACGTGGAGACCTGGGCAAATGTGCCCCTTATCATCAATAACGGGGCGAAATGGTTCGCCGGTATTGGCACGGCGGGGAGCAAAGGTACCAAGATCTTCTCGCTGGTGGGCAAGGTCCGCAATACCGGGCTGGTGGAAGTGCCCATGGGCATTACCCTGCGCGCGATTATCTTCGATATCGGCGGCGGCATTCCCGGCAACAAAAAGTTCAAAGCCGTGCAGACGGGCGGCCCCTCCGGCGGTTTCATCCCCGAGAAGCTCCTCGATTTGCAGGTGGATTTCGATGAACTGACCCGGGTCGGCTCGATGATGGGCAGTGGCGCCATGATTGTCATGGACGAGACGAACTGCATGGTGGACATGGCCAAGTACTTCATCCACTTCCTGCTCGGCGAATCGTGCGGCAAATGCCTCCCCTGCCGTGAAGGTCTGAAGCAGATGCACCATATCCTGACCCGCATCACTGGCGGCCAGGGCACAGAAGCCGATATTAACCTCCTGCAGAACCTGTGCAGTACTTTGCTGGACACAAGCCTTTGCGCCCTGGGCGGCTCGGCGCCGAACCCGGTACTGACTTCCCTGAAATACTTCCGTGACGAGTGGGACGCCCATGTCAATGAAAAACGGTGCCCTGCCAAAGTCTGCAAGGCGCTCATTACCTACGAAATTTCGGAGAAGTGCCCGAACTGCGGCCAGTGCGTGAAGGTCTGCCCGGAGAAAGCCATCACGCCGCGTGGCAAAAAACAGCCGGTCGTGCTCAACCAGAAGAAATGCATCAAGTGCGGGAGTTGCTACGATGTCTGCAAGCTCGATGCCGTGCTGGTGAAGTGAGGATATGAATATGGTGAAAATGACCATTGACGGACGGCAGGTGGAAGCCAGAGACGGAGCCATGGTGCTCGATGTGGCGAAAGCCCACCATATCTATATCCCCACGCTCTGCGCCAACGAATCGGTGTCAGCGTACGGGGCGTGCCGGTTGTGCATGGTTGACATTACCACGAAAAATGGACGGAACCGGCTGGTGACTTCCTGCCTGTACCCGGTGGAGGAAGGACTGGTGGTCAAGACCCGTACCGAGCGTGTTGACGCCCACCGCCGCATGCTGATCCAGCTCCTGCTCGCCCGCGTGCCCGGGTCGAAGGAAATACGGGACATGGCGAAACGGCTGGGAGCGGACGGGACGCCATTCCCGCAGGAGGACCCGGCCAAACATCACAACTGCATCCTGTGCGCCCTGTGCACGCGCGCCTGCGCCGAGGTGGTGGGACAGTCCGCCATCAGCCTGGTCAACCGCGGCGTGGAGCGGCAAATGGCCATACCGTTCTTCGAAGATACGGAGGCATGCATCGCCTGCGGCACCTGCTCTTACATCTGTCCCACTGGCGCCATCATCATGACGGACGCCAACGGTAAACGGCGCTTTGAAATGCCGCACAACACCATGGAGTTTGAGCTGGCAAAGTGCTCTAAATGCGGCCGTTATTGGGCGCCGAAGAAGCAAATTGCATGGATGGCAAAGAAGTCCGGCCAGCCAATGGAGTTCTTCGATAAGTGCCTGGACTGCCGCGACTGACCTCTATCCCGCACCAGTCTCGTCACCACAATCCTCCGCCACGCCGGGGAGAGAAGGTGCGCAACCGCGACCTCTGAAGCCGGACATCAGATTTTGACCGGGTATGCGAACAACTCAAATGTTTAGCCGATGTCCAATATGTTTTTGAACTTTTGCACCCCCGAACGCCGATAGTCTACCTTCGGCTTGACCGTAAACAGCCCTGTCCACTATACTTTTCAAAGGACGGGGCGTAGCGCAGTTTGGTTTAGCGCGCAGCGTTTGGGACGCTGAGGTCGGTGGTTCAAATCCACTCGCCCCGATTTATTACGTTACAGATTAACGGAATAAGGAGGCCATTCATTTCAGAGAAGAACATCCAGCCCCAAAATGCCTTTGACAAATATCTGGTCTGGCGGCTGATAGCGCTACTGGCGGTCTGGACAGCAGAGGCGCTGGTTGCCCTCTACGCCGGCATTGGCTATACCATTCTCATTGGCTACATTGTCTTTACCGTGTTCCTGATGGTCCCCGTCAGAGAGAAGTGGCTGGACTCGGGGTTTGGCAGGCTGGTTTACGGCAAGATTTCCAGACCATATATCGAAAAGTTTCTCCGTGACATGAGCCGTTCTCGGAGCTACAAGATCACCGCGTTGGTGACCATCCTGGTCCTGCTGGCCGTGTCTATTTACATGATCGTTGCCTTCAACTACAGGTTGATTGAACTCTTTTAGCAACTGAAGCCGCCGTCAGACAGGATGCCCGACGAGACCGACATGCCGCAAACAGAAGAACACATCGCCATGAACTCCAGAAACGGTGCCGGCAAATCCGGGGGACATAGAGCGCCATGACCGCTTCGGCCCGAGCCCGCCGCGTGGTAGTGATGGGCATAGGCAACATGCTCCTGAAAGACGATGGAGTGGGTGTGCAGGCCATCTTCGCCCTCCAGGAGACAAGCTGTCCACCGGAAGGCGTCGATGTGGAACTGGTGGATGCGGCAACCTCACCGGACCTTTCCGTCTATATGGACTGCGGCGTGGACAAACTCATCATTATCGATGCCGTGCGTGCCGGCGGCAATCCCGGCGCCATTTACCGGTTCACGCCGGACGTCCTCGGGAGCGAAGGCAAAGATATTGTCTCCGCGCATGGCCTGACCCTGCAGGAGAGCCTTGCCCTGATGCGCATTGCCGGCACGCTGCCCACGGAAATTGTTATAATAGGGGTAGAACCGGCGGATATGGGGTGGGGCGCGACACTCTCGCCGGAAGTCGCCGCGAAAATCGGCGAACTCATAGCAGCAATTCAACGCGAAATCGTTTCATAATTTCTTATCGGAGACGAAAAACGTACCCGCTTTTATTCGTAAAAGAACTTCGTGAAAGACTTGACTTACGATTATTGCTATGATATAGTCGCCTGCACAACCTGAAAAATGGGCATGGCAGAGCATGGACAAGCGGTAACAGCAAGGGCATCACAGAGTTAGCGGAGATGAGGCAATGGCAGAAGATGAAGTAAACGTCCGTGTCCGACCGATTGAGATGACCGATTACCAGTCTGTTCTGCACCTTGCCGGAAGTCTCATCACCCTCGAAGAAATCGCCGCACTAAACACCCAGGACCCATCCAGTCTGAGTTTTGTTGCCGAAGCCGAAGGGCAAATCGTCGGCTTTAACCTGGCGCATATTCTCTATGTCGGCATACCATTAAGCAAAATTTGCGTAATTCAAGGCATTGTCGTCGACCATAAATACCGGCGGCTGGGAATAGGTGAAATGCTGATTGACGCCATCGAAAAGCAGTGCCGTGTTCGGGACATCAGTACCGTACGCGCGCTTGTTGAGGATGGCGACGAACGTCTTCAGCAGTTTGCCGTGGACACCGGTTTCCAGCTCAGCGTCGTGGATAACTACGACAAGACAATCTAATTTCGGGCTGGCAGTGGGGAGAGGTCGGGTAGATCAGGAGGAAGGCTGGCAGTAGATGGTGATTGCTGAAACAACGCGGGCTATTACGCCCGCCGCTTCGTTTCGCCGGGAAATAGAGGCTCACAGTAGACAAAAAGTATCGGCCTGTTTCCAGTGCGAAAAATGCACCAATGGTTGCCCCGTCACATTTGCCATGGATATTGCGCCGCACCGCCTGATGCGGTCAATACAGCTTGGCTTGAAAGATGAGGTCCTGGGGAGCGATACGATATGGGTCTGCGCCTCCTGCGAGACCTGCACCACCAGGTGCCCGAACAGCATCGACATCGCCCACGTCATGGATAGCCTCCGGCAAATGGCCGCAATCCGCGGCGTGAAAGACTCACAACGCCAGGTGCCAATTTTCCATTCGGCTTTCCTTTCCAGCATACGCATGTACGGCAGGGTGCACGAGGCGACAATGACGGTCACCTTTGCCCTCAGGAGTGGCGGCATCTCCGGCCTGCTAAAACAGGCGAACCTGGGTCTGGAGATGATGCGGAAGGGCAAGATCCGCATCCTGCCGGGCCGCCTCCGGGCCGGTGCCCAGGTGAAGAACATGTTCAAGCGCGCGGGGATAAAAAAACCATGAAGGTCTCTTACTATCCCGGTTGTTCCCTGGATGGCACCGCTAGAGAGTACAAAGAATCGCTGGAAGCGGTTGCTACCTTCCTGGATGTTGAACTCGAAGAACTGCCGGACTGGACGTGCTGTGGTGCGTCATCCGCGCACGTAAAAGACGACCAATTGGCCGTTTCTCTGGCGGCGCGGAACCTGATGATTGCTGACAGAACGGGCATGGACCTGATGGTGCCGTGCGCGGCCTGCTACCTGCGTCTGAAAGTGGCCGAGAAAGAGTTGAAATCCGGCCGGCAGGTGGATGGCTTACCCGGCAAATACGGCGGCAATTTCCATATCAAACACAGCGCCGATTTCTTCTGGGAATTGACCGGAGAAAAAGCCCTGCGTGCGAAGGTAAAAAAGCCGCTAGAGGGCCTGAACCTGGTGTGCTATTACGGTTGCCTGACCACAAGGCCTCCTAAGGTCACGGATGCATCCAACCCGGAAGACCCGCAGTCCATGGATGAAATAATGAACAACCTGGGCGCCAGCGTCAAGAACTGGTCGTTTAAGACCGATTGCTGTGGCGGCAGTCTCATTCTCAGCCACCCGGAAATAGCGAGGACTCTCATCAGGAAATTGCTGGACATGGCGGAAGAGGCGGGCGCGGACGGCATTGTCGCCGGGTGCCCCATGTGCCAGTCCAACCTGGACACACGCCAGAAGGAGCTCTCCGCTGAAGGCGGGAAGAAATATGCCACGCCAATCTTCTACTTCACCGAGTTGATGGGGCTGGCTTTCGGCAATCCGGGGGTGAAGAAGTGGTTGAATAGACATCTGACCGATTCGACATCTATATTGAGGCAAAAAGGGTTACTTCAAGAGAAACGGGCATGAGCAAAAAGAACGGTAAGAAAATCGGGGCGGTAATGGTGGTGGGGGCCGGCATCTGCGGCATGCAATCGGCGCTCGACCTGGCGAACTCCGGCTTCAAGGTCTACATGGTGGAAGAGACCACCGCCATCGGCGGGCGCATGGCGCAACTCGATAAGACTTTCCCCACCAATGATTGCTCGATGTGCATGATTTCGCCAAAACTCATCGAGGTCGCCAGGCACCGCAATATCGAACTCATAACCAACGCCAGCGTGGAAGCCGTCGATGGCGAAGAAGGCAACTTCACCGTCAAAGTACTGAAAAAGCCCCGCTACATCGATGTGCAGAAGTGCAGCGGCTGCGGTGATTGCGTCGAAGCCTGCCCGGTAGACCTGATGAACGAGTTTGAGCAAGGACTGAACAAGCGCAAAGCCGCGTCACGCCGCTACCCGCAGGCAATTCCCGGCGCCATGGCGATAAGTAAAGGCGCCAGGCCGCCCTGCAAGCTCACCTGTCCGGCCGGATGCAACGGTCAGGGATACGTTGCTCTTATTTCCAAGGGAAAGTATGTTGAAGCCCTGAACCACATCAAGCAATGGATTCCTTTGCCCGCGGTACTGGGCAGGATTTGCCATCACCCCTGCGAGCAGAAGTGCAACCGCGCCGAAGTCGACGAGCCGATTGGTATTGCGCCGCTGAAGCGATTCGTTGCGGATACGGTGCGGCAGAAGCGGCAGGACGGATCAATTCCCCCGGAGGAAAAACCGCAGATTGACCCGGCAAAACCGAAGGTAGCAGTGGTAGGCTCCGGACCCTCCGGGCTTTCCTGCGCCTACGACCTGGTCAAACACGGCTATCCTGTCACCATCTTCGAGGCAGGGGACAAGCCCGGCGGCCAGCTCCAGACCGCCATTCCCGTCTACCGCCTGCCCCGGGAAGTGCTTGCCGCCGATATTAAAGACATCATCGATACTGGTATAGAGTTG
>Ga0315274_10010892_pt1 | contig 13073 bp, 3 predicted proteins | sample YL17G02_20_MG_FD_203700 | JGI IMG/M metagenome (GOLD analysis project Ga0315274, IMG submission 203700) | Sediment microbial communities from Yellowstone Lake, YNP, Wyoming, USA - YL17G02_20 | ecosystem: Environmental > Aquatic > Freshwater > Lake > Sediment | place: USA: Wyoming | collected... | reverse complement strand
CTGGTATCCGGCGACGGATGACACGGCGGCGTTGCCGAAAGGCAACTTGATGAGCGACTATTTCAAGGATGGAAACCCTGCGCTTGCCATGGCGCTCAACATGGCATTCGGCATCGACCTGGCCCAAGTCAGCAAGACGTTTCACTGTTTCGCTATCCGAGACGCCCGCGCGCGGGACGGTGTGTTTCCGCTGCTGCTGTTCTCGCACGGAAACGGCGGCACGCGGATCCAAGGCATTTTCTGGTGCGAGCACATGGCGAGCCACGGCTACATCGTCATGTCGCCCGACCATACCGGCAACTGCGCCATGACCGCCATCGACGGCAATCCGGTTCCGTACAACAACGAGGGGCGCGAACAATCGGGCAAGGACCGCCCGGCGGATATCAGCTTTCTCATCGATGCGATGACGCGCATGAACAAGGGCGCGGACAGCCGGTTCGTAGGGAAGGTGGACCTGGCGCATATCGGCGTCGCCGGCCATTCCTACGGCGGCTACACGGCCACGCTTGTCGCGGATACGGACCCGCGAGTTACTGCGATTGCGCCGATGGCGGGCGTTGGGCGGTCGCGGGTGAAATATGACTGCCCGGCGCTCATTCTTCTCGCCACCGAAGACGCCACAATCAAGGTCGAGGGCAACGACCGCGTCCGCGCGTACTACGAGGAATCGAAAGGGCCGCGCTACTCCGTCGAGTTCCGGAATGGAGGCCACTTTTCGTTCACAGAGATGTATCAGTTCAAGCCGACATTCGGCGACGGTATCGGTACGGGCACGCGCATCACGAACGGCGAACCGATCACATATACCGCCATGGATGTGGCGTTCCGTTTGACCAACGGCTATACGACCGCGTTTTTCGGCCACTATCTCAAGGGTCAGACGGGCTACGACACGTATCTAACGGCCAACCACCTGCCCGAGGAACTCATCGTGAAGTCAAGCATTCCTGAGGCTCCGCAGCCCGCACCACCGCCGGTTTCTCGGTGAACCGGCTCTGACCTGCTCGAGGTCTATCCCGAATGGCATTAAGTTAAAGCCTGCGCTACGGCTGCGGAGTGGTACAGGAACGGGAAGTGCCCTGCGTAAGCGTCTTATTAGCCTGGCTTCAGCAGGCTTCTCTTCGCACCCGGTTTCAACCGGGGTGTGGCCTGGAACTGCTCTCAGGTTTAGCGCGCTTCAGCGTGGCTTTCCGATCCGCTTTAGCCCGATGCATTTGCTGAAGCGTTTCGAGAAGCGACGCTGAAGCGCCCTACTGTGCATGGTTCATCGCTTCCACCCCTCCTGAAGGAGAGTGCAAAGAGGAGCCCGCTGAAGCGGGCTAATAGGCGACTCCAGCGATCAATTGTATCTTATCTTAGCGCCATTCAGGTCTATCCCTAATTTCGTGACACGGCGAACGAGTAGCGCCCGGATCCGACGTCGAAAACAGCCGCGCCGTTCGCGAAGCCCTTGGACGTGACTCCTTCGGCTGATGCCGCGGGCCGTCCGCTTTCAGTCACCGCAGAGCCGTCCTTCGCAGGGACGTAGATGGTGGCCGACGTGTTGACGGGTATCTCGACTTCAAGCGTGAAGGCGTCGCCCTTTAGCCGCCATGTGCTCGAGATCATCCCACGGATCGAGTTGTACGATCCTTTCGCCCATGTCACGCCGCCGCCCGGTTGTGGGCGGATCTCGAAGTGCTTATAGCCCGGCTGTGACTCATCCAGGTTGATCCCGAGGATCGTGCGATACATCCATTCGCCCACCGCGCCGAACGCCCAGTGATTGAACGAGTTCATGCCCTTGTTCTGAAAGCCGCGGCCCTTCACGTAACCGTCCCAGCGTTCCCAGATGGTCGTTGCGCCGTTTTCGATCATCATGCCCCACGAAGGAAAATCACGCAGCAGGATCAGTCGCCATGCTTCATCGTTGAGCCCGTCCCGCGTCAGCTCGAGCATGAGCCTGTGCGTGGTTTGAATGCCCGTCGACAGGTGGCCGCCGTAACGATTGAAACCTTCGACTAGATGCTTGTCGGCCTTTGGTCGCAGCGATTCTGGAAACAGGTTGAAGTTCAACGCGAGGGCATAGCCGGCCTGCGTGTCTCCCTCGATGCGTCCGTCCTGATCCACGAAACGCTTGTTGAAGGCCGTCTTGATTGCCTCGAACAAGTCGCCATACTGCCTGGCCTCTTCTTTGCGATTGAGAACGCCTGCCATCTTGGCCACGATCTCCGTCGAGTGCGCGAAGAAGGCCGTCGCAAACACGTCCGGAGGCACGGCCCCGCCCTTTTTCGGCCAATCCTTCATGACCACCGTATCGGCGTTCAGCCAATCGTTGAAGTTGTTTCCACGCCCGTTAACCCAGATCAGATCGGGATTGCTCGAATGGATGTACTCGACCCACCGGCGCGCGGACTCGAAATGCTCGGCGATCATGCGCGTGTCGGCGTAATTCTGATAACACCGCCAGGGAACTACCGTACCGGCGTCGCCCCATGCCGGCACACCGGAGGAAGTCTTGTTCGAGTCGCTCGGATTCGGCGCGAAGTCGGGATACCGCCCATCGTCCGCTTGATCGTCGCGGATATCGACGACCCACTTGCTGAAGAACGCCGCCATGTCCATGTTGAAGATGGCCGTTTGTGAGAAAGCCTGAATGTCGCCCATCCATCCGAATCTCTCGTCGCGCTGCGGGCAGTCCGTCGGCGTACTCATCAGGTTCGCGCGCTGCGTCCAGACGATGCTATGCCACAACTGGTTCAACATCGGCTCGGAGCACTGGAACGCGCCCGCGTCCGGCGACGACGAATAGAACACGCGCCCGAGCACGGCATCCGTCGCGGGTTGTGCCGGCAGGCCCGTCAGCTCAACGTAACGGAATCCGTGATACGTGAAATGCGGCTCAAAGACCTCGTCGCCCTCGCCGCGAAACGTGTACTTGTCGATCTGCGGCGCGCCGCGCAGGTTTTCGACGTATACCGTGCCGTCGTCATTGACCATTTCGGCGTGCCTGATCGTCATCGTGGTCCCGGCGGGCGCGCTCGCATGAATGCGGCACCACCCGACCATGTTCTGGCCCATATCGAACACGTAAGTGCCCGGCTTCGGTTCCGTCATGGCCACAGGCGAGAGTTCTTTTGCGACACGAATAGGCTCGTTGCGCTGCCAGACCAACGCGGCGCCATCGTCATCGAGCGTCCGCGCCTGATGCCATCCGCTTTCGTCGAACCCAGGTGTGTCCCATCCGCGCGCTTCTTTTCGCGCGTCATAGACCTCTCCGTTGTAGATACCCGATGAAACAATGGGACTTTCTTCGGCAGCGCGCCATGAATTATCCGTCACGACGTTATCGACGCGTCCATCGCCATACGTGATCTCCAATTGGAGAAGAAATCGCGGATAAGAGCCATACGCGTTGCCGGGAATACCCATAAGCCGGCCCGAGTACCAGCCCTCACCGACCATGGCGCCGACGGCATTCTCTCCAGACTTCAGAATCCGTGTCACGTCGTAGACCTGATACTGCACGCGTTTGTGATAGTCCGTCCATTCGGGCGCCAGCAGTTGATCGCCGACACGCACGCCGTTGATACGAAGCTCGTACAGTCCGAGTCCCGTCGCGTAGGCCGTCGCCCGGCGGATGCCGCTCTCCGCGCGAAACCCTTTGCGGAACAACGTTGCGCCCGCAGCGGGCTGGACCTTCGGCTTGTCCATCGTCAGCGGATCGGCAATCCACTTCGCTTTCCAGTCAGACTTGTCAAGGAGTCCCATGGACCAACGTGCCGGCGCGCTCCACTCCGAGGGATTGCCGTCCTTGTCCCACACCTTCACTTTCCAATGGGCCCGCATGCGCGATCGCAACGCGCTGCCTCCATAGGTCATCTGCAACGTCTGGTCCGATGCGACCTTGCCGGAATCCCAGAGATCGCCCTCGGCTTGCGACAACTTCTCGGGCGAACTGGCAACCAGAGCGCGGTATGCAGTCTGCCGCTGTCCACGCTGTTCAGAACGGACCACCCAACTCAAGCGCGGCAGAGGCACATCGACGCCCACGGGATCGATGCGATACTCGCAGCGTAGCATTTCCACCACGAAACTCTTGGACATATCACCGGCTCCCGACGCATTCAGCGCCATCGAAACAGCAACTACAAGCAAGAGACTTCCCATGACTTTTCTCCAGATAGACCAGCAGGGATTTTGGCAAGACGGCCCCATAGAAGCAAGCGTGAGCACGGTGAGAAGCCTTTGCGGTCTTTGCGTCTTTGCGCGACATCGCTACCTACGCGCTGGCGATGTATTGGTCAATCGCCTGGCGGAGGGTTTTGAAGATCCATGCGCGTTTCGCGTCGTCCGTCTCGAGAAGCGTTACGCGGAAGCCTTCATGCGCGCATTGAAAGCCCGTTAGCGGGACGACGACGATCCCCGTGGATCCCATGAGGTAATATACGAAGCGTTTGTCGGGCGACACGTTCTTGACCAACTCTTCGATACGGGGCCGCACAGTGGCATTCTCGATAGGCAGGCTCTGGCGGTGGTTTAACACGCCATCCTTGAACATGACCGTTACGTAGAACGCGCCGCTCGGCATGTTGACAATGACCGCGTCGCAACCTTTGAAATGTTCCACGGCTTCCACGGCGCGCTTCTCGAACATGATGGCGCGGCGGTCGAGATGGCCTGCGTAACGCGGGTCACCGACGACGCGCGGGATCGACATCTGCGGAAGCGTCGTCGAAGAGACCTCGAGCCGTTTCGCCGCCAGCAGACTCTTCACGTAAGTCGCGAAGTTATCGTCCTTGTCTTTGTTCAGGACTTCGAGCCATCCGCATCTCGATCCGGGCCACGGATATTCCTTGCTGATCCCGCGCATCGCGAGCGCCGGCACGTCGCCGATCCACTGGCTCATGTGGAGGCGCGGATAGCCGTTGTACACGATGTGCACGTAGATTTCGTCCGCCACCATGAACAGGTTGTACTCGCGCGCGATGCCGGCGATTTCCTCCAGGATCTCGCGCGGATAGATGGCGCCGGTTGGATTATCCGGCGACAGCAGGAGAATGCCTGCAATCGAGTCGTTGTATTTGACCTTGTTCCTGATGTCCTCGACATCGGGCATCCAGCCGTTGTACGGATCGAGTTCATACGTGACGTGGTTGTATCCCGAATGCGCCGCTTCCGCGCTTGAATGCGTGCTGTACGCGGGCGACGGACCCAACACGCGCGCCTCCCGGCGCAGGAACCCATAGACCTTCGCTACCGCGTCGCCGAGACCGTTGAAGAAGATGATGTCGTCCGGAGAGACCTTGACACTGCCGGGCCGCTTGTTCACCTCTTCCGAAAGAAACTCGCGCGTCGCAGGCACGCCGGCCGTGTCACAATAGCCCCACGACCGCGGCTCGTCCACCAACTCGTGGATGATGTCGCGCATCCACTGTGGGACCACCTCGCCCTTCTCGATCGGGTCGCCGATGTTCTCCCACGTGATGGGCTGTCCCAGAGCGCGGATCTCGCGCCCGACCGCAACGATCTCCCGTATCTCATAGCTGAGGCTGCCGGCCCCGGCGTGGACAATATTGCGTCTCATAGCGTCTAGAGCACTCCTCGGATCACACGTCTGCCACTGAGTTGTGCGTACTATCCCTGCAAGTCCGAGATGGTTTCATGCCCGAAAACGTCAAACACGCATCGCTTGACTACGCGGAGTGCGAGGACATGCAGGGCACATAACGGCGAGGCCGATAGCACAAGTATAACGATGATAAACGCTTTCCTGCCGCCAAATCAAAGGCATTCGTCGGATGGGTCTGACCCGTCCGACCGGTCTGACCCGTCCGGCTATCCCGATACTTGACCCAGTGCCCCCAGCGGCGTAGTCTACAGCGCGAATTGCTGCTCGATTAGAGCCGCGCAGCGACGGAGGCGGGAGTTTTCCCAACGCACGGAGGAGAAGACATGAAAGGCAACACGATGGCGCGACGTGATTTCCTGAAGACCGCCGCCGCAACGGCCATCGCGGCAGGCGCTGCAACAAACCTTTCGAGCGCCGCGGCGGAGGCAGGCCCGAAAAAAGCGCTTCAACTCGGCATGCTCCCGAAAAAGCTAACAGACGCGGACAAGTTCAAGCTCGCCAAGGCGTGCGGCTTTGAAGGCATCGAAGCCTATCCGATGGAAAACCTGGATGCCGCCAAGAAACTTGGCGAAACCGCAAAGGCCGCGCATGTAAGCATCCACTCGCAGTGCTACGGCGGCTGGGGCGCCCCCATGTCCGGCGAGGATCCCGCCGCTATCGAGAAGGGGCTTAAGGAGATCGAAGTGGCCCTGCGCAGTGCCAAGTCCATGGGCGCTGACGCCGTCCTGCTCGTCCCGGCCGTGGTAAACGAGAAGATCCCCTACGACGCCGCCTACGAACGCAGCCAGAAGAACATCCGGAAGATCCTCCCCCTTGCCGAGGAACTCCAGATGGTGATCGCCGTCGAAAACGTCTGGAACAACTTCTTGCTCAGCCCGCTCGAGTTCGCCCGCTACGTCGACGAGTTCAATAGCCCGTGGCTCAAAGCTTATTTCGACGTCGGCAATGTTGTCGTATTCGGCTGGCCCGAACAATGGATTCGCATTCTCGGCAAGAGGATCGTCAAGATCCATCTCAAAGACTTCAAGAAAGAGCCGCGTGAATGGGTGAACCTTCGCGAAGGCAGCGTCAACTGGCCCGAGGTCCGCAAGGCCCTCGCCGAGGTCGGCTACACCGGCTACCTCACCCCTGAGCTCTCCGGCGGCGACGAGGCCTATCTTCGCGACCTCTCGGCGCGCATCGACAAAATACTCGCGGGCGAATGACCCTAAATCCGGAAGTTGAGGGCGCGTATGCCCTTGACATTAAGGGACCAAAGCGACATAAACGACCTCAACGACACACCTAAAACGTGAGCGTCCCTTGCGTCCCTTACGTCGCTTACGTCCCTTGCATGAGTGCCACCCCACTGTGGTCCTACGCGCTCTTGCGGCGGGATCTCCGAAGAGCGCAGAACACAACTACGGCGCCCGCAATCATGAGCCAATCGCCAAGCGCGCCCTCTGATGCGTCTGTACCCGGCGGCGCATTAGAGGTTCTGCATCCGAGCATGCTCGACAGAGGGCAATGGCGGAGTTCGACGTGGACGATCTCGGTGTCATCCGGATTCTTGCCGTTGGCCACGATCACGTGTGCCGTAACCTCCTTGCTGAAATCCAGACCGTGCACGATCATCAGCCCTGGACCCGTTCCGGACTCCTGAGACAGGGCCACCACGGGTGAGTCGCTCCACGCTGTCCAGCTCAGCTCAGACGAATCGAGATTAGTCACCTGGAGTGTGGCGGATTTCTCACAGTTGGTCAGCGTCAGGATATGCTTGTCCACAGCCAGGTCACCGACCCGGCTTGTACGGCGGATGTGCACAACGACGGTTTCCACATCGTTCACGTTATAGGCATTCAGGACGCTGATGTTGAAGCACCTGTCGTGGCTGAAGTCGACGGCCGTTACGGTCACCGGCCCCGGGCTCGAGCCGGACAGCGGGTCGAGCGTGGCCGCGTCATCTTCGCTCATCACGAACCAGAGGATTCCGAAATCGCCGTTGTTCAATATGTTGAACGTGGCGGACGGTGCGGTTTCCGCCAGCAAGAGCAAATGGGAGCTGACGGCCACGTCGCCCGGCTTCGGCGTATGTTCGATCCGGACCACGACGATTTCCTTGTCCTCCGTATTGGCAACGTTCTGAAGCGTGACATTGGCGGTAAGGTCTCTGCTGAAATCAGAGCCGGACACGGTGATAGTCCCTGCGCCAGAACCCCAACTCGGAGCCACGCTGACCACAGGACTATCGCTCGACGCTGCCCACTGGACCAGTGAGTCGCCATGGTTGATCACATTCAACTGCGCCGAGGGCGAGGTCTTCGTCAATGTAACCAGGTTCGTGCTGACGCCGAGGTTTCCGGGAACCGGCGTGTGACGGACCTTCAAGACGACGGATTCCGTGTCGCCTGGGTTTTCATTGTTGGCAACGACCACCTCGGCGGTAACGTCCTGGACGAAGCTGGTCGCGAGAACCGTCACAAGCTCCGGGCCGGAACCGGAGCGAGGCTCGACCACGATGTCGGCGCGATCGCACGAGATACTCCAGTTAAACGACTCCTCGCCCAGATTCATGACGTTGAATGTGGCAAGGGGCGCCGCCTCCGTCAGCAACAGAAGATGTGTGCTGACGGCGAGGTCGCCTGATGCGGGCATGTTGCGAACCTTGACCACGATGGTCTCTACATCAGCCGTATTTTCAGCGTTCCGGACGGTGACGTTAACGTTTCTGTCTTCCGAGAAGTCTGCGGCGCTAAGCGTTACTTGCGCCGGACCCGTGCCCGATGCGGGTTCCACGCTGACCGCCGGGCTTTCGCTTTCGGCGGTCCATTGCAGGGGCAGGTCCCCGAGGTTGATCACGTTGAAAACCGCTGACCGCGCTGCCGCGGTAAGGGTGATGAGATTGACGCTGACCTCGAGGTCGGCCGGCAACGGCGCGCGGACAATCTCGATAGTGACGGTCTCGATATCGTCGGGATTCGCCGTGTTGCGCACCGTTATGACCCCGACAGTGGGTTCAGCATAGTTCGTAGCGCTCACGGTTACAGCGGACGGCGCCGTGCCGGCGTGTGGTTCGAGCACGATGACGGGATTATCGGATGTGGCCGTCCATTCGAGCGGCAGGTCGCCAAGATTCAGAACGTTGAAGACGACCGATGGGTCAGCCCCGGAAAGGGTGATGGCGGCTCGATCGACGCTGAGGTCGCCCGGTCTCGGGAAGGACAACGGATCGTTCGGATCGGTGTGATAGAGATACTCGAGCAGGTTCGAACAGCCGTCGCCATCCGGATCCGCGTCGGCATTAGGCGTGAACGCATCCAAGTTGTTAACGCGCTCCCATTCATCGGGCATACCGTCATTGTCGGAGTCCGGATCGAGGTAGTTCGGAATACCATCGCCGTCCGGGTCGCCCATTCCCTCCTCCACGTCGGTGAAACCATCCCCGTCAGTGTCATAGCCGGGAATGTACGTGATCGTGATTGATGCGGGTTCACTGGGGTTCAACGCTTCATCGATGGCCACCACTTCGAACACTTGCGATCCGACGTCGAGACTCACTTGCGCCTCCCAATCGCCGCTGCCCGCCGTGTGCGGTATCTCCGCACCGTTTATTTCGATGCGGGCCGTGTCGAAAGACACTGTGCCTTCAAGCCGAATCGAATCGAAACCGATGAGGAAATCGCTCCCTCCGTTCGTGGTTATGATTGGCGGACTCGGCGGTGTCGTGTCCGCCGTGTTCACATAGAGGGCTTGGATCATCTTGTGCGCGTCCATCTGCACGGTCGTGGTAGCCGAGGTATCCAGGCTCTTCAACACCTGGCCGCTAGGGTCGACCCATCGCGAGAAGACCCAGGTTCCATACCGGATCGGCGCACTGAGCTGCGCAAGTTGGCCCCGGTTGAAGACGCGGATGAAATTCCCGCATCCGTCCCGCCGGCCATTCGAATCCCCCGTTGGCGAATCCAGCAGGATGATGGGAGCCAGGCCGTCGTTGACGCGGATCTCGAGCTCGCTCTGGTCCGTGCGCTTCTCGAAGTAGTCGTACTGCACGGTTATCCGGAGGTCGTCGATGTAAATGCCCTCGCCTGTTTCCGAAAGCTCCTCCTTGCTGATGCGGACATCGGCATCGGCGCCGGGCAGGGAATAGAGAACGAGATCCGGATTCGTGTGCCCCAGTTCGTCCTCAAGCAGGAACCGCAAAAGCGATTCGCTCGCGGCGCTGACCGTGGACTCGTCCAGCGTATCGGCAATTACGTCGTAAATGGTCTTCCAGGTAAGCGGGTTTATCGCGGCGGAGCGGTAGTGGTTGAAAAGGTAGGTCTTCCCCTTGGAGTTCAGTAGGGAAATGCCTCCGTGCTCGTACTTCAGCCGAAGCACGGCGGTTCTGCCGTAACTCTCGCCATGCTCAGGATGAACCGATACGCTCTGAGTGCCCAGAGACACGATCCGGAGGTTCTCTTCGGTTCGTCCAAAGAGGTTCTTCTCCCTGAGATTGACGTACACGAAACCGTCGCGGTTCAATTGCTCGATCTCGTCGGGCGTCAACCCGAACGTGATCGGGACGGAAAGTTCCGGAGGACGCGCGTTTAATTCGTCGAACATCTCAGCCGTTACTCGGCTCAATTCCTCCAGGTAGACGTTCTTCAAATTCTGGAACTCTTCGGCCGTCAACAAGTGATCGCCGGGGTCGACGAGCGTCTGAAACGCGTCGAAAAGACGGTTCAGGTTGAGTTCCCCCGCATAGGGCGTCAGCATGCGGTATTCGAAGGCCTTCATCACGTAGTACTGATACTTGAGAAGGCGGTCCTTGGCGCGCTTTTCCATTTCCTTGATATACATGAACGCCCGATCGTTCAGCTTCAAGGCGTTCTCCGATATGTTGTCATTGAGAGCGACGACTCCCAGCATGTTTTGGCTGATACCGGCGGCCGTATCGGACACAACCTGAAGCAGGTCGGCTATGCGGCGCGCGAACACTTCCTTTTCGATCATAAGGTCGCGGATGTCCCCCGACACTTTCTGAAACGCGGGGTCCGATGCTTTCAGCCGTTCGAGTTCAGCCTGGAGTTCGTCCATTGGCGCCTGCGATCCCTTGAAAGATGAAATGAGCGGGCCGAGTCCTTCGGCGATCTGTTTTGCGTACAAGTGAAGGTCGTTCACCTGCGTGCTGTAAGCCCCTTCGTCCTCCTTGTTCAGTTCTTTCAGTTTCCGATTGACGGCGTCGGACTTCTTCACCATGTCCGCCTGCTTGAACGTGTACGCGAATTCGCCCGCCGTCAAGAGCGAATCCAGATCGTCCATCGACGTCTCGGAATCGACGCTGGCGAGGATGTTGAAACCTCCGCCGATGGCGCCGAGCACAGGCTGGTAAGCGGGGATCATCTTCAAGCCCGCACCCACTACACGGAGGGCTTTCTTCCACCACGGCGGTTCGAGGTTCTCCTGCGCGCGCGCCAACAGCATCTCCTCGATCATGGCGAGTTCCTGGGTGAGCGTGTCTATCCGAGCCGTGATATTGTCCGCTTCAACGCCCAGGCTGGGAAGTGCCGCTTGAGCGTTGTTGTACGTCTCGATGAACCCATCAAGCTCCTGCTTGAGCTTATCCTTGGCATAGGTCATGGCCGCGCTCTTGTCCAGCGCCTCCTCGGCCTTGCTGTTCAGCCAGTACGTCGTATACATGACTTCGATGGCATCGTCGACTTCGTTCTGGAACGCGGCGAGGTTCGCGTCGAACGACAACATCGGGACCCACCCGGCGGGGTTGCCGAAATAGTCCAGGTTGTTCGATCCCCGGTGGTAGAGCACCTGCATTTCCTGGCGCAACTGCTCGAAATCGCTCACCTCCGCGGGTGTTGCCGGTTCAAGCGCATCGAGGTAGCCAAGGTACTCCGCCAGCTTGGCACGCGCCTCCTCGATATGGCCGTTCAGGTAGGCGTCTTTGATGTACAGCAACATCCCGCGCGCCCCGGCAGGCGTCATCCAACCCGTGAGAGACCCCCCAACCTCGATCTGACCCGCGTCCCCAAAGGGCCTGTCAGGCATGCCAGGAACCGCATCTGCACCAGGTTGCGAGACGTGCTTAGTGGCGGTAAAGGAGCCGTGGATGAAGTTTTCCCCGAAAGCGCACGTGTAATGCGTGCTCCCAGTCACGTACCAGGCGGGACACGGGAGACCCGCCGCGCCGCCGAGGTGGCTTTCCCCAATCTGGCCAGCGGGGCCGCCACCGACGTTGGCATAGGCCGCAAGGTCCAAGGTGGTCGTGAACGTCCCACCGGGACCGCCGTCGCCCGGCTTGCCGTCCGCGACGGCGGGCTGGCCATTGCCGGGTTGCCAGTTGTTCGACGCCCCGGCCGTGCGGGTGTAGTCTTCGCAGAAAATGCTCGTACGCTCGCGCGACTCGTAGTAATAGGTGACATTGTTCTTCTGGTCGTACGTGAATTCGGCCGGTGTGTGTGTGCAGTCGTAGTCGGTCCAAATTTCGTTGATCACGACCCACCCTACGCTAGGAATCGGAGTCCCATCGTCGCCCCGTTTGCCGGCGCCCCCTTTCTGGCCCTGCCCGCCCGTCAGGTCAAAGCGTTCGGTAGTCGCAGGAAGGCTGTCGGGACCCAACGAGGAAAACTCCGCGATATTTGCCGTGACGTTGCCCGCCGGGAGACCTATCTCGCCGTTATCAGGCACGGTTCCCGTGTCATCAGCGCTTCTGGCGGGTGTTTCCTTTGTCCTGGGCGTCGTAATGAGACGGGCAAGCTCTTCCGGCGCCGCACCCGGTCTATCCTCGAAGCGCAATTCACGGGCGTTGATTGTCACGGCGGTCTGCGGCAGGTGCAGCGGATCGCGGATGATGACCGTGTCCGCCGAGATGATCATGTCCCTGATGTCGTCCCGTCCATTGAAACTATAAAGCGGCCCGATGTTCTTATCGAACAGGACCGTGTTGCCGGAGATTGCCACCCTCTTTGCATACTGCGTCTCCCCGTTTACGTCCTGCGGATACGAGACGTGATTCAGTTCGACGTCCTCGATGATGTCTGATTCGAGTATGTTGGTCTGGCCCGTCGGGTCCGGCAGAGGGCGAACATACGAGATGATATCCGCCTCTGGGACCAGAACGGGCTCGGGCGTCACGGAAACCGTCTGGGAAACCGTGGTTCCTCCCAAGTCGCCCGTGAAAGCAACCGTGAAGGTCTCGCGATCTTGGGTATCGGGTTCATAGGCAAATACCCCTGAGAGCGGGTCGAGCGTCAATACGCCAACCGGTGCGGGACTCGGTTCCGCGGAATAGGTCGCTCCGGCCCCGAGCGCAGACGAGTACACCTGGAATCTCAGCGTGTAGCCTTGGCGAACGCTCTGTTCAGGGATTTGGCCGATATCAAAGCGCGTCACATCAGCCTGGGCTCGTACACCACCAGGATTTCCCAAGATGAAGGTCAGCAGTAACGTCAGACCCAGCAGAAACAGGCTCTTGCCAACGGTTCGT